>Ga0302314_10018943_pt1 | contig 11458 bp, 8 predicted proteins | sample III_Palsa_N2_3_FD_200533 | JGI IMG/M metagenome (GOLD analysis project Ga0302314, IMG submission 200533) | Peat permafrost microbial communities from Stordalen Mire near Abisko, Sweden - III_Palsa_N2_3 | ecosystem: Environmental > Terrestrial > Soil > Palsa > Peat permafrost | place: Sweden... | reverse complement strand
GGCGCCGAGGGCGGGCCAACGCAGTTCACGGAACTGGGCACCGCCTCCTGCTGGTTGCAGGCCTCCTCGCCGCCGGCCTGGAAGTAGGTCTCCATGGTGATGTTGGTGAGGTAGACCGGCGTGGGATCGCCGCCGGGCTTGTTGGAGATCGCCGTGGGCAGGCCGGCGGTGTAAGGCGCGGCGGCGGCGCTGGGATTGGTGGGCCACTGGGTGTCGATCAGCTGGTAGTATTGCCAGACCGACCCGGCCTTGCCGAGCGCCGCCTGCGCCTGCGCGTTGACCGCCGCCTTGTCGGCGGGGATCGGCACGGCGCGCCACGCCTGGGTCGGGATCTTGGGATAGACGCCGTTCACCGCCACGGGCTGCTGGTCCACGGTGCAGATCTCGCAGTTGGGATCGTGGAAGTTGGGATGCAGGCCCGGGTGCGCCACCTGGTCGGTGGAGAGGTTGTCCACCTGTTCGAAGGTGGCCCAGATCCATTGCGGCGAGGTCTCGGTCTTGTGCCCGATGTGCATGCCGACCAGGCCGACGGTCACATGGCGCTCCAGCTGCTGGCCGTCCGGCCCCTGGTCCATGATCACCGCGGGCGTGGTGTAGAAGCGGGAGACGTCGTCCTTGCCCTTGGTCAGCACCTTCCAGGCGAACTTCAGCTCGAAGGCGCCGCTCCAGTCCTGGTTGGGCGTCCCCCACGGCATGGCCACCTTGCCGCCCGCGCCGCTGAAGGCCACCTGGCCATTGATGTTGTAGAGCTTGGTCCCGCAGAGGTAGGCGACCTCGTTCGGATCCAGCATGATCTCGTAATAGACGAACTCGCCGTTCTGATCGATCATCGGCCCGGTGAAGGCTTGGCCCGTATTGCCGGGGGTGAATTTGGCCACGTTCAGCTCGCCCACGGCGGAGATCACCCCGAGGAACCGGGTCTTGCGCGGATCGGCGCTCGCCGTGGCCTGGGCCGAGAAGGCCTTCAGGCCCGCGCTCACCGCCTTGATCGGCGCGCGGGCGAGCGCCAGCTGCAGTCCGGCTTTCGGCGAGGCGCAGGCCTCGGGCGGCGCCCCGTCCACCTGGAAGATCGACGCCGAATTGTGCCAGAGCGTCCAGTGCGGCGCGCCGAAGGCGGCGTCTTCCAACGACGGCGCAGGCTGGCCCTGGCTGTTGGTGGGCCAGTTCAGGGCCAGGAACATCTGCCAGGCATAGAGGTCGAACTCCCGCTGCACCCTGGGGAACTGCTGCGCCTTCTCCAGCTGGGTCTTCAGGGCGATGTCCACGTCCCCGGGCATCTGCGGCGTCACGGCGGGCGCGAAGTTGGGGAAGGCCGCCAGATAGGCTGGAACCGGGGTTGGCGCCGCGTGGATGCGGCCCGCGGCCAGAACGCCGACAAAGCCCGCGACCAGCGCCAGGGCCGCCAGCACCGCATGACGACCGACCCGCCTCGCTCGACCCTTGGTGTTCATCGCCTCGCTCCCGCCCCGGCCAGTCGGCCCGACACAACAATGAACCGAACGATTCCAAAATGCAATCTTGAAGTGTTTTCGAGTTTGTGCGCCTTCTTGGGGAGCAGCAAACGGGGCGGGGGGCGTCATGAGGAGATGGTTCACGGCGGCCTGCGCGGCCCTGGCGATGCTGCTGGGCGCGGGGCCTGCGCCGTCCGCCACCCCGGATACGAATCCGGCCCTGAACGCGCCGGACATGGTGGCCTGGCGACTCTTCCTCACCGTCAACGCCCAGGCCGGCACGGTCAACGCCAACAACGCCCTGTTCGAGACCTGGGCCAGCGACGGCGACCTGTTCCGCCCGGCGCCGGTGTGGCCCACAGACGTGACGGCGAAGGTGCTGCGCCCCGCCATCCTGCCCACCCTTCTCGGCCAGACCTTGCGGGCGCGCCCTCATGGCGCGACCATGCAGGTGGTCGCCCCCACTCAGGGCGTGGCCTCCGAGGAGACCCGCCGCAATCGGCCGGCGTTCGACTACATCGTCGCCAACAAGCTCTACAAGGTCAGCGGGCTGAGGGCGGCCTTCGGCAAGACCATCACCTTCCCGGCGGACTCGCTGGAGGTGAAGGCCAACTGGTATGCGGTGGACCACATCCCCGGCTATACCGGCGATCCCGCCAAGGCCGGGCAGGTCTATCATGTGAACCGGGCGTCGGACGGCAAGCTCTACGCCCTGGTCTCCATGCACGTGATCTCCAAGCTCGTGCCCAACTGGACCTGGGCCACCTTCGAGCACAGGAACAATCCGCAGCGGTGCGACATCCTCGGCTGCCACGACGCCTTCGGCGCGGTGGTCGCCAACACGCCGCCGAACCCCGGCGGCAAGCCCGGCTACGGCGACTGCGTGAAGACGCCGGCCCTGATCGCCCTGTTCAAACAGGCCAAGATCGACCCGGCCTTCGCCAACTACTGCCTGAAAGGCAGCCAGACCGACTTCACCGACACCTCGGGCCTGGCGATCCGCGTCGGAAACTCCATCACCGAGGCCGGTTTCGTGCAGCAGGCCTCCTGCATGACCTGCCACGGCAAGGCGGCGTTCAACGCGTCGGGCCAGGCCACGACGGGCGGCGGGTTCGACGGCAACGGCAACGCCTCCATCGGAGCGCTCGATCCGAACTGGTTCTGGGCGACCGCGGCGGATGCGGCGGGCAACCAGAACCCGCCCCTGTCGCCCATGTTCCAGGGCCAGGGGCTGCTTGCGCCGCCGCAGCAATGGGCCACGAGCGTGGACTTCGTCTGGTCCATCGCCTTCTGCGCCATCGACGACAGCACCCCGACGCCGCCGCGGAGCCTCTGCGCGGCGAAGTAGCCAGGGCTCAGCGCCGAAGGCTGGACTTGGCAAAGCGGCCGGCCTGAGGGAAGAACAGGGACACGGCGACGCGCAGAAGAAGGGCGCGCGCCGTGCGCCGCCTGTTCAATCCCGGGAAGGATTCGCCCATGACCATCGGAAGCCGCGCCCTCGTCGATCCAGAGCTCGGGCCGATGCTGGACCTGTTCCCCAGCGTGGGCGTCTCGGCCGAACTGCTGCCGGTCCTGCGCCAGCCCGGCCGCTTCACCTTCCCGCCCGCCGGCCCGGAGGGCGCCAAGGTCAGGCTGGAGAAGCCCTTCGTCCCCGGCCCTGAAGGCGCGCCCGACGTGGGCGTCTGGGTCTACACCCCGCCCGAGGCGTCGCCGCCCCGGCCGTGCATCCTCCACATCCACGGCGGCGGCTATGTCATGGGCGACGTGGGGTCGCAGGAGCCGGTGCATCGGAACATGGCCGCAGCCCTCGGCTGCGTGATCGTCAGCGTGGACTATCGGCTGGCGCCCGAGACGGTGTTCCCCGGGGCCGTGGAGGACGGCTACGCCGCCCTCGCCTGGGTGTTCGCCAACGCGTCGGCGCTCGGCGTCGATCCAGCGAGGATCGGCGTGATGGGCGAGAGCGCGGGCGGCGGCCTGGCCGCGTCGCTCGCCCTCCTGGCGCGCGACCGGGGCGAGCACGCCCTGGCCTTCCAGCACCTGATCTACCCCATGATCGACGATCGCACCTGCGTCGCCGCCGATCCCCATCCGCACGCCGGAGAGTTCATCTGGACGACGGCGAGCAACCTGTTCGGCTGGCGCTCCATCCTCGGGGTCGAGCCGGGCTCCGAGGGCGTGTCGCCCTACGCCGCCGCCTCCCGGGCGGAGGACGTGAGCGGCCTGCCGGCCACCTTCATCTCCACCGGCGCCCTGGATCTCTTCCTGGAGGAGGACCTGGAATACGCCCGCCGCCTGATGCGCGCCGGCGTGCCGGTGGAGCTGCACGTCTATCCCGGCGCTTTCCACGCCTTCAACGTCCACCCGACCGCCGAGGTGTCCGTCCAGGCCCGCCGCGACAGCACCGCCGCGCTCGTGCGGGCGATGAAGCGCCGCGGCTAGGGTTCAGCTCTTCAGCACCAGCCGCCGGCCCTCGCCGACCTGCCACAGCAGCAGGGCCGGCACGCCGATGGCGATGTCCTTGCCGCGCTTGATCAGGGACAGCGCCAGCGCCGTCTCCGGCGGCAGGCCGAACAGGGGCGCCACCAGCACATAGGCGCCTTCCTGGAAGCCGAGGCCGCCGGGGGTCATGAAGGCCACGCCCTTCACCGCCGCGATCAGGCTCTCCAGCGTCAGCACGGCCCAGAGGGGGATGTGCGCCCCCATCAGGTCCAGCGCGATCCAGGACCCGACGCCGCTGGTGATCCAGCCCACCGCGTGCAGCCCGAAGCTGGCGCCGAGGCGGCCTGGAAGGGCGTAGATGCTTTTGAGGACAGCGCGCACGGCGTCGGCCCGCGCCGGGGTGTCCTTCACCCATCGGCCGGCGACGGCGCCCAGGATGTCCACGCCCCGCCCCTGCAGCAGGACGAAGGCCACCAGGACGCCGCCCCCCGCCAGAAGGGCCAGCCCGGCGGTGAGCAGCAGGTCCCTCGCGCCCGTCGCATGGGAGAGGGTCGCCGCCAGCATGGCCGCCCCGAAGATGGTGTAGATCAGTTGCGCCGCCATTTCGGTTGTCAGGTCCACGATCAGCGACGCCACCACCAGCGCTTCGGCGATCCCCATCTGGCCGACGACGCGGACGCCCACCACCAGCCCGCCGACCTGGGAAAACGGCAGGACGTCGGAGGCGGATTCCCGCTGCAGCCGGCCCCAGACGAAGGCCCACAGGCGCTCCACGCCGAGCCCCGGCGCCACCGCCCACCAGGCCAGGCCGAGCGGAACGAAGACCAGGATGCTGTAGGCGGAAAAGAGGACAAACCCGCCCCAGCCGATGGTGTCCACCGCCTTCAGTAGGCTGCCGAGCCCCACATAGAGCACCATGCCCACAGTCAGAGCGAACCCGGCCGCAAGGGCCGCGAAGGTTCCGATCTTCCAGCGGGTCATGGTCGGTGTCGCATGGTCAGGCGGCCGCAGGCTGGGGTTTGGGGGACATGAACTTGAGCACGAGGCGGATCATGTTGGGGACGAAGACAGGACGGATCAGGCGGGCGTCGTAGGGCGCAAGGCGACGGTCGTTCTCCTTCAGGCAGACCCGCGCCAACTCCGGAAAGGTGACCTCGACCCCGAGCTCCTTGGATCCCGAAAGAGTGAAGTTGTTGTCCTGCGCCTTGGGGCTCTTGTCCATGTCGCGCGCCACCCCCATCCGCTCCCAGATCAGAAAGGCCCAGACGGCGAGCACTTTCAGTTCGAACCAGGGCCGTCGCCATAGGGGCATATTGCGTCGCCACCATGACACCCAGTTGACGAAGAAGAGGATATGCCGCCCCTCCTCCCGCATCACCGGCTCGAAGGTATCCACCAGTTCAGGCGGAAAGAAGCCGGATTGTTTCGCGATCTCGAACAGGCCGAAGCCGAAGAAGCTGTCGATGCATTCGGAATAGCCGGTGACCATGAAGGCCCATTCGGGATCCCGGGGGATGCGGTACTCGGGCTCCGGCTTGAGCACGATGCCATAGGCCTGCACCATGTTGGCGAGCACCCGCTTGTGGCGGCTCTCCTCGAAGGCGTTCATCTCCACCGCCGCCTTCAGGAGGGGATCGGCGATCCCCTGGCCATAGGTCTTCACGTTCATCCCCGCCTTGCCTTCGGTCTGCACCGCGATGTCCCAGATCGGCAGGGAGACGATGCGGCCGCGGGTGGTCTCGTCCAGCTTCGGCCAGTCGATAACCGCGGGCTTGTACGGGTCGTGGGTCTGCAGCAGCGTGTTGCAAAAGAGGGCCTTGTGCGCCTCGCTGCCGAGCTTGAGGGGCCCTGCCGGATGCAGCGTCCGCGAGGTCTCGGTGCGGTGAGAGAAGACGGATGTGTTCAACAGACGGATCTCCGGTCTGACTGGGATGCCCACCCCCCGCGCGTGGATTTAGGGTCTGCGCCCGCCTTGAAAAGATCGGTCGGTCTGGAAATTACGGTTTCAGATCGCATCGCCGCGGTCAGGCGAAGGTGGAGAACGATCCCAGCGTCGCGCCGCTGTTTCGGAGCGCATCGACGGTTTCCGCCGCGACCAATGCGGACAGTTCCTCCGCATAGCGGTAGCCTGGCGCGGCCCCCTCGAATCCGCCAGCGGTGGCCGGGTGGACGTAGAGCTCGCTGAGCCCCTCTGGCAGGCGATGGATGATCCCCGCCACCCGCTCGGGCGTCATGGCGCCGGACCAGGCCAGGCCGAACACCTGGTCGGCCATGGTCACCCCGCCCCGACGGTAGCGCGAGCGCACCAGCCTGGCCCAGGGCTCGGTGACGTAGGCGGGGGACGGCGCGGCCTCGGGATCCACGGCGGCGAGCACGGCGCGGGGCTCGATCGGCGCGCGACCGGCCCGCATGCCGTAGGGCCGGCCGATGTGCAGGATCATCCCGGCGATGGTGGGGTGCAGATGGTAGTGCTTGTGAGTGTTGACGTGGTCGAGCGGCAGGCCGGTGGCGGCGAAGGCGTCGAACTGCGCCTCGATCTCCTCGGCGATCTGGCGGCGCACCTTCGGCTTGAAGAAGATATCGGCGCCCATGCAGGCCATGTCGGTGCGGAACAGGCCCTCGGCGGTGACGAGGTCCGGCAGGGCGGACGTCGGCAGCTTCGGTCGCCCCTCGACCAGCACCAGGTGCAGGCCAACGCCCAAGGCCGGCATGCGGCGGGCCCGGGCTACCGCGTCCTCGAAACCGGGCGCGGCGACCATCAGGCTGGCGGCGCGAAGGACGCCCTTGCGCGCGCCCTCCTCCACCGCGTCATTGACCTCGACCGCCGCGCCGAAGTCGTCGGCGGTAACGATCAGACGGCGCATCGTCTCCTCCCCTGTGAAACGGGGAAGGTGGATCGGCGCGATAGCGTCGAGACGGAGGGGGTATGCCGCAAACGCCGCGCCCGGACGAGCCCCCTCCCCCGCCCTTCGGGCGGTCCCCCTCCCCCGCTTCGCAAGGGAGGAGAAGGCATCAAGCCGCCTTGCGCTCCTTGAGGAAGGAGGCGAACTCGACCCCCTCGCGCAGGCGGCGCTTCATCATGTCGAAGTCCATGACCATCTCCTTGACGATCGATCCGATCTTGCCGGGACGGAAGTAGAACTTCTTGTAGAAGTCCTCCACCGAGTGGAAGATCTCCTCGTGGCTGAGCACGCCCGGATAGTGAAGGGGCGCGATCTGCACCCCGTTGTCGTCGATCAGCTCCGCGTTGGCGGCGTCGAGCCAGCCGTTCTCCACCGCCTGATCGTAGAGGAAGGTGCCAGGATAGGGCGCGGCCAGCGAGACCTGGATGGTGTGCGGGTTGATCTTGCGCGCCCAGGCCTTGGTGGCCTCCAGGGTCTCGGGCGTCTCGCCGGGCAGACCGACGATGAAGGTGCCGTGGATCTGGATGCCGAGGTCGTGGCAGTCCTGGGTGAACTTCTCCGCCACCTCGATGCGCATGCCCTTCTTGATGTTGTGCAGGATCTGCTGGTCGCCGGATTCATAGCCGACCAGAAGCAGGCGCAGGCCGCCGGCCTTCAGCTTCTCCAGCGTCGAGCGGGGCACGTTGGCCTTGGCGTTGCAGGACCAGGTGACGCCGAGCTTGCCCAGCCCCTCCGCGATCGCCTCGGCGCGGGGCAGGTCGTCGGTGAAGGTGTCGTCGTCGAAGAAGAACTCCTTCACCTGCGGCCACATCTGCTTGGCGCGGCGGATCTCCTCCACCACGCTCTCGACCGAGCGGGTCCGATAGCGGTGCCCCCCCACGGTCTGCGGCCAGAGGCAGAAGGTGCAGCGGCTCTTGCAGCCCCGGCCGGTGTAGACCGACAGGTAGGGGTGCTTGAGGTAGCCGATGAAGTAGTCCTCGATCTTCAGGTCGCGCTTGTAGACGTCGATCACCGAGGGCAGCGAGTCCATCTCCTCCAGGATCGGGCGATCCGGGTTGTGGACGATGTTGCCCTCCTCGTTGCGGTAGGAGAGGCCGAGGATGGAGGACCAGGGCTGGCCGTCGGCCACGTCCTTGATGGTGAAGTCGAACTCATTGCGGGCGACGAAGTCGATGATCGGCGCGTCCTTCAGGCTCTCGTCGGACTTCACGGCCACCTTGGCGCCGATCATGCCGATCTTCAGCTTCGGGTTGGCGGCCTTCATGGCGGCGGCGCACTTCACATCCGAATCGAACGAGGGCACCGAGGTGTGGATCACCAGGAGGTCGAAATCATTGGCCTGGGCGACCACCTCCGGCAGCTTGATGTTGGCGGGCGGCGCGTCGATCAGCTTGGAATTCTCCACCAGGGCCGCAGGCTGGGCCAGCCAGGTCGGGAACCAGAAGGAGCGGATCTCGCGCTTGGCCTGGTAGCGCGAGCCCGCGCCGCCGTCGAAACCGTCGAAAGAGGGAGCCTGGAGAAAGAGGGTGCGCAGCATGATGGTCCTAGACGGGCTTGAGGTCGCCGTTCCCCGACACGTGGAACTTCATCCCCCGCCATTCAACCGAACGGACGAAGAACGAACCCACGAACACGAAGAAAGATAGCATATCGCGCATCGGCAGCAGCCACCATCGGCCAAGCGCGCGGCCGATCACCCGGTCGACGGTGCCCATCAGCCACACCCGGACCAGGACGGCGGCCGCCAGCACGACGAGCGACGGCGCGGAGAAGTCCGACAGCAGCGCGGCCAGGAAGGCCAGCGGCAGGGGATGGGTGACGACGCTGCCCAGATGGCCGAGCGGGTCGACGCCCTTCACCGTCTTGGCCCAGCGCAGTTCGTGGGAGAAGGTCTCGTCGAACCGCTTTTCGGTGCAGCCGTGGACCACCAGCACCGGCGCCACCACCGATTTCAGGCCGAGGCTGCGCACCGCCTCGCCGATGGCGTAGTCGTCGGCGAGCACGTCCCGGAAGGTCTCGAAGCCGCCGATGCGGCTCAGGGTTTCGCGGCGAAGCGCGATGGTGGAGCCCATGCAGGGCGTGGCCATGCCGAGGGAGACCCCCGTGATCACGTCCGGCAGGAACTGGTAGCTGAGGCCCATGGCGGCGATGTCGGACCAGAAGCCGCTGCGGCCCTCGCCATAATAGGGGCAGGAGACGACGCCCACCTGCGGCTGCGCCAGCGCCGCGCGAACCTGGCGCAGATAGTCGGGCCGGGCGCCGATATCGCTGTCGCTGAGGATCACGATGGGGTGGTTGGCGGCGGGCATCATGTTGATGACGTTGGAGATCTTGCGATTCTGGCCATGCAGGCGGCCATCGGTCTCGATCATCACGGTCCGGTGCGGATTGTCGCTCTGCACCGACCGGGCGATGGCCAAGGCGGGGTCGTGGGCGCTGTGCAGGCCGAGGACGACCTCGAGAGGCCCCGTGTCGTCCTGAAGCACGAAACTCTCCAGGTTTCGCCGCAGACTCGGCTCGGCGCCATGCAGCGGTTTCAGGATGGTCGCCCCCTCCTGCACGCCGAACGACGGGGGCTGGGGCGCCTGCGCGCGCGAGAAGAAGCGGCGGATGTAGAGGCCGCTGGCGGCCGTGTAGACGATCCCGGCGATCGCCAACGCCGAAAACAGCCAGGCCGACGCCACCGACAGCATGGTCATCGTGCCAGGCCCGCACGCCCGCCCGCGAACGGGTCGAGACCAGGCCGCCGCCGGCAGGATCGGGCGGATGTCGTCGCGGAAATTTTTCTCGGACGGCGAGGGGTTAGAAGGCTATAGGGGCGGCGATGACACATCGAGTTCCCAGCGCCCGCGTCCATACGCCCCGGACGGCCCTGCTCATCGCCTGCGGCGTGGCCGTGCTGAGCCTGCCCGCCGGCGGCGCAGCGGCTGCGGTTCAGAGCGCGGAGGCGGCCGCCGATCCGTTCGAGAGCGTCAATCGGGTGTTCTTCGCGGTCCATGGATTTCTCGACGTGGTCATCCTCCGACCGCTGGCGATCGGCTACAAGCGCATCATGCCCCGGCCGATCCGGACCGGACTGCACAACGCCATCTCCAACCTCAGCGAACCAGTTGTGGCTGCGAACGACATTCTTCAAGGTCATGGCAAAAAGGCGGCGAGAACTTTGACCCGCTTCGTCGGGGACAGCACTTTCGGGATCGCCGGCATCTTTGATGTCGCCACGGCGGCAGGATTGCCACACCACGGGAACGACTTCGGCATCACCCTGGCCCACTATGGCGTGAAGCCGGGGCCCTACCTCTTCATTCCCCTGGTCGGACCCACAACCGTACGCGACGGCTTCGGTTCCCTGGTGGACATCGGGCTCAATCCCCTCACCTACGCCCGCTACGACGGCGATACGGAGGTGGGGGCGGTCAGCGTCGTGGCCGGCGGTCTCGACGTGCGCGCGGCACAGGACAAGAACCTGAAGACCCTGGAAGCCACCGCCACGGACGTCTACGCCTCGCTCCGCTCCTTCTACCTGCAGAACCGCGAGGCGCAGATCACCGGCGGCAAGCTGAATCTCGACGCCCTACCGTCGTTCGACGATCCGGGCGCCGCGACATCGGCGTCGCCCGCCCCGTCCGACGCCTCGCCGACCCCGCCGGCCATGGCTCCCGCCGCGACGACGCCGCCCGTCTCCAGCCCGCCGCCCTCAGTCCCGGCGCCCGCGCCCCAGCCATGAGCGGCGGCGACATGAGCGGCGACGGGCGCGACGGCGTGGCGCTGGTCACCGGCGCCACCGGCTTCGTCGGCTCCGCCGTGCTGCGGACGCTGCTGGCCGACGGCTTCAAGGTGCGCGCCCTGGCCCGGGCCGCCAGCCCCCGCGCGAACCTGGCCGGGCTGGACGTGGCGGTGGTCGAGGGCGACCTGAGCGATCCCGCCTCCCTCGCCCGCGCCATGGGCGGCGCGCGCTACCTCTTCCACGTGGCGGCAGACTACCGCCTCTGGGCCAGGGATCCGGAGGAGATCGTGCGCAACAATCTCACCGGAACCCGGGCCGTCATGGCGGCCGCCCTGGCGGCGGGGGTGGAGCGGGTGGTCTACACCTCCAGCGTCGCCACCCTCGGCTTCCGCAGCGACGGGGCGCCCAGCGACGAGACCCTGCCGCTGACGCCCGAGCACGCCATCGGCGCCTACAAGCGCAGCAAGGTGCTGGCCGAGCGGCTGGTGGAGCAGATGATCGCCGAGGAGGCCCTCCCCGCCGTCATCGTCAACCCCTCCACCCCGATCGGCCCGCGGGACATCAAGCCCACCCCCACCGGCCGCATCATCGTCGAGGCCGCCACCGGCAAGATCCCCGCCTTCGTCGACACGGGCCTGAACCTGGTGCATGTGGACGACGTGGCCGCCGGGCATCTCCTCGCCCTCAGGCATGGCGTGATCGGCCAGCGCTACATCCTCGGCGGGGAGGACGTGAGCCTGCGGCAGATGCTCGGCGACATCGCCGGCATGGTCGGGCGCAAGCCGCCGACGGTGAACCTGCCCCGCGCGCCGCTCTACCCCCTCGCGGTCATCATGGAAGCCTTCGGCCAGGTCACCGGCAAGGAGCCGATGCTGACCCGCGACGCCCTGAAGATGGCCTCTCACCACATGTTCTTCTCCTCCGCCCGCGCCAAGGCC
>Ga0302314_10018941_pt1 | contig 11459 bp, 11 predicted proteins | sample III_Palsa_N2_3_FD_200533 | JGI IMG/M metagenome (GOLD analysis project Ga0302314, IMG submission 200533) | Peat permafrost microbial communities from Stordalen Mire near Abisko, Sweden - III_Palsa_N2_3 | ecosystem: Environmental > Terrestrial > Soil > Palsa > Peat permafrost | place: Sweden... | reverse complement strand
TTGGGCGGCCTGTGGCCGCCGTGGTTCCGAGTGGCAGCAACCTCGGCGGCCACAGGCCGCCCTACGATTGGTTTCATTTTCCCCTTTAGGAAGTGCTATTGCGTCTCGATGAGGTGAGCATGACTCCATCCGACATCAACCCAAACAGCAAGCACGGCGTGGTCAGCCTCCGCAGCGCTCATCCGTTCGCAGATACCGTGCGCCTCCTGCTCGCAGCATTCGCGGATCACGGCATCAAGGTGTTCGCCGTCATTGATCAGAGAGCAGAGGCCATTGCGGTGGGCATGGCCATGCCGCCGACCACCTTGATCCTCTTCGGCAACCCCAAGGCCGGCACGCCGCTGATGCTGGCGCAGCCGCTCAGCGGGATCGACTTGCCGCTCAAGGTGCTGGTGACGGAACCGGCGCTCGGCCAGGTCATGGTCAGCTTCAATGCCGCGGCCTACCTGATCGAACGGCATTCGCTGCCAACGGAGCTGCTGAACAACCTGGCTCCGGCCGAGCGCCTGATTGCGAGCGTTGTCACCACATGAACAGTCCCGGCCTGATGCAGCCGTGATCAGGAAGGCCGCCACCGCCGGATACTCGGGCACGCCGCTGGCGCGGAAGCTGGGCATCAAGCCGGGCAGCCTGGTGCTGACCGTCGATGCGCCGCAAAATTACCCGGCCCTGCTCGATCCGCTGCCGGAGGGCGTGCGCTTCGCCACGCGGCTGACCCCGTCCACCGATATCGTCCATCTCTTCACCGCCAGCCGGGCCAGGCTTCAGGAACTGCTGGGGGAATACCGGACTGCGCTCAAGCCCGATAGCATGGTCTGGGTATCGTGGCCCAAACAGGCATCCAAAGTCCCCACCGACATCACCGACGACACCATCCGCGCGGTGGCGCTGCCCCTGGGTTTCGTCGATATCAAGGTCTGCGCGATCAATGCGGTATGGTCGGGCTTGAAGCTGGTCATCCGCAAGGAGCTGCGCTGAACGCCCGGCAGGCGCCCGTCCACGGCGGGATTGACACCACAAGCAAGGACTCATGACTTGGCCTCCGCCGCCTCACTGTTCAACGAAGTGCGCCGCTGCACCATTTGCGCGGAGCATCTGCCGCTGGGTCCGCGGCCGATCTTCCAGTTGCATCCGCAGGCCCACATCCTGATCGTGGGCCAGGCACCGGGACGGAAGGCCCATGAATCCGGTGTACCTTTCTCGGACGCAAGCGGCGATCGCCTGCGCCAGTGGCTGGGCCTGACTCCGGAAGTGTTCTACGACGCAAAGCAGGTGGCCCTCATTCCCATGGGCTTCTGCTTCCCCGGCACCGGCAAGGGCGGCGATCTGCCGCCACGTCCCGAATGCGCGCCGGCCTGGCGCGAGAAACTGCTGCGTCAGCTGAAACAGCTGCAACTCACGCTGGTCATCGGCCAGTACGCGCTGGACTACCATTTGCCCGATGCGGGCACGTCGGTCACCAGCGCGGTGCAGTCCTGGCGCGAGCACTGGCCGCACACGGTCCCCTTGCCGCACCCCAGCCCGCGCAACAATATGTGGCTGCGCCGAAACCCGTGGTTCGAGAAGGAGCTTCTGCCGCAGCTGCGGGCGCGGGTGGCCGAGGTGCTTGAGGGCAAAAGCTGACGAACGGTGCCGATGGACGCCACTGCTTTGCGGCACAGTCACCGCATCCGGGCCGGCGCCGGGTGGATTGCCGAACCGGGAAGGTTTGCTCCATGCTGCAAGCCGGATTGCCGCAGCAGGCCTGAAGCCCCTATGGGAAAGAACACCAGCCGATGATCGCCGACCATAAAATCCGCCTCGCCGTGTTCAGCGACGCGCCCGCGATCTCGCGCATGTCGCGCGACTACATCGAGCGCGGGCTGGGCTGGGACTGGACGCCGACGCGGGTGCTGAAGAGCATCCGCGACCGCTCGACCAATGTCGCCGTGGTACGTGAGGGCACCAACCTGCTCGGCTTCGGCATCATGAAGTACAACGACGACACCGCCCACCTGCACCTGCTCGCCGTGCAGCAGCTGCGGCGCCGCAAGGGCATGGGCGCCGCCCTGCTCAACTGGCTCGAAGCCAGCGCGCGCACCGCCGGCATCGAGAAAATCCGCGTCGAGGCGCGCACCACCAACGAAGCCGCCAGGGCCTTCTACCGCAGCCGCAACTACCGCGAGATCGAACGCCTGGCCGGCTACTACCGCGGCGTGGAAGATGCGGTGCGGATGGAGAAGCGCTTGTGGGCCGACGGCTATAGCGGCCTGGTGGCGGAGTGAGCTGAAGCGCCCCGCTCCGATCCAGGGCGCGCGGCCGCCACCTTCGGGTCTGCGGCCCGAGCCACAGTAGGGCGGCCTGTGGCCGCCGTGGTTCTGCACCGCGACAGTTCCGGCGGCCACGGGCCGCCCTACTACTGAAGCGATCCTGACGGCGCCTCGGACCGCCTCAGGTCTGCGGCCCCAGTCCCGGCAGCAGGGCCTTGAGGCCGTTGACGATGAACTCCACCGCCAGCGCCGACAGGATCAGCCCCATCAGGCGGGTAGTGATGTTGATGCCGGTGCGGCCGATCCAGTTGGCGATGGGATCGGCCAGGCTCAGCGCGATGAAGGTCACCAGGCCCAGCGCCGCGCCGATGCCGATCAGCGCGCCGATCTCCAGCCAGCCGCTGACCTTGCCGGCGTAGATGATCATGGCGCTGATGGTGCCCGGGCCGGCCATCAGCGGGATCGCCAAGGGCACCACCGCGATATTGTCCTTCAGCTCCGCCTCGTCGCGCTCCTCGGTGGTGGAGCGGGTATTGCCGGCCTGGGCGTTGACCATGGCGATGGCCATCAGCAGCATGACGATGCCGCCACCCACCTGCAGCGAGCCGACGCTGATGCCGAAGAAATGGATGATGCGCTCGCCGGCGGTGGCCGCCACAGCCAGCACCACCGCCACCGAAAACGCGGCGACGCGGATGGTGCGCCGCTTCTCCACCCGGCTCTGCGAGGCGGTCAGCCCGAGGAAAAAGGGGATCGCGCCGATCGGGTTGAGCAGCGCCAGCAGCGAGACGAATTCCTTGACCAGATCCATCCAGCGCATTTCCTAAAAATAGTGGCGATAGTGGTGAAGGCATGGCAGCGGCAATCGGCCGGCCCATCGCGCCCGGCAACCGCCCCCTGTTTCCGGCCGCAACGGCAGGCGGCTGACCGGAAATTCCCGCCAAAACATTACCGGAATATCACCGAATCATTACCGAGAGGCAATAGGCGCTTTTCGTAACCGGACAGTCATACGGCCTCATTAACTTGCCCTCCTTTGGGAAATTCTTCAACCGCCGCACAAAGGGACGTCATGACCAACCATAAATTGGCTGCAGTACTCGTATCGTCATTGTCACTGAGCCTGATTTCCGCCTGTACCAAGAACTATTACAACACCACCGATACCACCTCCTCTTCTTCCAGCAGCGGCTCGTCTTCCAGCTCGAGCAGCAGCGGCAGTTCCAGTTCCTCCAGCTCCGGCAGCTCCTCCTCCTCCAGCAGCTCATCGAGCTCCGGCAGCAGCAGCTCCAGCTCCTCTTCTTCCAGCAGCGGCTCGAGCAGCAGCTCCTCGAGCAGCAGCGGCGCGGGCGCCCAGGCGCTGGTCACCACCCTGGATTCCGGCGTCGTGCCCGCCAAGTCCACCATCAACGTGGGCGTGGGCATCGGCAAGAATTCCGGCAACACCCCGTTCACCCTGGACAAGCTGAAGGCTTACACCTTCAACAGCACCCCGTATACCGATACGAACAACAGCGACACGATCACGACCAGCAACTTCACCACCCCGTACCTGTACACGACGTACAGCTCCAAGGGCACCGTGCCGGATCATTCCTTTGGCTTCTGCGACTACCACGGCAGCTCCCCGGTGCGCGTGACGTCTCTCGTCGGCGGGACGAACGCCAACACGGTTCCCGCGGGCCAGGCTGGCGGCGATCCCTCGGTGGCGATGGCGCCCTTCTACTTCCCGATGGTGTACACCTCGCCCATCACCACTTCCGCCCATGCGCCGGGCGCAGCCACCGGCTCCAAGCCGATCGTCGGACTGTTCGACTGGCGCCCCAAGGACAACGATGAGGCTCTGGTGGCCGCGGAATCGGACGACAACGGCCAGACCTGGTACTACATGCAGACGGTGCTGGAGCTGTATCCGGATGAAACCAATCCGACCTATAGCGCCGGCGTCAGCACCACCACCGGCGGCACCACCAGTTCTCCGCCCAACCCGGGCTTCACCGGCTGCCCCGGTACGACAGCCAGCGCGGACAACACCAACTCCACCTCGCCCAGCGAGTACCCCTCGTCGGTCGGCTTCCCGAATTCCGGCGACGACGACGGCTGGGGCCACGCCATGGTCATCCAGCTCCCGGGTGCGATTCCGACTGAGGGCTCGCCCAGCGGCGGCGGTACTGCCGGCGGACAGTTCCTGTACCTGCTGGACCGCAATACCAACAACGCGAGCTTCAACCTCAACAGCGCCACCACCCCCACCACTCAGGCAATCAACGACAATGCCCCGCTGTGGGTGGTCGACATGACCTGGGCCAGCCAGAAGTTCCCGATCGGCAACTACGGCGACGAGGCCAGCACCGATCTGAAGTCCATCGGCACGGCGCTCAATTCCGCTGCGTCCGGCACCAAATCCCCGGTGCGTGTGCTGCAGACCAAGGGCCTGTTCAATCCGGACGGCATTATGGCGGTGTTCCCGACCCCGGCGGCGACCGTGGGCACGGCGGGCACGACGGTCTCCGTACTGTACGTGCAGAAGATCCTCGGCGGCGACAACACCGGCAGCACGCCATATTCGGTGGCCGAGCAGTGCGCGGGGGCGCCGACCGGGGCCAGCGTGCCGGGCACCACCAACCACGACATCTCCAATGTGCGCCTGGCTACCACCACCGACGGCATCAACTTCACCGACAAGGGCATCGTCAGCGGCCTGAATGATCCGAAGAGCGTGGATTACACCCAGACCCGCTGGGTCAGCCCGCGCGGCACCCTGATCGACATCAACGGCGACCAGAGCCGCTGGGGCCTGTACTTCTCCGGCGGCAACTGCCTGGACGGCGACTCCGACGCCTTCCATTTCATCGGCTACGCCGAATCGACCGACATGATGAATTGGACGGTGTACAACGGCGTCAACAACCCGATCGCCTCGATCAACACCGAAACCGTGTACAACGACAACAACGCCAGCACCCACACCGGCTCGCAGATCACGATCCCGGCAACCGCCCCGATCGTTCCCACGCAGGCCTGGTTCGCGCAGCGTCTGTATGCCCCGACGGCGGTGCAGGTCGATTCAACCCACCTCAACCTCACCTTTGCCGGCTACGGAGCCCAGAAGCCCGCTGGCGATCTGCTGAACTACCGCACCATCGGCAACGTCAAGCTGACGGTCAGCAAGTCTCTTCCGGCGGGTACGCCGAACAACAGCAACATGCACTAAGCGGCAAATCGTGGCACCGGCAAAAAGCAAGGCCGGCGTCGCGGTACAGCGGCAAAAGCACGGAGGGCGGTTCCGAGAGGAACCGCCCTTTTTTCCTGGCGACAGTTGATCCGGACCGGTATGGTAGCTGCTCAACTACTGCAAGACCGGCAACGTGAAACTGACGGCCAGCATTACTGGCGGCGATACCCAGCCGGCGGGTACGCCGAACAACATCAACGCGCATTGATGCAAAACCACCTTTACCGTAGTTTTCAAAACGGCGCGGCTTCGCAGGGAGCCGCACCGGTTTGTACTACAACGCTTCGGCTGACATTACGAATAGAAAAAAATGGAAACGTAAGCAGTCCAAATCAAAACCATCAAAAACGTCATTGCAAAATGTAAAGTGCTTTTCACAATACAACTTATACTTCAACAATGAGGCCCGCCCCACGAGGTCAAAGTGCTTCCGTCAGAACTTTTGATAAGTGAATCATATTGCGTCTCGTACTGGTTGGTACCAAAGCAGAAGATCCACTTCAAACTTTTGTATAGCACGTAATCACCAGCACCTAATAACCCATATTACTCGGATATGTTTCGTGCGCAGTTGCGACTGATCAATCACGTCGTATTGCCAAAAGCATCTTAATTGTGATGGAGAAAGCGGCCATGATAGTGCGTCTGTCTAAGATAGCCTTTACGATTTATCTCTTCTTGCTGGGTGCCATTTTTACGGTGGCGCACGCCCAAGCTACAGACACGCCTGATACGTGGCAGAGCAAATATATTCCAAAGCAAGACGCCATTGCGGACCTTGCCAATGTAGGCGACAACATCGATTCATATTCCGGCGTACTATAAGCCGGGGCCCGCCGTGGGGACAACGACGGTCATTGGAATCAATAACGCAGCCGTTTCGCAACAGCCACTGCAGACAAGCGTAGTCATTGCACAGGATGGAGATACCTACACGACTCAATATCTCGCCTACGACGCCTTCAACAATCCAACATCGATCAATGGCTTGAATGAATGGAATCCTCAAACACAGGGTGATACACGAGGCTACCTGAACGATACAGCGCGTTGGGTACTCGGAAGGCTGCAAACTCGCGCCATCAATGGCACTACAGTGCAAAGCTATGGTTACAACTCGCTGGATCAGGTTATAACAAAGGCATCCTTTGGTCTCACCACCGAAACAGATGGATACGATTCCTCCGGCAATCTAGCAACGAAAACCGATGGAAATCAGCATACAACTCAATATCTGAGCTACTATCGCGGCACCCCTCAAACGATTGAATATCCAGATTCAACTTCTGATGTCTTTTCAGTCAACGGGAATGGAACCGTAGCATCAATCACGGACGGACGCGGCAACACGACTAGCTACAGCTACGATGCGCTCGGACGTCTTGCTTCCATCATCTATACGACTACAACGACAACGAGACCGATTATAGCTATCAGAGTTTCGGCACACCCGACTACTCAGTCCCGACGCAGATCGCAATTTTGCTCGGCCAGACAACAAACATACAGCGAGATTCATTTGGAGATGTCCTATCCATCTCCCAGTCTGGTACGTACAACGGAAGCTCTATATCGGCAAGGGGCCGCTCCTTTTCTTTTGCACCGCGAACTGGCCGGCATTGGGGCTTGCGACAGCCGTTTTCACAGAAACGTCATTTTGATTTGCTAAATAATTTTGTTGATTGGGGCATACCGAACAATCGCTGTCATGCGCCGCCATTAATTTGTCCCGCTTTGGGAAGCTCTTCAACCGCCAGACCAAGGGACGTCGTGACCAATCGCAAACTGGCGGCAGCGCTCCTGTCGTCACTGTCGCTGAGCCTGATTTCCGCCTGCACCAGGAATCACTACAGCACCGATGCGGCCTCCTCTTCCTCCGGCAGCGGCCCGTCTTCCAGCTCGAGCGGTTCCTCCTCCGGCAGCGGCGGCGCCGGCGCGCAGGTCCTGACCACGACACTGGGCTCGGGCGCCAGCGTCAACGCGGTCACCATCAACCAGGGCACTGCGATCGGCCAGGGCTCGCTCAACGGTGCCACGCCGTTCAGCCTGACCAACCTGGCAGCCGACCCCAGGAACACCCAGAACACCAGCAATCCGTTCCTGAGCAGCGGCACCGTGCCGGATACGGCTTACGATTTCTGCACCTATCCCGGCGGCGGCGCGTCTGCGCGCCTGTCCTACGTCACCGGCGCCAAGTTTGCCACTATGGCCGCCGCGCCGCTCGGCACCACGCCGGTGACCGGGCAGGACCCTTCGGTCGCCATGGCGCCGTACTACTTCCCGCTGGTCTACAACACCACGCTTACCGGCGCCTACGTCAACGGCGTCGAACAGGCCGGCAGCGGCAATGCCTACGGCGGCCAGGCTCCGATCATCGGCCTGTTCGACTGGCGCCCCAAGGATATCGACGAAGCCCTGGTCGCCGCCGAGTCGGACGACAACGGCAAGACCTGGTACTTCATGCAGACCGTGCTGGAACTGTATCCGGACCGGACCAACCCGATCAGCGGCGGCTATTCCTCCAGCTCGACCAGCACCGGTTGCCCGGCAACGCTGCAGGGCACCAACACCAATGCCACCGCCACCGGCGAATACCCGGCGAAGATCGGCTACCCCGCCTCCGGCGCCGATGACGGCTGGGGCCATGCCGCCATCATCCAGCTGCCCGGCTCAGGCAACGCCAGGACCGGTCAGTTCCTGTACATGCTGGACCGCAACCCCAACAACCTGCCCGGCGTGACGCCGGCCACGGCAATCGTCGACGGCGCGCCGCTGTGGGTGATCAACCTCAGCTCCGCCAGCAACAAATTCCCGATCGCCAACACCAACAACTCCACCAGCTCCGTTCCCGGTACCAACGACATCAAGTCCATCGCCTCCGCGCTCAGCCCGGTCTCCGGCAACACCACCAATCCGGTGGTAGTGCGGCAGACCAAGGGCCTGCTCAACCCGGACGGCATCATGGCGGTGTTCCCGACGCCGGCCGCCAATGCGGTCGCCGCCACCACGCCGGGCGCGCCGATCACGGTGCTATACGTGCAGAAGATCCTCAACGGCGACGACACCGGCAGCACCGCCATGCAGGCGGCCCAGCAGTGCAACAAGGCTCCGTTCAGCGGCAAGACCAATCACGACATCTCCTACGTGCGCCTGGCCACCACCACCGACGGCATCAACTTCACCGACCAGGGCATCGTCACCGGCCTGAACGATCCGGCCACGGTGGACTACACCAGGACCCGCTGGATCAGCCCGCGCGGCACCCTGATCGACATCTACGGCAACCAGACCCGCTGGGGCCTGTACTTCTCGGGCGGCAACTGCCTGGACGGCGACTCCGATGCGTTCCATTACATCGGCTACGCCGAGTCCACCGACATGCGGAACTGGACGGTGTACAACGGCATCACCAACCCGATCGCCTCGATCAATAGCTTCACCGGCCCCAATCAGGCCGGCGGCGCCAGCGTCACGGTGCCGTCCACCGCGCCGGTCATCCCGACGCAGACCTGGTTCGCCCAGCGCCTGTACGCCCCGACCGCCACCCAGGTCGACCCCACCCACCTGAGCATGACCTTCGCCGGCTATGGCGTGCAGACGCCGAACAACAACCTGCTCAACTACCGCCAGATCGGCAACGTGGAGCTGACGGTGAGCATCGCCGGCGGCGGTACCCTGCCAGCGGGTACGCCAAACAACATCAACGCACATTGATGTAAAGCGGTACCGGCAGTCGTTTTAACAGTCGTTTTAAAATGAGGGGCTGCTTCGCCAGGAGCCGCCCCCGTTCTTTTGCACGGCAACATTGGCCGGCACGGGGCTTGCGACAGCCGCTTTCACAGAAACGTCATTTTCATTTGCTAAACGACCCTGATTATTGGGGCATACCAAACAATACAATGTCGGATAAAAACGATACGGGGCAACCCGGGAACATCCAGTTTTCCAACCTGGTCTGGCAGCTCAAGCTGCAAGCCGAGAGGCAACTCGGCGCCAGGGATTCCCTGCGCGACCTGCTGGGCAATCCGCAGCGGCTGGAACAGATCCTGAGCGAGGCGGAAAGCCGCGGCGACGCGGCCCTGCGCAAGCTCGCCTCCGACGTGCGCGCGCAGCAGCAAGCCTCGCGCATCGTCCAGGCGCAGCCGAAACGGCAGGTGCCGATGGCCTTCCTGGTGGGCGGCCTGATACTGGGCATTATCGGGCTGATCCTGGTGCTGCTGCTCGGACGTCCCGGCGCTCCCGCTCCCAACGCGTCCCCGGTGCAGTCCACCGCCGCGCGCACCCCGGTGGCGGTGCTGTTCCGCATGCACGGCTCCAACACCATCGGCGAGAAACTGGGACCGGCACTGGCCGACGCCTATCTCAGGTCCAAGGGTGCCGGCGCCACCGACGTCAAGGAGCTTGCGGCCGACGAACACCAGGTGGTATCGCAATCAGGAAGCGGCGGTTCGCGTCCGGCGATCGAAGTATTCGCGCACGGCTCCGCCACCGCGTTCAAGGATCTGGGTGCGCAGGCCGCGGACCTCGGCATGGCCTCGCGGCGCATCAAGCCGGAGGAGATCGCCGATCTCACCGCACTCGACGGCGACCTGTCCTCACCGTCCTCCGAGCACGTGCTGGGCCTGGACGGCGTCGCCGTGGTGGTGAATTCCGCCAATCCGCTGCAGACGCTGACCATCCAGCAGGTTGGCAAGATCTACTCCGGCGACATCTCCGACTGGAGCGCGCTCGGCGGCAGCGCCGGGCCGATCACCCTCTATGCCCGCGACGACAAGTCCGGCACCTTCGACACCTTCAAGGCCCTGGTGCTCGACCCGCTCAGCCTCAAGCTGCTCGGCTCGGCGCACCGCTACGAATCCTCCACCGAGCTGTCCGACGCGGTGGCCGCCGACCCCGGCGCCATCGGCTTCATCGGCCTGCCCTATGTACGGCGCAGCAAGGTGCTGGGCATCTCCGCCGGCCCCGGCAATCCGCCGATCGTGCCGACGCAGTTCACCGTGGGCACCGAGGACTATCCGCTGTCGCGGCGCCTGTACCTGTACCTGCCGGGCAAGGCGCCGTCGCGGGACGCCGCCGACTTCGTCGAGTTCGCCCTGTCCGATGCCGGCCAGGACGTGGTCAAGCAGATCGGCTTCATCTCGCAGAATCCGTACACGGAAAAAGTCGCCCTCGACGCCAACTGGCCCGCGGGCTACAGCCAGATGGTCGCCGGCGCCGAGCGCCTGTCCTTCGACTTCCGCTTCGAGTCCGGCACCGGCAACCCCGACACCAAGGCGCAGCGCGATCTTGGCCGCCTGGTCGCCTTCATGGGCAAATCCGGGCGCGGCCGCAGCCTGCTGCTGGCCGGCTTCGCCGACGGCGTCGGCGCCGCCGATTCCAACCTGCAACTGTCACAGGCGCGCGCCGACGTCATCGCCGGAGCGCTGCGCTCTCGCGGCATCGACGTGCTCGACGTGCGCGGCTTCGGCTCCGCCATCCCGGTGGCGTCGAACGACACCCCCGCCGGACGCGAGCGCAACCGGCGCGTCGAGGTCTGGCTCAAGTAGGCAAAACTCAATCTGGATCCCCTCTCCCCACGAACGTGGGGAGAGGGGCAGGGCTGACGTTTCCCCGGTTTTTCATAATCCCAATCGTCGATAGAGCGCCTTTGTTGCGTTACGGGTAAGCGGCGGTCCGGTGCCTGCGCACAGCAGCAGCGCGAGGGTGATGATTGAGATCTCACGGGCAAGGCGGGTGGTGAGCTTGAAGCGACGGTGCAAGCCTTCGGCTTCGGCAAGCTGGCCGATATGCCAGAGCATGAAGGCGGCCAAGGTAGCGATGAGCAGCAAAGCCTGGAGGCGCCCGGCCGTACGGGAGCGGCCGATGCGAAATCCCATGCCAAATGCAGGGGACTTGCTGTCGCGGAAACTCTCCTCGATCTGCATACGCCGGGCATAGAAGGAAACGATCTCGTCGGCGCGGTAGCGGGTCAGACG
>Ga0302314_10018940_pt1 | contig 11460 bp, 8 predicted proteins | sample III_Palsa_N2_3_FD_200533 | JGI IMG/M metagenome (GOLD analysis project Ga0302314, IMG submission 200533) | Peat permafrost microbial communities from Stordalen Mire near Abisko, Sweden - III_Palsa_N2_3 | ecosystem: Environmental > Terrestrial > Soil > Palsa > Peat permafrost | place: Sweden... | reverse complement strand
CCACCGTCATCCTGAGCGAAGCGAAGGACCCCTGTATTTGCTTTTGCTTTTGCTTTTGCTTTTGCACTTGCTTTTGCACTTGCTTTTGCACTTGCTTTTGCACTTGCACTTGCACTTGCTTTTGCTTTTGCTTTTGCACTTGCTTTTCTAGTTGTCATTCCGAGCGCAGCGAGCGAACCTGCTGTCTCCCGTTCTTCGCCCGAACCCGCAACAAACCCGGGTGCCCCCGATCTCTCGCACTTGGAGATCGGGGGCACCCACACCACCACAACCTCCCCCCAAAAAACACTCCCGCCGAGTGCCCCATCCTCGACACGCGCTTTTTGCGTGGCAGGGTGGGGTATCGCGCGTTAAGACGCGCGACCGCTCTCCTCAACCTATCTACAACCCCTTCTGATAAACCAGCGCCCCCACCCCATCCCCATAAAAATCCTCATCCTCCCCCACCAACCCATACCCCATCCGCTCATAAAACCGAATCGCCGCCTCATTCCCTGTAAACACATGCAACACCATCACCTCACACCCCGCCGCTCGTACCTGATCCTCCACCGCCCCCATCAACACCCCAGCCAACCCCTTCCGCCGCCACTCCGGAGCCACATCCAGCGTCACCACATACCCAACCTTTGCCGCCTCCACATGCACCACACAAAACCCCACCAACACCCCATCCGACTCCGCCACCACCACCCTGGCCCGCCGAGCCTCCGCAAACCGCCGCATCACAGCTAACGAAAACCGAAACGGCTCCTCAAAACAAACCTCATCCAGCCGGAACATCGCCTCCAGATCTCCCGCCCGATACCTCCGCAACTCAAAATCACTCACATCCCCACCCTTTGCGAACCTTCGCTCCCTTAGCGACCTTTGCGTTCAAAGCCGTTGCTTTTCCTACCGCTAGGAGCTCATAAACAGGAAGAAGCCCGGCAACTGCCGGGCCTCTCACAAGCCAATCTCAAAAGATCAGGTTCCAACCCTAACCCCAATGCCCTCAAGATTTTACCCACAAAACACCGGGAGGGGGGGTACCTACACCGCAACCGTAAAGCTGTTCTCACTCCGAGTGACCGCCCGATAAATCGTATCCCGCTCAAACGGCACACGCCCAGCCTCGGTAATCAAACGCTCCAGGTCCCGCCGACGCATCCCCTGCGGTGTGCTCGCCCCGGCATCGTGATAAATCTTTTCCTCAATCACGGTGCCGTCGATATCATCCGCTCCAAACCGCAGCGAAATCTGCGCCATCTTCGGCGTCACCATCTGCCAGTAGCTCTTGATGTGCGCAAAGTTATCCAGCAGCAGCCGTCCCACCGCAATCTGCTTGATGTCCAACATGCCCGTAGACTTCGGCAGATGCCCCAACGCGGTATTGTCCGGATGAAAACTCAGCGGAATAAACGTCTGGAACCCGCCCGTCTCATCCTGCACTTCCCGCAACCGAAGCATGTGGTCCACGCGGTCTTCATCGTTCTCAATATGCCCATAGAGCATCGTCGCATTCGACCGCAACCCAGCCTTATGCGTCAGCCTGGCTGTCTCCAGCCACTCTCCACCATCAATCTTGTGATCGCAGATGATATGTCGCACACGGTCCGCAAAGATCTCCGCCCCACCACCCGGACAAGAGTCCACCCCGGCCGCCTTCATCCGCACCAGCGCTTCTTCAATCGACATCTTCCCTCGCTTCGCAAGGAAAGAAATCTCAACCATCGTGAACGCCTTGATGTGAACCTGCGGATAGCGTTCCTTCAGCCCACTCACCAGGTCCATGAAGTACTCAAACGGCAAATCCGGATGCAGCCCACCAACGATATGAAACTCCGTCACCGCTTCCGTCAAACCCTGCCCAGCCGTCTCCCAGGCTTCTTCCAAAGCCATCGTGTAGGTATCGGCGGCGCCCTTCTTGCGGCCAAACGCGCACAGCCTGCAGGAGGCAACACAGACATTCGTCGGATTGATATGGCGATTGACATTGAAGTAAGCCACATCGCCATGCATCCGCTCGCGTACCAGATTCGCCATCCAGCCCACGGCCAGAATGTCGCCGCTGCGATACAGCGTAACGCCATCGTCGAAGCTCAGCCGTTCGCCGCGCTGTACTTTCTCGGCAATGGGCTCAAGCGCCGGATCATCGGTCTGGAACGAGTGGCGTGGACGCGGGTTGATCGTCTCGGAAGTCATCTCCATTATTCTATTCCTCCGCCCGCCCTTACTTCGCCACCGCGGAGTCAACCATCCTCGGCTGCAACACCATGCCGTCAAACATGGTCGCTCCAATAAGGTGGTCGCCAATGGGACGCACAAACCGCAGATTCCATCCCGTATCCCAGAAGTTCACCTTGTAATCCGGCAGATGCACGCCAAACGCGAACTTGCTGTTCGCCGAAGTCACCAGCATTTGGTGCGAAGCCGCGTCGAAGTAGATCCCGTTGACCTCCGTCAGGAAAAGGTTCCGCAGCGTCTTCCAGGTCAACCCATAGTCGGTGGAGTACGACACACTCTCCGTCCCCCCCACCCAAAGGTTCTTCAACTCATCAATCCCAATCGCGGAAATCTGCGTCAGGTCCTGCGGCAGTGCCACCGCATCCCACTTCTTGCCGCCATCCACCGAAAGCGAAATCCGGCGCAGCCCAGCCGCCATTACCATCGATCCCTGCGTAGCAACGAAATGCGTATCCGGCATTTGTAGCGTCGCCACCGGGGCCCACGAGTGGCCATCATCCTCAGCCTGCAACAACCCCTGAGACGTGCCCGCATACACCACACCGCCGTCCGCCACCAGCGTGTAGATGATGGCATTCAAGCTCGTCGGCGCTGCTGGTGGCCCTACTTCCACCACAGGCGCCGTAGGCTTCCGCTTGGCCACTGCGCTGCGCCCCTGAGTTCTCGCTGCGCCCCTCGCCGCACCTTGCGACGAGCGACCCGTAGCCGCCCCAATCAAGCTACCCGACTCCGACCAGCCACTATCGCCAAGCCGGAAAATCCCATGTGCCGTTCCCGCCAACAATGTTCCTTCAGGCGTAGACACAAGACTGAACACATCGCGTCCGCCAAGACCGTCGCTCTGTTGCTCCCAACGTAGACCGCCATCCTTGCTCTTGAAAACTCCGCCCGCCGCCTTATCGTTCACCACTCCCACATAGATCGTGGAGCTGCTACGCGAGTCTGCCGCATACGCCGTAACTTGCCGCGAGGAGAAGCCATGATTCGACGCCTCAAACGCAACGCCACCATCCTCGCTACTCAATACCCCACCGCGATCGGTAGCCAGCAGCACATGATTGGAATTCGTCGGATCGACATAGACATCGTTCACGATCACGCTCGGCCCAGTCATCGCAACAAAGGTCACACCGCCGTCAATCGTCTTGTACAAACCTTCCGTCGTTCCCGCATAAACCGTATTCAGATTGTTCGGGTCCTGCATCAACTTGCGTGTTCTCCGCGCACTCGCCGGAAGCCCCTGCAACCTATTCTTAGTCACACCACCACTAAATAGTTCGCCGCCATTCACGCTCTTATAGATTCCCGAACACGCGCTCGCATAAACGACCTGCGGATGGATCGGATCGATGATGATCGAAAATACATCCGAGTCTTCGATAATCCCATCCTTGATATTTTTCCAGTGCTCCCCGCCATCGGTCGTCTTCCACGGCAGGTGCCACGTTCCCGCATAAATAACCTGCGGGTCATTCGGATCGATTGCCAGAGACTCAATCTCGTGAATCTCTGTGCTGCCCGGCGGACTAATCAACGTCCAGTGAGTACCTTCGTCAAAACTCCGATAGATACCGCTCAGCGTTCCCGCTACGATCTCATGTGGATTGGAAAACGAACGCGCCATCGAACGCACCGATTGCCCACGCATCTCCGCCTGCTCATACCAGCTCTTGCCGCTATCCTCACTAACGAACAGTCCGCCATCGGGCTTGTCAATCTTCCACGCACCAACAAGCAGGTGCTTTGGGTTGGAAGGATCGATCAGAATATGATCCAACACCAGGTCGTCGCGCTTCCCCACCTGCGACACGCGTCCCCAGTTAGCACCGCCATCATGCGACTCATACAACCACCCCGTCGCAGAGCCTAGGTACAAGTGCTTTGCATCATGAGGATCAGCAGCAAACGACCGCGCGTCTCCGCCATAGGGTCCGAAGGGAAACCACGTAATGGCGTGTGCCACCGCAGAAAGGTTCACACCCAACAACATACAAACACCGAATCTGCGCACCAGCCGCCATATCATCTCTTGTTTCCACTAGCTCCTATACATAAGGTTACCGTCTTATGATGCGAATTGCATGTCCTTCGAGCGTCGCATCCGCACCACGCCTCACCGAAGGTACCCGCAGTTCCTGAATCAGTTACGTCTCTGCTGCCCAGGCAGATGTTCCATATCATTGGCAACTTAAACACAATGGCTGGCTGGGAAATCCCAGCCAGCCATTGCGGTTTTACGTTGGACTACTTCTTGTGGTGATGCTTTTCAGGAAGTGCCTTGCGTGGGACGGCCTTGACGGCAGTCTCGTCCACCGGGGTAAGACCCGTGGTGTCGAGCGTTGCGCCAGTCGGGATTATCGTCGTCGCCGCGGTGTCGGTGCCGGCAGTGCCGGTGTACACCGAGATGCGGGAAGCGTCGACACCCTTCTCCGTTACCAGGTAGGCCTTTTCGTTCACTGCACGTTCTGCAGCGTACTTGGAGGTCCACTCAGCAGCCTTCTTTTCCTTCTCCGGTGTCTTCTTACCCATAACTTCTACGGGTGCAGAGTTACCAGTGATGGCCAGTGTTGCCTGCGGATCACGCTGTGCACTGAGGGCGATGTCGTCAAGGCAAGCCTTGGCTTCATTGTCCACACGAGTCGGGCGCTTCTTGTCACGATCAAAGGCGATCGTGCAGAGGCTCTTCGTGAGCACAGGTGCGGCCTGCGGTGCGGAGACAGTGACAGTCGTCATCTGCGAAGCAGTCTGACCCTTGTCGTCAACCACATTGCAAGTGACCGTGATCGTTCCAGGAGCAACGCCGCTCGTTGACAGGGTAGCCGTCGAGGTGTTGCCGCTGATCGAACCGGAAGTAGCGCTGTAGCTGTACGTCAGAGGACGATTCTGCGGGCTCGAACCAGCAGCGGTGATCGTCGAAGGATCGCCGGGGTTGACCTGCGAGGGGTTAGCCGAGCAACCAACCGTCGGTGGCTCGAAGGCCGTGACAGTAAACTGCGCCGAGCAATCCGCGAACTGGCCGGGCTTTACACCCTGCGAGACGTGGCCCTTGACCGTGTAAGTGCCGGCCGAAAGACTCTTCGTGTCGACGCTTGCAACGCTCGAGGTTCCGGAAACCGGTCCACCATCAGAGTTCCAGGTATAGGTAACAGGCTTCTTGGCATTCAACATGCCAGGAGTGCCGGTCACGGTAACAACATCGCCCGGGTAGATGGTGCCGGTCGGTGCGGTTACTGCGCAGGCATAGGTGATAGGCGGCGGCGGGATCACATGACCAAAGTGCATCAGGAGACCCGTGCTCAGCTCAGCACCATCGAGGTTTGCGCGACCACCCAGTACGCCAGGCGTCGGAACCGTCGTCGGTGGGCCATAGTCCACGTGCGTGTAGCGGTAATCCGCCTCAAACAGGCGAAGACCGAAGCGATGGTTGAACCACGGCAGATCGTAATCCATACCGCCGCCGGCAACCAAACCTACGCCCCAGGTGTAGGGCTCGTGCTCATATGTTGCGGGAACATCAGAGTTCGGTCCACCAATGCGCACACCACCCACCAGCCCATGGGCAAAGAGGGTGAAGTTCTGCATCGGAGCACGGAAAGTCGGACCTGCATAACCTGCGAACAAACCGTCGTTCTGGCCGTTCGGGTTAAACATGCCGTTGATTTCGAAACCGGCGTACTTGTTGAAGTAGTAAGCACCGCTACCGATCGCACCCTCGTCAACAGACGAGAACGCGATGCCTGCGGGCTTTACCTGACCATGGGCACCAAAGTAGGAGTAACCCATGAAAACGTCAACACGTGACGGGTTCGGCCCGCTAGGGGCGGTTGTACCAGCTGCGGGCGCGGTTTGCGCGTTCAGGCTGGCTACTCCTAAGCTGACCGCACTTGCAGCCAGCAAAAACCGACCGATACTGCGAAACGGGCGATAAGACATTCGACAATCCTCCACTGAATAAAACTTGAAACTGCTACGAACGTGTCTGCAAACTACAGCCCGTTCGCTAATGTGAATTCCCCAAAAGTGTACCGCAGTTGCTCCTCAAGTCCAGAGAAATCAACACGGTGAATTGATTTAGGCATCCTGCTTTTGTAATTTCACGCCAGCCAGACCCAACTAAGAAACCCCCAAATTAATCGCTGAACCTCAAAAGTAACTCTTTCAGAGGTCTTCGAAACTGAGGTAAATCCTGATTTCCGGTGTTCTTCGACACCTTCCCCTATCTTGTTCCTAAACTTTTCAAGCCAGGTTTAAAGTCTGTTTCACCGTTCCACGGCTGGCTTGGATCTTTTCCTGCAAAAGCGTAATGGCATACAGCAACTGCTCCGGCCGTGGCGGGCATCCCGGCACATAAACATCCACCGGAATCACTTGGTTCACGCCCTGCAACAGCGCGTAATTGTTGAACACGCCGCCCGACGTCGCACAGGCACCCATAGAAATAACCCACTTGGGTTCAGGCATCTGCTCGTACAACCGCCGAATCACGGGAGCCATCTTCTGCGAAACTCGCCCGGCAATAATCATCAAATCGCTCTGCCGAGGGGACGGCCGAAAAACTTCTGCGCCAAAACGCGCAATGTCGTACCTGGAACCACCCATCGACATCATTTCAATCGCACAACAGGCCAATCCGAACGTCATGGGCCATACAGAGTTCTTTCGTACCCAGTTAATGGCTGCATCCATAGACGCCAGCACCACACCTTCTGGCTGTTCATTGCCCCAGCTGACTTCGTCAACCTTGTCGCGATTTTTGCCAAAGCTGTCCAGCGTTCCGAAGATGTATCGGTCATTGCGCTGGGGCGTGGCCGTCGGCCGCCCATTCGTCGTCGTTTCGTTTGGATTCGTGCTCATAAACCTGAGTATACGTCCCTGCGTGATGCAATGATGCCAAGAGTTTCTGGGCCCGACTACTGTAAGAATTACTTGTTCAATTGTTGGGATGCAGGAGCCGTCCCGCCAGTTGGTCGTACGGGGCAGACAATTTTTTCCACTGTTAACCCTTTCGCCACCATCATGCCCGGCAAAAGATCCAGTTCTACATGAAACCGCAGCTCCTGTAGCGCACCCAGCGGCGTTGGCGAAACCGATTGGTCCACCGTGTGCGGCGTCATCGCAAAATGCGCAGCCACCGGCGCCGCCATCAACGCCTGGTCAGCCAGCCCCGGCACAATCCGCGCATCCAGAATCTGCAACACCCCTTCCGGCTGCACCGAAACCAAAGCCGCCGCCTTCGACGAACTCGCCGCGTCGTTCCTCATCACTCCGTCATACAGACGGGCCAGCTCCCGGAAATCGGCTCGACTTCCCGCGTAGCGAAATCTCCGCGGATTCCATCCCACCGCATCCTGCGCCCGAAAGCTCCAGTCCGTTCCAATCAGCAGCGGACTAACCGACTTGTAAGGTGGCGTCGCCAGCTCGGCATAGTCATGCGGCCCACGCGGCTCATCCGCCGCCAGCACACGGACGATCCATCCCGAACGCAGCGGTTCCAGATAAAACTTCAGCCCCGGCGTAAAGACCTTCTCAAAGCCCGCACCAGCCCGGACATCGCCTTCAAAGATGGCTCGCTCGCACGACTTCTGCACCTTGCTGCCCTTTACGGCCTGCGCTTCCACCAAACCCGACTGCCCTGCCACAGCCACGGCGATCCAACCAACGGCCGCTGCCCTTCTCTTCCAACGCAATGAACTCTCCCTCACCAAGGCCGCTGCGCTACTGCGCATTCTCCTTGATCGCTTCCAGCAACGCAGCGTGCAACTCAATCTCCTGCTCTTCATTCAGCCGCAGACCATCATGCGTCAGATAGAAAACGTCGATCGCTGTTTCGCCTTCCGTATCGACCAGCGCCACTTCGACATTATGCCCCGCCGCGCTCAACGTAACACTGATCGCACGCAGCAGCCCCGGAACGTCCTGTGCCACCACCTGCAACAAGGTGCTGTGGCTGGACGCCGTCTCATCAAAGTCGATCCGAGTCTCCACCAGCACTCTCGGCGCACGCCGCTTGCTTCGCTTACGTCCGCTCAACATCTTCTCCACAGACGCACGCCCAGCCACCAGGTCGCGCACACTCTCCACAAAGCGTTCCCGCTCGCTCTCGTTCAACTCCAGCGTGCGAAACCGATCCGTAAATCGGAACGTATCCACCACCACGCCTGCCTCGTTCGCATAGCCTGCAGCGGTCACTACGTTCATACCCCACGCCGCCAGAGCAGCCGCCATACCGGCAAACAGCCGAGGCCTGTCCTGAGTCACAAGCGTAATCTCGCTGACCTCCGCGCCATGCTGAAACACAATCTGAAACGGCTCTTTCTCAAACCGCGTCGTCAGTTCAAAGTGCTGCCGTATCGCCTCTGGCGAACGTGTCTTCAAATAGCGCTCCGGAAAACCTTCCAGAAACCGCTGCGCTTCCGCTTCCCGTCCCGGCAGCATCGCCAGAAAGCGGACGATGCGTTCATCCCGCCCACTCGTATGCACGCGCTCCTCATCAACGTTGCGATCCAGTTGATTCGACGCATTCATCGAAAGCCGCCACAAGTTCTCCGCCTTCCACGGAGTCAACGCGTCCGGATGCACCGCATCGATGTCCGCATACGTAAACAGCGTCAACATCCGCAGCGCTTCATGCGTCTGCACCTTGCTCGCAAACGTTCGCACCGTATCGGCGTCGAAGATATCCCTACGCAGCGCATTCGACATCTCCAGATGCATCTCGATCAACCGCAGCACTAACGCCGCGTCATACGCATCCATCTCCAGCCGCGCCAGCACGCTCTTCGCCATGCGCGCACTCTCAGCCGCATGATCGTCACTTGCTCTACCCTTGCCCGTGTCATGCAGCAAAGCCGCCAGATATAACAACCCCGGGCTTTGCAACTCGCGCAGCATAGACCCCAGCTTCTCCCGCCACTCAGGAGCATTCGGCCCCGGATCAACCGCCAGCCCATGCAGCGTATCCACCAGCACAAACGTATGCTCGTCCACCGTGTAGCGGTGATACGCGTCGCGAATCACCAACGCATCAATGCCATGAAACTCCGGCAGAATCAGCTCCAGCAAACCCAGCGTATGCATCGCCCTCAGCGCCGTGCCCGCACGTTCGCCGGTAAGAATCTCACTCAGCCGACGCCACAACCCTGGCCCTTCTTCAAGGTTCGCCGAAAGCTGCGGAATCGCCGCCGCAATCCTCAGCTCGCTCTCTCCCCCAAGCCTCGCGCCCGTCTTCGCCATAGCCGCAAACAGGCCCAGCACAATCTCCGGCTCCGCCGCAGGATCAGTACCCTCCGCCGGGTCCAACATCAACGCACCATCCTTCAGCCGGAAGCCCTGATTCCCCGCCAGCTTCACACGCCGAAGCTCCACCGGAGCCAGCACCAGCCCATGCGCTTCAAACTGCCGCAGCATACAGCGCTCCACAATGCGTCCGCGGCGAAAGTACACACGCATCCAGTACGCAGGATCAACCCCACCGACCTTGCGTCGCTCTGCGCCCAGCCCCACAGCCTGCTCCGCCGCGGCATCCTGCGCACGCCAGTCGAGAGCATTGTCGTCACGCTCATGCCGATAGTGCAGAAAGCACCGCGTCGCCGCCAGGAACGCCACAGCTTCGTCAAACTCTTCCGTCTCGCCCACAGCCGAGCTAGACCCCGCCTGCAACATCTGCAACCAGCCGCAGATGTTCGCGTCCCGCATCCCGCCGGGACCATCTTTTACATTCGGTTCCAGATGAAACAGCGTATCGCCGTACTTGGCATGACGTTCCCGCGTCAGCGAAGCGATCTCCATACGAATCGTCTTCGCATCCTTCACCATCAGCTTGCCGCGAATCTTCTCATCCAGCTTGGCAAACAGGGCAACGTCCCCGATAAGCATCCGGCGGTCAAACAGCGACAAACCAAACTCGGCATTCTCCGCTTGAAAGCGTTCGCACTCTGACAGCTTCCGTGTCATCGGAGAAACACGCATCCCGCAGTCCCACAACGCTTGCGTCACGCGCCGAATGGCACCCTTGGCATACTCCGCCTCGCCCTTTTCGGCACAGAAAAGCAAGTCAATGTCGGAATGAGGAAATAGCTGGGAGCGTCCGTAGCCACCAATCGCGGCCAGCACAACTCCCTTGGCCAACGCAGCGTCAGCGGCGACTTCGGCAGTCCATAGTCGGACAACCAGCTCATCTACCAGGGTGGAGCGTGACGCAATCGCAGCCAAACCATCGCTATCGGCCTCGAAATCCTGACGAATCGCCAGCATTCGCCGTTCGTACACCGCGCGGACTGTTTCACCGTTAGTTTCGCCGTTCGTCGCCCCACCTCCCGAAAATCTATACCGCTATTTCTCCACGCTCGTCGTTGCGAATCCGGATCGCTTCGTCGATCTTCGATACAAAGATCTTGCCATCGCCAATCCGTCCGGTGCGTGCCGCCGAAATAATGGCCTGGATCGCCTTCTCTGCCATATCGTCAGCCACTACAAGTTCAAGCTTGATCTTGGGCAGCAGATCCACCGCATACTCGCGTCCGCGGTAAAACTCCGTGTGCCCCTTTTGGCGGCCGTGGCCACGTACTTCAAAGATCGTTATTCCCAATACGCCAAGTTCAACCAGCGCGTCTTTTACCGCATCCAGCTTCGAAGGCTGAATGACCGCCTCAATCTTTTGCATCTTCGTTTTCGCCTCTTTACGATATCTAGGCCTTTTTCGCGTACACCGCTCTCGCGATAACGCAGGCAGATCAGCTTATCAACTACAGACGAAGTATCAAATGCATTCAACGTAAATTCCCTGAGGAATCAATTCGGGTTCAGCCCACTCTGGCACCATCGGCCCGCAAACTACGCCGCCACCGGCACAGTTTCGGGGTTCAGTGCGTCGCAGGCATAATGCCTGGCAGACGACTTCAGAAGGTAGCTATTGCGTCTACTCTACAACATTCCGCAACGCAACAAAGCACATCAGCCCGATCCCACCGTCCCGTTCCCAGAAACCTACGGAAAACCATAAGCACGAGTTGATCGCACATTCACGTAATTTCAGTTAGCCTGACCCTGCTTGCGCAAAACACCCAACCCTTTTCCCGCAACCCAGCGTCTCCACATAGACGACTTCCCGGGTTGCTGTCACAATTGAGTCAGTATTCCGATCCATTCGCTGGCCACCAGCCGGCCAAAACTTGGGCACTCCTGGAGCATGAATGAGCACTGTAAAAATTGGAAATAAACAGCTTGGAGCAGGTC
>Ga0302314_10018939_pt1 | contig 11461 bp, 11 predicted proteins | sample III_Palsa_N2_3_FD_200533 | JGI IMG/M metagenome (GOLD analysis project Ga0302314, IMG submission 200533) | Peat permafrost microbial communities from Stordalen Mire near Abisko, Sweden - III_Palsa_N2_3 | ecosystem: Environmental > Terrestrial > Soil > Palsa > Peat permafrost | place: Sweden... | reverse complement strand
CGCCAGTGCCACCGCGGCGGCGAACAGTGCGCCAGGCCCGGCTCCGGGGACGTGCCCGGCCGATGTGCCTGCCGGTATCCCGGGCGGCGGCTCGCCGGCCGCATGGCCGGCCACGTGAGCCAGCAGCCCGCCCGCGGATCCGAATCTGTCTGCGGCATGGTCCACTGACGCGCGCGCCTGACCGGCGGCCCGGTCGAGTACGGCGGTGAACAGGGCGGCCTTGGAACCGAAGTTCTGGAACACCACCGGTTCGCTGACCCCGACCCGGGCGGCGATGTCAGACACCCGCGCCCCGTGGTACCCGGCCTCCGCGAATACCCCGGCCGCGGCCGCCAGGATCGATTCGCGCCGCTCGGCGGCCGGCATCCTGGTCCGCCGGGGCGGCTCGTGCTGCTCCACGGCCGTCATCGTACCCCGCGAACGGGTTAACTTAGTGGCGACTCAACTTAGTGATGACTAAGTTATAGTGATGGCAGCACCCACTACCCGAACGGAGGCGCCGGACATGCACGAAACGCTGAGGCGCATGCATTCCCGCCCGCACGGCACCGGAACGACCCTCGATGCCTTCCGGCTGAACGCGCTGGTCACCTATGTCGCTTTCGCTGGGCGCCGCGGGCGCGTCTACCGGAGGATCATCGCGCTGTCCGGCACCAGGCCCGGCGACCAGGTGCTCGACGTCGGCTGCAGCAGCGGCTACCTGGTCCGGATGCTGGCGGTGGCGGCCGGACCGTCTGGATCCGTGACCGGGCTTGACCCCGCTGCGGCCGCCATCGCGTACGCGCGCCGCCGCGGCCCGGCCAACGCGGCTTTCCGCACCGGTGTCGCCCAGGACCTGTCGGCCTTCCCCGACGCCTCCTTCGACGTGGTGACCTCAACGCTGGCGATCCACCACGTGCCCGCCCGCAAACGCGAGGCGGCTTTCCGCGAGATGCTCCGGGTAACGCGCCCCGGCGGCAGGCTGCTGGTCGCCGACTTTGACCCGTCCCGCCGGGCGCTGCCGCTGCATCGCGGAGCCGCCCGCATGCAGCAGGCTGCGGCCAGCACCGGGCCGCTGGACGAGCTCGCCGCCCGGGCGGGCTACCAGGCCGGGGGGCAGGGCACCCTGCCGCTGCTGCGGTACGTCACCGCGGTCCGGCCCCCGGAGGGGACCTGACCGCGGTTTCCAGCATGGCAGGCAGAGTCAGGCTGGCCAGCCGCCCGGCTGCACCCGGGGAGCCGCGCACGCGGGCAGCAGCCGCCGGCCGCAAGACCGCTTGGCTTACCAGCCCAGTTCGCGGAGTTTCTGGTCGTCGATGCCGAAGTGGTGCGCCACCTCGTGGATAACGGTCCGGCGGACCTGGTCGGCGACCTCCCGTTCGGTGTGGCAGATCGCGCAGATGGCCTGCTGGTAGATGGTGATCCGGTCCGGCAGCACGCCGGCGTACCCGGTCGTCCGGCTGGTCAGCGGGATGCCCTCGTACAGCCCGAGCAAGCCGGGTGGCCCCGCGCCGTGCTCGACCGTCACGGCGACGTTGCTCATCGGCTGGCCGAGTTCCGGCGGCAGCCCGTCAAGCGCGGAGGTGACCATCTCCTCGAAGCGCTCCGGGTCAACCTCGATCACCAGTCCATTGTCCAACTGGTCGGGTAGCGCAGACACCAGGAGCCACCCGACGGCGGCCGGATGAATTCCAGGTTCCTGGCCGGTCTACCGGGGGACGTCTCATTCACTGGAGGTGGTCCGTGAACGCGAACGCAGTGCCGCAGTGGCCGCAGGACTCCCGGGTGGACGACTACATTGGCCGCCTGCCCGACTGGCAGCAAGCCGTCTGCCAGCAGGTACGGCAGCTGGTGCATGCCGCGGACCCCGAAGTCGAGGAGACGATCAAGCGGTCCGTCCAGCCGTACTTCGTGCTGCGGGGCAACATCTGTGCCTTGCTCGCGGCGAAGGATCACGTCAACATCTTCATCTACGACCCCATCGTTGCCGACCCGCAGCACATCATCAACCAGGGTCACGCAAACGCGACCGCCCGGGCCGTCCAGGTCTACCGCGACGACACGGTCAATGGGCCCGCCCTGCTGGCGATGTTCCGGGCGGTCATCGCCAACAACCGGGCGGGCGGCTGGCGGAGGGTCCAGGCGGCGGCGGCGTCCTCCGGGAGCTAGGCCCGTCGTCCTGGACTAGGTCAGTGCGTCGTCGCGGGCGAGCAGGTACCCGCGTTCGCGCTGATTGCGGGTGAACCGTGCGGCCGTTTGGAATGCCTCGCGGGCGTCGGCTGCCCGCCCGAGCCGGGCCAGCAGGTCGCCGCGTACCGCGTGGAACACGTGGTAGCTGGTGAGGTCTAGCTCATCAACGAGGCGGAGCGCCCTGGCCGGCCCGCTGACCTCGGCGACCGCGACCGCCCGGTTGAGGGCCACCACCGGGCTCGGGTCGAGCTGGGCCAGCTGGTCGTAGAGCGCGAGGACCTGGTGCCAGTCGGGGACCGGGTCGGTGTGCACGGCGTTGATCGCGGCCAGGAGCTGGTAACGGCCGGGGCGGTTGCGGCGCAGGCAAGCGCGGACGATCGCCCGGCCCTCCGCCACCAGGTCGGCGTCCCAGCGGGAACGATCCTGGTCGGCCAGCCGGACCAGCGCACCGTCAGCGTCGGTGCGGGCGGGCCGCCGTGCCTCGGTCAGCAGCATGAGCGCCAGCAGCCCCGCCGCTTCCGGCTCATCAGGCATCAGTCCGGCCAGCAGCCGGGTCAGCCGGATCGCCTCGGCGCACAGATCGGCCCGGGCGAGCTCGGCGCCCGCGGTGGCGAGATAACCCTCGTTGAAGATCAGGTAGAGCACCGCGAGCACCCCGCCAACGCGCTCCGGCAGATCCGATTCATGCGGCACCCGGTAGGGGATATGCGCGTCGCGGATTTTCGCCTTCGCCCGGACGATCCGCTGCGCCAGCGTCGGCTCGGGAATGAGGAAGGCGCGGGCGATCTCGGCTGTCGTCAACCCGCCGAGCAGCCGCAAGGTGAGCGCCAGCTGCGCCGGGCGGGCGAGCGCGGGATGACAGCAGGTGAACATGAGCCGCAGCCGGTCGTCGGGCACGGCGCCCTCCTGCGCGGGTTCGGCCGGGGGATAAGCGATGGCGGCCGCGGCGTGCTTACCCGGGCGGGCGGAGTCGCGGCGCAGCTGGTCGATGGCCCGGCGGCGCGCGGTGGTGATAATCCAGCCGGCCGGGCTGGGCGGCACGCCTTCGCCCGGCCAGCTCCGCAAGGCGGCCGCGAACGCATCGGCGACCGCGTCCTCGGCCAGGCTGATGTCACCGAGCGCGCGGACGAGAACCGCGACCGCCCGGCCGTATTCGGTGCGGAAGACCGCCGCGATCTGCTCCGGCGTCATTGGTCAGAAGGGCGGGGCGTCCTGGAACGGGCGGACCTCGATCGGCAGCGTGGTGGCGGCCGCTGCCTTACGGCCCCAGCTCAGGGCTGCGTCCAGGTCGGGCGCGGTGATCACGTAGATCCCGCCGATGTGTTCCTTGCCCTCGAGGTAGGGGCCGTCGGTGATCAGCCCGGCGCCGTGCACGACGGTGGCGCTGCCGGGTGCGTGCAGGCCGCCGGTGAACACCCACGAGCCGCTGTCCCGCAGGTCCTCGTTGAGCTGGTGCAGGTCGGCCGCGATCCGGGCCATCGTCTGCGCGTCCGGCTGGCCGCCGTCGGGCTGGTAGATGGAAAGCAGGTACTGCGGCACGGTTCCTCCTTGGCGTCGGATGCGGCGTGCGACACGTTCGTGGTTGCCGCAACGCTACCTTCACGCCTTACACGAACGAGTGCCGCCGGAATCGACAGCTGCCCGAAGCCGATTTCCGATTGAGGGCGCAGCCCTGCTGCTCGCCGCCTGCCTGCGCCGCTGCGGCCCGGACGGGGAGGGTGACCGGGCGGCGCCGGTCACGTCGGCCGACCGGCACCCTGCCCGATCCAGCTCCCCGGCAGCCGCTGACCAGGCCGGTACGGTGCCGGGGGCCGAACGGGGGAGGTGCGGGCCGTGGCGGGTTCCGGCTGGAGGTAGCTAAGCCGGTCCTGGCGTTGCGCTCGCATCGGCTCGGCCAGCGGCATGGCCGCGAACGCGGGCAGCCAGTTCGCCGGGCCGTACCCGGTGCCGAGGTCGCAGTGGTGCAGCTCGACCTCGGTCAGCCGCCGGGTCAGCAGCTCGGCGGCCGGGAACGGCGTCAGGTCAGCCACCCGGACCGGGACCTGCCAGGCTTCGTCCGGCAGCTGCCGGCCTACCGTCCGCAACGCCATCGCCGAGTCAGCCAGGTAGGTCACGAGATCGGCCGCGCTCATCATGGCGTCGCGCTCGCTGTCAGCTTCCGGTGCCCGCGCGCTGGCGTTCGCCGCACGTTCCTGTCCCGACCGGACGCCGACGAGCAGGTTCCGCATGGCGTCGGCGACCCGGCCCACGTGGGCGAGAACATGGGCCCGGGTCCACCCGGGCAACAGCGACGGGACCCGCAGGTCAGCCTCGGTGAGGATGCGGGCGTCGTCAAGCAGCCGCTGGGTGGCCAGGTCGATCTGGCCGTCGAGCTCGCGCAGCGCAGCGTCCATCCGCTCACTGTAAGCAGGCGGCGGAGGTCCTGTATACCGCCGGTTACGACGGGCGACGGCTCTGCTGGGAGCGCCAGGCGAGCACGGACCAGCGGGACAGGCCCGACAGCACCGAGCCGGCACTGGCGAAGGAGCCGACCGAGAGCAGCGAGGCCAGCGAGCCGGCCGAGCCGATCGACAAGATCGAGCCCGCGGATCCGATCGACAAGATCGAGCCGGCGGAACCGATAGACAAAATGGAACCGCTCGAGCCGATGCTCAGGATCGAGCCCGCCGAACCCTCGTTCGGTCGTTTCTTAGCTGCCAGGCGCATAGCGTCATTCTCGCAGCCGCGCCCGCGGTCACCACGTCCGGCCAGCCGGGGTGAACCAGCCGCGGGCGTATTCCGGTGGCTGCTGGCTGGGCACCTCGACTGGAACCGGCCCGGGCTTGCTGTGCTGCGACCGGGCGAGCACCTGGCGTTCGCGGCTGGCGAGGACGCCGGCGATCAACTGCGGCACCAGCAAGGCGGCGAGCACGATGAGCGGGACGGTCCAGTTCCCGCTGACCGCGTGCACCGCGCCGATCCCGACCGGGCCGAGACTGGCCACCAGGTAACCGAATCCCTGGGCCATCGTCGACAGGTGCGCGGTGTGCCTGGCATCGGGCGACCGCCAGGCGATATAGCTCAGCGCCAGGCTGATCGAGGCGCCCTGGCCCAGCCCCAGCAGGGTCATCCACAGGTAGGCCCACTGGACCGGCGCTGCGACCAGGCCGGCGTAGGCGGCGCCGTAACAGGCCACCGAGACGGCGACCGGAACCCAGGCCGGCCGGATCCGCCGGGCGAGCAGCGGACTCGCCACCGCGGCCGCGATGGCGGGGAAGGCCGAATAGGAAAGCAGCCAGGCGGCCTGGTGGGGATTCATCCCCTGGTCCTGCAGCAGGGTGGGCAGCCAGGTCAGGGTGACGTAGTAACCGGTGCACTGGGCGGCCATGAACGCGGTCACCGCGATCGCGACGGGGTCGGTGAGGATGGCACGGAACGACGGCTCGGCGGTGCGCCCGGCCGGTCCGGTTGTTCCCCGGCGCTGGCCGTTCGGGGCCGGGCGGCGGAAAAGCTGGGGCAGCCAGACCAGGCAGGCGGCGACGGCCGGCAGTGCCCACAGGGCGAGGGCGGGACGCCAGTGGCCGCCGAAGGCGGACGTCAGCGGCACGGTCAGCCCGTCGGCGATGGCGGCGCTGAGGAATATGGCGGTCGAGTAGACGCCCATCCACCGGCCGATCCGGTGCGGGAAGTCCTGCTTGATCACGGCGGGCATCACGACATTGGCGATCGCGATCGCGGCGCCGACGATCAGCGTGCCGGCGAACAGGCTGACCAGGCTGGGCTGGCGGCGCAGCCCGATGCCGACCGCGAGGGCCGCCATGGCCAGGCCCAGCAGCTGGTGCAGGCTCAGCCGCTTGGTCAGCCAGGGCGCGAGAAACGCGAAGGCGCCAAAGGCGACGACCGGGATCGTCATCAGCAGGCTGGCCGCGACCGCCGGCAGCCCGAGGCTGGCGCGGACGTCAGTCAGTACCGGGCCGACCGAGGCGACGCCGATGCGCAGGTTCAGCGCGATGAGAGCCAGCCCGGCGCTGAGGACAGCGGCGGCCAGCGGCCCGCGCGGCGGGGCGTGCACCAGGCGCGGACGCTGCGTGTCAGCGGGCGCGAGGAGGTCGTCGAACGTCGTCCTTGACATGGCCTTGTTCTTCTCGAGGAGGCTTTCCGGCTGCGCCCGCCGGTCAGGCCCCTGGTCCGGCCGCCGCGCGCGCGAGCCGGGCACCCCGGATGCGCTGCCAGCGACGGGCAGCAACGGGTCGGCGGGAAGTGATTCGCCACGATAACAGAAAGTGGTCAGCTAGCTACGCCGATTGACAGTTAACAGCTGCAGTCGCAGCTGTCGCAGCACGCTTCACAGCACGCCTCGCGGCAGGCGTCGCAGCAGCAGTCCTCGCTGCAATCACAGCAGCACCTCCCGCAGCGGCTGTGCGGGCGCCGCAGGCTCAGCAGGCCAGTCAGGCCGGCCGCCGCCAGGCCACGGCCAACGGCCGAGGTGCTGGCCGGCGGGCAGCGGCGGTCCGGGGCGGCTCCGTCGGCGAACACCCGGTGCACCGAACGGGTCAGCTCGCGCACCAGCAGCAGCCGCACCAGGCGCTCGTCGGCGAACTCGGCCTCGTCAAGCGCGAGGGCGATGCCAAGCAGCGCGTCGTCGCACAGGCGGCGGGCCTCGGCCCGGTCGGTGCCGGTGGCGAGCAGCGGGTTCCACGCGCCGCTGGCCTGGTCGGCGGCCAGGTCCTCCACCGCGTCGACCAGGTGCGCGATCCGGCCGAAGAGCCGCCCCGCCTCGGCCAGCGCCGCCTGGTTGCCCGGCTGGCCGGCCAGCACCGCCGTGTGCGCGAACGCGGCGGCGGTGGCGGTCTCGGTCGGCTCGGTGACCGTGAGCAGGGCAGTGCCCGGCCCAGCGGCCGCCTCGACCGCGCTCTGGCGGCCGACGGCCTCGGTCAGCACGCCGACTTCGAAGCCGATTAGTTGCCCGGTCCGGGTGCCCGCCTGGGTCCAGCGGGTGGCCAGCGCAGTAGCCGCGCCGCGAACTCCCGGCTGGCCGTACGCGCCGTCTCCGTCGTCCGCGTGGTCGCGCATCTTCGCCGCCGCGAGCACCAGCGAGACCGTGGCGGCGAGCCGGGCGCAGTCGCCCACGGCGGCCTCCGCCTTGCGCAGGCCGCGCAAGGCACACCGGCCGGCCGTGCGCCGCTGCGGTGCGCTGGAGGACTGCGCCTCGGCCAGCACCGAGATAACCAGCCCGTCGTAATTGGTCGCCAGGCGGGCCGCCTGCCCGTGATCGTCGCGCAGTGACAGGCACAGTCCGCACAGGTGCGCCTGCCAGGCCGCCCCGAGCTCGCCCAGCCGGTGCCGGCATGGCCGGATAATCCCGAACACTGCCCCAGGCCTCCCACCGCGCGGCCAGCCCCGCGCTGCCGTACCTGCGCCCGGGGCCGCCGGGTAAGACGGCCAAAGGCGAATCCTTAGGTCTTACCGGGTGACCTTAACAATTCCTACGATTTTCCGGGCAAGATTATCGCGGGTGAGCGTTGGCCGGCAGCGGCCGCCGGTCGTCGCCGCGGCGCGCACCGCGATCCGCGACCGCTACCGGCAGGCGAGCTGATCCCGTTATCCTGAGCGCGACGGACCTGACGATGGTGGAGGCGCCGCAATGGCCAGGCTGATGCGCGCGCTGATCATCGACGGGCCGAAGTCGGCCGGCGTGCAACGGGTCCCCGTGCCGGCCGCGGGGCCGGGCCAGGTGGTGGTCGACGTGCACCGGGCCGGGATCTGCGGCACCGACGTCGAGCTGTTCACCCGCGAGCTGCCCTACTTCGACCAGGGCAAGTCGGCATTTCCGCTGTGCCCGGGGCATGAGTGGTGCGGTACCGTCGCCGCGATCGGGCCGGAAGTTGACCAGAGCTGGGCCGGCGCCCGGGTGACCGGCGACACCATGCTCGGCTGCGGCCGCTGCCAGCGGTGCACGTCCGGGCGTCATCACGTCTGCGCCGACCGCAGCGAGATCGGCATCACCGGCTGGCCCGGAGCCCTGGCGGAGCAGCTGCTGGTCCCGGCCGGAAGCCTCTACCGGCTGCCGGCCGAAGTGGATGACGTGGCCGGCGCCCTAGTCGAGCCGGGCGGCAACGCGCTGCGCGCGGTGACGGCGGCACAGGCCGGGCCGGGCCGCACCGTGCTCATCTGGGGACCGGGCAGCATCGGGCTGCTCGCGGTGGCGTTCGCCCGCGCCGCGGGCGCGGAGGTGGAGGTGGGCGGCGTCGACCGGGACCGCGAGGGACTGGCGAAGAGCTTTGGTGCGTCCCGCTACTGGACGACTGGCCACCCGCCGCCCGGCCGCTACGACGCGGTCATCGACTGCACCGGCGACGAGACAGTCCCCGCGCTGGCCCTGCGGTTCGTCGAGCCGGCCGGACGCATCGTCTATATCGGCCTTTCCCGCAAGCCCAGCCTCATCGACACCCGTGACGTCGTGCTCAACGACATCACCGTGGTGGGCATTCTTGGCGCTTCGGCCGGCCTCGCCTCCGCGATCGGGCACTATGCCGACGGCCGCGTCGATCCCCGGCCGCTGGCCCGGGTGGTGCTTCCGCTCGACCAGGCAGCCGACGCCCTTGGCGGCCAGCTCGACACCGGGGCGGGAACTAAGATCCACGTCGACCCGCGCCGTTAGCCGCGCCCGGCCGGCCTTTGGCACATCCTGACGCCCAGGTCACAGTCTGTGCGTCCACCTGTAACCGGGGGTTAACGACCCGGTATGCCAGCGGAAATGCCCGGTCACGATTGTCGAGAGATGATCCCGGTCTTCGCAAGCGACCGCCACCACGGGGCCACGTGACTACCAGTGAGCCAGCGGCTTCCGGCGCACTGGCCTATGACTATGTCATCGTCGGCGGCGGCTCGGCCGGGAGTGTGGTTGCGTCCCGGCTCGCCGCGGCGCAGCCAGCGGCGATGGTGCTGCTGATCGAGTCGGGCTCCGACGGGCGCGGCGTCGCCCAGATCGTCGACCCGCCGCAGTGGACCAAGCTCGGCGGCACCGCGCTCGACTGGGGATACCGCTACGCCCCGGCCGGACGGGTCGCTGGCCGGGCCATTCCGGTCCCGCGGGGCAAGGTGCTCGGCGGGTGCAGCGCGACCAACGCGATGCAGTGGTTCCGCGGTCATCCGGATAGCTACGACGCGTGGCAGCGGGCCGGCGCCACCGGCTGGAATTACGCGGCCCTACTGCCGTACTTCCGGCGCAGCGAGGACTGGGAAGGCGGCCCGTCCGACCTTCGCGGCGGCGGTGGCCCGATGCGGGTCACCCGCCCGAAAGACCCGCACCCGATCGCGTCCGCCATGGTCGAGGGCGCCGCCGAGCTCGGCCTGGCCAAGCTCGATGACCCCAACGCGAGTGACGGCGAGGGGGCCACGCTTGCCAACCTGAACATCGCCGAGGGCCGGCGGTTCAGCGTCGTCGACGGCTACCTGCCCGCCTGGGCGCCGCCGCCCGCGCCCGGGCAGGTCCCGGTCGGAGCCTGGATGCCGGCTCCGCCGCCACCGCCCAACCTCACCGTGCTCACCGGGTCCACCGCGCTGCGGCTCGGCTTCACGCCAGGTCCCTCCGGCACCAGGTGCGACTCGGTATTCCACACCGTGCGCGGGTCGCTGCGGCACACCCGCGCCCGGGCGGCGGTGGTGCTCGCGCTCGGCGCGTTCGGCACCCCCGAGCTGCTGATCCGTTCCGGCATCGGTGACCCGGCGGCGCTGCGCGCCCTGGGGGTCGGCGTCACCGCGCCGCTGCCGGGCGTGGGTCGCAACCTGCAAGACCACCCGCTGCTGATGGGGATGAACTTCCGCGCCAAACGCCGGCTCGGACTGACCCGGGACAACGGCAGCGGGGCACTGATGAACTGGCGCAGCTCCCGGGCGGGCCACCCCGGCCTGCAGGCCTTCGTCGTCCAGGGACGGCAGGCCGGTCCCGGCGGCTCGGCCCGCGACGGGCTGGCCGCCGACCCGAACGTCTTCGCGATCTCGCCCGCCCTGCTGGGCCCGGCCAGCCGCGGCTGCCTGACCGTGCGCGACGCGACCACGACCGGGCCGGCGTCGGTCGACATCGACAGCGGCTTCCTCACTGAGGGCGCGGACGTCGACGCGCTGGCCGAGGCGATGGACACGATCAGGGAGCTGGCCGCGTCCGCGGCCTACGCGGCGCTGATCGACCGGCCCCTGCTGCCCCCGGGGCGGCTGTCAACGGCCGACCGGGAAGCGTTCGTCCGCCAGAACTGCACAACGTTCAACCATCCCTGCGGCACCGCTGCCATAGGCACCGGGCCGGACGCGGTCGTCGACCCGGCGCTGCGGGTCATCGGAGTCGACGGCCTGCGCGTCGCCGACGCCTCGGTGATCCCGGTGATCCCGGCCGGCAGCCCCCAGGCCGCGGTCATCGCCATCGCCGAGCGCGCCGCCGACCTGATCACCGGCGGCCAGCCGATAACCGGATGACTGGTGGCCGGACTGCGAGCACAGCCTGGCCAGCTGTCCGCTCACCTCATCCCGCCGCTGGCGTGATCCGCAGGTCGCCGCCGTCGGTGCCGGCGGTGATCGTGCGGACGGCGGTGGGACTGGTCGGCACGGACACGTCCTCGGGGCCGCCGACCGTCTGGGCGGACACCGCGTAGGGGCCACCCGGCAGTTCGATGTCGGCCGGGCCGCCGCCGGTGCTGACCTGCACGGCCTGCGGATCGGTGCTGAACTCCAGAGAGAGCGAACCGTCGTCGGTGGTGACCCGGGTGGTGGGCGCTTCGACGCCGACCGCGGACAGCGGGCCGCCCCCGGTGTCAGCGGTCAAGGAGCCGGTCAGCCCGGTGAGCCGAAGCGATCCGAGGTCGGTCGTGGCGATCAGCGGGCCGTCAATCTGGCTGGCGATGACGGCACCACCGCCTGAATCCAGCTCCGCGCCCGCGGCATCGGTCACGGTGATATTGCCGTTGTCCGAGGCGGCGATGAACGACCCGCGGATCCCCCGGGCGGTGATGGTGCCACCGCCCGAGTCGAGGTTGGCGCTGCCGGCGCCGGATGCGGTGATGTTCCCGTCATCGGAGGTGGCCATCAGCGAGCCCTGCACGGCGCTGGCGGTGATGGTGCCGCCGCCGGAGTCGAGGTTGGCGCTGCCGGCGGCGGAAGCGGTGATGTCCCCGTCGTCGGAGGTGACGCTGATCGGCCCCTGGACATCGCGGGCGGAGACGGCGCCGCCACCCGAGTCCAGCTCGGCCGCGGTGGCACCAGAGACGCTGATGTCGCCGCCTTCGCTGGCGGCGCTGACCGCGACCGCCGCGGGCACGGT
>Ga0302314_10018937_pt1 | contig 11461 bp, 11 predicted proteins | sample III_Palsa_N2_3_FD_200533 | JGI IMG/M metagenome (GOLD analysis project Ga0302314, IMG submission 200533) | Peat permafrost microbial communities from Stordalen Mire near Abisko, Sweden - III_Palsa_N2_3 | ecosystem: Environmental > Terrestrial > Soil > Palsa > Peat permafrost | place: Sweden... | reverse complement strand
GACCGCGCCGACGCCCTTGCACCCTGGCTCGAGCACTACAACACTCGACGACGTCACAGCGCACTCGGCGGCCTCCCACCGATCAGCCGACTGCTACCAACCTGATGTCTCGGTACAGCTAGCCGCCTCCTCAACGAACCCTTCCGGGTTCGCATCGTCGGCCGGGCTGGGTAGCCTTGCTGACCGTGGCTCTCTACCGCAAGTACCGTCCCGCAACCTTCGCCGAAGTGGTGGGTCAGGAACACGTCACCGAGCCGCTGTCCACGGCGCTGACCGCGGGCCGAATCAACCACGCATACCTGTTCTCCGGTCCGCGGGGCTGCGGCAAGACGTCGTCGGCGCGCATCCTGGCCCGCTCATTGAACTGCGAGCATGGGCCGACGGCGACGCCCTGTGGGGTGTGCGATTCCTGCATCGGGCTCGCGCCCAACGGTCCCGGCAGCATCGACGTCGTCGAACTGGACGCGGCCAGCCACGGCGGTGTGGACGACACCCGTGAACTGCGCGACCGCGCGTTCTACGCGCCGGCTCAGTCGCGCTACCGGGTGTTCATCGTCGACGAGGCGCACATGGTCACCACGGCGGGGTTCAATGCGCTGCTGAAGATCGTCGAGGAGCCACCCGACCACCTCATCTTCGTGTTTGCCACCACTGAGCCGGAGAAGGTGCTGCCGACCATCCGCTCGCGCACCCACCACTATCCGTTCCGGCTGCTGGCACCGCGGACCATGCGGGGGCTGGTCGAGCGGATCTGCGTCCAAGAGGACGTGGTGGTCGACGACGCCGTCTATCCGTTGGTGATCCGGGCCGGTGGTGGTTCTCCTCGCGACACGTTGTCGGTTCTCGACCAACTGCTCGCCGGTGCCGACGGCAACCGGGTGACCTACCAGCGTGCGCTGGGCTTGCTGGGCGCCACTGACGTGGCCCTGATCGACGAGGCCGTCGACGCGCTGGGCGCCGAGGATGCGGCGGCGTTGTTCGGGGCGGTGGAATCGGTGATCGATGCCGGTCACGACCCCCGCCGATTTGCCACCGATCTACTCGAGCGGTTCCGTGATCTGCTTGTGCTGCAAGCAATTCCCGATGCCACGTCGCGCGGGGTGGTCGACGCGCCCGAAGACGTGCTGGAGCGGATGCGCGAGCAGGCGGGCCGGATCGGTCGCGCGACGCTGACCCGTTACGCCGAAGTCGTGCACGCCGGTCTGACCGAGATGCGGGGCGCGACGGCGCCGCGTCTGCTACTCGAGGTGATCTGCGCGCGGCTGCTGCTGCCCTCGGCCAGCGACGCCGAATCTGCTCTGTTGCAGCGCGTCGAGCGGATCGAGACCCGGCTGGAGATGTCCATTCCGCACGCTGAGCTATCAGAGCGGCCCGCGCCGGTGCGGCGTTCTCAACCCGCGCCGCAGCCGCCGGCCGCCGCGGTCGAGCCGGCACCTTCACCTTCACCTGCGCCGGTTTCCGAGCCGTCGCCGGAGCCGAGTCCGCCGGAGCCGAACCTGGCCGAGGACAGCCCGCCCGACGAGGCCCCGGCAGCTGCGGGCTCGGCCGAACCGAGCGCGGCCGCGGTTCGCACGCTGTGGCCGACGGTGCGCGACAAGGTGCGCCAGCGCAGCCGAACCACCGAGGTGATGCTGGCCGGGGCCACCGTCCGTGCGGTCGAAGGCAACACCTTGGTGCTGGTTCACGAGTCGGCGCCGCTGGCCAAGCGGTTGTCCGAACAACGCAACGCCGACGTCATCGCCGAGGCCCTCAAGGATGCGCTCGGTGTGAACTGGCGGGTGCGGTGCGAGGCCGGTGCCGCGACCCCGGCGCCGGAAGCGCCCGTTGCGCCGCCGCGCCCGGTCGAGCGCCCTGCCCGCAGGGTGGTTCCGCCGCCACCGGCACCGGAGGAAGCACCCGCCGACGCGGAGTCCTTACAGCGGGCCGAGGAGGAGAGCATGCTCGCGGAGGCTGGTCAGGACGATCCGTCCGCCCCCCGCCGCGACCCTGAAGAGGCCGCACTGGAGCTGCTGCAGACGGAGCTCGGCGCGCGTCGCATCGACAACGGCTAGTTCGAGCCCATGGTCCGTTTCAGACCTTTCATCTGTCAACTTCCTGTGAAATCGCCGCGTTAGCGCAGCTTAAGTCCGTCAAGACTTCAAGTAACTTCCTGATTGTCGAACCAGTCAAATAGTATGTAGGACTCAGGATATGTCCACTAGGGGCATGCGGGCACCCGAGTCACCGGTTTGCTTGCCGAACGCAATTTCGCTGGCCAGTCGTCGATACATCGACAGTTCAGATCTGCCGCATCCACCGCAGCGCCTGCCGTTTCTGGGCGACGTGTTGGGCCTGAACCCGCGGACTCCGTTCCAGTCCTCGCTGCCGCAGACCCGAAAACTGGGGCCGATCTCGGTGCGGAAGATGTTGGGCACCGAGATGATCGCGGTGAGCGGGCGCGATCTGGTCGCCGAGGTGCACGACGAATCCCGCTTCGGCAAATACGTCGGCAATCACCTGGTGCCGCTGCGCCCCATCATCGGGGACGGTGATCACCGTCGAGACCGACCACCCGAATTGGCGCCTGGCGCACGACATCCTGATGCCGGGGTTCACTCGGGAAGCCATGCAGGGTTACGACTCCGTCATGCTGGAGGTGGTCCAGGAGTTGTTGGACGGGTAGGACCGCGCCGCCGACAGCGGACGGAAGGTGAACGTCAACCGACGACACGACGCGGTTGGCCCTGGAGACCATCGGGCGTGCCGGCTTCGGTTACCGGTTCGTTCGACCGCCGCAGGCCGCATCCGTTCGTCTCCGCGATGAATCGAATGCTGTTGTTCGCCAACTGGTCCACGGTCCCACCACTGGCTCGGCTGGTCCGTCCGCTGCTGCTGCGTTCCGGGGCGGTGATGGCGCGCATCGTCGACGACGTCATCAAGTCCCGCAGGCGCGGCGCCGGCCCCGAAACCAACGACCTGCTCAATCTGATGTTGAATGCCACGCATCCCACTACCGGGCGCCGACTGGATCCGGAAAACATTCGTCAGCAGGTGATCACCTTCATCGTTGCCGGTCATGAGAGAACCTCGGGCGCAATGTCTTTCGCGCTGCATTACCTGACCCGAAACCCCGACGTCCTGGCGCGGGCCAAAGCGGAAGTGGACGGGCTGTGGGGCGAGTCCGACAATCCCGAACCGACCTACGCCGACGTCGCAAAGCTCCGGTACGTACGGGCGGTACTCGACGAGTCGTTGCGACTGTGACCGACCGCACCCGGTTATCTACGGGTGGCGCGCAAGGACACCGTGCTGGGCGGCCGGTTCCGGATCAAGAAGGGGCAGTGGGTGTTGGTGGTGCTGCCGTTGGTGCAGCGTGACCCGCAGGTCTGGCCGGACCCCGAGCGTTTCGATCCCGACCGGTTCGCGCCCGGCCAGGCCAAGAATCGCGCGCACGCCTACAAGCCTTTCGGGACGGGACAGCGGGCTTGCATCGGCCGCCAGTTCGCATTGCACGAGGCCGTGCTGACGCTGGGGATGATTTTGCACCGCTACGACCTGACCCCGGAGGCCGACTATCGGCCGCGTGTCTCCGAGTCGATCACTCTGTAGCCCAAAGGATTTCGGCTGAGCCTCCACAAGCGGGCCGCGTCGTCACGGCTGCAGGAATTGACACCGAGATCCGCCGCAGCGCTTAAGGCTGCCACCACGGACGCAGTGGCAGCCCGTCGGTGCCGTGCTCGCCGAGCTTGGATGCCAGCACGTGATGCAGTTGAATAGTGTTCTGCTCGAACGCCACCCGAGACGCCGCCATATACAAGCCCCATACCTTCGCGGTGGCGAGGCCAACCTCGGCAACAGCGTCGTCCCAGTGCGTGACGAGGTTATGGGACCAGTCGCGCAGGGTCATGGCGTAGTGGTGACGGAAATTCTCCGCGTGCAGCACTTCGAAACCCACGTCCTGGATCGCGGACAGGATGCGACCCGAACCGGTTAGCTCGGCGTCCGGGAAGACGTAGCGATCGGTGAAGCTGCTCGCACGAAAATTCGAGTGGTTGTTGTTGCGGGTGATGCAGTGGTTGAGCAGCAAGCCGTCGGTGTGCAACTTGGACTTGAGAAATCCGAAATACGACGGATAGTTCTTGACGCCGATGTGCTCGGTCAATCCGATCGATGAGACTGCGTCGAAACCGGTTTCGGCGACATCGCGGTAGTCGCAGTGGCGCACTTCGGCCAGTCCGCCGAGCCGTTCTGCCTCGATCGCGGTCCGCGCCCAGGCCGCCTGCTGCGCGGACAATGTGGCGCCGGTGGCGTGCACGCCGCGGCGGGCCGCGTAGCGCACCATGCCGCCCCAGCCGCATCCGACGTCGAGCAGCCGGTCGCCCGGCTGCAGCCGCAGCTTCTCGAAGATCAGCCGGTATTTGTTGTCCTGGGCCGCTTCCAGCGTCGCTTCTGGTTCCGGATAGACCGCACAGGTATAGGTCATCGATCGACCCAGCACCCACTCGTAAAAAGCATTGGAGACGTCATAGTGATGCGAAATCGCCCCGGCATCACGAGTCTTGCTGTGCCGCAGGCCTTCGGCGACTCGGCGCCAGCGAGGTAGCGCCTCCTGCGGTGGTGGCGCTGCCGGTAGGAGACGCTCGATGCCGATTGAGCGAATGATGTTGGCCAGCAACCGCGGTGAGGGCCGGGTGAACTCCAAGTTGTGGGTCAGTACTGTGAGCAACTCGTAGGGATCGCCGGGGTGCACACCACGCGCCTCGATGTCGCCGGCGACGTATGCACGGGCCAGGCCCAGCTCGCCGGGGGCGGTGGCCAGATAAGTCATCCCACGGGGAGTCAGCAGGTCCATCCCCAACGCCGCGTCGTCGACTCCGGCGCTGCTGCCGTCGTAGGCAGTGAACCGCAAAGAGTCTGTGCCGCCGAAGAATACGGCCAGGATCTCGGCGAGGCTCAACCTGGTCGCTGGAGGCTCCTTGGTAGTGGTCATCGTCGTTGCACCGCCTTCGCGTACAGGTCGAGGAGCCGTGCATTCGGATCGTAAGTCTTCTTCACGGTCTTGTACGCCTCGCCGCCGTAGAGTTCATCAAACTTTTCTCGGCTGTAGTAGGAGTCGGAGTACAACGACTTGTGCCCGTCGAACGTATCGACCTTCTCTTCGATCAATCGATTCGTCGAGCCATCGGTCGCGCCCACTGGAACCGATGACCAGAAGCCGACGTTGACGTAGCTGTGTCCCGGTCGGATCGGATACAGTGACCAGCCGTCCTGGTCACGTAATCGCAGCGGGCACAACCAAATCGGCGTGATGGGCACCGTCTCGAGGAACCATTCCAGGAACTCCGTCGTGCGTTCGATCGGAAGCTCGACGTCTTGGACCACCCGTTCGCGAGGCGGACGCCCGTTGCGCTTTTCGATGCGGTCGGCGATACCGAACCGCCGATCGAGTGCTACCAGCTTCCAGTAGGCGCTGCTGCGCCGGTAGCGCCGCGGCCACCAACGTCGCAGACGGGGGTTCTGTGCCCCGAACGCCGATGAACACCAGAACCAGTCGGTGTCCCAGCGCCAGAAGTAGTCGTGCATCGTCAACCGGTCTTCATTGGTGCCGGTGTCGTGCTGGATGGAGCGGTAGTAGATGCCTTGTCCGGTGTAGTCGCTGACTGGGCCGGCAGTCGCGGTGCGAACACCGACGGTGAGGTAACTCTCGGTGGCGCTGAACACCACGCCGTCGAGATAGTCGACAGGGACACCGTCGAAACCGCCGGTCTCGATGATGCGATCCATCGCCGTCGTCAGGTCGTTCAGTGAACCGAACCGCACATGTCGCAGTGCGACGAACGGTTTGATGGGCTCCAACTCAATGCGTAGGCGAGTCGAATAACCAAGTGTGCCATACGAATTCGGATAAGCGCGAAAGAGGTCGGGATGCTCGTGGGGTGAGACGGCCAGTAATTCTCCTGTGCCGGTGAGGATGTCCATCTCCAACACCGACTCATGGGGCAGGCCGTTGCGGAACGAGGTCGATTCGATGCCCAACCCGGCGACTGCGCCGCCCAGCGTGATGGTCTTCAATTGCGGGACCACCAGCGGCGACAGACCGTAGGGCAGGGTGGCGGCGACCAGATCCTCGTAGGTGCACATGCCAGCCACGTCGGCGGTGCGAGCGTCCTGGTCGACCGAAATGACATTCGTCAGCCCGGAGACATCCAGACCGGGGGCATTGCGTCGCGCGCGGTCGCGGAACAAGTTGGACGTCGGCTTGGCGAGTCGGACCACGCCCGTCGTGGGGATCGAACGGTAACTTGCCAGCAGGCGCTCTACGCCAGCGGCATGAACTGCCGGTACGGAAACGGGGCCAGGCACCACATATAAGACCACATATAAGCTAGTCCCCGACAGCCGTCCGTGCAGAGGAGTTCGCTTAATGGGACACGTCAGTGCCGCCAGCACGATCCTGATCAGCGCTGATCCGGCCGCCGTGCAGTCCGCGGTGGCTGACTACCAGACCATCCGGCCCAAGATCTTGTCGTCGCATTATCACGACTACCGGGTGCTGGAAGGCGGACAGGGCCAAGGGACGATCGCCACCTGGAAATTGCAGGCCACCAAGTCCCGCGTGCGCGACGTGAAGGCCACCGTGGACGTCGCAGGCCACGCCGTCATCGAGAAGGACGCCAACTCGACGATGGTGACCAATTGGACGGTGGCTCCTGCGGGACCTGGCTCCAGCGTCACCGTCACCGCCACGTGGACCGGCGCCGGCGGGGTGAAGGGATTCTTCGAGAAGACGTTCGCGCCGTTGGGGCTGAAGAAGATTCAGTCCGAGGTGCTGGCCAACTTGAAGAAGGAACTCGAGAGCTAACCGGTCGCGGACTGGCCGCCCAGGAATGCGGCGATGCCCTTGACCACCGCGTCGGCGTATTGCTGTCGGCCCTCAGGGCTTTCCATCAGCGCCGAATCGGTCGCGTTCTTCATGTTGCCGCACTCCACCAGCACGGACGGATACTGCGCCAGGTTCAGTCCCGCGAGGTCGGAGCGCCCGTACAGGCCGTTTTGGCCGATGTAAGTTGCCGGCGGAATGCCCGACGCCTGCATCTGGTCGCGCATGACGTGGGCGAGCTGAACCGACGGACCGGACTGGGCAGCGTTGAGCGGCGGCGCCGAATAGTTGACGTGGAAACCTCGCCCGCCCGCGGGACCGCCGTCGGCGTGGATACTTACGACCGCATTCGGGTGCAATGCGTTGGCCATCGCGGCGCGCTCGTCCACGCACGGACCCAGCGCGTTGTCGTTGCCGCGCGACATGGCCGTTCGTGCTCCCAGCGCGTTGAGCGCGGCGCGGATCCGCAGCGTGGTGTCCCAGGTGAAGGTGTGCTCGGGGTAGCCGTCGTTGGTCGTCGTCCCGCTGGCCTGGCAATCCTTGGTGCCGCCACGACCGGTGGGCACCTGACGGCCGATGGACCCGTCGTTGGCACCGTTGTGACCTGGGTCGAGGAACACGATCATGCCGGCGATGTTGCCGGGGAGCGCGGCGGCGGTCGGGACGGTCGGCGTGGCAGTGCCGATAGTGAGGACGCCGACGGCCGCTAACGCGGAGGCGGCCCCGACACGCAGGCGATGAGGTATGCGCACGCCGCCACGTTAGCCCGGCGGCGTCTACGCTTGGAACTTCGAACCGCCTGCACGGCGCAGGCGAAACCAAGTCGAGACCAAGACGCAAGGGGACTGTCATGCAACCCGGAGGCCAGCCCGACATGTCGGCGCTGCTCGCCCAGGCGCAGCAGATGCAGCAACAACTGATGGCTGCCCAGCAGCGGCTCATCGAATCCGAAGTGCACGGCGAAGCCGGTGGCGGTTTGGTGAAGGTCACCGTCAAGGGCAGTGGCGAGGTCGTCGCGATCAACATCGACCCCAAGGTCGTCGACCCCGAAGACGTCGAGACTTTGCAAGACTTGATCGTGGGCGCGCTGGCCGATGCCTCCACGCAGGTCACGAATATGGCTCAGGAACAGCTGGGTCCGCTGGCCGGTGGCATGGGCAGCGCACTGGGCATGCCGCAGGGCTGATTGACCCGCGATGTTCGAAGGACCGGTCCAGGATCTGATCGACGAGCTCGGCAAGTTGCCGGGCATCGGGCCAAAAAGCGCGCAGCGCATCGCTTTTCACATGCTGTCGGTCGAACCGACGGACATCGACCGGCTCACCGCCGTGCTGGCCAGGGTCCGCAACGGCGTGCGGTTCTGCGCGGTGTGCGGCAACGTCTCCGACGACGAGCGGTGCCGCATCTGCGCGGATCCGCGCCGCGATGGCTCGCTGGTCTGCGTCGTCGAGGAACCCAAGGATGTCCAAGCCGTCGAGCGCACCCGTGAATTCCGCGGGCGCTACCACGTCTTGGGTGGAGCTTTGGATCCGCTGTCCGGCGTCGGGCCCGACCAGTTGCGGATCCGCGAACTGTTGACCCGGATCGGCGAGCAGGTCGACGGCGTCGACATCGCCGAGGTGATCATCGCCACCGACCCCAATACCGAGGGCGAGGCGACGGCGACTTATCTGATGCGGATGCTGCGCGACATACCCGGTCTGACCGTGAGCCGGATCGCGTCCGGGCTGCCGATGGGTGGCGACCTGGAATTCGCCGACGAGCTGACGCTGGGCCGCGCGTTGACCGGCCGTCGGGCGATGGTCTAAAGCGTTCGTCACATCGGTAACTCTGGTAGCGAGTCGAACCCAATAGGCTATGCCGCACTTCGACACCACGGGCGATATCACTGGCCAAGAGGCCGAGCGCTGATATCGCATGTGCCCTCCATACGAAACATGCACTATCCCCGGGCCAAGCGACGCACGAGGCTGATGTGACAACAGCGGCGCGAAAGGCCAGCTAAGCCCGAAGCCGCTCGCGGCGCAACAACTCCACCTCGGGTAAAGCCAGCGGAGTCAACTCGCCCACGACCTTGCGCAGCAGCAAGTCGGCCAGCTCGGGATTGCGGGCCAGGCAAGGGCCATGCATGTACGTGGCGAACACGCTGCCCTGGACCGCGCCGTCGATGCCGTCGCCCGCGCGGTTGCCCGCGCCTCTCTTCACCGCGCCAAGCGGTGAGGCGGCTGAGCCGAGCATGGTGCCGCCGCGGTGATTCTCGAAGCCGGTCAACGGCGCCGTCAGCCCGGCCAGCAGCGGCGCGCTGACCAGTTCACCGATGGTCCGAGTGGACTGCGGCGACGTCGTCAAGTCGAGCAGGCCCACCCCGTCCACCCGCTCGCCTGCCGACGTTTCATACCAGTGACCCAGTACCTGAATGGCCGCGCAGATCGCCAACACCGGCGCGCCGCGACTCGCCGCCCGCTGCAATCCCGGGTACTGGATCAGGTGCTTGGTAGCGAGCCGTTGCGCGTAGTCCTCGGCCCCGCCCAGTGTGTACAGGTCGAGGCTGTCGGGCACCGGATCGGCCAGCGTGATCTCGACGATCTCGGCGGCGATGCCCCGCAGTCGCAACCGTTGCCGCAGCACCGCCGCATTGCCGCCGTCGCCGTAGGTGCCCATCACGTCGGGCAGCACCAGCCCGATGCGGACCGTCGAGTCAGCCATTACGTGCCAGTCTGCGCTGCAACTGCAGGAACGCCGTGTAGTTGGCCACCACTTCGACGGGTCCCGGCGGACACGACGCGATGGCCGCCACGGTGTCGTGCACCAGGGTGTGTTTGACGTCGGCGTAGCCCAGCCGGACGGCCAGGTCGGTGCCGCGCTCGCCCGCGGCCACGACGGGGATCCCATGAAAGTGCATCTCGAACTCCTCGAACCGCACGTCCCACAGCCAGGACAGGTCCTCGCCGTCGGGCACGCGGCCGTTGACCGCGATCACCACACCGGCTGCGTCCTTGTCCACCATCGATAAGGCTTCCTGCCAGCCGGCCGGGTTCTTGGCCAGCAGCATCCGCACGTCGTGCTGGCCGACGTGAATCGTCCGGTAGCGGCCGGCGACCTCGTCCACGCCGGATACCGCGGCCACCGCGGCGGCAGGATCGGCGCCGACCGCGACGGCGGCCGCCACCGCCTGGGCGGCGTTGCCCCGGTTCACCGTCCCCGGCAGCGCCAGACGCATCGGCAGCGTCAATCCGTCTGGGCCGTAGAGGGTTTCGTCGTCGAACCACCACTGCGGACTGGGCCGCTTGAAATCGGCGCCGGTGGAATACCAGTGGCCGTGCTCGCGGACGATCACCTCGCCGCTGCGTGGGCAGCTGACCGAGTCGGCCGCCCAACTGCCGCCCGCTGCCACCCAGACCACATCGGCGTGGTCGTAGGCGGCCGAGGTCATGAGCACGTCGTCGCAGTTGGCGACGACCACCGTGTGCGGATGCGCGGCCAGCCCGGCACGCAATCGCCGTTCGATCACGTTGATCTCGCCGACGCGGTCGAGTTGGTCGCGGGAGAGATTGAGCAGGACGATGACGGCCGGTTCGACGGCGTCGGCCACGTGCGGCACGTGCATCTCGTCGACCTCGAGCACCGCGAGACCGGCGGTGCGGTCCGCCGCCAGCGCGGCAACCAGCCCGGCGTCCATGTTGGCGCCCTCGGCATTGGTGGCGACGGGTCCGATGGTCCGCAGGGCGGCGGCGGTCATCCGGGTGGTCGTCGACTTGCCGTTGGTTCCGGTGACGACGACCGAACGCCGGCCGGTGCCGAGTTGACGCAGTATCGAGGAGTCGAGGGAGATTGCGACCAGGCCGCCGATCATCGCGCCGGCACCACGGCCGGTCATCCGGGACGCCCACCGCGCGCCGGCCCCGGCGGCCAGGGCGAGACGTCCACGGGCGTTGATCACCCGACGAAGTTTAAGGGCGATCGCAAGCTCGGCGCTTTCCCGAGCGCAGCGGGTCGCCCTTCACCGGTAAGGGCGATCGCAAGCTCGGCGCTTTCCCGAGCGCAGCGGGTCGCGCTCATCGAAGTAGGCGTACGACACGAGGCGCAGCGACCCGCCGATGTCGGCTGGGCGTGGAATCCTCCATTCATGTCCGATGTTCCGGCGGCCGGCCCGACCACGATGCCGTGGGGTCGGCCAGTGACCGAGCCGGGCGCGGGCTGGGCTGTCATCGACGTCGAGACCTCCGGCTTCAAGCCCGGCAGTGCCCGAGTCATCAGCCTCGCGGTGCTCGCGCTCGACGCCGACGGTCGCGTCGAACACTCCGTGGTCAGCCTGCTCAATCCGGGCGTCGATCCCGGGCCCACCCACATCCACGGGCTGACCGCCGAGATGCTGGAGGACCAGCCGCAGTTCAGGGAGATCGTCGGCGAGGTCGTCGAACTCGTCCGCGGCCGCACGTTGGTGGCGCACAACGTCGCGTTCGACTACGGCTTCCTGACCGCGGAGGCCGAACTGGTCGGGGTCGAGCTGCCGATCGACAGCGTCATGTGCACCGTCGAGCTGGCCCGCCGACTGGAACTGGGCACCGACAACCTGCGGTTGGAGACACTGGCCGCGCACTG
>Ga0302314_10018935_pt1 | contig 11461 bp, 5 predicted proteins | sample III_Palsa_N2_3_FD_200533 | JGI IMG/M metagenome (GOLD analysis project Ga0302314, IMG submission 200533) | Peat permafrost microbial communities from Stordalen Mire near Abisko, Sweden - III_Palsa_N2_3 | ecosystem: Environmental > Terrestrial > Soil > Palsa > Peat permafrost | place: Sweden... | reverse complement strand
ATCAGACTTACCCTGCCGCAAACCAAAGGCGAGCAGACCGCGGCGGTGACCGTTCCCCTCCCCTACGGCGATACCGAGCTCTGCCCGGTTCGCGCCCTCGCGCTCTGGCAAGAGGCGGCCGGCATCAGCGAAGGGCCGGTGTTCCGGCGGATCTGGCTGCCGCCACACCCAGGGCCCGGCGACCCCCCTCCCCTGCCCCGCGTCGGCAGCGCCGCGATCACGCCTCAGACCGTGGCGCAAATCATCCAGGCCCGCGCCGTCGCCGCCGGCTTCAAGCGACGCGACCTCGGCGGTCACAGCCTCAAGCGCGGCGCGCTCACCACCGGCATGGAATGCGGCGTCCACCCCGCCAAGCTGAAACGGCTCGGCCGGCACAAGAGCTTCGACGTGCTGGGCGAATATCTCGAGTTCGGCGACCTGTTCGAGGGGCATCCTTTGAGTGGGGTACTCTGAGCGGGCGGGATGGGGCTGGTGACGTGGGTTGTTTCGCAGGGATCCGAAGTCAATCGCCGCGATGGGCTAGGATTTGGGCGGTAAATCGTTCCAAACATGCCCAGCGTGCTGCCAACGCCACAACAACTTCACTGACGCGGCGACACCGATTCAAAATGCCAGTAGCTGCGACTCGGACACAATAGTTATCCACAATGTTCGTTGGACTTTAGATGGCTATCCCGTATTCGAGCCTTTTATCCACAGATTAGAAATGGACTTTACGTGGCCGATTTTTGGACTTTGAATGGCTGTCACCGAGTCGAATGAGGTTATCCCTTGGACCTTACGTGGCCATACTAATAGAAAAAAGAATCTAAACTCTTCAATTAGTTGTCCCACCCAAAGTCCAAGTTGCAAAAAACCCCAGCACCTGTTTGTGGATAAAGAAGTAAGGCTGCTAACGGAGAAGAGATATGGGCGAAGTCCATCAAATGGTCTTGAATTACGGAGCCGCAGCCGCCCGCGAACATGCGACGTCCAAGCTTGAGCGACAATGCCTCGATACCGCAGCGGCCGTCCTCCAAGACGATAAATTCGATCTCAATATTCTACACAGCGGCTTCGCGATGACCGCCCTGCCCCATCGGAGAGTTGAAGATCTGGTTTGGGAACGCAATGGTGGACAGAAAGGTGAGCTCAAGCTCCACATTGAAAGCGGATACGGCATGAGTATGGAGCCGGTCGGCATTCCCTACGGTGCGGTTGCGAGACTCATCCTGATTTATTTGTCGTCGGAAGCTGTAGCTAACAATTCACGCGTGATCGAACTCGGCCGAAACATGAAGCAGTTTCTGGATCGGATGGGGATCTCCGTCGGCGGAAAATCTGTGGCCATGGTACGCGATCAGGCGCGTCGGATAAGCATGTGCCGCCTCACGTTCTTCAACAAGCGTGAAAGAGATACCCTGATTTCAAACGGCTCCTTCGTTCGCAACGCCGTCATTTGTGACCCTTCGTCCGAGGAGCAGAACCGGCTCTGGAACGACCAAGTCGAGCTTGATGAGACATTTTTCAAGTCATTGACGGACCACCCCCTCCCCCTCCGAGAGGCCGCAATTAGACAACTATCCGGACGTAGTATGGCGCTCGATCTCTATGTTTTCCTCAGCTATCGGCTCCATGTGCTCGAGAAGCCGACGCCGGTCTCGTGGTCGTCCCTACACACCCAGTTTGGGGGCGGCTATAGGGAGCGTTGGGTATTCGTACAAACTATCAGAGACCCCCTTGCGCTGGCATTAGCGGCTTACCCAGAGGCAAAGGTTGAGATTAACGAGGGCGGCCTCATTCTGCATCCCAGCCCGAGCCCCGTGCCAAAAATTCATCCATGGTCGGCCAAGGCGTTGAAGAGCCGGAGAGAATAGAGTCGCGATTTCTTTCCGAGAGCCACCCAAAGTCCCTAGTGAGCTCGGGGGGATCTGATCTTAGCCACCCAAAGTCCAATGATCCGTTACAGCAGAGAACACTTATAAGCCTTTGATAATAAAGAAACATGACTTTACTCAGGGGACCATAATTGTTGGACTTTAGATGGCTTGCTTGTTCATGCGAGTCCGAATGGGCACCGAGTCGCCAAGTTTGACGTTTGGTTTTGGACTTTAGATGGGTAGTTTCCCTCGATAGTGGTTTCTGGGCCGATCATTGCCAGCCGCACCGATGAAAATTGGACTTTAAGTGGCTGATTTTTTCTCGCTTGGACTTTAGGTGGCTGGCCCCACTATATCCCTGCCCCTCTCCGCCCAGTCGGGCTCGTTCTTGGTTCGAGGCTCCATTCGGCTTGATGGAAGGACCTTGATAGCAGCCAAAATTACCCCGGCGGTGTTTCATGGTTCGGTGGAGCGCCGTTTCGTAGGCCCGACCGATTTTCCATAAGCGGTACGATCCTGATACAGGCAAGCGCGATCGCAGCCTAAACAAGGCTCGCAGCACAATCGCCAGTGAATGATTTCGGCGGGAAACCGCCGCGAAGGATCTCCACGAACTCGTCTGTTTGGGGCTTACTTTGAGCAACGTCGTGCCGATCAATATGCCGCTCAGGCACCCATTTCAGGCATGCAATATGTCGCATAGCGTGCTGCTGGTTGCTACTAGTTGTGTGGCGTGCAGATGCGCGCATGTGGTAGCACGGCGTGCCTTTGGTAGCCACCGGTTGCAATGCGTGCATCTGATTGCATGGTATGCTACTGGTTGCTGCGGATTTGCTGGCGTGCAATCGCATGCATGTGGCAGCACGACGTGCACCCGGTAGCCACCGATTGCAATGCGTGCATCTGATTGCATGGCGTGCTACCAGTTGCAATGAGTGCAATCGCCTGCTACGGATAGCACGTCGTGCTACCGCATGCAGTCATTCTGGTGGGAGAGAGCAATGCCGGTGATCGTAACAGCAAACCCGAAAGGCGGGGCAGGGAAGAGCACAGCCACGCTGGTCATGGCACAAAGCCTCGCACACCTAGGCGCGAGCGTGACAATCATCGACGCTGATCCGAATCGCCCGATCGTCGATTGGCGGTCGGGTAAATCGACTCTGGACCTTACTGTTATCGGTGACACCGCAGAAAGCACCATCATCCGGCAGATTCGTGAGGAGAAGGCTCGACAGCAATTTGTTTTTGTAGACTTAGAAGGGACCGCGAGCCGCCTCGTTTCCCGCGCCATTACTCAGGCCGACCTAGTTCTGATTCCTCTTCAAGCCAGCGGTGTAGACGCCCGGCAAGCCAGCAGGGCTGTTTCACTCATCCAAGAGGAGGAGGAAGCACTGGGCGGGCGCATTATCCCTTTCCGAATTTTGCTTACTCGGACAAGCCCGATCATAAAAACCAGAATCGAGAAAGAAATTCTCGCTAGTTTGGCAAACGCCGGCTTGCCTCTACTACGCATGGCGTTGAATGAGCGGCAGGCCTTTAAGGCAGTTTTCGTTCGTCGCCTAGCTTTGCATGAGTTGGACCCAGTTCAGGTAAACGGGCTTCCTGAAGCTCTGGAAAACGCCAACGCTTTGGTTGCCGAACTGGTCGATATTCTAACCGCCCAAACCGCTACGGAGGCCGCATAATGACCGACGATACATTTGGGTTCGCGGGGAAAAGAGAGAACACCCTCACGAAACTCAGCAGCATACGGCCGAGCGCCGAATCAGCCAAACCTACACCGCTGGCAGAGATTGACGAGGCAGGGAGGCGGGCCGGCTTTACCAGCCGAGAGCCGGGGGCGCGCTTGCTGCCACGGCGGCGGCGCGCCGCCGTCGGGGCGACTATCACCATCAATACGAGGGTGCCCGAGGACATTGCGGAGCGGTTTATCCAGTTCTGCGATCAAAACCGACTGAGCTATTGGGAGGGGATCGAAGACCTGATGAATAGAGCCAATATCTGACGGTAGGGCAGGGGACTTCTCCGGTTCAACCCAGTCTTTCGCACGGTGTCCTCACAATTCCGCGACTTCACCCCGTGTAACTACTGCGGGCTGTCGCACATTCTGCGTGAGCTTGGGAGTCGTTGCCGCCGTCACTTTCTAGGGGACGAGGGCAGGGCAGTAAGGAAAGCGCGGGGGCCTATTCCGTCGTCAGGGCGCGCAGCGGCGCGGCTTAAGGTTAGTCTTTCGAAGCGCGATTCTCGCACCAACTGCAAGCGTCCCCGCAATTGTCATCATATACGGACTTAATAATATCCGTGAAGGCGCGCCGCGTTGTATTGAGCGGCAGTTCGATCTCGCCTTGGGTGATCTTACTATTTCCAAGTCTATATGCGGCTTCAAGATCACCGTCGCCATCATAGTAACCGCCCTCGTCGATTTCGCATTCTTGAAGAGCGCCGACCTCGAGCAGCAACGATAGGGCCATGCCTCGAAGTGCTTCCTTCTCCTCCATCAGCCTCTTGATCATGCTCACGCAGTGGGTCCTTTCCTCAGTGGCGCCATCATAGGTGGGATCGTGTGATTTGCGGCTCAAGTCCGCGTCGTAAAAGAAGACAAAAATAGGGTCCGCAACCTCACGTATCTGAAGCATTCGCCGAACCCCTCACGTCGAGGCCCGATCAGGGAAACCTGACCGGGCCTTAACATTATTTCCGCCGCCTGAAGGTGACCGTGACGCGAATGGACACGGCTACCCAAAGCGGTCCCGCTACTTTCGTTCCGTCTCTACAGCGGCCAGGATTTGGCGTGAGCTAAATTTACCGCAGAGCGCACGGACATAACCGCGCAGCACGATATCAGCCGAGCTGGCGGTGTCCTCGGCCAGGTCGAGATCGTCGAGGAGGGAGCTCGAAATCATCTCCACTTCAAGCTCGACGTATTCAGCCTGGGTTTCATCTTCCTCAGTCGCCACGCCAGGGAGGGCTCGCACAGTCCCGACGAGCGTATTGCCACGGACCAGAGCGCCATCAGGGGCATAGAGCCGCAGATATTGCCGTCGTGCCTTGATATCAGTGATGAAAACCTTCTCCAGAGCTTCGAGCGCGTCAGACACAGCATCGTCGTTCCGTGCAGCGCCTGGTAGCGTGCGGCGATGAATAATGCTGTCAGCTCGCACGCGTCGACCATCCTTCATCCGCTCCAAAACCAGCGAAGTCCCGTTCGGCATGGCATTTCGTTCGAGCCATCGCCGAGCGGTGGTATCCCAGCGCACGTGGAGCTCTCGTTTTGTTTTAACCGGCATCTTGACCTCTCATTTATACCCACCCCACTATAATAGACGGGGGGTGGTATAAAGTCAATGGTGATGCGCATTAATTCTGATTCCTAACTGATGGCACATGCCACTGCGGTCTCAAAAACGACCGTTTTCGCGACAACAACAAGAGTCCGCGAAAGAAGAAGGCGAGGGGTTCGCCAAGCTGATCGAGAGGCACGCCGGTCCGCACGCCATCGTCGATGTCTTTCGTGGTCATTTCAACGGCATCAATCTCGCAGCTTTCCGCATCGAAACCTTTTGGGTCACATGCCGCGGAATCAGGTCCATTTCCAATGCCTTAGTGAAATCTGCTATTAGCGCTTCGACAAATCGACGGTTACACAGCGGGAAATCAAGCAGACGAAGGGAAGGGGCCAACGACCGACGCCATGATTTCGCTACGTAGCGGTCCTCCCTCGTGCTTGCCGGTGATTGATGGTCGGCGCGGTCGGCCGCGCGCAACGGCAGGCCCTCGCGAACGGCGGGTTCATCGAGTTGAATGATCGCGACGACGGTCGACTAGCAACGCTTAGACCGCTCGCACCGGTCAGAGTTTCCAGCCAATTACGATAGCGAGGAGACCGACAACCGCAACGCCGGCGCCGCGGTAGGTCCAGGGCATCTGGTTGATCATGAAACTGGATCTCGGATAGGGAAAGTAGCCCGCGCCCTGTCCGATCCACACCAACCCCACCAGCAGAGCGAGACAGCCCACGACGAGCAGTGTAATTTTTAGAGATTTCGAGTGGATTCCCCCGTCATTTCAATCCGTAGCTTACCGTGGCGGTCCCGAATTTAGAGGTGAATACTTCCGTCAACCCGAGATACCGGAGTTGTCGACCTTCGCACCTCTGGCAACAATGGCGAGGACGTCATTGGGCAGCGAGTTTGTTCAGGGCAAAGGAACGCGAGGTACGCAATGTTTGTAAGCAGTGGATCGCGGCAAGCCGCGCAGAAGACACATTATTGAGCTCTCAGCCCGAAGCTGGACCTTCTCTTTTCGGCCCGTCCTGGTCGATCGAGTCGTAGCCCTCAGCGTACGTCTCGGGAGAGATTCCGAATTGATCGAGTAAATTTGAAAAGAAGAAATGGACGAGGGAACCGAGGAGTAGCAGCGGGGAGGGACAGGCACCGCTTGCGCTCCAGCGCGGCCTGCGCAACCCGGCCCCGCTCGGGCGTTGCCCGATGCAGGGCAGGGTCGCTCGCCCGCACTGGTGTCTGTCCCACCCACTGCCGTTGGGGTGGGGAAAGAGAAAAGGATAGAGCGGGAGAGGGAAATCTCGTCCTCAGCTCCTCCGACACCCCCAAAACCTAACGCCTGAAACCCTCGCCAGTCCACGGCGAGCAAAGCGGCTTTGTGTCGCCCCCGTCCCAATCACCCACGTTCACGACGCACCAGACCGCATTCCAGCGGCCGGGTGCGTGCGTGCGACCGTTCGAAAGGTCCCCTCGATGAAGAAATCATCCTCGCAATTGTCGCTGTTCGACACGACGGCGATCGGCACGTCGCTTGGATTTGGCGGTCTGCGTCTGTTCAGCCGCGTCGCCACCAACGACGACGATGAAACTCCGCCGCCGGCGCCGCCCGTTGCCATGGTGTCACGCAATTACCGGCTGGTCGGCGATCGGGCTCTCTCGGGGAGCTGGAAGCAACGGGCCAAGGACAACATCGAGGCAATCCGTCTGGCCGCGGTAATCGAAGCCGAACAGCGGCCCGCAACGGTGGACGAACAGGCGAGCCTCGCGAAATTCACCGGCTTCGGCGCCAGCGATCTCGCCAACGCGCTGTTCCCAGTGCCCGGCGAGGATTTCCGCGAAGGTTGGGAAGAGATCGGCGCCCAACTGGAATCCCTGGTCGATAAAGTCGAACGATCCAGCCTCGCCCGCTCGACCCAGTACGCCCACTACACGCCGGAGTGGATGGTCCGCGCGATGTGGCAGGGCGTGCGCCGCGTGGGCTTCCGTGCCGGGTCCGTGCTTGAGCCCGGCTGCGGCTCCGGGCTGTTCATCGCGCTCGCGCCTGATGCTCCCGCGGGCAACGTGACCTTCACCGGCATCGAGGCTGATCCAGTGACCGTGCGCATCGCCCGGCTGCTCTATCCGGAAGCCTGGATCCGGGCGGAAGATTTCACCAAGGCGGCGCTGCCCGAGACCTACGACCTGGTGATCGGCAATCCGCCGTTCTCAGACCGCACCGTGCGCGGCACGGATCGCATCGGCAAACTTGGCCTGTCGCTGCACGATTATTTCGTCGCGCGCGCCATCGATCGGCTGCGGCCCGGCGGCATTGGCGCCTTCGTGGTCAGCCGCTACACCATGGACAAACAAAATTCCAAGGCGCGCGCCGAGATTGCGGCGATGGCTGACCTGGTCGGCGCGGTGCGGATGCCGGAAGGATCGATGCGCGCGGAATCCGGCACCGATGTCGTGGTCGATATCCTGTTCTTCCAGCGCCGGGCCGAGGGAAAGGAGGCCAGCGATCTCGCCTGGCTGGAGGTTGCTGAAGCGCTTCCGGCCGAGGAAGGCGAGAGCGCGATCGCGATCAACCGCTATTTCCTCGACCACCCCGAGGCGGTGCTCGGTCAGCACGGCCGCACCAGCAGCCAGTTCGGCCCGATCTACACCTGCTTTCCGAACGATCGCGCGACGAGTGCTTCGGCAAGGCGCCGAGAGCTGGAGGCAGGTCTGGCCGCTGCCGTCGCGCGGTTGCCCGCCGGAGTTCACACGCCAGCATCGGGAACAATCAAGCTGACGCCACACCGCGGACGTGAACGTGAACGCGTGATCCAGCGGGTTCAGGTCGGCACCGCCGCCGACGGAGCGCTGATCAAGGAAGGCAGCTACCTGCTCGGCGAGAACGACCTCCTGCTGCAGGTGGTGGACGGCCTCGCCCAGGAAGTGCGAGTCCGTAGCGGGCGAGGGGAGGGAGGCATCCCGGCCAAACACGCTCGCATCATCCGCGGCCTGATCCCGGTGCGTGAGGCCGTCCGTGAGGTGCTGCGCGACCAGGAGGCCAACCAGCCTTGGGGCGACGCACAAGGGCGGTTGCGCACCGCCTACGCGACCTTCGTGCGCAATTTCGGGGCGATCAATCTCACCAACGTGTCGGTGAACACCGATGACGAGACCGGCGAGGTATCCGAGACCCAGCGCAAGCCCAACCTGCAGCCGTTTCTGGATGACCCGGACTGCTGGCTGGTGTCCTCGATCGAAGAGTATGATGTCGAGACCGGCATTGCCAAACGCGGGCCGATCTTCTCCGAGCGCGTGCTTCATCCGCCGGTCGATCCGATCATCACCAACGCCGCCGATGCACTGGCCGTGACGCTGCACGAGGTCGGCCACGTCGATCTCGATCGCATCGCCGAGTTGCTGGGCCGCGGCCGTGAATTGGTCATCGGCGAACTCGGCGAACAGATCTTCCTCAACCCGGCCCTGACCACGGAACAGCACGAGGCGTGGGAAACGGCGGACGCCTATCTCTCCGGCCGCGTGCGCACCAAGCTTGCCGTGGCGGAGGCCGCCGCGGCGCTCGACCCGCGCTACGCCGTGAACGTCACCGCGCTGCAGCGGGTGCAACCGGCCGATCTGAAGCCTTCCGAGATCACGGCTCGCCTGGGTGCTCCCTGGATACCGGCCGAAGTGGTTGCCGCGTTTTCGGGACAGGTGATCGGTATCGAAACCCGTGTCATTCACACGGTCGAAGTGGCGGCCTGGACCATCGAGCGCGAGCGCTTTGTCGGGCACGCGGCCGCAACCTCGGAATGGGGCACCTCGCGCCGCCACGCCGGCCTGCTGCTGGAAGACGCGTTAAATGCCTCGATCCCGCAGATCTGGGACATCACCACGATCGACGGCAAGGAAGTCCGCGAACTGAACACCGAAGCAACCGAGGCGGCGAAGGAGAAGCTCGCCAAGATCAAGGGCGCGTTTGAAACCTGGGTCTGGAGCGACGTCGAGCGTGCCGACCGGCTCAGCCGCCTCTACAACGACAATTACAACAATCTGGTGCCACGCCAGTTCGACGGCAGCCACCTGCAGCTACCTGGTGCTTCCTCGGTCATCAATTTCAGGCCGCACCAGAAACGGGTCATCTGGCGGATTATCTCGGCGGGGGGCACCTACATCGCCCACGCCGTCGGCGCCGGCAAAACATTCACCATGGCCGCCGCCGTCATGGAGCAGAAGCGGCTCGGTCTGATCACCAAGGCCTGTCTGGTCGTCCCCGGCCACTGCCTCGCCCAAATCTCGCGCGAATTCATCCTGCTCTATCCGAACGCTCGCATCCTGGTCGCCGATGAGACCAACTTCGTGGCCTCCAAGCGCCAGCGCTTTCTGGCCCGCGCGGCGACGGGGCATTGGGATTGCATCGTCATCACCGAGAGCGCCTTCAAATTCATCCCGGTGCCGGCGGCGTTCGAACGCGCGATGATCAGCGACCAGCTCGAGATTTTCGAGCAGATGCAAACCAAGCTCGATAAGCAGGATCGCGTCGCCCGCAAGCGGATCGAGCGCGCCAAGGAGGGTTTGCAGGAAAAGTTCGAGGCGCTGAAATCCCGCAAGGACGATCTGGTGACGATCGGCGAGATCGGGATCGACCAGCTCATCGTAGACGAGGCACAGCTTTTCCGGAAGCTGACCTTTTCGACCAACATGACGAGCTTGAAGGGCATCGATCCAGATGGCTCACAACGCGCCTGGGACCTCTATGTGAAGACACGGTTCCTCGCCCAGACCCAGCCCGATCGGCCGCTGGTTCTGTCCTCGGGCACGCCGATCACGAACACCTTGGGCGAGATGTTCACCATCCAGCGCTTCATGCGGCCCGACGCTCTCAAGGAACGCAACATCCACGAGTTCGATGCCTGGGCGGCCTGCTTTGGCGACACCACGACCGAACTGGAGTTGCAGCCTTCGGGCACCTACAAGCCGGTGACGCGCTTTGCCCAATTCGTGAACGTCGCCGAACTGATGGCGATGTTCCGCGATTTTGCCGACGTGGTAACGAAGGACCAGCTGCGCGAGTATCTCCGGCTGCCGGCGATCAACAACGGCGGACGCCAGATCGTCACCGCACCTGCCAGCAGCAACTTCAAAGCCTATCAGCGGGTGCTTGCGGAGCGGATCGCGCTGATCGAGCAGCGCAAGGGCAAGGTGCAGCCCGGCGACGACATCCTGCTGTCCGTGATTACCGACGGGCGCCACGCCGCGATCGATCTGCGGTTTGTGGCGCCGGAAGCAGCGAATGACCCCGACAACAAGCTCAACGCACTTGTGAGGAACGTCCACACCGTCTGGTCCGAGACTTCCGATCGGGTCTACCGCAAACCCGATGGCATGCTCTACCCCGACCGGGGTGCTGCGCAGATGATCTTCTCCGATCTCGGCACCCAGAACGCCGAAGCGACCCGTGGTTTCTCGGCCTATCGCTGGATCAAGAAATCCTTGGTCGAGCTTGGGATTCCGGCCGAGCAGATCGCCTTCATGCAGGACTTCAAGAAATCCGCCGCCAAGCAGAAGCTGTTCAATGAGGTCAATTCCGGACGGGTGCGCATCCTGATCGGCTCGACCCAGACAATGGGCACCGGGGTCAACGCCCAGCAGCGGCTGGCGGCGCTCCATCATCTCGATGTGCCCTGGCTGCCGTCCGACATCGAGCAGCGCGAGGGCCGGATCGAGCGGCAGGGCAATCAGAATGAGATGATCGAGATCTTCGCCTATGCCACGACGGGAAGTGTCGACGCGACCTCCTGGCAATTGCTCGAACGCAAGCTCCGCTTCATCACCGCGGCACTGAGCGGCGACGCCTCGATCCGCAAGCTCGAAGACGTGAGCAGCGAGATCAACCAGTTCGCGATGGCCAAGGCATTGGCGTCGGGCGATGCGCGCCTGATGCAGAAATCCGGCCTTGAGGCGGACATCGCCCGGCTCGTGCGTCTGCGGGCGGCGCATTTCGATGATCAATTGGCGGTACGGCGGCGGATTGCGTCGACCGAGCACGCGATCATCCATGCCACCCGCCGTGTCGGCGAGATCACCGCGGACCTCGCGATCCGTGTTCCCACCAAGGGCGATCTGTTCCTGGTCGAGATCGGGGATCGCCGAATTGATGAGCGCAAGGTGGCGGGCAGTGCGCTGCTCGGCCGCATCCGGATGGTCGAGTTGGCGAAGGAGATCGGGAGCTGGACATTGTGCCGGATCGGCGGGTTCGAACTGAAGATGGAGACCAAGCTGGCGCTGGCCGGTCTGCATTTCCGGCAGGAAGTGTGGCTGGAGCGCACCGGGTTCGAGCAGGAGATC
>Ga0302314_10018934_pt1 | contig 11461 bp, 8 predicted proteins | sample III_Palsa_N2_3_FD_200533 | JGI IMG/M metagenome (GOLD analysis project Ga0302314, IMG submission 200533) | Peat permafrost microbial communities from Stordalen Mire near Abisko, Sweden - III_Palsa_N2_3 | ecosystem: Environmental > Terrestrial > Soil > Palsa > Peat permafrost | place: Sweden... | reverse complement strand
CCGGCGACGCCATCGATCTGACGAACATTGCGGCGACCTCCGCCACGCTGGGGAGCGGCGATGTCCTGACGATCAAGAACGGGACCCAGGTCATCGCCAGCCTGCAGCTGGGCGGGAGCTATGCGGGCGACACGTTCAGCGTGACGAGAGACCATCACGGCGGGAGCGAGATCACGCTTGTTGCGCCCGCCGCGGCGGCGCCGAGCGGGTCCGCGAACCCGTCGCCGGTCCCGGCGTCGCCAGCGGCCCTGGGTTTCGTCCTGGCGCTCGCAGGACTGGATGGCGGCGCCTCCATGGCCGCGCTTCAGGGCGGCGCCTCGTTGACCTGGACCCACACGGCGCTCGTGACGCCGAAGTAGGGGGCTCTCGAAAGCGGACCTCCTCGCGGCCGAAGCCCGGATACCGTCGAGGCTGGGGGATCGCCCAGGTCGCCGACTCATAGACCGCATCCAGGCGCCAGAGAGGCGCCGCGTTTGGCAATGCGCGCGGCCGGGACGCTACTTGCCCGCCCGCGGCCGGCCGGACCTTCGCGACCGCTCCAGGGTCCAATCGAGGGCGGCGCGATCGAGGTCGGGACAGACGTCGGCGAGCCAGCGCAGCGCGGCCTCCAGGTCGGCGTCGATGGCCGTGTCGTCCAGGGGTCTGGGTTCATAGCGGGGCCAGAAACCGTAGAGGATGGCCATCGACGGCCGGCCCCGGCCGAAATCGCCGAGTTCGAGGGCGTAGAGGCAGCCGCTCGCCGCGCGCCAGTAGACGCGGCCGGCCCGGAAACCGAGCGCCGTCTCCAGCTGCTCGGCGACCTTGGGGCGCACGTCGAGCTCCTGCTCGAAGATCAGGGGATCGGCGCGCAGGCCAGCGAGCGTCTCGGCGCTGGGGGTCTCGAAGTTCACGGCCGCGCGCCCACGGTGCTCTCCAGAAAGCCGACGATGTCGGCGGCGATCTCGGCCCCGCGGTCGTCCTGCAGGAAGTGGCGCGCGCGGTCATAGAGCGTTGGGCCCTCGGCGTGCGGCAGAAGCTCTTTGAGGCGGTTGGCGTATTCGATCGGAAACACCTGGTCCTCCGGCGCCCAGATCAGCTGGATGGGCACGGCGGAAAGCTCGCCCAGGCGCGACTGGATCATGGTCATGTCGGCCCAGCCGCGGTCGCCTTCTTCCAGGGGAATGGTGCGCGGCCAGGTGAGGGTGACCGTCTCCGACTCGCGCTCGTCATAGACGTGGTGATAGCCGCGCGCCTCCTCGTCGCTCATGCCGCGCGCGGTCGTGTTCGAGGGCCCGCCGTGGGAGAGGACCTTCATGCGCTTCATGAAGTAGGGCCCGAGGATCGGCGCGTGCCAGCTGGTCCAGGGGCGGGGGCTGGTGTGGAAGCGGCCCTTGTAGTCGGTGAACAGCCAGGTGTTCATCAGGGTCAGGGCGGCGAGCCGGTCCAGGCGCTGCAGGGCCGCGCCCACCCCCTGCGGGCCGCCCCAGTCCTGGCCGACCATGGCGAAGGCGCGCAGGTCCAGCTGATCGATCAGGGACACCAGATCGGCGATATGGTGGGCGAGGCTGTAGGCGGCGTCGATGCGCGGCTTGTCGGAATAGCCGGAACCGACGCAGTCGGGCGCGATCACGCGATAGCCCGCGCCGGTCAGTGGCGCGACGAAGTCGCGATAGAGGAACGCCCAGGTCGGGTTGCCATGCAGCAGCAGCACCGGGCGGCCGTCGCGCGGCCCCTCGTCGATGAAGGCCATTCGCCGGCCGTTCACGCAAAGCCGGGACTGTGGCCAGGGGAACATCGCCTCCAGCCAGGCGGGCCGCTCGGTCATCGATGGCGTCCCTCCGTGCAGACGCGCCGGCTCCCGATGACGCCAGGCGCCGCGCGGCTACGGTAACGCTGCCGAACGCCTTTCTCTACCCTGTGGCCTGAGGTAATCGCTCGATAGGCGCTGGGGCCGGGGGTGCGATGGCCGACGTCTTCTTCTCCTACAAAAGCGAAGACCGCGACCGCGTGGCGCCGCTGGTGGAGGCCCTGATCGCCGAGGGCTTCACCGTATGGTGGGATCTCCAGATCGAGGGCGGCGCGGCCTGGCGCGAGAGCATCCAGGCCCAGCTCGATGCGGCGGTCTGCGTGGTCGTGGTGTGGAGCGTCCACTCGATCGGGTCGACCGGCCATTTCGTCCAGGACGAGGCGTCGCGCGCCAATCGTCGCGGGGCCTATCTGCCGATCGCCATCGATGCGGTCGAGCCGCCGCTCGGCTTTGGCCAGCACCAAGTGATGCGGCTGATCGGCTGGCGCGGCAACCGCCGCGATCCGCGCTACCTCGATGTGCTGGCCGCGGTGCGGGCGGCGGTCGCCGGCGGCCCCAGGCCGGCGCCCACGGCGCGGCGGCGCGCGACCGTGCGCTCCGGATTCTGGCCACCGTTCGCGATCGCCTGCGCGGTCCTGGCGCTCGTCGTCGGACTGATCATCGTCCGCGCGCCGGCGAAGCTGTGCGCGGCGGCCGGCGTGCAATGCCCTGAGCTGATCGCCGACGTGAGAGCGGCGCCGCCGAACAGCATCGCGGTGCTGCCGTTCGCCAATCTCAGCGGCGATGCGTCGCAGGACTATTTCGCCGACGGACTTTCCGAGGAGCTGATCAGCACCCTGGCGCGGGTGGGCGCGCTGCAGGTGGTGGGCCGCACCTCGTCGTTCAGCTTCAAGGGCAGCAAGGAGAGCAGCGCCAGCATAGGCGGCAAGCTCGGCGTCGCCTACCTGCTCGACGGCAGCGTGCGCCGGGAGGGCGAAATGGTGCGGGTCAGCACCCAGCTGGTGGACGCCAAGTCCGGCTTCGAGCGCTGGTCGCAGACCTATGATCGGGAGATGAAGGACATCTTCGGCGTCCAGAGCGGCATCGCCGAAGCGGTGGCCGAGGCGCTCAAGGTGCGGCTGCTCGGCGGCGACATCGCCGCGCTCAGCCATGGCGGGACGGCCAACCCCCAGGCCTACGACGCCTATCTGCGCGGACGGCGGCTGTTCGATTCGGGGGCGGGCGAGGCCGGCTACCGCGCGGCGCTGGCGCGTTTCGACGCGGCCATCGCCGCCGACCCCCGCTTCGCCGCCGCCTACGCCGGCCGGGGCCGCACCCTGCTGGCGCTCGGCAACCTGTTCGAACCCACCGACCGCCTGCGCGCCACCTACGACGGGGCGCTGGCCGCGACGCGGCGCGCGGTGGAGCTCGCGCCGGATCTTCCCGAAGCGCAGACCACGCTGGCGGGCGCGCTTGTCTACGCCACTCGCGACTTCCCCGGGGCCAAGACCGCCTATGACCGGGCCATGGCGTCCGGCGGCGGCAACGCCGACGTGCTCACCGGCTATGGCCTGTTCAACTGCCGCGTCGGCGATTGTACGGCGGGAATTGCCGCCCTGCGCCGCGCCGTCGTGCTCGATCCCCTCAATCCGCGCGTCTTCAAGACCCTGGGCGCGGCCTATCTGGCCGCGCGGCGGTATCCGGAGGCGATCGCGGCGATGCGTCGGGCGCTGGAGCTGAGCCCGGGTATGAGCACGGTCCACGGGTCGATCGGCGACGCCCTGCTGCTGCAGGGCCGATACGCCGAGGCGCAGCGCGAATATGCGCTCGAGCCGTCGGACTGGGCGCGCCTCGCGGGCCAGGCGATCGTGCTGCGCCGCCTGGGGGATCAGGCGGGCGCGCGCGCCGCCCTCGCCGCGCTCGTCGCGCAGGGCGACAGCAACGCCTATCAGCTGGCCCAGGTGCGCGCGCAATGGGGCGATGCGGCCGGCGCGCTGGCCTCGCTCGACCTGGCGATCAGGCTCTATGACGCCGGCGTGCTGACCATGAAGACCGACCCCCTGCTCGATCCCCTGCGCGCCGACCCGCGCTTCGCGGCCCGGTTGGAGAAGGCGGGGCTGGCGAAAAGCTCGACCTAGCATTGCATTCGTCGCGCCCGGGCGCAGAGTGGTTCGAATCAGCGGCTCCAGGACGATCTGCCATGACCAGACTACCCCTACTCGCCGGCGCCATCGCGGCGGTGACGATGATGGCTTGCGCGCCGATGGCGCTCGCCCAGGGCCACGTGGACCAGCCCGCGCATGGCGTCGACACGCCGCCCCCACCTCCACCACCGCCGGCCCCGGATCAACCGAGCGCGGCGACCGGCGGCTATCACCACCATTGGCGTCACCATCATCACTGGCGCCATCATCACCACCGGCGCCATCATCACCACCATGGGCACGCCCGCCCCACGCCCGTCGGCCACGGGCCCGACACGCCTACGGCCCCCATGGTCGGGCACGGGCCAGACACGCCTCAGTGAACTTTCGCCGGATTGTGTTGAAGGGCGCCGCCGGGAACGGGTAGCCTCGGCGACCATGGATCGCCGATTCTTCCTTGCGCTCGCCGCCGCCGGCCTCGCCGTCCCCGCGTGGGCGCAGACAACCCGAGGCCCGACGCAAATCTCGCCGACGCCCATCTCGCCCACTCCCGGCGCACCGACGCCGTCCGATCTGCTAGGGGTGTCGGGCGAGCCCTACTTCATCGACTGGCTGAACGCGTTCTACGCCCGCGCGCTGGCGGCCGGCCTGGACCGGACGGTGCTGGACCGCGAACTCTCGGGCCTCATGCCCGATCCCCGGGTGGCGGAGTTCGACACGCGCCAGCCGGAATTCTCCCGGCCGGTGAGCGACTACGTCAACGGCGCGATCAGCCCAGAGCGGATTGCCACCGGCAAGGCCAAGCGCGCCCTGCCGGCTTTCGAGGCCATCGAGCGGACCTATGGCGTGCCGAGGGACATCCTGATCGGCGTGTGGGCCATGGAGTCGGGTTTCGGCGCGATCCAGGGCGACATGGACGTGGTCCGCTCGCTGGCGACCCTGGCCGCCCTGGGGCGGCGGCGCGGCTGGGCGGAGGGCGAACTGATCGCGGCGCTGCGCATCCTGGCGGCCGGCGATGTGACTCGCGCCAGGCTCAAGGGCTCCTGGGCCGGGGCGATGGGCCAGACGCAGTTGCTGCCGTCGGTCTATCTCTCGACCGCCGTCGACGCCGACGGTGACGGCAAGCGCGACATCTGGGGCTCGGCCCCCGACGCCCTGGCCTCGGCCGCGAATCTGCTGGCCAAGGCCGGCTGGCGGCGCGGCGAGGGCTGGACCGGCGAGGTGATCCTGCCGGCCGGCTTCGATTATGGGCTGAGCGAAGGTCCGAGCGAGGCGTTCGACTGGTGGGCGCAGAAAGGCGTGCGCCGGGCGGGGGCGCAGGCGTGGAGCGCGGCGGACGCGGAGGCCTCGGGCGTCCTGCTGCTGCCGAGCGGCGCGCAGGGGCCGGCGTTCCTGGCGCTGCCCAACCACTTCGCCATCCGCGCCTACAACAATTCCATCTCCTACGCCCTGTCGGTGGGCCTGCTGGCCGACCGTTTCGCCGGCGAGGCCGGGGTGGTGACGCCATGGCCGCACGAGACGCCGCTGTCGCTGACCGATCGGCTCGACGCCCAGAGCGCCCTGATCAAGCTCGGCTACAATCCCGGCCTGGCGGACGGCCTGGTCGGCGCGGGCACCCGCCAGGCGTTGCGCGCATGGCAGAAGACGCAGGGACTTCCCGCGGATGGTTATCTGTCGCCCCAGATGGTCGCGCGCCTGCGCATGTCGGCTAAGGCCTGAATCGGCCTCAGACGCTGACGCCCTCCTGGGCGCGCTCCAGGCTTGACTGGGTGGTCTCCTCCTCGGTGGTGGCCGCCTCGGCGGCGCGGCTGAGGCCGCGGTTGGCGATGGCGTACGCCACCAGGGCCGCCAGCGTGAGCGCGTTGATGAGGAACGGCCCCGGATGCCAGCTGCTGTAGAGCAGCACGAACAGCGGCGCGACGACGGTGTTGAGGCCGTTCACCGCCGCGATCGCGCCGGCCGCCCGCGCCTGTTCGGCATGATCCACGGCCAGTGACGCTCCGGCGGTGAAGCCTGGCCGGCAGAAACCGTAGCCGAGGCTCGAAAGTGCGTACCCCATCACGACGGCCGAGTAGCTGGGGGCGAAGGCGACCAGGAGATTGGCCACGGCGGCGATGCCGGCGCCCCAGCGCAGGAGATCGCGCGGACCCATCCGGAACATGCGGATGAGGCCCCACTGGGCCAGCAGCCCGGCGACGGCCCCGGCCATCATCGCCACCGCCGTATAGCCCTGGGCCTGCATCGGCGGCAGGTGGAGCTTGTCGATGATCAGGAAGCCCAGGGTCTGACCCTGGGCGGTCTGGCAGGCCGCCACCAGGAAGCCGTAGACGAGGAACGGCGTGATGCGCGGATCGCGCAACAGGGCGCGGCTCTTGGCGCGCGCCTCGGCCGCACTCTCCTGGACGACCGAGACCGGCGGTCCCTTCGCCTCGGGGAGGCGGCGCACCACGATCATCATCGCCGCCGCCAGCGCGGCGAAGGCGAACATCGGCCCGGCCAGCCCGACCACGGGCAGCACGAACACCGGGGCGATGGCGGGCCCGACAATCGTGCCCAGGCCGAAGGCGCCGGCGAGCCCGGCCAGGGCCTGGGTGCGTTCCTCGCGATCGGTGCGCTCGGCGACATAGGCCTGGGTGGCGGGGTTGGACGCCGCGCCGAACAGGCCGAACAGAGCCCTGGCCAGCAGGAAGAGGACGAAGATGACCAGGGGCTGGGCCAGGTGGCGCACGCCGGCGCTCACCACCAGGCCACAGCAGATCATCGATACGAGGAAGCCGGCCAGGCCCAGTTGCATCATCGGCTTGCGGCCGCCGCGATCGGACTGCCTCGCCCAGAACGGCGAACTGAACGCCCAGAGCATCGCCGAGAGCGAGAAGATCGCCGCCACGAGGTAGTCGGGGAAACCGATCGAGCGGCCGATGGCCGGCAGCACCGACTGCATGCCGGTGTTGCCCAGAGCGGTCACGATCGAGACCCCGAAGATGATCGCGAACGATTTCGGCGGGAGGCGGCTGGTCGCCTGACCCGGGGGCGCTTGACGGTCGGACGGCATGGCAAGGGTGGTGTTATCGGCCGCACTGGGGCCGCGCAACGGCAGGGCCGCACACAGGCGACGGCCGCCTCGATCGCGCATCGATCACGGTATCGTGAACTCTTCCCTTGCCTTTGCACACGAACCCGGCATATTGCCGCCAGCGTCAGTGTTCGCTGGCGCCTTAACCTTACCCAGGGGATTCGGGACTATGACCTCCATGATCGTTCGCAAGCTGCTCGTCGCCGGCGTCGCCGTCGCCGCGCTCTCCGTCGCCGCCTGCAGCAAGCCGGCCGACAAGTCCGCCGACGCCGCCAATTCCGCCGACGCCGCCGCCGCCGCCGCCAACTCTTCGGCCGACGCGGCCGCCACCTCCAACACCGCCGCCATGGACGCTTCCAACTCGGCCGCGACCGCCAACTCGATGGCTCCGGCCAAGCAATAAGCTTCGCGCAAGCGAGGACTTTCTCGGGAAAGGGCCGCCCCTGGGGCGGCCCTTTTTCGTTGGCCCCCTCATTCATTCGGGCGAGATGCAACGCGCCGAATCGGACGCCGCTCCAATCTTCTGGCCGGACGAGGGTCCGCCCCGGTCGCGCCTCTACGGCGACCTCTACTATTCGCGCGATGACGGCCTCGCCGAGGCCAGGACCGTGTTCCTTGCCGGTTGTGGGCTGCCGCAAGCGTGGGCGGGCCGGCGCCGCTTCTGCGTGGCGGAGCTGGGGTTCGGGACCGGCCTGAACATCGCCGCCCTGCTCGAGCTGTGGGCGCGCGATCACGCGCCGCGCGCCCGGCTCTCCATCTTCAGCGTCGAGGCCCACCCGGTGGCGGCGACCGATGCGGCCAGGGCCCTCGCGGCGTGGCCGGATCTTGCGCCGCTGGCCGAAGCTCTGACCGCGCGCTGGCCGCCGCGCGCCCGCGGCTTCCACCGGATCGACCTCCCGGAATTCGACGCGAGCCTCGACTTGGCGGTCATGGAGGCGGCGCCGGCGCTACAGGCATGGAGCGGCGCGGCGGACGCCTGGTTCCTCGACGGCTTCGCGCCGGCCGCCAACCCTGAGATGTGGCGCAAGGAAGTGCTGGACCGGGTGGCCGGGCGCAGCGGGCCGGGCGCGCGCCTTGCCACCTACACCGTCGCCGGGGCGGTGCGACGCGACCTGGCGGAGGCCGGGTTCGCGGTCGAGCGGCGGCCGGGGTTCGGACGCAAGCGCGAGCGCCTGGAGGCGCATTGGCCGGGGCGCCGCCCGCAGCCTGCCGGCGAGCCCACGGTGGCGGTCATCGGCGCGGGCATCGCCGGCGCCTCCCTCGCGCGCGCCCTTCGAGACTTGGGAGTGGGCGCGCGGGTGTTCGCCCCCGCCGGCCGACCGCAAGGGCCGCGCGTGGCCCTGGTCTCACCGCGCCTCGACGCCGGACTGGGCGCGCAGGCCGCCCTGTTCGCCCAGGCCTGCGCCCGGGCCCGCGACGTCTATCTGGCCGACGCCGGCTGCGTGATCGCGCGCGGCGCGCTGCAACTCGCGGTCGGGGCCAAGGACGCGGGCCGGTTCGCCGCCATCGCCGGCTCGGACCTGTTCGACGCCGGCCAGATGCGCCTGCTGGACGCGCCGCAGGCCAGCGCCGCGCTCGGCGAAGCGGTCCCGCCGGGCCTGTTGGTCGAGGGCGCGCTGGTCATCGACCCTGGTCCGGTGATCGAGGCCTGGCTGGGTGAGGTCACGGCGGCAAGGATCACCGCCGTCGAACACGACGGCGAGGCCTGGCGCCTCCTGGATCAGCGCGGAGCGGCGATCGCCTCCGCCGACGTGGTCTGCATCGCCGCGGGCATGGCGAGCGCCGACCTCGCGGACGGGCTCCCCCTCACGCCCGTGCGCGGCCAGGCGAGCCTGGCGCGCGGCGTCCGCTGGCCGCAGGCGGCGGTGTTCGGCGCCTACGCCATACCGGCCCGGGACGGCGTCGTGTTCGGGGCGACCCACGATCGCGGCGAGCGCGACGCCGCGCCCCGCGACGCCGATCACCGGCGCAACCTGGCGGCCCTGGCTGCCGTGCTGCCCGAGCTGGCGACGCGACTGGAGGGCCGGTCGCTGGAGGCCTGCGCCGGCGTGCGCGCGACCACCGCCGACTACCTGCCCATCGCCGGGCCGGTCCCGGGCGTGGCCGCCGGGCTGTTCGCCCTGACCGGGCTGGGATCGCGCGGCTTCACCCTCGCGCCGCTCCTGGCCGAACACATCGCGGCCAACGCCGTGGGCGCGCCCTCGCCGCTGCCCCGCGACCTGGCCGCGCTGGCCGATCCCGCCCGCTTCGCCGAGCGCGCCCGCCGCCGCGGCCGATGAACGACTCGCCGAGCAGCGGGTAGATCGATCGCCCCGCGCTCACCCCCTCCCTCTACCGTCACCGCCGGGCGTCAGTCCCGGCGGCCCATGAACGCCGTCGTCGCGAGTGGCCGCGCCCGGCGCAGCCACGGCAGAGCGCGTGTTCATGGGTGGCCGGGACTTACGCCCGGCCATGACGGTTGGGTTGGGGGAGCGGCGCGAGAGGCGTGGCTCGGCCCACGCGATGTGTGCATCGCGTAGCATTCGGCAAGGTGGTCGCGGGGTCCGGCAGACGATTCAAGCCGCGACCAGCGACCGACACCCTTGCGGTGGCGGCGCCGTGTGGGTTTAGCTGGGCTTGCCGATAGCTGCGGCGGCGCGGAGAGGAGACATCGATGTCAAGGTCCGGCTTCGCGCTCGCGGCGGCGCTCCTGCTCCTCGCCGGCGCCGCGGGGGCGCAGGCGCAAGGTTCGGGCGTCCCGAACGGCAAGCCCCAGGTTCTGGCGCCCAATCGGCCAGCGCACGTAGCGCCCAAGAGCCTGCTGGCGCCGGTGCAGCCGCTGGGCGGCGTCCCGCAGACTTACAGCGGCACGCCGATCGATGTGACCACCTACCACTACGACAACCTGCGCACCGGTTGGAACCAGACGGAAACGGACCTGACGCCGGCCACGGTGGCCTCGAGCAAGTTCGGCCTGCTGGCGAGCCTCACGGTGGATGGCAACGTGTTCGCCCAGCCGCTGCTGGTCTCGAACTTCATCATGCCCGACAGAACCAAGCATGACGTGCTGATCATCGTCACCGGCCACAACTCGGTCTACGCTTTCGACGCCCAGACCTTCGCCGTGCTGTGGCAGGTCAACCTGGGGACCTCGCAATCCAGCAACGACGTCGGCTGCACCGACGTCACGCCGGAATATGGCATCTCGAGCACGCCGGTGATCCTGCGCGGCGGTCCGGCGTCGGCGAGGCTCTACGTGGTCGCGGCCACCGAGCCCTCGCACCTCGAGTTCGAGACGAAGCTGCATGAGCTGGACCTGGGAACCGGCGCCGACGTCGTGCCGCCGGTGGTGATCTCGCCGTCGGCCACGCTCAGCAACGGCTCGACCCTCACCTTCGATCCGCAGAACCAGTGGAACCGGGCGAGCCTGGCGATGCAGGACGGCTCGATCTACATCGGCATCGGTTCGCACTGCGACAACAACGCCTACAGCATCTCCGGCTGGCTGTTGCGCTATGACACCCAGCTGGCGCTGAAATCGAGCTTCCACACGATCGAGACACCCAACGGCTACGAGCTGGCGAGCATCTGGATGACGGGCTTTGCGCCCGCCATCGACGCCAACGGCTTCGTCTTCGTGGTGACCGGCAATGGCGACTATGCCGGACATGGCGCCGACGACTGGGGCCAGAGTGTGCTGAAGATCTGGCCCACGGGCGTGGTGAAGGATCGGTTCACCGAGGCGACGTATAACGCGCTGAACGCCCACGACACCGATTTCGGCTCCGGCGGGGTGATGCTGCTGCCGACCGTGTCTGGCCAGACCGCCCCGCCGATGGCGGTCGCCATGGGCAAGGATGCGGTGCTGTATCTGCTCAACCAGGATGACCTGGGCGGCCTGAGGATCATGAACAAGGGGGCCTTGCAGGCGCTCCGCGTCGGCGAGGTGGGCGGCGGCCTGTGGGGCGGTCCGGCGTATTACGACGGACCCTCCGGCCCCACCGTCTTCGCCCAGATCAACGGCGACGTGCTGCGCGCCTTCCAGGTCAACACGGGCGCAACCCCCGGGCTGACGCGAGGCGTGACGGGCACGAGCGGCGCTGGCTACGGCGGATCGATCCCCATCGTATCGTCAAAAGGGGCCACGGCCGGCACCGGCGTGGTGTGGCTCGTCCGGCGCTCGTCGCCCATCGAGATCGAGGCCTACGACGCGGTCGCTCTGGGCGCGCCCATCTACTCGGCCAACATCGGCGCCTGGTCCAATCCGGGCCAGGGCAATCCCTTCCTTACCCTCGCCGAGGCCAACGGCCGCGTCTATGTGGCCGCCTACAAGGTGGTGAAGGTGTTCGGGCTGACGGAGTAGGGCGGCGGGGGGCGCCCCCCCCCGGGGGCCCCCCCCCCCCCACGGCCGCGATCTTCGCCTGATCCAGCAGCACCTGGTACTGCATGGTCCCGCCGCCGAAGCCGGAATCGTCCGCTACACCGGGGACGGATCGGTAC
>Ga0302314_10018933_pt1 | contig 11462 bp, 11 predicted proteins | sample III_Palsa_N2_3_FD_200533 | JGI IMG/M metagenome (GOLD analysis project Ga0302314, IMG submission 200533) | Peat permafrost microbial communities from Stordalen Mire near Abisko, Sweden - III_Palsa_N2_3 | ecosystem: Environmental > Terrestrial > Soil > Palsa > Peat permafrost | place: Sweden... | reverse complement strand
GCGCCCGTCAAGGGGGCGCGAGCGGCGGCGCCCGGCCACCTCGCGGCACCAATGCTGGGCCTGGGCCTGGATCTGTTCGAGCGAGGCAAACTCGCGCCCGAGCCAGAACGAGTCGCGGATGTACTGCATGGGCCGTTCCACCCGGGGTTTGCCGCACGTCGTCGACTGCACCCGATCCCGTCGATTCGGCCGGGGTTGTACGGGTGACCCATCGGTTCCACCCGTTGTTCGGGAGGGAGTTCCGGTTCGTGGACCGGCGCCACACGTGGGAGGAGGACCGGGTCGCGCTGCTCGGCGATGACGGGCAGGTGTTCTCGCTGCCTGCGGCGTGGACCGACATCGATCCGGTCGAGGAGTTCGTTGCCCAGGCGGCGGGGCGCTGCCCGTTCACCCTCGCGAGCCTGCGGGCGCTGGCCGAGACGATCGCGGTGATCCGTGATGCCCGGATCGGGGAATGATCTCCTTGACCGTCACGGGGTTTGCGCCGCGGCTGTCATGAGATCTATGCCGCCATGTATGGCAGGGCGCCCCTGATCGGCTCAGTAGCTGGTGCTGTGGCCTGGTGAATCGCCAGATTCGCCAGGCCACTTCGCATTGCCGCCCTTGCGCCTCGGCGCAATCATTACGACAGAGGCCCGGAACACAGGAGGTCACAGCGATGGCGGTAGCAGTGAAGGACCCGAAGGTGGCCGCGCTCAAGGCCACGCGCTCGCTCAACCCGCATCCGGAGAAGGTAACCGATCCCGCGTTCTTATCTACAGGGTTCTGCGATTCGCGGGACCTGGTGCAGGTCAAGTACGAGATGGTGCGCCGGGTGCGGGTCGATAGAGTGCCGGTTGCGCGGGCCGCAGCCGAGTTCGGCTACTCCCGGCAGGCCTACTACCAGGCCGCGTCCGCGCTCGATGCCGGCGGTCCCGCGGCGCTGGCGGCGGGCAAGCCGGGCCCCAAGGGGCCCAGGAAGCTGACCGAGCCGGTCATGGCCCGGATCGATCAGGCCATGGCGGCCGAGCCGGAGACCGGTTCAAAGGCGCTGGCCGCGCTGGTAGAGCGGGAGTTCGGCATTCGGGTGCACCCCCGGTCGATCGAGCGTGCTCTCGTCAAGCGCCGGGAGGCACCCAAAACCGGAACCTGACCAGGCCCCGGCCGACGCCTCGGCCTACGAGCGCCTGCGCGAGGAAGCCGAGCTCGGCGGTGCCCGCCGCGGGCTCGCGGTACTCGCCGCCAAGGGCATGGCCGCGTTCTTGAAGATCGCCTCTCGTCTCCTCCCGATCCCGGCTGCCGCGGCGCCGAGCGCTCCCGTGCCCGCCGGTCCCGTCGCCGGGATGGAGGGGCAGCTCGTGCGGATCCTGGCGGGCATGGTGCTCGCCCACGCCCCCTGACGACGTAAGGAGTTGCAGATGAATGTGCCGCTGTTCGGGCCGGTGTTGAAGGTCACCCCGTCCCACCTGGCCCGCGACGCCTATCTCTACATCCGCCAGTCCAGTTTGAAGCAGGTGCTCAACAACACCGAGTCCACCGTGCGCCAGTACGGGCTCAAGGACCGCGCCATCGCGCTGGGCTGGCCGACGGACCGGATCATCGTGATCGACAACGACCAGGGCCAGTCCGGCGCCTCGGCCACCGACCGCGAGGGCTTCCAGCGCCTGGTGGCCGAGGTCGGCATGGGACACGCCGGGATCGTGCTCGGCCTGGAAGTGAGCAGGCTCGCGCGCAACAACACCGACTGGCACCGCCTCCTCGAGATCTGCGCGATGGCCGGCACGTTGATCCTCGATGAGGATGGACTGTACGACCCCTGCGACTTCAACGACCGCCTCCTACTCGGTCTCAAGGGCACGATGTCCGAAGCGGAACTCCATCTGCTCAAGGCCCGCCTGCGCGGCGGGCAGCTGTCCAAGGCGCGGCGCGGGGAACTGGTCATGCCGCTGCCGATCGGCCTGGTCTACACCCCCTCGGGCACCGTCGCGCTCGACCCGGACACCGCAGTCCGACGGGCCATCGAGGTCGTCTTCGACCTGTTCGACGCCACCGGCTCGGCCACCGGCGTGGTCAAGTCGATGAACCGCGACGGGCTGCGCCTGCCCCGACACATCCGCACCGGCCCCGACAAGGGCCAGCTGGTATGGGGACCGCCCGCGCACTCGCGCATCCTGCAGATCCTGCACAACCCGCGCTACGCCGGAGCGTTCTTCTACGGCCGCTACCAACACCAGATAACCCCCGGCAGCGGCAAGCCCGGTCCCAGACTGCGCCCGCGCGACCAGTGGGTCGCGCTGTTCCCCGATGCCCACCCTGGCTATATCAGCTTCGCGAAATACGAGGCCAACGAAGCCAAACTCGCCGGCAACGCCGTCGCCCACGGCACCGACCGGCGCCACGGACCACCCCGCGAGGGCCCGGCGCTACTCCAAGGCATCGCCGTCTGCGGGCGCTGCGGCGCGAGGATGACCGTGCGCTACCACCAGCGCCGCGACAGACTCGAACCCGAATACGTCTGCCAGCGCAAGGGCATCGAGTACGGAAACCCCATCTGCCAGCGCGTGCACGGCGCCGCCGTCGACGACGCGGTCGCCCGCCTGCTCATCAACGCCGTCACCCCCCTCGCACTCGAAACCGCCCTGGCCGTGGCCGACGAACTCACCGCCCGCTCCGACCAGGCCGACACACTCCGGGCCGCGGCCGTCGAGCGCGCCCGCTACCACACCGACCTGGCCCGCCGCCGCTACCTCGCGGTCGACCCGGACAACCGCCTGGTCGCCGTCAGCCTGGAAGCCGACTGGAACAATGCTCTGCGAGCGCTGGCCGAGGCCACCGAAGCCTACGAGCAACACCAGCACGCCACCACCGCGATCGATCAGGCCGAACGCGACCGCATCACCGCCCTGGCCGCCGACTTCCCCGCCCTCTGGAGCAACCCCGCGACCCCCGACCGGGAGCGCAAGCGCCTGGCCCGCCTGCTGATCACCGACGTGACTGTGATCCGCGACCAGCAGATCACCGCGAACGTACGCCTGTCCGGTGGCCAGGAACACACCCTGACCATGCCGGTCCCGCTGGCATCCTGGCAGATCCGCCAGGCCCCGCCGGCCGTCATCGAGGCCATCGACAACCTCCTCGACCAGCACACCGACGGCCAGGTCGCCGCGATCCTGACCGCCCAAGGCCACCTCACCGGCAGCGGCACAGCCCTTACCCCCAGGACCATCAAACACATCCGCAACGCCTATCACCTGCGCAGCCACCCCCAGCGCCTGGCCGAACGCGGGATGCTCACCCTGCGCGAGATCGCCCGCCGCCTCGGGATCGGCCTGAGCACCGTCAAGCACTGGCGCAACGCCGGACTACTGACCGGCGAGATCGCCAACGACAAGGGCGAGTACTACTACCACCTGCCCCCAGCCGACCTGGCCCGCCCCCACATCGGCCGACCACCACGCCAACAGCCACCCCCAGCAGAATCAAACACCGCATCAACCCGAAGGAGAGCAGTATGAAGCACGAGGTTTGTCAGTCGGGTGGCCTTGGCGGGCCAGGCCCAGTTCGATGTTCAGCGTCCGGCAGGCCTCGCGCAACGCGTCGGAGAGGTTGACCTTGGCGTGGTCCACCAGGATCTCCTCCGGCCAGATCACCGGCCGGGCCGCGGCCAGCTTCAGCCGCTCGGACAGGTCGAACTTACGCGGTACCGGCAGGCGGGCCATCTCGTAGGTGAGCCGACCCTCCCAGCCCGGGCGCAGCGGCTCGGGGGTGATCGCGTCGTTGAGCAACAGCACTGTGTCCACCGCGCGCGTCTCGCCCACCGTCATCCGCCAGGCCAGCATGGTCCTGGTCGCCACGTCGATGGCGGCGTTGTGGCGGTAGTTGTGGGCTGACCGTTGACCTCCAGTTGTAGGCCCGGGGTATGCCTTCGTCGGGGTGGGCGCGACAAGGTGGCATGTTGGCATCCTGTAGGACCACATCATCTAAATGCGCTCGTCAAGTACTGCTGGCATGCTGGACACTGCTGGTCATGGCTATTGCGGAGAGTGAGTTGCGGCGGATCTGGTCTGGCCCGACCGGCGACGAGCAAGGGTTCGTGGTGCGAGTGCACTTCTCGTCGGATGATCCTGCTGACGTTCTCGCTCGCGCGCGTGACGTGCTTGCGTGTGTGGTCAAGCGCGGTGATGCTTGGCCGGCCGATGACAGCTGGCCAGATCTACTGCCGGCGTGGTTTGTCGAGCGGTGTGCTCCGGAAGTGGTGGCCGACCCGTCCTTCGATCTGGACACATGGCATGCGCAGTGGCGGGCCAAGTCGTGGGAGGAGAAGGTGGCCGAATCCGTGGGTCCATGGCGGCTGTCGAACTGGCTGTATTACTTCGATCCGACTGAAGGCGAGGGCGCGGGTAGCGACCGTAGCTGGTGGTGGTGGGATGCTGGTGTCGACCAGACGGGCGGAGGCTGGATCGATGTGGCCACCACGGGATGGCCGTTCGGGACCGGATCGCTGTACTGGCTGATCGAGGCCAGCGGTGGCATCGATCCCGGCTGCCGAGCCGGGGTGATCTGATGCAGCGTCTCGTTGATCTCGATGGCGCCGCTGCTGAGATCGTCCGGCGCCGAGCGGGGTGGGAGGCCGATGGGTTGTTTGTCGGGCCCGTGACCTGGCGTGACGAGGCCGCTCCGTGGCCGCAGCGGCTCCGTGAGGATCGGGAACAGGTGATGGACCCCGACTCGGTCGGCGTGAGGATCACCAGCCCCGACGAGGCTGAACTCGCGGTGGTTTTATTCCGTGGCGGCTGGGCTGATGTCGACGCGCTCACACGGGTCGGCGACATCGTGACCGAAGCTCCCGACGTGCTCACCGTGCTGGGGTTCGGGCGGCTTCTTGAGGGCTGCGTCCTTCGGGTCTTTGGCACCGGCTTGGAGGCCGTGGCCGAGCGGTAGGCGGGTTCAGCGGCCTCGGGCCCGGTCGATGTGGGTGACGTTGCTGGTGGCCTCCACGGCTTGGCGCAGCCGGGCGTTGTCGATGGCGAGGCGTTGGAGTTGGGCGGCGGCGAGGTGGAGTTGTTCGCTCAGGGCGCGGTTGGCATGGCGCAGCTTGGCGTTGCGGGCGATGAGCCGTTCGTAGCGGTTCGGTTCAGCGTCGAGCGAGGGTGCGGGTTCCGAGCGCAGGCGGGAGAGCTCGGTGGCGAGGTGGGGGAAGTGGCGCCGGAACGTGGTGTTGCTCAGCCCGAGCTGTCCGGCCAGCGCGAGCACGCTCGGCCGTTGGCTGCGTTCGCGGCATCGGTCGAGGTAGTGATCGGTGGTGCGGCGGGCGTGGGCTTCGCTGGGGATCTCGGCGTGCCTGGTCATGCGTTCTCCAGGCGGCGGGTGTGGGCGGTCAGGAAGTTGCAGATCTCGTCTCGTCGCTGTTCGAGCCGGTGGCGCAGGAGCGGCGGCGGCCCGGGGCGGGAAGCGAGGCGTTGGTCGATTCGGTCGATCTCGCGTTGCCAGGCGGCACTGTTCTCGGCGGTGAGCGCGACGTTGCGGCAGGCCAGGGGCTTGCACCCGCCGTGGTCGGGCAGTCCTTCACTGCGGCGTGTCCGCGCCTTTTCGCACAAGGCCTTTGCATGGTCGTGGACACAGGTGATGTAGTCGCCGGGGTAGATGGCCGGGTCGTGCTTGGCCATCAGGCGGCGCAGCCTGTTGCTGTCGAGCACGACCGTGCCGGCGAAGCGTGCGCGGTCGCCGAACGCTTCGAGGCGCCGGGCTGCTTCCTCGGCGGCCGGGCCGGTCAGCCGGGTGTGCTCGTGGGCGTCGATCGCGGAGAGAAGGTGTTCGCCGCGGGCCAGGGCCTGCTCACTTTCCACCTCGGCGCGGAAGCCGGAGTCGCTGGTACCGGCGTAACCCTCGAACATCTGGATCGATTGGTGACGGTAGGCCAGCGCGCCGGCGATCACCCCTCCCGGGCGCCGGGCGATGAACCAGGCCAAGGTGCGCCGGAACTGACTGTTCTTCAGGTGCCAGGGCTGGCCGTCGATCTCGGGGATCGCGTCGTCTCGGCCTCGGGCTCGGCAGTAGTCGTTGATCCATGCGGCGAAGCCGTTGAGCCGGGCGTTGGTGGCGCCACTGGTCAGCACCTGGCTGACCGCGTCCGGCTTGACCCCGGGGCTGTGCTGCAGGCGGGCGAAGAGCAACGCGGTTGCGCCTGGCTGAAGTTGTTCCAGGATAGCGATGGCCCGGGCTGCGGGCTCGCCGATGTTCCAGGTGGCAGGCACCCCGCGCGGGTCGTTCTCGCCTTTGAAAGCCAGGCTGCGCATTCTCCACCGGTAGGGCTTGCCGTCGGCGTCACGCTCGATGGCCAGGCCACTGCGGCACAGGTGCTTGATCTCGCTGTCGCGCGCCCCGGAGAGAAACGAAAGCGCCAGGTAGCAGGCATCTTGCAATAGCCGTGCCAGCGCGGCGAGGCTGTAGGCCTCGGTGTGATCGGCCAGGACCGCCTCGATCCACGGTTGACCGTCCAGGCAGCTGCGGATGACCAGGTCGAAGGATTGCGGTCGTGTGCCGACGATCGCGGCCGCCTCGTCGATCATGGCTCGGTAGTGGTTGAGCGAGACGCGGTTGCAGCCCATGGTCTCGGCGATCGCGGCGATGCTGACTCTGCCGCGCCAGGCCGGCAGTGGTGTGCCGCCGCTGATGTGCGTGTCCAGAAAGCGGCGCAGCCGGACCGGAAGTTCCCCGTAGTCGGCGGGCTCGGCGATGGGTCGGTTTCGCCACTGGCGGTCGGCGGCCAGGATGTCGACGGAGAACTCGTCGATGAACCGCATCGCCCAGACGAACAGCGGGCCGAACACATCCTCCGGGATGCGGGCGGTGGCGTTCTCCGAGGCGTGCCGGGCGCTCGGCTCGCTCCAACCGTCCAGGTGCTTCGGATCGAACCGCAGCGCCCCGGAGGGCAGGGCGTCGCGCCAGAGCCAGAACTTCCGCGCCCCGGAGCGTGCTTGCTGGCGTGCGCTGGCCTTGGGCAGCGTCTGGATCAGGAAGCGCCCGAAGTCCTCCATGTCGTTGCCGGTCAGCGCGTCCAGGCGGCGTGCGCGGTCGGCGGCCCAGCGCAGGAAGCGGGCATACTGGGTGAACGCGGTTCTGATGGTGGTGACCGCGGGCCGCTCTTCACCCGGGGGCACGGGCCCGGACAACATCGCGTAGCAGAGCTCTTTGCCGACCTGGCGGTGGCTGGCCGGGATCGCGGTGAAGTCGAGGATGAAGCGGCGTTCGTGCTTCTTCAGCAGCGCCGGGCCCAGGCTCCACACTTCGTCGCTGAACCGCGCGGTCTCCTCCAGCACCGCCTCGGACCTCAGCGTCCGGGCATGGAACACGTACGGGTCCTCGAGCGGTGATACCGGGCGCGGCGAAGGCAGAGGGAATTCGAGCAGGGCGACAGTCATGGCAGCTCCCACGGGTTCTCCACCAGGTCGAGAAGCGCATCGTGCGCCGGCTCGACCCGGGCCTGGTCGAGTTCGGCCGGGGTGAACTCGGTGAGGATGTCGTGGCGGATCGCGGCCCAGGCGGCGCCGTAGCGGTGCCACCAGTCCTCCTCGGACAGCTGCTTGCGGCGCTCGGCCAGGGCGTCGAGCAGCCCCAGCAGCTTCGGCAGGTGGCTGCGGGTGACCAGGCAGTTGCCGCAGTGGAAGCAGTCCAGGAACGTCACCTGGCACGGCTGCCCGGTCGCCGGGTGCCGCTCGTGCTCGATGCAGGCGGTCCAGCCGACATCCAGGTCGCCGTTCGCGGCCCGGACCGCAGCCAGCGGGCTCAGGCCGCGCTCTTCCAGCGCTGACGTGCTTGTCGGTCCGGGCACCACCCGCGGCCCGCCGCCGGCGACCGCGGCGGCGCGGTCGTGGGCGGCCCGAGCGGCCTGCTCGGCATCGACGAACGCCTCGCCGAGGACCTCCTCGGCCCAGGCCGTGATCACTGGGTCTCCGGACAGGTAGTTGCGGAAGAGGACCGGCATGGTGTTGGACTTCGCCGTCGAGGGCAGGTGCCCGCCCATCCGCTTGGTGCGCCGGACCTCCATGCTGGTCTTGATCCGGTTGAAGCTCACCTGCAGCGGCGCACCGGCCGCACTCACGCCGCCGTCCACCAGCGGATCGGCCAGCAGCGGGCGCGGCCGGGTGGCAGCCCACGCGCTCGGCAGGATCGTGGTGCCGCGCAGCGAATGGTCGAACGGGGCGACGTGATCGTCGGCCCGGCCCTGCCGGGCGCCGTGCCCGTTGCGCCAGACACGCCACAGCAGCGGCGAATCGCGCAGCGCCCGGCTTCGGGCGGTCAGCTCCGACAACAGCAGGTAGAAGCCCCCGGGGTGGTGCAGCTCCCGCCCGGGCGAGCCGATCTCCCAGGTCACCGTCTCGAACCAGCGGCGCGTGCCCCGGCGGCGCTTGACGATGACCAGCTCGACGGCCTTGCCTTCCAGCACACGGTGCTTGACCGGCAGTTCCTTGATGCTCTCGCCGTTGCGTTCCGAGAGCGCCGCGGCCAGCATCATCAGCGGCGGCAGGTCGGCCAGGGTCAGGAACAAGTGCCCGGCCAGTTCGCGGCGTTGCGGGGCGAAGGCGTGCAGCGGCCTGCCGGGCAGCGGATGGACCCGGCCGGTCTGCGCCATCTGCCAGAGCGCCCGGCCGAGCTCTCGCTCGGAGCCGCCCAGGTCCGGCGCGTCGGCCAGGTAGCGGGCCAGGAGATCCTCGCCGTGACGGATCCGGTCGCGGATCGCCGCGGCATCGGTGCGCAGCGCGGCCATCAGCCGCGCGAACTCCCCGTCCGAGAAGCCGGTGGTCAGTCTCTTCGCGCCGGCACCTGCTGCCACGTCTGCAGCCTCGCCCTCGCGCGGCATCGGCAGGCGCCGCTGAACGTGATCGAGCACCGCGTCCGGGATCCGGCCGCGCACAGCAGGCAGTATGAACAAGGTCCGGGCCTCGGCCAGGTCCCGCTGCGCGGTCAGCAGCGAGGATGCACAGCGGTGCTGGTAGAAGGCTGCCATGTGCCGCGAGTCGAGCTGCTCCGGAACAGTTGGGGGCTGCGGCAGCGTCGCGAGGAAACGCACCAGCCGGACCACCGCGCCCCACCCGGTACCCGCGGCCGCGGCCGTTCGCAGACCACCGGCCGGGCCGGTCCGCTCGGCCACGGCATCGGCGAGCATCGGATGCCAGCCGGGAAGCGGCAGCCGGGAGATGTCGAACTCGGCCCGGCGCCCGTCATCGCCGTGAAAGTCCACGACCAGCCGACCGCCACCCGTCTCGCGCACCGCCTCAATCGGCTGGTAGGCCCCGGCGGGCATAACGGCCGGGCGGCCCGTACCGGTGGCGCCGCGTCCCGTGCGGGTCACAGATCCACCTCGCCCACGAACCGGTCCAACGGACTCTCGCGCGGGTCCTCCCAGCCGTCGGGCACCAGCGCCATCCGTGTGGCCATCTCCAGTTCGGCCAGGGCGTGCAGGTAGATGGAGGTGGTGAGGACCGAACGATGCCCGAGCCGACGGCGTACCCAGTCCAGCGGGTCGCCGAAAATCCGCGTGTAGTGGCCGCGCTGCTGCGGGCTCAGATCCGCGAGCGCGGCGATGTGGCCGCGTTGCAGCTGCTCCAACGTCACCACGGCGAAGCTGTGGCGCAGAAGATGGGCATGGCAGGACACGTCGACTCCCTGCCTGCGGCAGCGGCCGTTGCCCTGTGCGAACACGCTCTTCCACGTGGATACCGACAGCGGCTGCCCGCCCTCGCCCAGCCAGAACAGGGCCGGCTCGAGTCCGGCCTCGGTCTCCACCAGCACCCGCCGCCGCTCGGGCGCCGACAACTCGGCCAGCTTCATCGCCCTCCCGCCAGCCCCGGCGACCCGTACCAGCTGCGGCCGGGCGGCGTCGGCGATGACCAGTGGGCGGCGCCAGGCTCGGTAGCGCCCTGCTGCCTGCGCCTGTGCCACTACCTCGGCGCGGTCGAACTGCGCGAAGGCGGCCAGATCGCGAACCGCGCTGTGCGGGACATAGACCCAGCGGGAGGAGAAGAACTTCGCGATCGCCCCGGGCAGCCAGAACCGCTGATAGCCGCCGCCAGCCGGGCGCAGCGGCAGTTCGAACACCGTCAGATGGGCCTGCTCCGACAGTCGCAGGCCCGTGCGCACCATCAGGTCCGTGAACGTCGCGTTCCGCGCCGCCCACCGGCCCTTGAACCGCGAAGAAGGCAGCCCATCAGGGCCGTAGCCGCGCAGCCCGACATCGCGCCACAGCCGATACGAGGCCGGCGGGAGCCACTCGACCTTCTCCCCACCCTCGTCATGAGCGTAGGTGGCCGGAACAGTCCCCTCAGCGTTCACCGCGCCCAGCAACATCCCGAACGGCGCCGGGCGCCGCTCTCGCTGCGGAATCGGCATCTCACCGACCAGCTTGCGCCCGACCGCCCAGGCATAGAACTGGTTGACGTGCGCAACCTCCTGGCTCCACGTGCTGCCCGACACCCGCGGACCCGACGGGTCTCGCCGCCGCCAATGGTGAAACGCCATGTGATCAGCTTCGGACGCCTGCCGCCAGTCCTTCCCACCCCGTGCTGCATGCAGGAAGTTCAAGAACCGGGCCAACGCCCGCGCCCTGTTGGCATTGCTGTTCCAGGGCGCGCCGATCAAGTTCACCCGATGGAAGTACGAGTTGAGCACGACGTCGTACTCGAACCTCGGCGACAGCAGGAACGGAACACCGTCGGGCAGCCCAGCCTCATCGAGCCACGGCCCGAAGTCTTGCGGCAGCTCAGACAGCCAAGACGGGGCCGATTCGGGCTGCGGAACGTCTCGGCTCGTGTAATGGACCGTCCACGCCGGTCTTGATCTCACGGCCGCAACATACACGGTCAGTGACCAACCGTGCACAAGCGATCACCAGTTTGACCGCGTGGGTGACATCGCCTTCCGGATCGTACGCGATCACGTTCAGCGGCGTCGCGTCGATCATCACGACCTGGCCCGGCCGCACCGCCGGGTTCGGGCGATAGGTGCGCTTCGGGCGCGCCGCCTCAGTGCGCCGGGTGGTCGCCGCACCCAGCGTGTGCTGGCCCGGCAGCAGGATCGCGACGTATTTGGCCAGGGTCTTGTCGCTGGGCACCGCCACCGCGCCGGCGCCGTGCTCGTGATCGAGCCTTTCTTGCAGCCTCCTGCGGAACCGGGCCATGTTCCCGCTCGAATCCTGCGCCTCGCCCACGTCGTGTTGGATGACGATCGCGTCGATCAGCCGCGCATCGACTCGATCGAGACCCCCGCGTTCGCGCAGAGCATTGCGGTCCAGCAGCCCCTCGAGGCCTTCGGCCCGGTAGCGCGCCTGCCACCGCCAGAGTGTGGCCGGATCGCACCCGAGCTCAAGCGCCTTCGCCTCCATCCGGTCGCGCACCCGGGGGACAAGCCCCGGATCGAAGCACGCTCGTGGCTCCCCGGCCGCCGCCCGCTCGGGATCTCCCGATCGGTAGCCCGTCCCGGCTTCG
>Ga0302314_10018932_pt1 | contig 11462 bp, 7 predicted proteins | sample III_Palsa_N2_3_FD_200533 | JGI IMG/M metagenome (GOLD analysis project Ga0302314, IMG submission 200533) | Peat permafrost microbial communities from Stordalen Mire near Abisko, Sweden - III_Palsa_N2_3 | ecosystem: Environmental > Terrestrial > Soil > Palsa > Peat permafrost | place: Sweden... | reverse complement strand
CTCTTCTGCCGCCAGACTTCCAGAAAAGTTTTGAGCTGCTCAAAATCCATGGTGAGGTCCTTCAAACGGATGGCAGAATGCGAGCTTACGCACCTGCGCCGTGCATCCTGTTTATATGCCCTAGAAGCTGAACTTATCCCGTAAGCCAAATAATACCAGCAGCCCTCCCGCGAAGCGCTTCGCAGCCGCCTTTCTGCCCTTGACGCACCCCTCCCACGCGCCGATTATCAAAGGAAGAACCATGATGGAACGCCGCCAAATTATCGAGCTCTGGGAGCAACGGCAGCAGCAGCCCGCCGTTCTCGTGACGCTCACCAGCGCCACCGGCTCCTCCTACCGCCGCCCCGGTGCGCACGTCCTCCTGCTCGCCGACGGCCGCCACGCCGGAACCATCAGCGGCGGCTGTCTCGAGGCCGAAGTCGCGCGCAAAGCCTTCTGGATGACCCGCAACGGGGCCGTGATGCAGCGCTACTCCACGCTTTTTGACGACACGGCCGAGATTCCCTTCGGCCTCGGCTGCGGCGGCGAGATCGATATCCTCCTCGAACCCGCAGACACGCCCGAGTGCGAAGCCCTCATCGAAGCCATGCGCCGCTCGCTCCATGGCGAATCGCTCACTGCGGTCACCACCCTCCCCACGGAGAACCAGCCACTCCAACGCATCATTCTCGCGCCCGATGCTGTGAACCACGCCGCCGAAGGAACATTCGCCGAACATCTCCATCCCCCGCAGCGCCTCATCCTCTTCGGCGCAGGCGACGACGCGCAGCCCCTTGTCAACATGGCCGCACAACTCGGCTGGAGCGTCCTCGTCGCCGACGGCCGCGCCCAGATCGCCCGCAGCGAGCGCTTTCCCGCCGCCGAACTGATGCCTCTCAACGAAGACCTCAGCATCGCCCCGCTTCACATCAGCGCGAACGACGCCGTCGTTCTCATGACCCACAGCTTCGCCCAGGACCGCGCCCTGCTCGCGCAACTTCTGCCCATCACTCCCGCATACCTCGGCGTCCTCGGCGCGCGCCATCGCAGCAGCCTTCTCGTGAATGAGGTCGCTGCTGCACTCAACTGGTCTATCTCGGAGTGCGCCGCTCTGCTGCACGCACCCACCGGCCTCGATCTCGGTGGTGATGCACCCGAGTCCATCGCGCTCGCTATCCTCGCCGAAGCCCACGCACGCACGCACAACCGCACCGGCAGCGCTCGCCGCATCTCCGCCGGCGAGATGCTCGAGCACCTGCACAACGCCACGCGCAACAACGCGCCCGCAATCTGCGCGCTCGATCAACCACAGCCTGCAAAGAAATAAATGAAGACAGCCGCCGTCATCGTCGCCGCCGGCGCATCCATCCGTCTCGGCGAACCCAAACAGCTCATCACCATCCACGGCGAAACACTGCTCGCCCGCACCATCCGCATCGCGCAGGAGTCTGGCGTGGACGAAGTCTTCGCCGTCCTCGGCGCGAATGCAGAACAACTACGCTCTCAGGCCCACATCGCCACCATCGTCGAAAACCCGCACTGGCAGCAGGGAATGGCCACCTCCATCCGCGCCGGCATAACCGCCGCCAGCGCCTACGACGCAATTCTCCTGCTCACCTGCGATCAGCCCGCCGTCACCCCATTCCATCTTCTGCAGCTTCTCGTCGCCAGCGAGGAAGGGAAGCGCATCGCCGCCAGCACCTACGCCGCGCGCACCGGCGTCCCCGCCATCTTCCCGCAGAAATATTTTCCTGAGTTGCTCACGTTAGAAGGCGACAACGGCGCACGCCATCTCCTGCGCGAACATCAGGATGAAGTTGTAAAAGTAGTTTTAGAGAACGGCGAACTCGACCTTGATACGCCGCAATCGCTGCAAGCGATTCGGCGTATCTGGTCTGCCTAAAAATTTTAATGGTGTCATTCTGACCCTGAGCATCGCGAAGGGGAAGAATCCAGACGAACCCAAATTAACCCATACCGCACAAAGCTTCCTAACCAGAAAAGCACGTGAACATCGTCGCGAAGCGACGACCCGGAGGGAGCAGGGGCCTTTAGGCCCCTGAATACTGCAAAAGGGAAGGGGCTTTAGCCCCGGGCTTTCTCTCGAACTAACTCTGCTGTAGTTCGTTGAGAAAATCCTCAAGAATATTGCAAACCACCTGCACCCTATACCGCCCCGTCGAGCGAATATCATCGATCGGCGCAATCTCTCCCACAAGCGCCTTGCAAGCCGCCTTGATCGTCACCGCATCCAGGGTCTTCCCGCGCACCGCACTCTCAGCCGCCACGCAGCGGTAAGGCATCTCCCGCACACTCGCGCCGCCAATAGCGATCTCGCTCACCACATCGCCACTCTTCGTCGCAACAATCGCAAGCGCAACCTTGGAGATCGCCATCGCATTCCGCGTGCCCACCTTGCGCAGCCGCTGGAACGAGCCTGCAAACCTCCGCGGAATATGTACCGCGTACAGCAGCTCATCCTTCTCCAGCGCGATCTTCTTATAGCCCTTATGAAACTCCGCGTACTCCAGCATCCGCGTTCCACGCGCGCTGACGATCTCTACCGTCGCATCATAAGCCAGCAGTGCCGGCGGAGTGTCCGCGGCCGGCGAAGCATTCACAATATTCCCGCCCAGCGTCCCGCGGTTCTGATTCGCGATGGAGCCCGTCCACGAAGCCGCCTGCGCCAGCAGCGGAAATTCCTTCGCGATTAATTTATTTTTGCGGATGTCGGTAAACGTCGCGCCCGCCCCAATCGTCAGCATATCCGCCGTCTCCGTGATGAAGCGCAACTCCTTCACGCCCCACAGACTCACCAGCTTCTTCGCCTGCAACCGCCCCACGCCGAGCATCACCATCACCTCGGTGCCGCCCGCCACCGGAAGATACTCGCCCGGTTTCTCTGCCAACGTCTGCAGAACGCCCTTCAGCGTGCCCGGCGCAATCAACTCATACTCAGTCGCATTCGATCGCATTATTGACCGGCCCCGCACTTCTCAACCGCATCAAAGATGCGTTGATATCCCGTGCAGCGGCAGAGATTCCCCGCCAGCCCCTCGCGGATCTGCTCCATCGTCGGCGACGGATACTTCTCCAGCAGATGATGCGTCGCCAGGATCATGCCCGGCGTGCAGATGCCGCACTGCGCCGCGCCACACTCTAAAAATTTCTTCTGGATCGGATGCATCGCGCCGTTCTGCGCCATCCCTTCGATCGTGCACAGCGTCGCGCCATCGGCCTGCAGCACGGGGACCAGGCAGCTATTCACCAGTTCTCCGTTCATCATCACGCTGCACGATCCGCACTCACCCTCGCCGCAACCCTCTTTTGTTCCCGTCAGGTGAAGATGCTCGCGCAGCACATCCAGCAGCCGCGACATCGGCGGCGCGTCCACGCTCTTCTTTTCGCCATTCACTACAAATGAAATTGTCTTGTTCATGAGCGCTGCCCCACTCCCGTAAACGCCGGTTCCGTGATCACCGGCTGCTCTTCGCTGTGCGGCGAACGCGTCATCGCCTCAAACACGTCCTCCGGCATCACCGGACACTCATTAAACGAGAGCCCCGTCGCCTCTTCCATCGCATTCAGGATCGCCGGCGCCGGCCCATCCATCGGCAGCTCGCCGATGCCCTTCGCGCCATACGCTCCATGCGCAAACGGTACCTCCTCGAAGAAGACACGGATCGGCGGCACGTCCGCGCTCGTCGCCATGATGTAGTTCGTCATCTGGTTGTTCGCCATCACGCCGTCCTTCCAGATCACCTTCTCGTAGATCGCATACCCGATGCCCTGCGCCACGCCGCCCTCGATCTGTCCCTTCGCCAGCACCGGGTGCAGCACGCGCCCCACCTCCTGCACCGCGACAAAGTCCTTCACCTCGGTGAAGTAGGTGCGCGTGTCCACGGCAACCTCAGCCACGTACACCGCCCACGCATACGCCGGATACGCATCGCCGCGATAGAGTTGGTCGTCCCAGAAGATATTCGGCGGCGCCTCATACTTGCTCAAAACTTTTAAGGCCCCATGCTTCTGGATGTGGCTGGCACACGCGGCAAGAAACTCCTCGCGCGTATAGCCTTCACGCAGCGGCTCGCCCAGCGTCTTGATCATCCCCAGCGCTGCCGAATGCACCAGCTTGCCCACCACCATCGCCGTGCGCGACGCCACCGTCGGTCCGCTGTTCGGCACCTTGCTGGTGTCTGGCTGCTGCACGATCACATCGTCATACTCGATGCGCAGCGCCTCGGCAGCGATCTGGCTCAGGATCGTATTCGTCCCCTGGCCAAACTCCGTGCTCGACACCAGCACGCGTACCTTGCCCTCCGGCGTCGCCTCCAACCCCACGATGGACGCCAGGTACCGCTCACCCGAACCCGTAAATCCCGCGCCGTGGAAGAAGCACGCAAAGCCCATGCCGCGCTTCACCGCGCTGTCTTTATTCGTCTTCGCAAACTCTTTCCGTTTCGCGTAGTAGCCGGACTCGGCGAACGCCTTGTCCATGATCTTCTGCATGTCCACGTTGTCGCGGACGATCTGTCCCGTCGCCGTCGTCTCACCCGTCTTGATGAAGTTGCGCCGCCGCATCTCCTCCGGCGATATGCCCACCACCTGCGCAATGTGGTCCATATGCCGCTCGATCGCAAAGATGCTCTGCGGCGCGCCGAAGCCGCGAAACGCGCCGTGCGGCGGGCAGTTCGTCGCCATCGCCTTCGCGCTCACCCGGATCGTCGGCCAGAAGTACGGCCCCGCCGCATGGATCGTTCCGCGCGAGAGCACCACCTGCGAGAGCGTCGAGTACGCGCCGCCGTCGATCGCAAAATCGATCACACCGCCCAGCAGCTTGCCGTCTTTGTCGACTGCCGTCTTGTGCCGTGTGCGCGATGGATGCCGTTTCGTTGTCGCGGCCAGATCTTCCATGCGGTCGTACATCATCTTCACCGGCCGCTTCGCCTTCATCGCCAGCAGCGCCGCATGCGAGCCGATCACGCTCGGATAATCTTCCTTGCCGCCGAACGCGCCGCCCGTCTCCACCTGGATCGCGCGTACTTTATCCTCCGGCAGGTGAAACAGCTCCATCAGCGCCTTATGCAGGTAGAACGGGCACTGCATCGAGGCCCACACCGTCACGCCGTCCGTCTCGGAGTACTCGGCGATCACGCCGTTGTTCTCGATGTAGAGCTGCTCCTGCGCGCCGGTGCGGTACTCGCCTTCGACGATGTACGCCGCGTCCTTCCAGACCGACTCCACATCGCCCTTCTCCATCAGGTAGCTCTTGAAGGTGTTGTCCTCGCCCCAGATGACCGGGTCCATCTTTTCGCTGTCTTCGATTGTGAAGACGCCCGGCTTCTTCTCGTACTCGATCTTCACGGCATCTACCGCCGCATGCAGCCTCTGCTTGTCCGGGTGCGCCAGCAGCACGATCGGCTCCGCCGGATGCTTGATGTCTTTGTCCGCCAGGCACACATGGTCCTGCAGAATGTGGTGGATGTAGTTGTCGAACGGAATGTCCGCCGCCGTCACGATCACGAACTCGTCCCACGGAATGTGCTTGGCAAAGGTAATGCTCTTGATCGTCCCATGCGCAATCGTCGACCGCACCGTCGCGCCGTGCCACATCCCCGGCATCGTGATGTCGTCGATATACCGCGCCCGGCCCAGGACTTTGTCCGGCCCTTCCTTGCGCTGCGGCGACTGCCCGACAATTTTTTCCTTGTTCCCCGATGCCATAGACATTGTCCAATCCGCCATTTGGGTGATTCGACAAGGATATAGCGAAACGCCTGCTCCCGTCTCGCAGTTTTTCAGGCTATCGCCGCGCAGGCCGTACCCCGGATATCATCACAGTGTGGGACGGAAGTGCGCGGCAGCGGGAAACTTTTTCATCCCCCAGCCGTCTCCCTTACAGGCCCCAAAACCGCTGCTGAACGCAAAATCTGCCCTACGAAATCCGTAATACGAAATCGCAATACAAATAAGGACCAATCATGCCGCTTCTCTCCTCCGCGCAACGCTATCTGCTCTGCGCCGCCCTGCTCGTCTCCTCCGTCACCATGCAGGCACAGGCTCCTGCGCACGCCGGTGGCACCGTCCAGGGCATCAGCGGCTCCGTCATCACCCTCAAGACCGACGCCGGCCAGCAGTACACCGTGCAGGTGGCAGACACCGCCAAACTCCTCCAGATCCCCCCCGGCAGTAAAGACCTCTCCGCCGCCCAGCCCTTCGCGCTTACGGACATCGCCACCGGCGACCGCATCCTCGTCAACGGCACCGCAGGCGACCAGCCCACCGTCCTCAACGCCGTTCGCGTCATCCTCATGAAGAGTGCCGCCATCGCCTCCCTGCACGCCTCCGAGCAGGCAGACTGGCAGCGCCGCGGCTCCGGCGGCCTCGTCAAATCCGTCGATATCCCGGGCCAGACCATCACCATCGCCAGCGGCGGCAAGACCGTCGCCATCAAGCTCCAGCGCACCACCATCCTGCGCCGTTACGCGCCGGACTCGGTCGCCTTTGAAAGCGCGCAGCCCGGCGTTCTCGCGCAAATCCTGCCCGGCGACCAGCTTCGCGTCCGCGGCGACCGCAGCGACGACGGCCTCACCATTACCGCAGACGAGATCGTCAGCGGGTCTTTTCGCAACATCGCAGGCCCCATCACCGCCATGGACCTCACCGCCGGTACTCTCACCGTGAAAGACCTCACCACCAAACGCAGCATCCTCATCCACACCACATCCGCATCCAGCATTAAGAAGCTCGACGCCCGCGCCTCGGCCTTCCTCGCCATGCGTGCCAGCGGTGCTACCAGCACAACACCCGCAGCCTCCGCAGGCGCACCAGCGCCCTCCGCTGGCATGCCCGCGCGTCCGCACTTCGATCTCGCGCAGATGATCCAGCGTATGCCCGCCATCGCGCTCACGGATCTTCACGTGAACGATGCCGTCATGGTCGTCGCCTCCGCGCCGGATGCGGCTGCTACCAGCGTTACCGCCATCACCGTCCTCGGCGGCGTCGAACAGATTCTCTCCGCCACGCCCAAAGGCGGCCAGGTCATGACGCTCTCACCCTGGAGCGTCGGCGGCGACGCTCCTGACATGGGCGCAGGCGCACCCTAACGCATCACACGCTCACGCACCGCGCAACAGAATCTGAAGTTGAAACCGAATCAGGAGCAGGAATGCAATCTCGTCCCACACTGAAACTCGCTGCAGCCCTCACCGCAGCACTTTTTTTGCAGCTTACCCTCCCTGCCTCCGCGCAGACAGCCGCAGCCCCCGCGGCTCAAATAGCGCCCGCGGCTCCGGTAACGCCCGCGGCTCCGGTAACGCCCGCAACTCCCGCCGCCTCGCCCTACACCGGCACGCCCGATAAGCCCGCCGCCGGAGCCAGCGCCACCACCGGCTCGCTGCGTGGCCGCGCCACCGACCCCGACAAAGCCGTCATCCCCGGCGTCACCCTCACGCTCACCTCAGCCTCCGGCAAGACCTACGCCACCCAGACAACCGGCGACGGCACCTATCTTCTGCCCAACGTTCCGCCCGGCACCTACACCGCCACTACCCAGATCAACGGCTTCACCGCCTCCACGCATCCCGGCGTCAAGGTCAACGCCGGCGCTCAGTTGCACTTCAACATCCACCTCGATCCCGAGGTCAACACCATCGTTAACGTACACGCCGACAGCGCCGCACAGCTCAGCGTCAACCCGGACAACAATGCCAGCACCCTCGTCCTCACCGGCAAAGATCTCGACGCGCTCTCCGACGACCCCGATGAGCTCTCTGACGAGCTCAACGCCCTCGCCGGCCCCGCTGCCGGTCCCAACGGCGGCCAGATCTACATCGACGGATTCACCGGTGGCACATTGCCGCCCAAGTCCTCCATCCGCGAGATTCGCATCAACCAGAACCCGTTCTCCGCGCAGTATGACAAGATCGGCTACGGCCGCATCGAGGTCTTCACCAAGCCCGGCACAGACAAGCTTCACGGCTCCTTCCAGATGCAGGGCAATGACAACGTCTTCAATACCGCCGCGCTCGTCGGCAACACGCCGCAGCCGCCGTATCACACGTTCTTCTTCCAGGGCAGCCTCTCCGGCCCGCTCTCCAAACGCGCGTCCTACAATATCGGCTCCAACTACCGCGTCATCCAGGACAACAACGTCGTAGACACCACCATCGCCGCCGGTCCGGGCTATATGCCCAACCCCTTCATCCAGGCCGTCTTCTACCCGCAGACGCGCATCGACCTCAGCCCGCGTCTCGATCTCCAGGTCACGCCCACCAACACGCTCACCGCGCGCTACCAGTTTGACCACAACAGCCAGAACAACGCCGGCGTCGGCGGTGGCAGTCTCTCCACTGCCGGTTACAACAGCACGGAAAATAATCACGAGATTCAGCTGAGCGACTCCCAGACCATCGGCAATCGCGTCATCACCGAGACCCGTTTCGAGTACTCGCGCGACGCCACCTCCACCACCGCGCAGAACCCGCAGCAGACCAACAGCGTCCAGGGAGCCTTCACTGACTTCGGCGCAGGCACCGGCATTGAGAGCGATGTCAGCACGCACTACGAAGTGCAGAGCTACACCTCCGTAGCGCTCACCAATCACTTCATCCGTTTCGGTGGCCGCCTCCGCTATAACGGAGACAGCAACAGCAGCACCGGCGGCTTCAACGGCACCTTCATCTACGGCCAGACCTTCGTGAATGTGAACACCACGACCACGAACGATTTGAATGCGACCGGCAACCCGTCCGATTGCCCACTCACCATCTCCAATAACCAGTACACCGTCTCCGGCATCTGCAACTACGCCGTCACCAACCAGCAGGGTCAGCTTGCTGCCTATAACGCCGGCTTCGGCCCCATCCAGTTCAATGCCAACTACGGCAACCCCGCTATCTCAGCCTCCGTTGCTGACGTCGGCCTCTACGCCGAGGATGAGTGGAAGATTCGTCCCAACATCACATTCACAGCCGGTATCCGCTACGAGACCCAGAACCAGATCAGCGACCATCACGACTTCGCCCCGCGCCTCGGCCTCAACTGGGGCGTCGGCGGCCACAAGGGCGGCGCTCCGCTCTTCGTCATCCGCGGCGGCTTCGGCATCTTTTACGACCGCTTCGGTCTCGGCCAGGTGGAGAACGTAGCCCGCTTCAACGGCGTCAACGAGCAGCAGGTGACCGTCAGTCCGGCAACCGGCGCAACCACGCTGGCTTTTGACACCTGCGCCACCGTCCCTTCCTGCATCCCATCCGGTTCTTTAACCAAGAGCGCCATCACCTACAGCCAGGCGCCCAACCTGCGCACGCCCTACACCATGCAAACCGGCGGCTCCATTGAGCACCAGATCATCAAGCCGCTCACCGTCACCCTCACCTATCTCAACTCACGCGGCAATCACCAGTTCTTCTCGCAGAACACCGCCTTCAACGCCGGCGCGGCGGCAAACGCTCCCAGTGTCTACCAGTACGTCTCGGAAGGCGTCTTCAAGCAGAACCAGCTCATCGTGCAGGGCACGTATCGCGGCCCCGGCGGCATATCGCTCTTCGGCTTCTATACCTTCTCGCACGCCCACGCAGATACCTCCGGCTCCGGCACCTTCCCCTCCGTCTCCGGCCTCGACGGTGCCAACAACATCACGGCAGACTATGGCCGCGCCGGCTTCGACGTGCATCAGCGCCTCTTTCTCGGCGGCAGCGTTCCGCTTCCATACAACATCGCGCTCAGCCCGTTCATGATCGTCAACAGCGGCCAGCCCTTCAACATCACCCTCGGCGAAGACCTCAACAAAGACGGCATCCTCAATGACCGTCCCGCCTTTGCCAACTGCAACGGCACCGGCACCGCGACCCAGGTCCCTGTCTCCAGCAAATACGGCTGCTTCGACAAGAACACCCAGCTCGGTCAGACCCCCATCCCCATCAACGACGCGCAGGGCCCAGCGCAGGTCGCCTTCAACCTCCGCGTCACCAAGACCTTCGGCTTCGGCGCGATGAAGAATCGCCCCACCACCCAGCAGGGTGGCCCCAGCCAGGGTGGTCCGCCTCCCGGCGCAGGCGGCGGGCATCATGAACATAGCGGTGGCGGCCCCGGCATGGGCTTCGGCGGCGGCACCAACACCGGCCGCAAATACAACCTCACCATCGGCGCGCAGGCATTGAACCTCTTCAACGTGGTCAACTACGCCGCGCCCGTAGGCGTACTCAGCTCGCCGCAGTTCGCCCAGCAGACCCGCCTGGCCGGCAACATCTTCTCCACCAGCACCGCCGTCCGCCGCATCGCCCTGCAAGCCAACTTCACCTTCTAGGTGCTGCGCGCACGGCGAAAAGCTCGCTCCGCTTGCAAAGGCAAAACAAAAGGCAGCGCCATCGGCGCTGCCTTTTCTGTATCTGCCCCAAATTTTATTATTGTCATTCTGAGCGTAGCGAAGAATCTCACACTGCTCATGAACCGAATATGCTCAGGCGATCACAACCGTCTTCGCATTCATAAACTCACGCATCCCCGCCGCGCTCAACTCGCGTCCATACCCCGAGTTCTTGATCCCGCCAAAGGGAAGCCGCGGGTCCGACGCAACCATCCCATTCAAAAACACCGACCCCGCCTCCAGGTCCGCAACAAACCGCTGCTGCTCCGCCGGGTCCCGCGTCCACGCCGACGAACCCAGCCCGAACGGCGAATCATTCGCCAGCTCGATCGCGTCGTCCACGCCATTGCATTTGAAGAGCAGCGCCACCGGCCCAAAAAACTCTTCCTTCGCGATCGCCGCGCCGCGCGGCACACCCGCGATCACCGTCGCCTCAAAATAATTCCCATCGCCCGCCAGCCGCGCGCCGCCGCACAGGATCCGCCCGCCGGCCTCCACCGCGGCCCGCACCTGCGTCTCCAGGTCGGCCAGCAGCGTCGGTGTCGCCATCGGACCCAGGTCATTCTCCTCCAGCATCGGATCGCCCACCTTCAACGCCGCCATGCTCTCGGTAAACCGCCGCTCAAACTCATCGTAGATCGCGTCGTCCACAATGAATCGCTTCGCCGCAATGCACGACTGCCCCGTGTTCACCGTCCGCGCCTTCACCGCCGTCGCAACCGCAAGCTCCAGGTCCGCCGTCGGCATCACAATGAACGGATCACTCCCGCCCAGCTCCAGCACCGTCTTCTTCAACAGCCAACCCGCCTGCGCGGCCACGGACTTACCCGCCCGCTCGCTGCCCGTCACCGTTACCGCCGCCACGCGCTTGTCGGCGATCACCGCTTCCACCTGCTGCGCGCCGATCAGCAGTGTCTGAAAACTCCCGCGCGGAAACCCCGCCCGCCGTATCAGCGCCTCTATAGCTAATGCGCATTGAGGGACATTCGAAGCATGCTTCAGCAGTCCCACATTGCCCGCCATCAGCGTTGGCGCGGCAAACCGGAACACCTGCCACAGCGGATAGTTCCACGGCATGATCGCCAGCACCACGCCCAGCGGATCGTAGCGCACA
>Ga0302314_10018930_pt1 | contig 11463 bp, 9 predicted proteins | sample III_Palsa_N2_3_FD_200533 | JGI IMG/M metagenome (GOLD analysis project Ga0302314, IMG submission 200533) | Peat permafrost microbial communities from Stordalen Mire near Abisko, Sweden - III_Palsa_N2_3 | ecosystem: Environmental > Terrestrial > Soil > Palsa > Peat permafrost | place: Sweden... | reverse complement strand
TCCCGAAGGTGCCGTAGTAGGCCACCAGCGCAGATCCGGCCAGGCAGCCGACACCGAGGGTGTTGAGGGTGATCCAGGTCAGGGCGCCGAACTTGCCGTTGATCCGGTCCAGGCTCAGCCCGGCGTCCATCACCCGGCGCAGCGTGCCGTCCACGCGCTCCATCGCCCGGTGCTCCAGGCCGTGGCCGCGGGTGATCGGGATCAGCGCGGTCATCTCGATCACCCGGGAGGAGAGCTGCTCGACCTCTTGGCGGAAGGACTCGTTCTGGCTGCGCAGCCGGGCCCGAAGCCGGATCACCAGCATCGCGGCGGCCGGGACGACGATCAGGAAGACCGGCAGGAACGCGGGGGTGCGCACCGCGATGATGATCAGGCCGCCGGTCAGGCTGGAGATCGCGGACAGGCCGCTGTCGCCCGACTGCTGCATCATCTGCTCGATCGTCTCGACGTCGCGCACGACCTTCGTCTGTAACACGCCGGAGTTCACTCGTGTGTGGTAGCCGATGGACAGCTCCTGCAGGCGGCGGCACAGTGCGAACCGTAAACCGTTGCTCAGTCGACGGATCGAGCGGCTGTAGCAGCGTACGTAGAGAAGGTGGCCGGGGTAGTTGAGCAGCAGCAGGCCGAGCAGCAGCCCACAGTTCGCCCAGAGCCGGACGATGGGCAGATGCCCCACGACGATGTCGATGACGTTCGCCGTGACCAGGGGGAGCAGCCAGATCGGGCTGCTCTTGACGAAGAACACCGCCGTGCCCAGGGCCAGCCGCCCGCGGTCTTCCCGGCAGAGGTAGGCGAGCGTACGGAGCGGGTGCTCGCCGCGATAGTAGTGATCCAACGGGAAATCGGGCTGTGCCATCTCGAGAACTCCCGGGGCGAGGAATGCTGCCATGTTCCCAGGTCGGGCCTGAATCTGGCAGGGATTATCGAATAGCGAGACACGCTCCGCCGCGCAACGCCTTTATAACGCAGCGGATTCGAGCGCGAGGGCCGCCGGGGCGGCGCCGGCGGCGCGGGCCGTCGTCCTGCGCCGCTCGACCACGGTCGAGGCGATCGCCAGGACCAGGCCGGCCGAGACCAGGACCGCTGCGACCGCGTTGGGGGAGCCGTAGCCGTAACCGGCCGCGATGGCCAGGCCGCCGAGGGCCGCGCCGAGGGAGTTGGCGGTGTTGAACGCGGCCTGGATGGCGGCGGCGGCCAGGTTGGGCGCGCCGCCGGCCAGGGCGATGACGCGGCCCTGCAGCAGCGGCAGGCCGGCCAGGGCGGTCATCGGGAACAGGAAGATCATCAAGGCCGCGGTGACCTTGTTGTGGTCGGCGGCCAGGAACGCCACCGCCACGACTATCTCCGAGATCAGCGACAGCAGCAGGATGATCGTCGGGAAACGGTCGGACAGGCGGGCGCCGACGAGATTGCCCACGGTCATGCCGAGGCCGAACAGGACCAGCAGCCAGGTCACGCTCGAATCGGCGTAACCGGCGATGTGGGTCATCATGGGCGCTATGTAGCTGAAGGTGGCGAACAGTCCGCCGCCGCCGAGCATCGCTATGCCCAAGACCAGCCAGACCTCCGCGTTGCGGAAGGCTCGAAGTTCGGCCCGCAGCGTGGCCTCTTGCGTGGGCGCAGCGGACGAGGGCACGGCGATGGCGATCGCGAGCACCGCGGCCGCGGCGATCGCCCCGACCAGCAGGTAGACCAGACGCCAGCCGGAGTGCTGGCCGATGATCGTGGTCAGCGGCACGCCGACGATGTTGGCGACGGTCAGCCCGGCGAACATCACGGCCATCGCGCTGTTCCGGCGCGAGGACTCCACCATCGACCCCGCGACCACGGCCCCGGCGCCGAAGAACGCTCCGTGCGGCAGACCGGTCGCGAAGCGGGCCAGCAGCACCAGATCGAAGTTGGGCGCGACGGCGGAGAGCACGTTGCCCGCAGCGAACCAGCTCATCAGGACGATCAGCACGGTCTTGCGGCGGTAGCGCACCAGGGAGGCGGTCAGCAACGGCGCGCCCACCACGACGCCGAGCGCGTAAGCGGAGATCAGCTGGCCGGCCCGCGGGATCGACACCGACAGGTTGCCGGCGACCTGCGGCAGCAACCCCATGACGACGAACTCGCCGGTGCCGATCGCGAAGCCGCCGACGGCGAGGGCGAGCAGTGCTTTGCGGGTGACACCAAGCGTCATCTGCTTACTTCTTTCGTGCCGAGGGGCCGGTCTTGGCCGAGGCGTCGAGGCGGAGGGTCGCCGGGACGTGGTGCCCGCGTCGGATCGCGGTCCCGACGGCATTGTCGGAAGCGCCGGAGTGGGTGGGTCCGGCGGAGATATGGCGACGTGCTGATACCGTGTCAGGTCTGTCCGGAGAGCGCACTACAAATAGTTGCACGCGCGCATTACATGCGCAAACCGCTACCCTGGTACGACAAGGCCACTGTGGGCCGCCTGGCTGGAGGAACTGCAAAGATGGGCATCGCCGACGACGCGGTCGAGATCCGGGCCCAAGGTTGGCGGACACTCGCCGCCCTGCACGCGCTCATCGACGGCGCGCTGGAGAAGGCGCTCCAGACGCATCACGAACTGTCCGTAGTCGAGTACACCGTCCTCGACGCACTGTCGCGGCAGGACGGCTGGCACATGCGCATGCAGCAGCTCGCGCGCGCCGCGGCTCTCTCCAGCAGCGCGACCACCCGCCTGGTGACCAGGCTGGAGGAGCGCGGCCTGCTTGAGCGCGTGCTGTGCAAAGAGGACCGGCGCGGCATCTACACCGAGCTGACCGAAACCGGCCGGGAACTGTGGGAAGACGCCCGGCCGACGCACGACTTCGTGCTCGAAGCCGCCCTGGCCGAAGCGGAGCAGGCCCCCGAGCTCGCACCGCTCGTCGACGCGCTGCACCGCCTGCCCACGATGGCGGGCTGATCGCCGACGCGCTCGCCTGCCACGCCCCGCTTAGGCAGCCCGACCTCAGCAGCAGCCATAATGATGAGCGCGAAATGACTCAGTAATACAAGATGGTAAACATGTCGAACCCGCCGGGTGGTCTGCGCAGTTACCGCCTGCTCTTCCGCACCCCGGGGACGAAGGGCTTCTCCAGCGCGGGATTCCTCGCCCGGATGCCGGCCTCCATGCTCGGCATCGGCATCGTGCTCCTGGTCCAGCACGAAAAGGGCAGCTACGCGATCGCCAGCACGGTCTCCGCGAGCGCGGCCCTGACACAGGCCTGCTCCGCGCCGTTCCTGGCCCGACTCGTCGACCGTCGCGGCCAGGCCCAGGTGGCCCTGCCGGCTGTACTCGTCAGCGGCTCGGGCCTGGCAGGACTGCTGCTCAGCATCCACACTAACGCGCCCACCTGGACGCTCTACCTGTGCGCGATCGTGGCCGGCCTGGCGATGCCGAACATCGGCTCGATGGTCCGGGCCCGCTGGGCGAAGCTGCACTCCGGAAGCCCGAAGCTGCACACCGCCTACTCCTTCGAGTCCGTGGTCGACGAAGTGGTGTTCGTGATCGGCCCGGTGCTCGTCACCTTCCTCACCACCAGCGTGGTCCCCCTGGCCGGGCTGAGCACTGCGCTGTTGTGCCTGCTCATCGGCACCCTCGCCCTCTGCCTGCAGCGCAGCACGCAGCCCGTCCCCGCTCCGCCCAGCCGCCACGACGGCCCCGGCGCGTTCCGGCTGCCGGGCATCTGGTCACTGCTGATCGTGTTCATCGGCATCGGGTGTCTGTTCGGATCGGTGGAGGTGGTCACCGTCGCCTACGCGGGGGAGCGCGACCACCAGAGCGTGGCCGGGCTGCTGCTGGCCGGCTACGCAGGCGGATCGCTGATCGCCGGAATCGTGTTCGGCAGCATCCACTGGCCGGGTACACCGCAGCGCCGCTTCCCATACCTCCTCGGCCTGATGGCGTTCACCGCCGCCCTGCTGCCCTCGGCCGTGAACCTGTGGCTGCTGTCGTTCCTGCTCTTCCTCTCCGGATTCGCCATCTCACCCTCCCTGATCACCGCGTTCACGCTGGTCGAGCAGATCGTCCCGCCGGCCAGGCTGACCGAGGGGCTGGCCACCGAGAGCACCGGCCTGGCGCTCGGCCTGACCCTGGGCTCGGGCCTGGCCGGACCGCTGATCGACGACTTCGGGGCCCGGGGCGCCTATGTGCTGAGCGCGGCCGGCGCGACCTCGGCCCTGCTGGCCGCGGTGCTCCTGCGCCGCAACTTCGTCCCGCCGCCATTCGAGGACTCGGTAACAGCCGAGGACTCGCCAGGGACGGGGTAGGTTCGGCAAGATAGCGGTTATGAGGATCATCGAGCTGGCCTGTGGAGTGATCCTGGTGGTCAGCACCTGGATATCGGTCCTGGCGACCCTGGTGGTACCGCGCGGTCTGCGCTCCCGGCACGCCCGCGTGGTCCGGGTCCTCGTGCGCTGGCCCTTCCAGTTCGTCGCCGACCACTGCCACTCGTACGAGACCAAGGACCGGGTGCTGGCCTGGTCGGCGCCGCTGTCCATCCTGGTCACGTTGTTCAGTTGGCTGGCGTTGTTCGTGGTCGGCTTCGGCCTGCTGGAGTCCGGATGCAGCGGGGAGGGCATCATCGAGGGGATGCGCGAGGCAGGCTCCTCCGTGTTCACGCTCGGTGTGGTGTGGACCGACCGCAACCGGCTGACCGTCCTCGACTTCTGCGCCGCGGCCAGCGGACCGGTGATCGTGGGACTGCTGGTCGGCTACCTGCCCGCGCTCTACGGCGCCTACGCCAAGCGGGAGACCGAGGTGACGCTGCTGGTCTCGCGCGGCGGCAGTCCGGCCTGGGGGCCGGAGATCCTCTCCCGGCACTGGCAGATCGCGGGCCTGCGCGACACGGTGCCGGAACTGCTGCGCAACTGGGAGCGCTGGTCGGCGGAGGTCTCGGAGAGCCATACCAGCTATCCCGTCCTGCTCGACTTCCGCTCCCCGCGGGCCAACCGGAACTGGCTGATCGCCCTGCTGGCGATCATGGACGCGGGCGCGCTGGAACTCGCGGTCAACCCCTCCCGGGCGGACGGCCAGACCCGCCTGGCGGTCCGGGCCGGGTTCTCCTGTGTGCGGGAGATCGCCAAAAGCGAGCGGATCCCGTTCGACGACGATCCGAATCCGGACGACCCGATCGGCCTGAGCTTCGCCGAGTTCAACCAGGGGATCGACATGCTGCGCCACGTCGGCTACCCGATGGAGCGCACCCCGCAGGAGGCCTGGCCGCACTTCCGCGGCTGGCGGATCAACTACGAGTCCACCGTCTACGCACTGGCCTACCAGATCGACGCCGTCCCCGCGCCGTGGTCCGGACCGCGCCGTCGCCCCGGCCAACGGGTGACAGTACGGTCCCCGATCGACCGACGGCCCACCGTCCCGGAGCCGCCAAGCAGCAGCGCAGCGGACGAGCAGAGCCCGTCGTCGGCGCCGTCGCAGGTGACCGCCGGCATCGTAGAATAATGCCATAGGCACAAGAACTGGTGGTGGTTCAGGGGGCCCGCCACTACATGTATGCGTACGGCCGAAGCTGGTTCACGCCAGGGAAAGGCCGCCGGGCAACCGCGGCCGGACCTGCGCGTGAGGCAACAGGGAACCTGGCGAACATCCAGGACTGCCCCGCAGCGGTAATCGGGAACGACCGCCGACACACAGCACTGGGCGCATCGCGCCTGGGAAGCGTCGGCCAGTAGGAACGCGCGCATGCGAACGCGCGCCAGCGCCCGTGAGTCCGAAGACCTGCCAGCGGATTGGTCCATGCGGGTTTTCGCGGGAGAACCGGACGGCGCGGCTTCGGCAGCATTGCTTTGTGCTCGCTTCAGCCTGCCACTCCTCCTGTGCGAACCGGCTTTCGCAGCCCGTCGTCGGGACGGGCAGGACGCTTCAGGAGCAGCAGGATGAGCATCACCACGATCGACGAGGCCGACCTCGACCGGGTCCGCGCCCGCGCGCTGGCCTCGCTTCCGCGCCAGGACACCCGGGCCGAGGCCGCCGACCTCACCGTGCGCACCGCGGCCGAGCTGATCGGCCAGGACCCGGCCTACTCCAAGCTCGCCGCGCGGCTGCTGGCCGAGCAGATCACCCTTGAGGCCGCCGGCGCCGGATCCGCCTCCTTCAGCGCCTCGATCGCGCTGGGCCACCGCCTCGGCCTGATCGCCGACCAAACCAGGGGCCTCGTCGCCGCCAACTCCGCGCACTTCACCGCCTGGTCGCGTTCTTCGCCGCCGGGGACACGATCGTCGCCAACAATCTGGTCCTCAACCTCTACCAGCACATCAACGCCCCGGAGGCCCGGCTCTACCTCTCCCGGCAGCTGTTCGAGGAGGCCGTCCACGTCCAGTTCTACCTCACGCTGCTCGACACGTACCTGCCGGAGCACGAGGAGCGCGTGAAAGCATTCGCCGCAGTCGAGAACATCCCCTCGATCCGGCGCAAGGCCGAATTGTGCTTCCGCTGGATCGACTCGGTCCAGCAACTGACCCGCCTGGACAGCGCCGCGGACCGGCGCGCGTTCCTGCTGAACCTGATCTGCTTCGCCGCGTGCATCGAGGGGTTGTTTTTCTACGGCGCCTTCGCGTACGTCTACTTCCTGCGGTCCAGGGGCCTGCTCAACGGTCTCGCCCCGGCACCAACTGGGTGTTCCGGGATGAGTCCATGCACATGGCCTTCGCCTTCGACGTGGTCGAAAACATCCGTCGAGAGGAGCCCGAACTCTTCGACGCGGAGCTGACCGGGCAGGTCAGCCGAATGCTGGCCGAGGCCGTCGACGCCGAGGTGGCCTTCGCCGAGGACCTGCTCGGCGCGGGCGTGCCCGGAATGATGGTCGACGACATGCGCGCGTACCTCGAATACGTCGCCGACCGCAGACTCGCCCAACTCGGCATGCCGGTCCAGTACGGCTCGGCCAACCCGTTCGCCTTCCTCGAACTGCAGGACGTCCAGGAGCTGGCGAACTTCTTCGAGCGGCGGGTCTCGGCCTACCAGGTGAGCCTGTCCGGCACGGTCGCATTCACGGAGGATTTCTGACTGGCAGGCGGACTCTGACAGCCCTAGAACGCTCTTCCGGCGTTTTACTCAGTGCCCAGACCAGGAACTTGAATGTAGAGTGCCGTGGGTGATGTTCGTGCAGCACCGAGTAGCTAGCATCGGAGGATTGGCCTGTGGCGGGGCAACGGCGTTGGTACCAGGAGCGACCTTCGGTCTATCCCTGGGAACAGCGCGGCCTCGACTATGTCAGGCACCTCCTTCCGGACGCCGAACCCTACCGGGCCTTCGCCACGTTCACGTTCACCGCGAAGAACGGCCGAGTGCACGAGATCGACCTGCTGGTGGCCACCCCGAACGGCCTGCACCTGCTGGAACTCAAGGCCCACCCGGGCACGGTGCGCAACAAGGGCCGCCGCTGGTTCTTCAACGACCCGGAGCTGCGCCGCCCGCGCCCGATCGACAACCCCCTGCATTCCGCCACCACTGAGGCGACCGCGCTGCGCAGCCGCCTGCAGTGGGCGGCGGACCAGGCCCACCTGGGCATCACCGTGCCCAGGATCGCCGCCTCCGTCCTGCTCACCGGCGAACGCCTGGTCAGCGAACTCGACGAACAGCAGGCACTGAACGTCTACGGGGCCGACGACCTGACCGCCCAGACCCGGCTGCCCGGCATCTGGCAGGGCCTGCTCGGCCGCCCGCCGACCGACCAGGTGATGGCCGACCAGGTCGCCGCCTGCGCCCCGCACCTGCCGGACCTGATGCGCGCGATCGGCGCCCAGCCGGTGGAGCAGCGCCTGACCGTCGGCCGCTTCGAACTGCACAACAAGCTCCTGGTGGACGGCCCGACCTGGCAGGACTTCATCGGCGTGGACCCGAACCTGCCGACCGACCCGCGCCGCATCCGGATCTACTACACCCGGATGCAGGCGACCACCGAGGAACGGATGCACGTGGCCCGCGCCGCCGAACGCGAATACCTGGTGCTGCGAGCCATGTCCCACCCCGGCATCGCCCAAGCGCTGGACTACCAGCAGCTGGACCAAGGCGCGGCGATCCTGTTCGGCCACTGGTACGAAGACCAACTGCTCGACCGATACGTCGACACTTACGGCGAACACCTCGACCTGACGACCCGCTTGTGCATCATCAGGCAATTGGCCCAAGCGCTCTATTACGCGCACGAACGCCAACTGTTCCACCGCGCCCTGTCCGCCCACAGCGTCTACGTCTCGGCCCGCCCGGACGGATCGAACCCGGTTCCCCGGATCACCGACTGGCAGGTCGCGGCCCGCTCACCGGGCCCTCTTCCCATGCCCTCCTCTTCCGGTGCCTCCACTTCCGCCTTCGACGACACTCCCGCTCATGTTCGAAGCGACACCTGGACCGGTGCAGATCTCCAAGGTGAGCACAACGGCGAGATCGCGCCCTTGGCCGGCCCGTCGCTGCCCCGCCTGGACCAGCCGCGGATCCCGTACCTCGCCCCCGAGTTCGGCCAGCCCGCCATCGACGACCCCTCGCCGCTCGACCTGTTCGGACTCGGCGCGCTGTCCTACCTCCTCCTTGTCGGCCAGGTCCCGCGCCGGGTCTTCGGCCCGCGCAGCCGCGACGACGGCCTGCGGGTGCCCGAGGCGGTGCCGAGCACCGGCGAGCCGATCCCGGAGCAACTCGTCCAGCTCGTCGCCCGGGCCACCCATCCGTGCGCGAACCAGCGGATGGCCAAGGTCGGGGAGTTCCTCACCCAGCTCGACCAGATCGAGCGCCTCGTCCCCCCGATCTGGACCCCCGACCCCGACCCCGCCACCGCCGACTAGCCCCTGCTGCTTCCTCTCCCGCTGCCGGTCAACCGATCCCTTGCCGGTCCGGCGTCAGGGCGAACACACGCATCTCCACATCGGCCACAGCCGAGGCGACGGCCTCGGTCAAATGCCGGTGACACCGCTGCACCGAGGCCCGGCGCCGCTCCGGCACGGCCGCGACCAAGTCTTCCAACGCGGCCGCCATCCGCCGCGTGACCTGCGGCGCAGTCACTCCACACAGCATGATCTCGGTGAACCCGAGCGTGACCAGATCCGCCCATTCCGGGAGCGGCTCGATCAACCGGACCGTGCCGGACCGGTCAGCGTGCCGCCGCTCGCCGAGCGGCAAGTCCGACATGGACGTGAGCAGCACGTGAATGCGGTCGAGCGACTGAACCGCCGTCGTCGGATCGTTGACCGCAGGGGACAGCGCGCGGATCGCGATGTCGACCAATTGGCGCAGTCCGAAGGACACGTCCTGGTACATGCTGCGCTCAGAACCAACCTTCAACGATCGAGCGAGCGCGCGGGCACTGGGGGAGCGGTCTCCGTGCTGCTCGAACACCGGGGTGCCCGGCGCGAGAAAGTCGCCGACCCGCGGCAGCAGCCGAAGCGTCGCGTTATGCCGCTTGGCCTGATGCACCAGCCACGCCACATTGACACTGCGCAACACCCCAGGCCGTCCCATGTACCGCACCACCTGCGCCGCCGTGGTCGGGTACGACGCGTCAACCGGCCGCCGCAAATTGGTCAACACGCTAATGCTCTGCTGAGTCTCGACCGTGATCAGGTCGATCACCTCGGATAGCCGCATCAGCCGCACTGTATGGTGCACGTAAATCACGAACATCACGACACTGCCCAGGACCAGCACCATGGTGGTGGCACCGGAGACGAGCGGCACAAACGGCGCGGGCTTTCCCGACTCGGTGATGTCCTCATAGGCGAGGAACTGCACGAAGAGCGTATAGACGAACGTGCCGATGAAGACGGCCAGCGTGCACTTGATGACACGACTGCGAATGAACAGCCGAACTACCCGAGGCGAAAGCTGACCGGCCGCCATCTGCAAAGCAACCAGAGTGATGGAGAAGACCACACCGAGAAAGGTGAGCATCGCCGGCCCGACCGCCGCGATCACCGTCGCGTTGGGCCGTCCGAGCGACTGGACCAACTCATCGTTCGCCTGCGCCAGCTCGTGGGACAGATGCGAGTCGATATCCGTGGTGACAAGCGCCAACAACAGCCCGAGAATCAGCCCGACCAGCGGCGTCACCACAAACGACTGCCGAATCGACTCCCGCAGCCGACTCAGCACCTCTGCCTCACCACTGCTGCCTCACCACGGTCGGCCCCGCTGATCGCCTGCTCGTCCACAGTTCGCACCAGTCCCGCCGTTCTCCTCGCGCCCACCGACTCCCAGTCTCAGCCGCGCCCCCACCTTCCGCCATCCGGACTACGCCCTTCGCGCCTACGGTTCGAGTCCCCCATACATGGAGCGAGGCCGGGAGCATGTCCAGCCCCCGGCCTCTAAGTTTGCCGCCGATTTCACCACACCAACACATTTAAGAAAGAAGGTCACATTAATGGCCTCGTGCTCTGCCTATTGAGCTATCGAACCACGAAAGAGGTTCGAACGGGGGTCGAACCCGCAACCTCGAGGAGCCCTGCCCGCTTTCCTTCGATTTGGCGTGCGGCGGCGAATGCTGAGTCTGGAGCGATAGTCTGAGATTGATCGAGGCTGCCTCTACCAGTTGGGCTACCCCGGCCCGCAGTGCCGGGAAAGGGATTCGAACCCCTACTGTCACCTCGTTTGTCAGCTTCGGCTTCAGCGTCAGCTTGCGCTCCCGCGCATCCCTCCCGCCCCAGGGCGGAAGGGAATCCATGGGGCTACCCGAACAGGTAGCCGAATACCGCGGCGCCGACCGTCTGGTCGGTCACCTCCGTGGCGTTGGCCTCTTCCCGGGCGAACTTCACCGCGGTCTGCAGCTTCTCCACCCGTTCCAGCAACTCGTTGACCCGCTGCGCCGGCAGCGCGCCGGAGAACTTCACCGTGGTCCAGTACCCGACCGGAACATCCTCGTAGTACACCTCGACCTGCGCCGGATGCTTCTCCGTCGCCTCCGCCTTGACATGGTTGCGCGGAATCTTCTTGGTCTTGATGGTCCGGACCGGCTCGGTCTTCCACGCATCGATGGAGGCGTCGTGGACCCAGGACTCAGCCGCGTCGAGCACCGGCAGCTTCTTGACGAAGGTATGCATATCAGTCAGCTGCTTCTCCAGGAAAAGCAGGTAACTGACCGGCGCGTCCCGCACGAGGGTACGACCCTCGACGACGACATCGGCCTTCGCCGCGCAGTTGGCCCAGTCCTTCGTCGCAGTGACATCGAAAAGCCTGGTCAAAGTGTTGGTAGTCTGCCGCACCACCTCTTCGACCTTGACCTGGACCCGAGTGGACTCCGGCGGCAACTGCTCGCCTTCCTCATCCTTGGGCTGATACGTCCGCGAGATCCCGGAGAGCAAGGCGACCTTCTGCACCGCGTGGTGGGCCTCGGTCAAGTCCTGGAAGGACTTCGACTTGACGCCCTTCTCGACGGCGATGATCTGATTGAGCTTGGTGGCCACCCGGCGTTCCCCCTCGATGGATCTGTCGACCTCTTAATCAACGAGAACGGACAATAGCATCAGCGCCACTCG
>Ga0302314_10018928_pt1 | contig 11464 bp, 9 predicted proteins | sample III_Palsa_N2_3_FD_200533 | JGI IMG/M metagenome (GOLD analysis project Ga0302314, IMG submission 200533) | Peat permafrost microbial communities from Stordalen Mire near Abisko, Sweden - III_Palsa_N2_3 | ecosystem: Environmental > Terrestrial > Soil > Palsa > Peat permafrost | place: Sweden... | reverse complement strand
TGCGCGGGTATCTGGGCTCAGACATTCCAAAGTACAACACGTCGATCACCTCTGTTACGTGTCCATTCACCGGTGAAGTTCTGGCCGCGAGTCGCGCTCTGAATCCAGATGTCGCCATCATTCACGCCCAGAAGGCGGACGGCAAAGGCAATGTGCTGATTGAAGGCATCACGGGAATTCAGAAAGAAGCTGTGCTCGCCGCAAAACAGTCCATCGTTACGGTCGAAGAAATCGTCGAAAAGCTGGACGCACCTATGAATTCCTGTGTCATTCCCGGTTGGGTCGTCAACTATGTTTGTGAGGTGCCCGGGGGAGCATTCCCATCATACGCGCACGGTTATTATCAGCGCGACAACGCGTTTTGCAAGGCTTGGGACGGCATCTCGCGCGATCGCAACACGTTCCGGGCATGGATGCAGAAGCATGTGTTGGATACCGGAGACTTCGCAGAGTTTCGGCGCAGCCTGAGCGCGGATCGCCAGGTTGCACATGGGTGATCGAGCCTATACATCCGCGGAGATCACGATCATTGCCGCCGCGCGAAAACTCAAGAACGGAACGGTATGTTTCGTGGGCATTGGTATGCCCAGCGCAGCGGCAAACCTGGCGCGGGCTACGCACGCCCCGGATGTTGTGCTTATCTATGAGTCGGGAACCATTGGCGCAAAGCCGACCGTGCTCCCTCTGTCGATCGGAGACGGTGAACTTGCGGAGACGGCAGATGCCGTGGTTTCTGTCCCCGAGATATTTCGTTACTGGCTGCAGGGCGGTCGGGTTGATGTCGGTTTCCTGGGCGCGGCACAGATCGACAAGTATGGCAACATCAACACCACCGTCGTTGGGGGCACCTACGCCTCTCCACATGTTCGGCTTCCGGGAGCCGGAGGAGCGCCCGAGATAGCGACGTCGTCAAAAGAAGTCTGGATCATCCTGAGCCAGAGTAGCCGCACCTTCGTGGAGCGCCTACACTTTGTCACGTCAGCAGGGCAACCGCGGCCCTCTGAATCGTTGGCAACGTCACAAAAGCCGCTCATCCGCGGACGGGGACCAACGGTGGTAATCACGGATCTGGGCATACTTGCTCCTGATCCCTTAACGTCTGAATTCACACTGGTCGCGCTGCATGCGGGAGTTACTGTTGAAGAGGCGCGTGCAGCCACAGGATGGGAACTCAAGATCGCCGAGCATTTGGAGGAAACACCGGAGCCAACAGTCGAAGAGTTGGCAACCCTGCGTGATCTAATGGCAAGGACCGCTGAAGCACATGGTCAGGAGCGGCAATCATGAGCCTTGGAGAGCATCGAGACGAAGGGAGAGACGGCGTGAAGCAGAGTCAGGATCGCACCGAGTCACCGTCGCCGAACCTTTACGCCTCGGTCAAGAATGAGTTAGAGCGCCCACCTGTCATTTATCGAAAGTATGGGCCGGGAACCCAGCCGAACCATCTACATCCCCAATATGCCAGTTCCAACTCTCGCGCGCCCAGGCATCCGCTGATCAGTCTCCCGCAATCTCTTGGCGAGATCACCGGCCCACGCTTTGCGCTTTCGCTCGTAAGTCCTTCAACGGCTGATTTGACCGGTCAGCAAGGAGGGGCAGCGATTGGTGAACGCATCTTCGTCAGCGGACGTGTGCTCGATGAATACGAGAAGCCGGTACCCCATACATTGCTGGAAATTTGGCAGGCCAATGCCTGCGGACGATATAACCACGAATTAGACCAGCATGACGCACCACTGGACCCAAACTTCCTTGGAACGGGTCGCGTCATGACCGACGAGCACGGCCAATATCGATTCAAGACGATCAAACCCGGATCGTATCCGTGGCGCAACCATTACAACGCTTGGAGACCAGCTCACATCCATTTTTCTTTGCTGGGACCAGCGTTTGTAACTCGTCTGGTGACTCAGATGTACTTCCCCGGAGATCCGCTATTGCCATACGATCCTATCTTCAACTGCACGGCAGATGAGAAGGCAAGAAATCGTCTGATCTCTTCGTTTGACTCGGATACAGTGATACCCGAGTATGCTCTCGCTTTCAAGTTTGACATAGTATTGCGTGGGCGCAACGAAACGCCATTTGAGGTTTGATGAATGAGTTTGCAAGCGACAACCTGGCAGACGGTGGGCCCATTCTTTCGACTAGGTCTTTCGCACCTCAACGGCGCTGAAATTGCGCCATCGGGAACTCCCGGCGAAGTTGTCACCGTGGAGGGTAGAGTGCTGGATGGATGCGGAGACCCGGTATCCGACGCCGTAGTCGAGATCTGGCAGGCCGACGCCAACGGGCGCTACAACGCTTCGGAAGAAACGGCTCTAGATACGACGGTCTCCGTATTCACAGGCTTTGGCCGTGTTCCCACAGATGAACAAGGTCGCTTTCGTTTCTCAACAGTACGTCCCGGGCCGGTTCCGACCCAGGACGGAGATCTGCAGGCTCCGCATCTGGCGGTTCGGGTGATGATGCGCGGCCTGCTGAGGGATCTCGTAACGCGCATGTATTTTCCAAGCGAAATGTTGGAGTCTGATCCCGTTCTCCAAAGTGTTCCGGAGGATCGCAGAGGTACACTTACGGCTGCTCATCTCCCAGCGAGCGAAGCAACGGTTGTTTGGAACATTGAGCTCCAGGGGGAGCGAGAGACTGTGTTTTTCGACTGCTGATTCGCCCGTTGAAACTAGCATTGTGAAATATATCGCAGGCCTTACGTTTCAGGGATCTGATTAACCCAATGACTCTGTTCGATCGACTCTTCTATTCCGGCCCGATGCTCACGGTCTTCAGCGATGAGAATCGTCTGCAGCGCATGCTCGATTTTGAATCGGCATTAGCGGACTCGGAGGCATCTATCGGACTAATCCCGGCAGAAGCGGCAGAGGCGATCAAACAAGCATGTAAAGCCGAACACCTGAATATCGCCGCTCTGCAGGAAGATTCCGCTCGTGCGGGAAATCTAGCGATTCCGTTTGTCGCGCAGCTCACAAAGCTGGTGGAAAAGACTTCGCCCATTGCGGCCCGCTACGTTCACCTCGGCGCAACCAGCCAAGACGTGATTGATACAGGCATGGTCCTGCAGATGCAGGAGGGGCTTCGGTTAGTTGACGGACAGCTGTGTCAACTCAATGAAGCCTTTGCAACCCTGGCCGGGCAGCACGCAATCACGACTATGGCTGGCCGCACCTGGCTGCAACATGCCGTTCCCGTAACCTTCGGATGGAAGGCGGCTGTCTGGCTTGATCCCTTGTTGCGGCAACAAACACGCTTGCGCGAAATCGCCCTCCGCTCGCTGGTCCTTCAGTTCGGCGGAGCAGCTGGAACCCTGGCCGCACTGGGCGAACACGGAACCGTAATTTCAAATAAGCTTACTGATGCTCTCCAACTCGCTGAAGCCGACATCAGTTGGCACTCGTCGCGAGATCGCTTCACTGAGATTGTCTCTCATCTTGGAATTCTCGTCTTATCGCTGGGGAAAATCGCACGTGACCTCTCTTTGCTTATGCAGACGGAAGTCTCAGAGGTCATGGAAGGCTCAGAAGATGGGCGAGGCGGCTCTTCCACGATGCCTCACAAGCGCAATCCTGTTGGATGTTCAGCTGTTCTTGCAGCATCAGCCCGTATACCCGGATTGGTCGCGACAGTGCTGGCTTCCATGCAGCAGGAGCACGAGCGCGGCCTGGGTAAGTGGCAGGTGGAATGGGAGACGATCCCCGAAATCTTCCGTCTCTGCAGCGGCGCTTTGGACAAGATGAATGAGTTGATCACGGGGCTTCAGGTCGATAGCGCTCGGATGTCCGCAAACCTCGAGCTGACAAGGGGACTAATCTATGCGGAAGCTGCCTCGATGGCCCTCGCCGCGGACCTCGGCAAGCAGCCGGCTCATTCTCTCGTGGAACGTTTATGCCGGGTTGCGATCGCAGATAGAAAGCATCTGCGCGAAGTACTCGCTGAAGATCAGGAAGTTACTCAAATCCTTTCGAAATCCGCGATTGAGAGACTTTTTGATCCCAACCAATACCTCGGGAACTCCTACAGTTCGATTGACCGTGTACTCGCTCGCGCATCAGCTTCTGGTGTAGCAACACAGAGCGGATGGACCGACTCCTTCGGGGCTCGTATCCATTTCAGGCTTTCCGGCCCGAAGCATCTGCCGGTACTTGTTTTCTCAAACTCTCTCGGCTCCGATATGTCGATCTGGGATGCGCAGACAGCAGCCTTTGCGTCGCAGTTTCGGATCTTGCGCTATGACATACGTGGCCATGGAAAATCGAGCGTGCCGCCAGGACCTTACAGCCTTGATTTACTGGGACGCGACGTCATTGCTTTGCTCGATTCGCTGCAGATCCAAACTTGTAACTTCTGTGGTATCTCGATTGGCGGCTCGATCGGTCAGTGGCTTGGACTGAACGTCCCGAGTCGAATCGAGAAACTTGTTTTGTCCAATACAGCCGCCATGATCGGCTCACGAGAGCAATGGGATGAACGCATCGCTGGAGTACAGAAGGACGGCGTCAGCTCCATTGTGCCCGCGGCGTTGGGACGGTGGTTTACGCCGGCCTTCCTTCGCAGTCATCCAGGCTTAATGGCAAAGACTCGGGCGATGATCGACGCAACTTCAGTAGAGGGCTACATTGGTTGTTGTGCAGCTCTTCGGGATACGGATCTCCGAGAACTTGTCAATCTGATAACGGTCCCGACCTTTGTCATTTCGGGCACCCACGACCCTGCTACGACGGTGGCCGACGGCAGATATCTGGCCGGGACAATTCCTGGCGCTAACTTTCTTGAGCTGAACGCATCTCATCTTTCCAACATAGAGGCAGACAAGAAGTTCAATGCCGCCGTGCTGCAGTTTCTGCTGGCGTAGATCGAGGCAACGGGAGGAACTCGCAATGGACGACAAGGCGGGCTACGAACAGGGCATGCGGATGCGGCGGACAGTGCTGGGCGATGCACATGTCGACAACTCGATAGCAAATCTCAATGACTTCACTCGCGATTTCCAGGACCTGATCACTCGTTATGCGTGGGGTGAGGTGTGGACTCGCCCAGGTTTGCCAAGGCATACACGCAGTCTAATTACGTTGGCTATGCTGGTTGCACTTAATCGTGAAGATGAGTTCAAGATGCATATACGAGCGGCATTCAACAACGGGGTGACCCAGGCAGAGATTCAAGAGGTGCTATTGCAGGCAGCGCTCTATTGCGGGCTGCCGGCAGCTAATAGTGCGATTCAGTGGGCGCTTCAAGTCTTCGCGTCGATGGATCTGGCTCCTGATTCAAAAACAGAAGGTACATCGGTTTCACTGACCTAGCCAATGCGAACCCAGGTAGCCATCATCGGAGCAGGGCCGGCCGGACTGATGCTTGCGCATCTACTGCAGTTGGCTGGGATCGAATGCGTCGTGCTGGAGGCGAGAAGCCGCGACTATGTTGAGAGTCGAGTGCGCGCAGGTGTACTTGAGCAAGGCACAGTAAACCTGCTGAACGAAACAGGACTTGGCCAGCGAATGAAGGCTGAGGGACTGTTGCATCACGGCATCGAGTTAGGTTTCGCGGGCAAACGTCATCGTATCGATATGAAATCTCTGACCGGAGCAGCCGTCACCGTGTACGCACAGCACGAAGTGGTGAAAGATCTCATTCGCGCCCGGCTCGACGCCGGTGCCGAGATCAATTTCGACGTTGAAAACGTAACGATTCATGACTGCAACCGTGATGCGCCGTTTGTCCGTTACGAACATGGCGGCATTCAGCATGTGCTGCAATGCGACTATATCGCGGGTTGCGATGGATTTCACGGCGTCTGCAGGCCCACTGTCCCTCAGGGAGGGCTCACAACTTATGAACGCACTTATCCTTTCGCGTGGCTTGGCATATTAGCTGAAGCTGCGCCGTCACAGGCAGAGCTCGTGTACATGCGGCACGAACGTGGATTCGCATTGTTCAGTATGCGCTCTCCTGCTGTGACAAGGCTCTATCTGCAATGCGATCCAACCGACATAATCGATCGTTGGACCGATGATCGAATCTGGGATGAATTGCTACTGCGATTGCACTGCGATGACGACTGGCAGCCGTACGTGGGGCGCATTCTGCAGAAAAGCATTACTCCCATGCGCAGCTTTGTGACGGAACCAATGCAGTACGGCAGACTCTTCCTGGCCGGGGATGCGGTTCACATCGTTCCTCCCACGGGGGCCAAAGGAATGAATCTTGCCATTGCCGATGTGCGTGTGCTTGCTGCGGGCCTGATAAGCCGGTTTTTTACTGGCTCGACCACTCTGCTCGAACGTTACTCAGACATTTGCTTGAGGCGAGTCTGGAAGGTGCAGCGTTTCTCCTGGTGGATGACCTCGATGCTGCACAAATTTCCTGATGCTAATCCTTTCGATGAGCGCAGGCAGATAGCAGAGCTCGACTATGTAACGACTTCTCGCGCAGCCGCACTCTCGCTGGCAGAAAACTATGTTGGCCTACCAATGGATTCACTGGATGCAGGTTGAGATGTTCGATGGCAATTGATTGAAGCTCCTGAGGGTTTCGAGCCCCTAAACATGAACGGAAATGAAGGAATTTCACATGCCCGAGTATGAAGGCCGCTGGAAGACCGTTAAGGTCAATGTCGAAGATGGAATAGCCTGGGTCACGCTCAACCGGCCCGAGAAGCGAAATGCCATGAGCCCAACGCTCAATAGGGAGATGCGCGAGATCCTGGAAGAGCTCGAGATCGATCCAGACGCGAGGGTTCTTATCCTGACCGGTGCCGGTGAGTCCTGGTCGGCGGGCATGGATTTGAAAGAATATTTTCGCGAGGTGGATCAGGCTCCTGAGGTCGTGCAAGAAAAGATTCGCCGCGACGCTTCCACATGGCAATGGAAGCTGCTGAGGATGTACGCCAAGCCGACCATCGCTATGGTGAATGGATGGTGCTTCGGCGGCGCGTTTTCTCCGCTCGTGGCCTGCGATCTCGCGATTGCTTCCGAGACCGCGATCTTCGGATTGTCTGAGATTAACTGGGGTATCCCGCCGGGTAACCTCGTCAGCAAAGCGATGGCAGATACAGTCGGCCATCGCAAGGCGCTTGAATACATCATGACAGGCGAGACGTTTACAGGAGCGCAGGCAGCCCAGTTTGGACTCGTGAATAAAGCCGTACCGCTTGAGCAACTGCGAGAAGAAACTCTTACGCTGGCAACGAAGCTCGCAGGCAAGAACCCCGTTGTACTGCGTGCGGCAAAGCATGGATTTAAGCGCTGCCGCGAGCTCACCTGGGAGCAAAGCGAAGACTACCTGTACGCCAAGCTGGACCAGTCACAACTTCGCGACCCTGAGCACGGCCGCGAACAAGGAATGAAACAATTCCTTGACGAAAAAAGCATCAAGCCTGGCTTGCAGTCCTACAAGCGGTAGGCATGAATCAATGACCAGTCAATTATCACCAACGGAGTAGCTATGGAGATGGCAAATCTGCTGATCGGGGGGCAATCGCTTCCCGCCGGCAATGGGGCGACCTTCGATCGCGTCAATCCCTTTACCGGTACTGTCGCGACGCGTGCAGCCGCGGCTACCGCCGAAGATGCTGACGCTGCGGTCACGGCCGCCAAGGCTGCGTTTCCAGCCTGGAGCACGCTCTCGGCCACTGAACGGCGTAAACGCCTGTTGCGCGCAGCAAGCGAACTGGAAGCGCTTGCCGGCGACTTCATCGCGGTTGGAGTGGCAGAGACTGGTGGGACGCCTGGATGGTATGGATTCAACGTGGCTCTTGCGGCTGACATGCTGCGGGAAGCCGCCATCATGACCACGCAGATAACAGGCGAAGTGATTCCCTCAAGCGTTCCAGGCAACGTCGCCATGGCCGTGCGACGGCCCTGTGGGGTGGTGCTTGGCATTGCGCCGTGGAATGCGCCGGTGATCCTTGCCATGCGCGCCATTGCCATGCCACTCGCTTGCGGCAACACCGTAGTCCTTAAGGCTTCAGAGCTATGCCCGGGCGTGCATGCTCTGATCGGCGCCGCGCTTCAAAAGGCAGACCTTGGGGATGGCGTGGTTAATGTGATTCTGAATGCACCGGCCGACGCCGCTGTTATCGTCGAGCGCCTGATTGCCAATCCCGCCGTACGCCGCGTTAACTTCACCGGCTCCACGCCAGTTGGACGCATCATTGCGAAGACCGCCGCACAGTACCTCAAGCCAGTCTTGCTTGAGTTAGGCGGCAAAGCGCCTCTGTTGGTGCTGGACGATGCGGACCTGGACGCGGCAGCCGCTGCGGCAAGCTTTGGAGCATTCATGAATCAAGGGCAAATCTGCATGTCCACCGACAGAATCATCGTGGAAGAACGAATAGCCGATTCGTTTGTCGATAAGCTCGTGGCAAGAGCGACTCCGCTCGTGGCCGGCGATCCACGTCGGAAGGATGTTGCCCTCGGCACCATGATCACGCCCGAGGCTGCGCAGCGCGTTGGCAAGCTGCTACAGGATGCCACCAGCAAGGGCGCCAGCCTTGTCTTAGGCGGCAACATAGATGCCTCCGTGATGCAACCGGCCATCCTCGATCATGTAACTTCAGCAATGAGGATTTACTCGGAAGAATCGTTTGGGCCCGTGGTCGCGGTTCTGCACGCATCCGATGAAGACGACGCCATTCGCCTTGCCAATGATTCCCCATTCGGACTATCCGCCGCGGTCTTTACGAGAGATTCTGCACGCGGATTGCGTGTCGCTGAGCAGATTGAGTCTGGCATCTGCCATATAAATGGCCCTACCGTTCACGATGAAGCGAACATGCCCTTCGGAGGCGTGAAGGACAGTGGGTACGGACGATTCGGCGGCAAGGCGGCGATACCCGAGTTCACAGATCTGCGCTGGATCACGGTGCAAACCGGCCCGCGCCACTACCCCATCTGAACCGTAGTAACTGTCATGAGCTCTCATTCGCCGCAATCGCTAGTTTGAATTAAGTGAGGAAAAGATGTCCATATCTGCAAAGTATCGTGCCGACCACGTCGGCAGTTTTCTGCGCCCGGCAGAGTTATTGAGCGCACGGTTGCGCGGGGCCAAACCGGAAGAGCTCAACGCAATCGAGGACCGGCATATCCAGAGCGTACTGGAAAAACAGAGCGAACTAGGTCTGGATGTTCAAACGGACGGTGAATTCCGGCGATCGAACTTCATGAGCGATTTCACTGACGCCGTGGATGGATTCGACCTTGGCGACGCCGTAGCGCGGAAGTGGGACGAATCGGGCAATAAGAACGAAGCCACTCTACCCGTCAGCAGCGTTACTGGAATCGTCAATGCGCGGCTAAAGCAGAGGCAGGCACTTACAGGGCGAGAGCTTCCTTACCTAAAGCAGCATGCCTCCGGGCTCATCAAGATGACGCTACCCAGCGCGACGCAGTTTCCCGCGATCTCCTTCAAATATGGTGTCACTGATTCTGTTTATGCCGATCCCTATGCATTATTGGAAGATATAACCGCGATCATGACGCACGACTTGGAAGAGCTCGCCATGAGCGGCGTTTCCTATCTGCAGATCGATGCGCCGCGTTACAGCTATTTCCTCGATCCCAAGTGGTGCGAGTGGATGAACACCGAGTTGCGCGTCGACACGGATGCCATGCTGACGGCCTCCTTAGCAGCCGACAATGCCTGTTTTGCTGCAGCCGCTCAGCCAGGAGTCACCCTCGCTATCCATCTATGCAGAGGCAACAATCGGAGCCACTGGTATGCGCAGGGCGGATACGACGCTATTGCCGAGCGGCTTTTCAACGAACTTGCCGTCGATCGTTTCTTGCTGGAGTATGACGATGAGCGCTCAGGCAGCTTTGCACCACTGCGCTTTGTCCCCAAAGACAAGATGGTCGTCCTGGGCCTGGTAAGTACCAAGGTCGCCCAGCTTGAATCGAAGCAGGACCTGATACGAAGAATCGATGAGGCTGTCAAAATCATTCCGCTCGACCAGCTAGCTCTGAGCCCTCAATGCGGATTTGCCTCCACTATGGATGGCAATCATTTAACCGAAGCCGACCAGTGGGCCAAGCTTAAGCTCGTCGTCGAGACGGCACGCGAGGTTTGGGGCTAGGGCGAGCACAGGCTATGTCCTTCTTCACAGGTACGAATAGAGCAAGGAAAGAATTCAGGGGAGTATTGTGATCGAGTTTTCGGTGCGTAAACCAATGGAGCGGCTCTTATGTCCCCGCTCGGTGGCTATTGTTGGTGCGTCGCCGGCCCCATCTTCGTTCGGCGCTTCCGTCCTCAGGAATCTTCAAGATGCCGGATTCGCAGGGGAACTGCACCTGATCAATCCCGGGCATTCGGTAGTTCAGGGTTTGCCTTGCTGGCCGTCGATTGACGCCATGCCGGAAGGCGTGGATTGTGCCGTACTAGCCATTCCGCGGGCCAGCGTGCTCGCATCGTTAGCTGCCTGCGGCCGGCGGGGAGTGGGTGGCGTGATCGTCTTCTCGGCCGGCTTTGCCGAGAGCGGCGCCGAAGGCCGCGACGAGCAGCAAGAGATCTCTGCCATCGCACGGACTTACAACATGATCGTCGAAGGGCCTAATTGCCTCGGCATGGTGAACTTTGTTCACGGCATCCCACTCACATTTGTGCTCACGCCGCCCACCCGCCACAAAGGTACTCAGGGAATTGGAATCGTGTCTCAGAGCGGTGCAATGGCCGCGGTCGTCAGTGTTGCGCTTAGGCATAAAGATGTCGGGGTCTCTTACTCCATTTCAACCGGAAATGAAGCTGTCAGCCACGTGGAGGACTTTGTCGACTATTTGATTCAGGATCCCCACACCAAGGTCATCCTGATGATTGTCGAGAAATTCCGCCGGCCTAAGGAATTTCTTCTTCTGGCCGCTGAGGCACGCCAACGCGGCAAGTTCATCGTATTGCTTCATCCCGGGCGAAGCAGTGCAGCTCGCGCTTCTGCTGAAACACATACGGGCGCACTGGCTGGAGATTATGCCGTCATGCGCACCCTCGTAAGTCATGCCGGTGTGATCGTGGTGGATCTTCTCGAGGAGTTGCTCGATGTTTCGGAGTTACTCCTGCTCAGCAAACAGCTTCCGAGCGGCGGAGCGGCGGTCTTCACAGAGTCTGGCGCATTCAAAGCCATCACACTCGACCTCTGTGAATCCATCGGTCTTTCGCTACCCCTATTGAGCGAAGCCACGGCTTCTGCCTTACGGTCGGCGCTGCCGGAATTCGTTCCGCCCAGCAATCCTCTCGACCTCACGGCGCAGGGATTGGTCGATCCTGACTTATATCGCCGATGCGTACCGGCCATACTTGCGGACGACAGGTATGGAAGTCTCGTGTTAGCTATCATCCTCACCGACGAAGCCACCAGCGAACTGAAATTTCCACCTATCCTCGGCGCTCTCAAAGCTCTTAATCCCGCCAAACCGGTAATCTTCGCCGGGCTTGACGAAGGCGCTCAGGTCTCGCCAAAACATAT
>Ga0302314_10018927_pt1 | contig 11464 bp, 10 predicted proteins | sample III_Palsa_N2_3_FD_200533 | JGI IMG/M metagenome (GOLD analysis project Ga0302314, IMG submission 200533) | Peat permafrost microbial communities from Stordalen Mire near Abisko, Sweden - III_Palsa_N2_3 | ecosystem: Environmental > Terrestrial > Soil > Palsa > Peat permafrost | place: Sweden... | reverse complement strand
CCCTCGTGGTCGACAGGGCGGCGAGGGAGGACGTCTCCGACCACAGCGCAACTCCACCACCCTGCTACCGCAACATCCCCGACCAGGCCCTTTCCCCTTGGAGTCCGGCCCGCCGGAGGCCAGCAGTTCGCAGTAGGCTGCCACGCGACCACCTAGCTGCAACCAACCAGATCATCAAACCGCATTAGGGACGGTCATGCCTGGTGGGACGAACTACGTGGCTGAGAGGGCCGAACCGGTCAAACCTGGCGTGTCGCCGAGCTGTCTCCCGGTCGAGTTCTTCCACCAGTTGGCGGGTGCGGTGTTCCAGGTTCAGTTCGTCAAGGATCCGATCGACTTCGGCCAGGAGCGCGCCGTGCAGTTGCCAGGCGTAGGGGTGTTCCTGGACCTGGCTGAGCAACTGGTGGGCTACGGTCTCCCGGGCTGCCGACGCTGCTTCGAGCTGTGCTGCGAGGGCTGCCTCGGCCTGCTCGGCGTTGGTGCTGACCTGGGTGGTGACCAGGGTGGCGAAACTCTCCACGGCTGCGCCCAAGTGCTGGAAGAGCTCTTCGAGCGCGGCCGCGGTCTCGGGCGCGAGCAGGGGCTCGCCCTGCCCGCGTCTCTTGGCCAGATCGGTGAGCGAGCGGGTGAGTACCCGCACCACCACGACGCAGATCTCCAGGGTGTCCAGTCCGGTGCGCAGCACCAGCCGGGCCAGCAAGCCGTCACTGACACGGGGGTTGATCCGCAGACTGTCCTCTGCACGGCGTAGCGCCTCGTCCACCTCGGCCACGTACTGGTCGAGGCGGCGGGCCTCGTACAGTTGGGACTCGACCCGCGCCACGTCGGGCGCGGCGCTCAGCTCCTGGCCCATCCGGCGCAGTAATAGGCTCATCTGCCCCGACAGGTCCTGGATCGACCCGGCCGCGGGGTCCACCCACACCGGGGCCGGGAGGATCAGGTTGAATGCCAGGCCGACGCCTGCGCCGACGAGTGTTTCCAGAACCCGGTCCCAGGCCTGGGAGGCCAGTTGGGTGACCCCGAGGATCAGCATGGCGCTGATCGCGACCTCGTTGACGAACTCGTCCACCCGGATCAGCCGGCCCACGGCGAGCGCGGCCAGGATGACCAGCCCCAGACTCCACCACGTCAGCCCGACCAGCGCGCTGAATCCGATCGCGATCAGGACCCCGACGACCACCGCGTTGACCCGCCGGATGCCGGTGGTCAGGGTGGCGTAGAGCGTGACCTGGACGACCAGCAGAGTGGTCAGCGGAGCGGTCAGCGGCGCCTGTTGGGAGCTCACCTGCAACGCGATCACGTAGGACAAGGTCGCGGCGGCGGCGGAACGCACGGTCTGGACCACCACCGGGTCGCGGCGGGCTTGCGGCAGCCGCTCCCAAGCCATCCTGATCGACACCATGGTCACCCCATGCCCAACTCGCGCCCGCTTGTGCCCCTGAGCGGCCGGAATTACGCCGAATGCGGCCGGCACACCGAGCCCAGGTGCAGGTGGCACTGTGCACGTCGCCGCCATCAATGTATGGCTCTGAACCCGCTTGTCACATGCGCCCTAGCGCGGTGAACCCGACTCGGCAAGGTGGAACCGGGGCTCACTCAAAGGGCCGGATGCGCGCCGAGCGCTCTTACGGCCGGGCCGGATGCTGACCAAACTGACCCGTGACAAAGCCGCCCCGTACCCGGCAAGTCAGCACACTCTGCAGTCGTGCCAGGATTCTGCGGGCCGAACCGCCGGGTGCCGCGCGTGCCCGTCCGGCCCACCATCCGAGGAGCCCGCCAGTGCGCACCTTCCGTTCCCTGCTCACCTCGGCGCCGGCGCTGGCGGTGCTGGCCGCCGCCATGGCCGTCGGCGCCGCGCCCGCGCCCGCACAGGCGTCCGTCGCGTCCGCCCACCACGTCGGCGTCGCGGCAGGCAGCCGCTCCGCCTCCGCTTCCGTCTCCGCCTCCGGGGCCGGGGCCTTGCGCCACACGACGATCATGCCGCCCAATGCCCATCCCGCCGGGACGAAACCCGACGGAACTGGACCGGTCGCCTACGGCCAGGAGAGTACCAACTGGTCGGGCTACGCGGCCAGCGGCGGCACCTACACCTCGGTCACTTCGAGCTGGGTCCAGCCGGCCGAGACCTGCACCTCCGACGGCATCGCCGCGTTCTGGGTCGGCCTCGACGGCGACCTGACGGGTGACAACGCGGTCGAGCAGATCGGCACGTCGGCCGACTGCACGAGCGGATCGCCGGTGTACTACGACTGGTACGAGCTCTACCCCGCCGGACCGGTCATCTACGGCGACACCGTGGACCCGGGTGACAACCTGACCGCCACGGCCACGTACACCGGCGGCGGCTACTACGATCTCGAACTCGTCGACATCACCCACCCATGGACCGAGAACCACAGCTACTACGACCCCGGCCGGGCGAACTCGAGCGCCGAGATCATCACCGAGGCCCCGGCCACGCCGCTGCCCGACTTCGGCTCGGTCGGCTTCTCCGGCTCGTACATCGACGGCGCTTCGCTCTCCGCGGTCGGCGCCCAGTCGATCACGATGATCGACCTCAACGGACCGGTGCAGGACGAGGTCAGCTCGCACACCTCCACCGGAAACTTCATGATCACCTACGGTACCGGCGCGAACGTGACCGGCAGCCCGATCGTCGCGTTCCAGGCCAACACCACCGGCCTGTGGAGTTCGAGCGGCGGCAACGCCAGTTTCCTCGGCCAGAACCTGGCGGCCGGCACCAGCCCGAGTATCGCCCAGCTTCCAGGCGGCGGGTTCGAAGGGGCCTTCCAGAACAGCAACGGACTGCTGGAAGTCTTCGGCACCGACCTGGCCTTCAACACCCAGCTCGGCATGATGCCCGGCAGCAGCCCCAGCATCGCAGTCAACTCCGGCGGTACCTACGAGGTCGCCTTCCAGGCCAACACCGGAGCCCTGTACGTCTTCACCGCCGCCAGCGGCGGAGTCAACCTGTCGTACGGGATGATGGCCGGGACCAGCCCGAGCATCGCAGCCCTGCCCAACGGCACCTTCGAGACCGCGTTCCAGGCCAACTCCGGCATCCTCTGGATAGTCAACGGCACCACCAACTTCGACTCCCAGGCCGGCATGATGGCCGGCACCAGCCCCAGCATCGCCGCCAACACCACCGGCGGCTACGAGGTCGTCTGGCAGGCCAACAGCGGTATCCTCTGGGACTACACTCCAGCCACCGGCGGAGTGGACCGGTCCTACGGGATGAAGGCCGGGACCAGCCCGAGCATCGCGGCTCTGACCAATGGCACTTTCGAGACCGCGTTCCAGGCCAACTCCGGCATTCTCTGGATGGTCACCAATACCACCAACTTCGACTCCCAGGCCGGCATGATGGCCGGCACCAGCCCCAGTATCATCGGTTTGTCCGCCGACCAGTTCGAGATCGTCTGGCAGGCCAACAGCGGCATCCTCTGGGACTACACCCCCTCCACCGGCGGCGTCGACTGGTATTCCGGCATGCGCACCGGGACCAGCCCTGCGATCTAGGCGCGACTAGGCGCGACGCCTCTTATCGGCGGAATGACTCCCGTGCGGTGAACTCGGATGTCTTGGGCCCCATCACGCTGTTCCACCAGCTCTCGCGGCGTCGGCGGCTGTAGCGGTCGCCGATGTCGTCGAGGCCCTTGGTGGTGCGGCGCAGCAGGCCGATCGACAGGTTGGCCGGTATCTGGAGGAGCGGAAGAACAGCCCAGGGCCAGGCCGCCGGCATGTCGTAGGTTCGGTAGAACTTGCCCGGCAGGAGAAGCGCGCGTAGCCGAGAACTCGGCGCCGTATTCGGAGGTCATGTCCTTCTCCAGTCTGTCGGGGTGGCTACTGACCCGAACGTAAGGCCTCCCCTAACCGGAGGGTCAACAACAGGCTGAAAGCGCAGGTCGGCGCCGTTCGGCAGACGGCGCGTGCGCGCCTCAACCGGGTAGCGAGAGCCCGCCCAGGAGCAGTTCGGTGACGTTCTCGGCGTAGAGGCGTACGTGGGCCGGGTCCGCCGAGGCCATCTCCGGGGCCATCAGCGTGACGAGTCCGATCTGCCCGTAGGGCGCGCGGTGCCGCCGGAGGTGAGCAGGAAGAAGAACACGTCGTAGGGCACGTTCTTGATGCGCCCCTGCTCGCGCAGCTGGTCGAAGACGGGGATGAACCGTGCGCGGACGGGTTCGATGTACTGGTGGTAGAGGTATTCGAGCCGGTCGGTGACGGTCGAGCTCTCCACCATGACCAGGCGGGCGAGGTAGGGGCGGGTGGCGGAGTACTCGATGAAGTTGCGGATCAGTATTCTCAGGCGCACCATCGGGTCGGACGTCGCGTTGTCTGCGTCCACCAGGTGTGCGGTCAGCGGGGCGAAGGCCCAGTCCACCGCGGCGCGCCACAGGTTGGCTTTCGAGCCGAAGCGCTGGTAGAGCAGGTTGCGGCTGGCGCCGAGTTCATCGTTGACCGTGCGCAGCGACACGCCGTTGTACCCGTGGACGGAGAACGCCTCGATCGCCGCGGCCATGATCTGGTCGATCGGGGCGACTTCGTCGTCCTTGCGCGGGCGCCCTCGCGGGCGGGTGGTTGTCGGTGCGGTCTCAGACATGTCCCCAGCTTATCGGCGCCTTCCCGGCGCGGCCCGCGACGAGCGCGGAGCAGGCCGGGCGCTACCGGTGTCGGTCGTTGCCTGGCTGGTCAACTCGCTGATCATGGCGCTGCCCTCCGCTCGGCGTCGGTGAGCGGCGCGGCGATCACGCTGGTCAGCGTGCCGATGCGCTCGACTGTGACCGACACGACATCGCCCGGCGTAAGGAACCGGCCGTCCGCGACGCCGGTGCCTGCTGGCGTGCCGGTGAGGATGACGTCGCCGGGCTCCAGGGCCAGCAGGGAGCTGAGGTAGGACAGGAGCCGGGGGACCGGGAAGATGAGCTCGGCGGTCGAGGAGCGCTGCCGGATGACGCCGTTGACCTCGGTGGTGATCTCCAATGCAGGATGCCGGCACAGTTCGTCGGCGCTCAGCAGGGCCGGTCCGAGCGGCTTGAAACCATCGAAACCCTTGGCCAGGGCCGGGCTGGGCATCGCGACCGCGGTACTCTCACCGGCCTGCACGTCCCGGGCCGACAGGTCGTTGGCCACGGTGCCACCGGCGACATAGTCCCAGGCGTCGTCCTCAATCACGGAGCGTAACGCCCTCACCCTTTTCCCCCGCCTTGGCTGACGACCAGTCGGCTTCGTGAATTCGAGTACTACATGACGACGTATTCCGATCCCTGGTCAGTGGTCTTAGGCAATCAGTGACCAGGGATCGGATTACGTCGTCTAGAGTCAGATCACGGATTCAACCGACGGCGCCGCCGCCGGGGATTCAGTCCCGGCCTCAACTCCCGTCTCCGCATGACGCCCCATCACGCTCAATTGCCGCTCATAACAGTCGATTGCCGCAGCCAGCATTCCCTCTCGGTCCGGCACCCACGCGTCGAGTTGCCGGGCGCCGGCCAGTGCTTCCGCCCAGATGGCCAGCCCGGCCTCGGGCTTCTCCGCCGGAGCCCGGTATCCGTACTTGATCAGTGCCCGGACCAGATGTGGTGTCGCAACCTCCGGGCGGGTTCGGCGGATTCGGGTCCCATCCATGATCATCCTCTGGTGCTCATCCCTTCCGCCCCCGGAAGCTCTCAGTCCCTGTCAGATCAGGGATCTACTCTGCCCTCATGAGCGAATCGAACACGGCTTCGTCGATGGCGATGCTCGCCGCAGATCCCACAGGCAGACAACTCGGCCTGCAACTGCCCGAAGGGCGCATCGTCCCAGACCCCGACGGCGCCCCGATCCTCTGGCTCAGCGATGCCGCAGTAGACGCGCCCACCATGACCCGCCTACACACCGATGTCGAACGCACCGGGCTATGGCCAGTCGCCCTGAACCATGAGGGATACACGGAACCAGTACAGCCGGACTGGCCGAGCGCCCCTTTCGACGCCGACACAGTCCTCGCCGCTTGGTCAACCGAATACCGCCCGCTCACCGACTACCACGACTACGACGGTTGCGAGACCTGTGAAGCGATGATCCAGGTCCCCCGCACCTTCCCAGGCGCCTCATTCGCTGCCGAAACCGACCACGACCCCGGCCAGGCCGCGGCCGTAGTCGTGGCTGATTTCCTGACGGAAGCCCCCTACCTCGGACTGGTCACCTGCGAGTACAGCGCGGACATCCCGACAGCGCTCGGATGGAGCGGGCCGGCGAACCGGCACCACGAAATCGCCCGATTCTCTGCGATCCTGCGCAAGTGGGAGGACCGATACGGAGCCCGCGTGGTCGCCCTCTTCGGAGCCAGCCTCGTGTGCAGCGTCGCCCGGCCGCCGAGAACCCTCGACCAAGCGCTCGAACTGGCCAAGGAACAACTCGCCTTCTGCCCCGACCTCACCGGTGAGTTCCTCAGCCTCAACTTCCATGCCAGGTCACTCATCGGAACGTCCTCCTGGTCGTTCTGGTGGGATTGACCCGCCTCAACCAGGAGCGCCCCGACGGATATCAGCTCGCCCGTGTCTTCGCCGCGTACCCCTGATCGGGTTGCACGTTCGGCCCAGCGTGAGTTGACCATCACGAACCAGTTCGACCACCCTGGCAGCATGAGCCTGACGCACCTCCGATGCCGCCCGGTTCGCTCAAAGGCCTGATGATCGGGACCGGCTACCCCGACGGCGAGGGCTGGTGCTTCAGACCACTACTTACGCCGAATGAGGGAGATCCACGGATGAAGGCCACTGCCGCACGACTGACCGAGCACGGCAAACCCCTGGACGTCACCGAAGTCGACCTGCCCGAACCGCACGATGGCGAGGTCGTCATCGACATGATGTACGGCGGCGTCAACCCCGTGGACCGCTACCGGGCTCTCGGCAGAGTCGACCCCGGTGCTCCCCTCCCACGCACCCTTGGCGCCGAGGGAGTCGGCACCGTAGAGGGCGCCATGTTCGTCGTCTTCGGCCACAACGTGGGAACAGCTCGCGACGGCATCTGGGCAACTAAAGCAGTCGTCCCCCGATCCGCGCTGGTCCCGGTCCCCGAAGGGGTAGACCCCCGGCACGCCGCGGTGATGGGCGTGGCCGGGGCCACGGCGTGGCGCACTGTCACCGAGCTGGCCCAGGTCAGGCCGGACGACCGAGTCCTGGTCCTCGGCGCCACCGGCGGAGTGGGTTCCGTGATCGTCTCCCTCGCCAGCCGCCTGGGCGCGAGCGTATGGGGCCAGACAGGTGACGCCGCCAACGCCGCTTGGCTCACAGACCTGGGCGCCGAACAGATCGTCGCAGGCGGTGCCGAAGCCCTGCCGGACCAGCTCCACCAATGGCGTCCCACAGTCGTCTTCGACCCACTCGGCGGCGCGTTCACCGCAGCCGCCCTGGAGTCGATGGCCCCGCACGGCCGCCTGGTCTCCTTCGGCACCTCCGCCGGAACCACCAGCACTGTCTCCATGCAGACGCTTTACAGTTCCGGACTACGAATCTTCGGCTATGCCGGCCTGTTGGATTCCGACGAAGTCCTCCACCAGGGCCTGACCGAGGCCCTACGCGCGCTGGCCGAACGCCGGATGGACGTAGTCATCGACTCACTCTTGCCCCTGTCCCAGGTCAACGAGGCATTCGCCCGCCTCGAGTCCCGCAAGGCCAACGGCAAACTGGTCCTGGACCTGCGCTCCTGAGACCCCACCCACGGCACGACACCCTGTCCTCCTGCTTTCCGCATGCCGCCCCGAGGCGGCCGGCTGTGTTCCTGCCGGTCCGTGCCCGAGTCGTCGAAACCGTTCGTGCGCCAGACGTAGAACGCGACCATCGCCATCAAGCCACTGAGGACAAGCATGGTCGTGGTGTCATGCAGGTGGGCCAGCATCAGCCCGACCGCCAAGGGCGCGAACGGTTGCAGGGCGGAGGCGACGAAACTGATACACGAGCTGCTGCGGCCGAGGATCTCGGGGGGCGTCACCCGGGTCCTGGTCGCGGCCAGCGCGGTCGAGGCCGTCGGGGCGAGCAGGACGAAGGCGGCCAGGTACAGGCCCAGCAACACCGGCTGCGAGGTGAAGGCGAATGCTGCGATCAGCAGGATCCGCGGAATGCCGGTCAGCAGCAGGATCGTGCGCACGGGCAGGCGGCGCTGGACCCACGGGGCGATCGCGGCCCCGGCGATCCCGCCGACCGAGGCGATGGCGATCGCGGCGCCGACGGCCGTGCCGCCGCCGGAACGGCGCCCGGCGATGAGGATGACGGCGAATATCAGCGCCGTGGCGACGAAGTTGGATCCCGTGGAGTACGCCATCGAGCTGCGCAACAGCCGGTTGTGCCAGACGAACCGCCAGCCTGCGCGGACCTCGGCCAGTGCGGCGCCCGGCGCCCGGCCCGGCGCCGCCGGATCGGAGCGGGGGCCGACCCGGGCGATCGAGCCGGCCGACACCGCGAAGGAGGCGGTGTCCACCAGGAACGGGATGGCCCGGCCCAGTGCGAACAGCGCGCCACCGAGCAGGGGTCCGACCAGGTCTGCGGCATAGCCGCGGGCTTGGTTGATCGCGGTGGCGTCGACGATCTGATCGGTCCTGATGATCGCGCGCATCGTGCGTAACTGCGCGGGGCCGAAGAATTCCCCGACCGCTGTGGACACGAGGACCAGGGTCAGGATCAGCCAGGTGCGCACGTCGTGGGTGAGGATCGCGGCGACCAGGATGAGCTGGGCCGCGCCGCGTATCCCTTCGCTCCACAACATGATCCGCCGTCGGTTCCAGCGGTCTGCGGCGTAGCCGGCGGGCAGTTGCAGCAGCCAGGAGGTGGCGAAGACCAGGGTTCCGGCCAGGCCGGTCAGGGCGGCCGATCCGGTGGTCGCCAGAACCAGCAGCGGGAGCGCGAGCCCGGCGATGGAGGAGCCCAGTTCGGAGGTGGCCTGGCCGATCCACAGGCGCCGGAAGTCGCGGTTGCGGCGCAGCGGATGCGCGGCCTTGCCGTCGTCCGGCGGAGTCGGGATCTCGCCGGCCGGCGGGGTTCCGGTATCGGTGACCGCCGTTGCGGCTGGCGCCCGCGGGGTCATTGCGGGTCCGCGCGTGTTTCGTAACCCCAGGTTCCCGTCGGCAGCAGTGCGTCGGGCAGGAAGTTGAAGTTGGTCCGGCCGCCCGGCCGGGCGTGAAGTAGCCGGTGCAGGAAGAGCCCGACCCCGGCTGACCCGCTGGCCAGGTCGGTGCTTTCGCGCAGCGCCTGTTCGCCGGGGAACGCGTATCCGTCGGCGCGTTCTGACCGGAACAGCACGATGCCCTCGGCCACCCGCCACGCCTCGTGGAAGTGATCGTCGTCGCCGGTGAACTCCCACAGGTCGAGCAGGACGTTGCCCAGCCCGGCCAGCCCGTGGAAGAGTTGCGGCAGGACGGCGTATTTGCGGTGGGTTTCGGGGACGACCGTGCTCAGTGCCGACCGCAGCGCCGGATCTTGTTGGACCGACAGGTAGCGTACTGCGGTGGTGACCACTCCTGCGGTGCCTTCGTCCCAGTAGCCCTTGAGGACATTCGCCTCGCCACCGGGCTGGTCGACGACGCCCGGGAAGCCGGCGAACCGGCCGTCGAGCTCGCGTGCCTGCGACAGGTCGAAATCGAGCGCGTCTCGCCCGACGGCCAGGTATCCGGTGTCGCCGGTGGCCAGAGACAGGTAGAGCAGGAACGCGGCGACTCCGCTGGCACCGCGCGCATAGCCCACGGGTATCTTGCCCGCGGCGTCACGCCAGTAGCTGCCCTGCTCGGCGCGCTCACGCCGATTGAGCAGGAGGGCGCCGATCCGGGCCGCCTCATCGAGCAGGAACGGTTCGTGCGTGCGCTGCCACAGGTGCAGACACGCCAGGCCGAGGCCGGCGTCACCGACCAGAACGCCCGGCGACGCCGAGACCAGGCGGTGCCCGCAGGCCTCCCGGACCAGTCGGAGCGCGAGCTCGGGGTGGCCCAGTTCGTCCAAGACCCAGGCGATACCCGCCTGCCCGAGATAGAGGCCTGGCGGCACGTCGCGGTCGACAACCGGTCCGCGCAGCAGCCAGCCCCGGACCGGGGCGGGTACGGATCCGGTCAACCGGTTCAGCGCATACGCCACGCCGCAGGCGCCGAAGGCCACGGACATCGGGTTGGTCTCGAACACCAGCGGATCGGCGGGGAAGAGCCGGTCCTCGCGGCGCGGATCAGCTGTGTCCACCAGCTGGCGCACGACGCCGTCCACAGTCTGGCTTACCTGCTCGCGCAGCACGTCGAGCCGTTCCCCGGTCAGCGACTCGCGGGCCGGGCGGGTCAGCAGAGCGGTGCGCGGCGCGGTCGGGACTGCCGCCAGCGCGTCGATCCGCGCGCAGACGGCCTCGGCATCGTGCTCCCAGGCGGGGTCGCGCAGGTCCCGGATCAGGGCGGACAGGGCCGCGGGCAGGCCGAGGTCGGCGGTGAGCGAATCGAGCAGCGGTCCCAGAGCCCCCGGGTTGAAGCCCAGGAAGCTGTGCAGTAGCACGACACTGCCGAGGATGATCCCGCCCAGAGCGTGCCAGTCGTTCGCCTCGTCGCTCACTCCGGTGCGCACGAGCCGCTCACTGGCCAGTCCTCTGGTGTGGATGCCCAGCGAGGGGTCGAGGCCGGGTCGCACCGCGGTCTCCAGATCGATGAGCTTGATGTGCTCGGCGCCGTCCTCGTCCCGGGTGACGATGATGTTGGTGAATGAGATGTCGCCGAGGAGGATGCCGTGCCGGTGCGCGAAACCGATAGCCTCGGCCAGTTCCCGCCACAAGGGGCGCAGCCGCGCGTGGTACGCGTCCAGGTCCGCCTGGGTGAAACCGACCCGGTACAGCGGGTTGTCCGCGATCGCGAGCAGCCCGAACTGCTCGCCGTCCAGGTACTCCTCGACGAGGAACGCGTGCTCCCACTCGTGGAAGAAGGTGACCGGCCGGGCGAAGAGCCCGCTGCCGCGCAAGGCCACCAGTAGGTTGTATTCCTTCTCCAGGGTGGCGATCGCCTCGGTGCCGGCCCCATCCAGCTCGACCCCGGGCCGGGCCTCCTTGAGGACCACTTCGCGCCCGGTCTCGACGTCCAAGGCATGATAGACGCCGCCCCGGTTGGTGAACCCCAGCGCGTCCTTGACCACGAACCGGCCCTCGGCCAGCGTCATGGCACCGTCCTGTGTTTCCTCGTCAAGGTCGCCCTCCTGCTCTCCGAAGGGATCCCGGGCCCAGTCCGGCGGGTTGAAGTACGGGTGCCTGATGTCGGGGATCTGCGCGCCGTCGGGGGTCACGATGCAGGCCGATCGGTAGCCCTCGGGGAGCAGGTCCCAGCGTGCACGGAACCCTCCGTAGCGGTAGAAGACGCTGCGGGATCCGGGAACCCTGCGATCGGAGAGCACGTAGGGACCGGAGAACTCCAGCAGAGCCTCGGTCAACTGCTGCGCCAACAGCAGAAAGACCTCATCTGTGCGCGGGT
>Ga0302314_10018926_pt1 | contig 11465 bp, 8 predicted proteins | sample III_Palsa_N2_3_FD_200533 | JGI IMG/M metagenome (GOLD analysis project Ga0302314, IMG submission 200533) | Peat permafrost microbial communities from Stordalen Mire near Abisko, Sweden - III_Palsa_N2_3 | ecosystem: Environmental > Terrestrial > Soil > Palsa > Peat permafrost | place: Sweden... | reverse complement strand
CACCACATAGCGCAGCTCGTCGCGGATATTGGGCAGCGAATAGTCGTTCTCGCTGGTCCGCATGCCGCCGCGCTCAAGCGCGACCACCGTCATGCCGGCTTCGGTCAATTCCTTGGCGAGAATGCCGCCGGTCCAGCCGAGACCAACAATGACGACATCGACTTCTTTGAGCCTGGTGGTCATGGCCGGCCCCTCAACTCATGTCCGCGATGCCGAGCGGCTTGTTCGGGAACGGCTTGCCGCGAAAGGACGCGACATGATCGCGATGCACCGCGATGACGCCGGGGAAACCGATGATGGCCCATCCGGCCTTGTTGCGATTGCCGCCGTAGATCGGGTCGGAATACATGCCTTCGACCACGGTCTGATACAGCGTGGTCCAGAAAACCCGCACCGGCAGCCCACTGTCAAATTTGATCTTGCCGGTGGACAGCCCGACCAGCACTTCCTCGCGCTGCAGAGCTTCGATCCGGTCAAAAGATTGGCCATAGGTCTTGCGGCAATGCGCGTTGGTGGCCTCGATGCCGGCGCGATAGAGCTGCGCCGGTGTCAGCGGCAGCTGATAGCCCTGGCTCGGCGCGCCCAGCTTCCAGGGCCCTTGCATATAAAGGCGGTCGCCCTTGCCCCAGCTGCCCGCGAGGGCGCGATCGATGTAAATGTTGACGCCGAGATCGGTGCCCTTTGGGCTGATTTCGTCAGCCGGGATCATGTGATCCACGAGGGTTTCGATGAAGGCCGCCTCGTCGAGATTGAGAAATTCATAGCCAGCGGCTTGCGGAGCCGCGGAAGGTGCGGCCGGGGCAGGCTCGGCCTCGGCGATGCCGATCGGCGCTATCGCGGCGGCCCCGCCCGCGGCGGCGGCACCCCCGACAACGGCGCCTTTGATAAAGTCGCGCCGGTCGAGTTCTTGTTTTTTCATTTTGCCTCCCCGCCTCAGGGGAGTTTGGCCCGACCCCGGAGACACGTTCTTTTTTTCGAGCATGCTGCTTTTGCTTCGGCACGGCAAGGCGGATTCAACGGGATCAAAATATTCGCCAGCGCATGGATGCGGTGCTTTGTGCGCTGCAGGGAGACGCGGCATTTGCTGGAACGCCGAAACCCTCTTGTCGTCCCAGCGTTCGCAGGGACGACAAGAGGAGAAGCTATTCGGATAGAAGAGCGATTCGAACGCTTCTTCAAATCTGTCCCCTAAAACTCATCAGGCGCCGGATCATCCGGATATTGGCGTAGTCCACCATCTTGCCGTTGACGGCGCCGCATCGGGCGAGAGGTCAACAGGCGGTGATCGGCGGCTTGTGGCAAGGCCGATACCGGGGATATGTGCTAAGCAACGCTTGGCGTTCAACAATCAAAAAAGGCGTAAGGGACCAATGACGGGGTTGCCGCGCATCATCGCAGGCGTCATCGGCGGCGTCGTGATTGCCGGAGCGGCTGCCGGCTTTGCCGTGACGTGGCGGCCGGCGATTGCGGCCATCGACCCGCCCGCATTGGCATCGTTCGATCCAGCCCTGGTCAAGCGCGGCCGCGAGCTCGCGGCGATCGGCAATTGCAATGATTGTCATACCGTCCGGGGCGGTAAAAGCTTTGCCGGTGGGCTGCCGGTGCCGACGCCGTTCGGCACGATCTATTCGTCGAACATCACGCCCGATGCCGCGACCGGGATAGGCCGCTGGTCGGAGCAAGCGTTTCGCCGTGCGATGCGCTCCGGCGTCAATCGCGACGGCCAGCATCTCTACCCGACCTTTCCCTATGACCACTTCACCCATGTTTCGGATCAGGACGATGCGGCGCTCTATGCGTTCCTGATGACGCGGCCGCCGGTGAACGCGCCGCCACGCGCGAACGAGCTGTCGTTTCCGCTTGACCAGCGCTTTGTGATCGCGGGCTGGAAGCTGCTGTTCCTTCGCCACGGGTCCTTCGAGCCCGACAGCAACAAGAGCGCGGAATGGAATCGCGGCGCCTACCTCGTCGAAGGGTTGGCGCATTGCGGCGCCTGCCATACGCCCCGCAATGGCCTGGGCGCGGAACGCCCGAACGCGCAGTTCGCGGGCGGCGATGTCGATCATTGGCAGGCCTATCCGATCAACGCGCAATCGCCGGCGCCGGTCCCGTGGGATGCTGCCGCGCTATACGCCTATCTGCGCCAGGGCTTCCATCCCGATCATGGCACCGCGCGTGGGCCGATGGCCGAGGTGGTCAGCAATTTGTCCTCGGTCAGTGAAAGCGACGTGCGCGCGATTGCGACCTATATGGCCAGCGTTTTCGGGGTGCCGACGCCAAATCAGAAAAATCAAGGCGAGGCGGCGCTGGCGCAGGCCAAATCGCCGGCGCCGGTGACGTTGCCTTCGGATCCCAACGCCACCGGCGCCTCGATCTATGCGGCGGCCTGCGCGACCTGCCACGAGGCCGGCAGGGCGGTGCCCTATGGTGGTGTCAATCTCGCGCTCTCTACCGCGCTGAGCAGCCCCGATCCGCGTAACGCCGTCAACATCGTGTTGTCGGGTATTCGTCCAGTGGAAGGCCAGCGTAGTCCGATCATGCCGGGCTTTGCCGCCAGTATGAACGACGACCAGATATCGGCGCTGCTGCGGTTTCTACGCGCCCGGTTCAGCAACCAACCGCCATGGAGCAGCGTTGAAAAGACCGTGGCTGACGCCAGACAAACCCAGACCGTGTTTCTCCAGCCATCATCAGGGCCGCATAACGCGCCCGCCGATGCAACGCAGCGAGACAAGCCATGATGACATTGAAGGTCAATGGTCACGACCACCAGATCGAATCCGATCCGGATACACCGCTGCTCTATGTGCTGCGCGATGAAATCAAGCTCAACGCCGCGAAATTCGGCTGCGGGCTCGGTCAATGCGGGGCGTGCACCGTGATCGTGGACGGCAAGGCGGTGTTGTCCTGCGTGACGCCGGTGTTGCTGCTCGAAGGCAAGCAGGTGACGACCTTGGAAGGTCTCGGCACCATCGACGCGCCGGCGCCGATCCAGCGCGCTTTCATGGAGGAGCAGGCGGCGCAATGCGGCTATTGCATCGCCGGCATGATGATGCGGGCGCAGGCGTTGCTGCAGCGGAATTCCAAGCCGACCGACGAGCAGATCCGCGTCGAACTGGAGCCGAATTTGTGCCGCTGCGGAACGCATATGCGCATCCTGCGCGCGGTGCATCGCGCCGCCAGATTGATGGATACCGCCGACGCCTCTTCACCCATGCAAGGGAGCGCCCAATGAACGCCGCTCCCATCAAAGTCCCGATGATTCTCGATCGCCGCCGCGTGCTCGCCGGCGGCGGCGCGCTGATCGTCAGCTTCTCGCTCACCAACGGCTACGCGGAAGATCAGGGCGCGCCTGCCGTGGCCGCGGCGCCGAAACCTCCCGGCAGCCTGAAGGACGCGCCGTTTTTGGATTCCTGGATCAGAATCGATGCCGATGGCAAGATGACGGCGTTCACCGGCAAGGCTGAACTCGGCCAGGGCTTCAAGACCGCGTTTCAGCAGATCGCGGCCGAGGAAATGGATGTTCCCTTCGCATCGCTGACGGTGATCACGGCCGACACCGGCCACACCGCCAATGAAGGCTATACGTCCGGCAGCCATTCGATGCAGGACAGCGGCACCGCGATCCAGAACGCGGCGGCGCAGGTGCGAGCGTTGCTGGTGGCGGAGGCCGCGCGGCGGTTTGAGGTGCCGGAAGAGAGTTTGCGCACCGAAAACGGGGCGGTGATTTCATTCGATGGCCGGCGCCTCGGCTATGGCGAGCTGGTCGCGGGCGGCATGCTGCACCTGCAGGCCCAGTCGAAATCGAAGCTGAAGGATCCCGCTACATTCAAAGTCATGGGTCAGCCGGTGGCGCGCGTCGATATTCCGGCCAAGGTCACCGGTGGCGCAGCCTATGTGCAGGACATGCGCTTGCCGGGCATGGTGCACGCCCGCATCGTGCGGCCGCCAAGCTACGGCGCGCAATTGACGGCGTGCGATATGTCCGCGACCGAAAAGATGCCCGGAATCGTCAACGTCCTGCGCGACGGGAATTTTCTGGCAGTCGTCGCCAAACAGGAATTCCAGGCGGTCAAGGCGATGCGCGTGCTGTCGGCTGCCGCGAAGTGGCAGGAGACTGCAAGCTTGCCGAAGCAGGACGATCTGCTTCACGTTCTCACCAATTTGCCGTCGCAGGACTCGACGATTTTCCAGCAAAGCAATCCAGCCGCCGTTGGCGCGAAAACCATCGAGGCGACCTATACGCGGCCGTATCAGTCGCATGGTTCGATCGGGCCGTCCTGCGCCGTCGCGCAATCCGTCGATGGCGCCATGACGGTCTGGACCCATACCCAGGGCGTTTATCCGGACCGCCAGGGCATCGCCGAAATGCTGCGCGTGCCACTGCAAAGCGTTCGCCTGATCCATGTCGAGGGCTCCGGCTGCTACGGTCACAACGGCGCCGACGATGCCGCGGCCGATGCCGCCGTGATCGCGCGGGCGCTGCCGGGCGTGCCGGTTCGCGTGCAATGGATGCGCGAACAGGAGCACGGCTGGGAGCCGTATGGCCCGGCGATGGTGACCAGGCTGAAGGCTTCGCTCGATGCCGATGGTGCGATCGCGGACTGGAATTTCGAGGTCTGGAGCAACACCCATTCGATGCGGCCCGGCGGCGCCGGATCGATGCTGGCGGCGCAGCATATGGCGCAGCCCTTTGCGGAGCCGGCGCCGAAACCGCTGCCGCTGCCGGAAGGCGGTGGCGACCGTAATGCGATCCCGATCTACACATTCCCCAACGCGCATGTCGTGCACCATTTCATCCCGGCGATGCCGTTGCGGATCTCGGCGATGCGTGCGCTCGGCGCCTATCACAATGTGTTCTCGATCGAGAGTTTCATGGATGAACTCGCCGGCCTCGCCGGGGCCGATCCGGTCGAATTCAGGCTGAAGCATCTGGAGGACCCACGCGGACGCGATGTCATCACCAAGGCGGCGCAGGGCTTTGGCTGGCTGAAGGGGCAAAAGGCTCCGCAAGGTCGCGGCTACGGCTTTGCCTTCGCGCGCTATAAGAATCTCGCGGCCTATTGCGCCATCGCCACCGAGGTCGAGGTCAACGCCGAGACCGGGCATCCACGCCTGGTTCGCGCGGTCGCCGCGGTCGACAGCGGCCAGGTGGTCAACCCGGACGGGCTGACCAACCAGATCGAAGGCGCGATCGTGCAGTCGATGAGCTGGACGCTGTATGAAAGCGTGACCTTCGACGACACCAGGATCACCAGTATCGACTGGCAGACCTATCCGATCCTGCGTTTCAATTCGGTTCCTGACCGTATCGATGTCCACATCATCAACCGGCCCGGCCTGCCTTTCCTCGGCAGCGGCGAGACCGGGCAGGGACCGGCGGCCGCGTCGATCGCCAACGCTATTACCAATGCCACCGGCAAGCGGCTGCGCAACCTGCCGCTGACGCGCAAGCGCATCAAGGATGCGATCGACGCCTGATATCAAGGAAGCCGGCGTTCTCGAAGATCGAGCAGATGCAACGGCGGAAGGCTGCGGCGGACGCGTCGATCGACCTATTGATAGGTCGCGACGATGTCGGACACCGCGCGCTCGAGCTGCTGGGCGGTCGAGCATTGGCGCACGACCGTGCAAAAGGTCTGGTAGCGCGGCATTTCGGAATCGCCGAAGCCCCAGGCCATGCGCCCTTCGGGATTGAGCCACACCAGCCGCTTCGATCGCTCGGCGATGCGGCGCAGGATATCGGCGCGCGGATCGAGGTTGTTGGATCGCGCATCGCCGAGCACGATCACGGTGGTCTGTGGCGTGATCGAACTCATCCACTGCTTCTCGAAATCGGCGAGCGAGCCGCCATAATCGGACGACCCGAAGCCGACCTTGGACATGATCTCGGCCATCGCCTCTTCCGGCGTGTTCGATTCCAGGATGGAGCTTACTTCCATCAGATGACCAGAAAAGGCGAACGAGCGGACGTCGGACACCACTTCATGAAGGCTGTGGATCAAGAGCAGGAAGAAATCGGAGACCCGCGCCACCGAGCCCGAGACGTCGCAGAGTGCGACGATTTTCGGGCGGTCGCGGCGCCGTCGCTTCCAGGCGGTGAGGAAGGGAACCCCGCCCCACGCGGCGTTGCGCCGGATGGTCCGCCGTACATCGAGATGGCCGCGCCGTTGCCGCTTGCGCGGCTTGCTGTAGCGCTCGCGTAAGCGCCGCGCGATCTGCCGGATCAGGCGCCGCATCTGCTCGACCTGCCGCGGTTCGATCCGCGACAACGGCGCGTTGCGCAAAATCTCGTTGCGCAGGCTTTCGGTTTCCTCGCGCCCGTAGAGCAATAGCGCCTGTGAGACGGTGTCGCGAACGGCATCGCGCAGCCCTTCCAGCGCCGCCGCCAACCGTTCCGCGACGGCGGGATTTGACGCTGCCAAGGCGTCGAGGTCGTCGCGAAGACGCTGGATGCCCATCTGATCCAGAACGCGGCCGGAGAAGATGCCGCGTTGCGTGAAGTAGCGGATGTCGGACAATGAGGCCGCGCCCGCGGCGCGGGCCATCGCGGCGGCGATCTCGTTGCGGTCCTGTGCCAGCAGCATTTGCGCCAGCGGACCGAGGCCTTCGGTCGGCTGACCCTCTCCTTCGGCACTCTCGGGCGCGTGCGGCTGGCCAGCGTCGGACTCGTCGTCGCTGGAGCTCCCGGACGCGCTTTGGGAAGGCTCGGGCAGATCGAAGAACAGATCAAAACACTCGCCAAGCGCCTTCTTTTCATCCTGCGTCTTGGCAAGCGTCAGCAGCAAGGTGTCGCGCAGGATCCCCCGTTCGGCAAAGCCGACTTTGGCGACGGCGCGCATCGCGTCGATGCTTTCGGCCGGCGATAGCCGGACTCCCGCTCCCCGCGCCGCGCGAAAGAACCGGTGCAGGTTCTCTCTCATCGCGCTCAGCCGAAGACGTTTTGACGGGAAGCCTTGGCGACGAAGGTGGTGATTTGGGGCAGCGTGGCTTCGATGTCGGTCTCGTATTTTAAGAGTACGTTGAGCGTGTCCTTGACCATCTCATGACCCAGTTCAGTGGCCTGCAGCAACACCAGCACACGCGCCCAATCGATGGTCTCGCTCACCGACGGCTGCTTCTTGAGGTCGAGCGTGCGGACGTCGTGGATGAAACTGACCATCTGCTTGCGCAGGGTTTGCGAAATGCCGGGCACCCGGCTTTCGACGATGCGCTCCTCGAGCTTCTGCTCGGGAAAACCGATATGCAGATGCAGGCAGCGCCGCTTCAGCGCATCGCCGAGATCGCGCTCGCTGTTCGAGGTCAGGATCACGGTCGGCGCCGCGACCGCCGAAATCGTCCCGAGTTCCGGAATGGTGACCTGAAAATCGCTGAGGATTTCGAGCAGCAGCGATTCGAACTCGGCGTCCGATTTGTCGATTTCGTCGATCAGCAGCACGCAGCCCATCGGCTGCTCCAGCGCCTGCAGCAGCGGCCGCGGCTCGACGAATTCCTTGGAAAAGAACACGTCGCCGAAATCATGCAGTTGGGCGAGCGCCGCGTCCAGCGTCTCGGCGCCGCCTAGCACTTCGCCGAGCTTGTCCTTCAGGATCTGCGTGTACAGAAGCTGCTTGGCGTATTTCCACTCGTACAGCGCCTTGGCTTCGTCCAGCCCCTCATAGCATTGCAGCCGGATCATCTTCAGTCCGCGCCATGCGGCGATCGCCTTGGCAAGCTCGGTCTTGCCGACGCCGGCCGGACCCTCGACCAGGATCGGCTTCTCGATTTGCTGGGCGAGATAGACCGCGGTCGCGATCTGACGGCTCGCAATGTAGCCTTGCGCCGCAAGTCCGCTTTCGACTGCCTCGATCGAGGCCGCAGGCCTGATATCAGCCACCAGTTCCAACTCCGGATGTTTCCCAATTTTAGGAAGTTCTGCCTGCGTTCTCGGCAAAGAACAAGCCTCGTTCGGGCATGAGAGGGCCCGGATGACCCCTTCATTTCCCGCCTTCGTCTCGTCCTACCTCGTCCTCTCTTATCCTCTCTTGGCGATCGGCCCGGTGGGGGCTATTTCTGCCGTGATGAGGAATTTAGCCGGAATGATCGCGGGTCTGGCCCTGGTCGTTAGCGCGCCCGCTTGGGCCATCGTCGGCGGAGCGCCGCCGTCAGCGGACGGCGTCGGCCGCTCTGTCGTCACGATTGTCGGCTCACGCGGCAATTTCTGCACCGGCACCTTGATCGCGCCCGATCTGGTGCTCTCGGTGGCGCATTGCGTCGGACCGGGGGCGACCTACAAGATCGTCGAATATGGCGCAGACCGGCAGCCTCAGCTCAAGGATGTCAAAAAAATCGCCGCGCATCCCGACTTTAATATGCAGGCCATGCTGGCCCACCGCGCCACCGCCGATGTCAGTCTGCTGCAACTCGAAACGCCGAAGAAGAACCCGTCGCTGATCGGCCTGCCCAGGACCCCGCTTGCCGCGGGCAATCCGTTCACAATCGCCGGTGTCGGCGTTACCGTTCGCGGCGATGGCAGAAGTGGCGGGGTCGTACGCACGGCTGATCTTGTTGCGACCGGTCAGCCCGGAACGTTACAGATCCGGCTTGTCGATCCGGCAGCAGGGGGCGGGCGCGCCGGGCTCGGCGCGTGTACCGGGGATTCCGGGGGGCCGGTGTTTGAGGATCAGCAGGGCAAGCCGGTGATCATTGGCGTCATCAGTTGGTCGACCGGGCCAAATGGCACCGGCGGCTGCGGCGGCCTGACCGGGATTACCCCGCTGACGCTGTATCGCGATTGGATCGTCCAGACCGCCAGGCAATGGGGTTCGGTGCTGGCGGCGCCGTAACGAAGCGATCCGACCTGTCCCGCAAGGCAAGAGGTGTTTAGTTCACGAATTGCGCCGGCTCGCATTGGTGGCGATCGCTGCGGCAGCGGTACGGTTCTCGACGCCGAGCTTGGCGTAGATTTGCTCGAGGTGCTTGTCCACCGTCCTTGGGCTGAGACCGAGGATCTGCGCGATGTCCCGGTTGGTCTTGCCCTTGGACAGCCACGACAACACTTCGCCTTCACGGCTGGTCAATCCGAGTTCGCTGCTGAATTTTGCCGGCAAATCCGGGCTCGAATCCTTGGCCAGGCGGAGCAGGAATTCGTTCGGGCCGGATTGCCCCATATATTGCAGCTGCAATTGCGCGTTGTCCGGAAACGACGCCGTGGCCTGGGCTTTCGATGCGCTACCTTTTTGAGCCTGCTCAAGCCATTGCAGCATCGACGGCGGCAGCACGAGTTCATCGTCGGTGCCGGCGGCGAGATTCTCCGACAATAATTTCTGCGCCTGCGGTGTGGCCCACATGATCTTGCCCTGCCGGCTGACGGCGAACAGAAATCGCCCGGACACATCGAGTGCCGCGCGGGCGCTCTGGGTCAGCCGTGCATTGGCCAGATGAACCCGGATCCGCGCCAGCATTTCCTCGATGACAATCGGTTTGGTCACGTAGTCGACGCCGCCGGCCTCCAGCCCGTGCACGATATGCTCGGTTTCGGCCAATCCGGTCATGAAGATGACCGGCACGTTGCTCAAGCCGGCGTCGCGCTTGAGGCGCCGGCAGGTTTCAAAGCCGTCCATGCCGGGCATCACCGCGTCGAGCAGAATGATGTCGGGCGTGATCTGGTCGACGATCCGCATCGCAGCCGCGCCGTCCATCGCGACCATGACCGTCATGCCGGCACCATCCAGCGCGTCGGTCAGAAGCCGCAGCGTTTCCGGCGAATCGTCGACGACGAGCGCGACATCGCGTTTTTTGGATTCAGTGGTCATAGCTGTGCAGGGTTTTCAAGGTTGCCATGTACTGATCGAGATCGAAGCGGTCAATCAGCATGCGCATTTGCGACACGAAGGCGGCATGTTCGGGATGATCGGCTCCTATCGTATCGAGCTTGACCTGGATCGCGCGAATGTAACCCATCTGTCCGAGATCGATCAGTTCCTCGACGTCTTTCACCGGTGGTCGCGAGCCCATGTCCGGCTTCCAGTGCGGGACCACGATTTGATCGGTCTCATATTGCCATTCGATCTTGAGCAACTGGCGGATCGATTCCAGCAGCCTCGGAATATCGATCGGCTTCATCAGATAACCGTCGTGGAACGGCTGGGCGAGCGGCGCGCCGTGGGCTTCCAGCGCACTCGCCGAAACCATCAGGATGCGGGCCTGATGGTGACCGTTCGCACGCAGCGTTTCCGCGACCGTCCATCCGGTCATGCCGGACATCGAGATATCGAGCAGAAACAGATCCGGGCGGCAGTGCTGCGCCAGCGCCAGACAGGCCGGTCCGTCCGGCGCGCTCAGCAGGATAAAGCCCAGCGGCGTCAGCACCTCGCGCAGCAGGTCGCGCTGGATCGGATCGTCGTCGGTCACCAGGATGGTTTTGCGGGGGCCGTGATAGCCAAATACCGGGGCATCGATCGGCGCGATCCGGGTCGGATTGGTGACCTCCGACAACAGCATTTTGACGCGGAAATTGCTGCCGGTGCCGACGACGCTGCTGACCTGGATGTCGCCGCCCATCACGCCGGCGAGCAAGCGGCTGATCGTCAATCCAAGCCCGGTCCCGGTTTGCGGCTGTGAGACGCCCAGTTCGCCGCGTTCGAACGGCGCAAAAATACGCTCAAGGTCGGCTGCGCGAATTCCCGGCCCGGTGTCGATCACCTCGAATTCGGCAACCGGGCTGCGATAGTGAACCGCAAACCGCACACTGCCGGCTTGCGTGAATTTGATGGCGTTCGACAATAGATTGATCAGGATCTGGCGCAGCCGCTTTTCATCGGCGTACACCACAACCGGCAGCACCGGCGGCCGGGTGAAAACGAAATCGATTCCCTTGGCGGCGGCCTGCAGCCGGAACATGCCAACGAGCTGGTCGAGAAATTCACTCAGGCGAACTTCGTCCCGCGACAGATACAGCCGCCCCGCCTCGATCTTGGAGATGTCGAGAATGCCGTCGATCAGTCCCGACAGATGGTCGGCACTGCGGCGAACCACGCGCACCTGGTCGCGCGGTTTGGATTGCAGGCTCGAATCCTGCTCCAGCAATTGCGCGTAACCGCTGATGGCGTTCAGCGGCGAGCGCAGTTCATGGCTTAGCCCGACGACGTACCGGCTCTTGGCGAGATTGGCGGATTCGGCGACCTCCTTGGCGCGCTGCAATTCGATGTCGGTGCGCTTGTGGGCGTCGATTTCCTGGATCAGCAGCGTGGTCTGCCGCTTGGTTTCTTCCTCCGCCGCGCGTCGGCTCTGCTGCGCGAGCACGAACAGCCATGCGACCACGCCGATAATGATCGTCAGTGCGAAGAAAACCTTCCAGAGCACGCCGGATAGCTGCAAATCGTCGCCGTGAATGGCTGCCGACGTCTGCAGGTATATCATGGCGAGCGTCAGTCCAACCAGTCCGGCGGATATGGTGAAGACGCCGAGATAATGTCCGAGCTGCG
>Ga0302314_10018924_pt1 | contig 11465 bp, 7 predicted proteins | sample III_Palsa_N2_3_FD_200533 | JGI IMG/M metagenome (GOLD analysis project Ga0302314, IMG submission 200533) | Peat permafrost microbial communities from Stordalen Mire near Abisko, Sweden - III_Palsa_N2_3 | ecosystem: Environmental > Terrestrial > Soil > Palsa > Peat permafrost | place: Sweden... | reverse complement strand
GCCTCGCTGCAAAGCGGGTTGCCCGGGTGCTATGTGATCCATGCGCCGGCCCGGCAAACCGTGCCGCTGGTGTTTTCGTCGCCGCATTCAGGCTGTTGCTACGACGATGAATTCATCGCCACCGCGCGGCTGGACGAGAAAACGCTCCGCCGCAGCGAAGACAGCTATGTTGACGACATCTTCGGTACCGCCCCCGCCCATGGCGCGCCCCTGATCGCGGCCACCTTCCCGCGCGCTTTCTGCGACGTGAACCGGGAGGCCTGGGAGCTGGATCCCGCGATGTTCGAGGACACGCTGCCAGCCTGGGTGAACACCACCAGCCCGCGTGTCGGCGCGGGCCTCGGCACCATTGCCCGCGTGGTGGCCAATGGCGAGGCCATTTACGGTATCCGGCTGCGCTTCGCCGAGGCGCAGCGCCGCGTGCATGGCTACTGGCAACCCTATCATGATGCGCTGCTGTCGATGATTGAAGATACGCGGGCGCACTTTGGCGCCTGTCTTCTGGTGGATTGCCATTCGATGCCGTCGGGCACCATCGCCGGAAGGCGGGCGATGCCGGATGTGGTTCTGGGCGATGTCCATGGCACCACCTGCGCGCCGGCGGTGATGCGGCGGGCGGAAGCGTTCTTTAGCGAACGGGGGTACTTGACGCGCCGTAACGACCCCTACGCCGGTGGTTACGTGACGCGCCACTACGGTCGCCCCAACGCCAATATTCATGCGCTGCAGATCGAAATCGCGCGCGGGCTCTATATGGACGAGGCAACGCTGGAGAAACGATCTGGTTATGCCCGGGTCAAGCGCGATGCCGATGCGCTGATCCCGGTATTGGCGGCGCTTGCCGCCGAACTGGCCGGCGGGGCATAGGCGCCCGTCCGCTAGTCTAGATGCTGCCGCCGATCTTCACGAACAGCGTGCTAAGAGTAGTTCCGAAGGTTTTGAATATACCGATCAACGCCAGGCCAAGAACGCCCGCGATGATGCCGTATTCCAAGGCCGTAACCCCACGTTCATCGTTATGTAGATTGCGCAATTGAGCAACAATTCGCATCACGACCCATCTCTCCTGACTTTTCGCTTTGAACCGCGCCCGATTTTGGAAACGCGCGTGAACCATATGCCACCACACGTGACCGAGAGCAACTATATTTTAAGAGGCTGCGCGGCGTTTGACGCTTTTTTTGGGCAATATCACACAAACGTGTGATCCTCTGGCACCTGCCGCCTACCGAAGGTTGTCCCAGGGCCGGAGTGCCCAGGCTGGTGGGACCCCCAAAAAAGAAAAGGCGGTGCCTTGCGGCACCGCCAAGTTTAGGGAGGAAACGTCCAAGAAGCAGTGCGCCAAAGCGCGCTGCAGCGCACAATCTAGGTGCGGTCCCGTGAGCATTCAAGCTTTATTTTGCACCGCAGCAATTCACGACGATGGCTGACGCGGCGCCGCTAACGCGCAAGCAAGGTGTTTCGCCTAGAGGCCATGGATGGCCTTCCAGCGAAAGCTTTTTCATGCCGTGGTGGCGTTTGCGAGTACGCCGGCGCTGGTGCGCGCGCAGGTGCCGCACTCGCCCTGCCCGGCAGCGATCGCTGCCGCGGAAGCGCAGATGCATATACCCGATGCCTTCCTGTCGGCCATGGGCCAAGTGGAGTCGGGGCGCCCGGACCCAGGCAATGACCAAACCAAGTACTCTCAATTCAGAGGCGCGGCCAAAGGCGCGGCCAAAGGCGCGGCCAAAGGCGCGGCCAAAGACCCGAGCGCCGCGCGGACACCATGGCCCTGGACGATCAATGCGATGGGCCAGGGCCATTTCTATGCCAGCAAGGCCGAGGCCGTGGCGGCGGCGCGGCAATTTCTTGCCAGCGGCGTGCAGTCCATCGATGTCGGATGCCTGCAGATCAACCTGTTTTACCATCCGGCCGCGTTCGCTTCCCTGGATCAGGCGTTCGACCCGCAAGCCAATGCCGATTTCGCGGCCCGCATGCTGCTGGGACTTTTTCAACAAACCGGAAGCTGGCCACGCGCAGCCGCGGCCTACCATTCCATGACACCCGCCTTGGGCCAGTTGTATGAGCGCAAGGTGCTGGATGCATGGGCGGCGCCAGATCCCCGGCTGCCTTACCGGGCTGCGGACGCGTCCTCCGACGGCACGATCGGGGCGCAAGCCCTGCCCGCCGCGGAGCGGGTCGCTACATCCGCCGTGGCGCGGCCGCGATTAGCGTTGACGGCCACCGAGCCGATTGCGGCGGCGCCGCCACCGGTGGCCGCGCGTGCGCGCGGCATGGAGCTGCCGGTATCTCCTGGCGCCATGCGTGCAACGTCGCCCGGCGCAAATCCGGTTTCAAACGCCCGCACCCTGGCTCTCTATCGAGCCTTCCCGGTCCGCCTCGCCTTTCAGCCACCGCCAGTCCGGCGCGTCATCACGCCGAAATCATCGCTCCCGCGCATACGTTGAGACGATTCTGGGATCCGCGTGCGTAAGCAATGCCTGCATTGATAACTACTAGACCAGGGCATGACGGTTCGGGTTGAAATCTTACTTGCCTGCTTCGAATACTGTGCCGCCATGACACGGCGAGGGGTTGCAGTTGTAATCGCGGTCTGGTTCCTGCGCCCAGGTTGCCCATATGGCCCCCGTTACCCAGGAGATTCGACCTATGCGCCGTGGGGTTTTGCCCGCCGCCTTGCCCGCGGTCTTGATTGCCATGCTTGCCGGCGGAACACAGGCGGCGGCCCAAGTGCCGCCCGCGCCACCAGTTACCGTCACCCCGGCCGCGCGGCAGGATGTGCCGGTTTATGCGAGCGGCATCGGCACCGTACAAGCCTATCGCAGCGTGCTCGTGCGCGCTCGAGTGGATGGCACGCTGGACAATATCCAGTTCCGCGAGGGCCAGGATGTGAAGCCGGGTGATTTGCTGGCCGAGATAGACCCCCGCCCCTACGCCGCTCTGCTGGCCGAAGCACGGGCCAAGCGCGCCTCTGACGCCGCTCAGTTGTTGAATGCACACCTGGACCTGACCCGGTATTCATCCTTGGCACGCACGAACTTCGCCAGCCGGCAGCAGGTGGATACCCAGCAGGCGGTTGTTGACCAGGCCGAGGCCAATCTGCAGGGCGACGATGCGGCGATCGAGGCCGCGGCCTTGAACCTTTCATTCTGCCGCATCGAAAGCCCGATCAGCGGCGTGGTCGGCTTGCGCCTGGTCGATATCGGAAATTTGATCCACGCGACCGATACCGCCGGCATCGTGACCATCACCCAGGTGGAGCCGATTTCACTGATCTTCACCTTGCCGGAAGATCAACTGCCGGCGGTGCGTGACGCCATGGCACATGGCACAGCCCCCGTGCTTGCCTACACCAGCGACGGCGGACGCAAGCTGGCCGAAGGCACGCTGCTGACGCCGAGCAATAGTATCGACACCACCACGGGAACGATTCAGCTGAAAGCCACCTTCGCGAATACCGACCGGCACCTCTGGCCAGGCCAGTTTGTCGCTGCCCGCATTCAACTGGGCATTGCGCACAACGCCGTGACAGTACCGGAAAGCGCCGTTCAACACGGGCCGGACGGGTTATACGTGTATATTGTCAAGCCGGACCAGACGGCTGCGCGGGTTGACGTAACCCTTGGCTACGAGGGCGGCGGCCAGGCAATTGTCACGCAAGGTCTTTCAGGCGGCGAGGATGTGATCACGGCCGGGCAGGTGCGCGTGTTGCCGGGTCTGAAAGTGGCGCCTCACCGGGACGCGAAAAGCTGAAGCCCGTACAATCGCCTAACACCGCCCGAGGGCTGACCACCGCCCAAGGGCTGAACAACGCACTGCAGATCGGGCTTCGCCAGTGAGCATTTCCACTCCCTTCATCGAGCGGCCAGTCGGCACCTCCCTGCTGATGGCCGCGATTTTTCTGCTAGGCGTCGCCTGTTACCCGCTGCTGCCGGTGGCGCCGTTGCCGACGGTGGATTTTCCCACCATTTCCATTACGGCCACTTACCCCGGCGCCAGCCCGGACGTGATGGCGAGTTCCGTGGCCGAGCCGCTGGAAACCCAGTTCAGCCAGATCAATGGCCTGGCGCAGATGACATCCGTCAACGTGCTGGGCACCAGCGCTGTGACGCTGCAATTCGATCTGAGCCGTAACATCGATGCCGCGGCAACGGACGTGCTGGAAGCGATTAACGCGGCCCAGGGTCAGTTGCCGAAAAACCTGCCCAGCCAGCCGACATTGCGCAAGGTTAACCCCGCCGACTCGCCAATCTACATCGCCGCGGTGCAGAGCGACGACGTGCCGATGACCACGGTGGATGATTACGCCGAAAACGTCCTGAGCCAGCAGCTATCGCAAATCACCGGCGTCAGCCAGGTTTCAGTCGGCGGCCAGCAGAAACCGGCCATTCGCATCGACATCGATCCCGCCAAGCTCGCCAATATGGGCATGACGTTGGAGGATGTGCGTGGCACGCTGGTGAACGCCACGGTGAACGGGCCCAAGGGCAGCCTGGACGGGCCCAACCAGTCATTGACCGTACAGGATAACGACCAGCTCACCGAGCCGGCACCGTACGCCAACCTGATCCTGGCGTATCGCAACGGCGCGCCGATCCGGGTACGCGATATCGGCACGGCCACGCGCGGGCCGCAGAACCGCGAATTGCTATCCTGGCAGAACGGCCACAAGGGCGTGCTGCTGGTGATATTCAAACAGCCGGGCGCCAACGTCATTGCCACGGTGGAGCGGATCAAGGCGGCATTGCCACGGCTGGAAGCCGATATTCCGCCCACCATCCACGTTCGAACCATCGTTGACCGCACGCAGACCATCCGCGCTTCGGTGCACGACGTGGAATTCACGCTCATGCTCTCCATCGCCCTGGTGGTGATGGTGATTTTCCTGTTCCTGCGCAGCGCTTGGGCCACGATCATCCCCAGTGTCACGGTGCCGCTGGCCCTGGTGGGCACCTTCGCCGCGATGTATCTGCTGGGCTACAGCCTGGATAATCTGTCGCTGATGGGCATGACAATCGCGGTGGGTTTCGTCGTCGACGACGCCATTGTCATGCTGGAAAACATCTACCGCCATATCGAGGACGGCATGCGGCCGATGGAAGCCGCCCTGAAGGGGGCCGGCGAAATCGGTTTCACAATCGTGTCGATCAGCGTGTCTCTGATTGCCGTGTTCATTCCGCTGCTGCTGATGGGCGGTATTGTCGGCCGGCTGCTGCGCGAATTCGCCATGGTCGTGTCCATCACCGTGGTGGTTTCGGCGTTCGTGTCGCTGACGCTGACGCCGATGATGTGCGCACGCTTCCTGAAGCAGGAGCACGGCGATCGCGGACGCTTCTACCAGGCCATCGAAGCGGTATTCGACGGCATGCTGAATTTCTACCGGCGCACGCTGCAAGTGGCGCTGCGTTTCCGCTTCATTACGCTGATGGTGTTCCTGGCTACGGTCTGTGTCACCGGCGTGCTGTTCGTGATGATCCCGAAGGGATTCTTCCCCACCCAGGATATCGGCCTGATCATCGGCATAACCGATGCCGCCCAGGACATCAGCTACGACGCCATGATGGCGCGCCAGGAGCGGGTGAACGAGATCGTGCGCAACGATCCAGCGGTGGCAAGCTTCGCCTCGCTGGTGGGCGCCGGCAACAACGGGCAGACGGCCAATAACGGCCGCATCTTCATCAACCTGAAGCCCTGGGGCACGCGCGACCCGGTGATGACCGTGATCGCGCGCCTGAGCCAGAAAGTGCAGGCACTGGAAGGCATCCGCCTGTTCATGCAGCCGGCGCAGGACATTACGGTGGGTGGCCGCCTGTCACGTACACAGTATCAGTACACGATCCAGGACGTGGATTCGCTAGAACTGAATAGCTGGGCGCCGAAGATCCTGGACAAGATCCGGGGCATTAAAGGCATTCGCGATGTCACCAGCGACCAGCAGAATGCCGGCACCACGGCCACATTAGTCATCGATCGTGATGCCGCCGCGCGCTTCGGCATTCAGCCGCAGCAGATCGACGACACGCTGTACGATGCTTTCGGCCAGCGCCAGGTGGTGCAGTACTTCACCCAGGTGAATTCCTACTGGGTGGTGATGGGCGTGCCGGACAAATTGGAAGGCGACGTCAATACGCTGCGCATGCTGTACGTGAAGGGGGCGAATGGCGTGGCGGTGCCACTTTCGGCGCTGGTGCACAGCAGCACGGTGCCGATTACGCCGCTGGCAGTGAACCACCAGAGCCAGTTCCCAGCCGTAACAATCAGCTTTAACCTGAGCGACGGCGCGTCGCTGGGCGATGCCGTGAACCAGATTTCCGCCATGAACACGGCGTTGGGCGTACCCCCCAGCCTGCAGGGGTCGTTCCAGGGTAATGCGGCGGCGTTCCAAAGTTCGCTGTCGAGCGAGCCGTATCTGATCGCCGCCGCGCTGGTGTCCGTCTACATCATCCTGGGCATCCTGTACGAGAGCTACATCCTGCCGCTGACGATCCTTTCCACACTGCCATCGGCCGGCGTGGGCGCGCTGGTGATGCTGATGATCGCCGGGCGCGACCTGTCGGTGATCGCCATCATCGGCATCATCCTGCTGATCGGTATTGTGAAAAAGAACGGCATCATGATGGTGGATTTCGCCATCCACGCCGAACGCGAAGGCGGCATGGAACCGCTGGAAGCCATCACGCAAGCCTGCCTGCTGCGCTTCCGGCCGATCATGATGACTACAGCTGCGGCATTACTCTCCGGCTTGCCGCTGATGCTGGGCCATGGCGCCGGCAGCGAACTGCGCCAGCCGCTGGGGTATGCGATGGTGGGCGGGCTTATCCTAAGCCAGGCGCTCACGCTTTATACGACGCCGGTGATTTACTTGTACCTGGACGGGCTGGCGCATGCGCTGGCGCCTCGGCGCAAACGCACCATGCCTCGGATGGCACAGAAGATGGGCGCCGCTACGTAAAGAAAACGAGGCCTTCGTGAAGGCCTCGTATAAATGACGGGGGGTTTGGGGGGACAAGCTTTGTCCCCCCAATTCTTCCCTTGATTCAACGAAAGAAAGTTTTGGGCGGCTGCGGAGTCAGCTCAGGGAGTCACCTCGAACACGGCGCCGCCGCTACCAAATCCGCCCCCGGCGGCCGTGCCATAGAGGTTGCCCTTGGCATCATTTACCAGAGCCGATACGGGACCGGCGCCGTCCCGGCCGTATTCCGGATTGAAGCTATGGAGCACCTTGGCCGTCCAAGCCGTTCCACTGGCGGGTGGTGTCAGCTTGAACACGGTGCCGTAGTTGAAAGCGCCGCCCTGCTGAGCCGTGCCATAAAGCGCGCCGGCGCGGTTGGCGAGCAGACCTCCCACGGGGGAGTTTCCATCCTTACCGGTGAAGCTGTGGATCAGGGTCTCGGTCCAGGCCGTACCCGTACCCGTTGGCGGTGCAAGTTTGAAGGCCGCGCCGACGTTGTTGGCACCACCCTGGGTTACCGTACCGTAGAGCGCGCCATTGGCATCGGCCAATAATTGCTCCGTCCCAGGAATGGCCCCGTCATTATCCACCCCGGCGTTGAAGCTGTGCAGGACGGTCTCATTCCACGGACCGCTCGAGCCCGCCGGCGGGGTCAGCTGGAAGACCGTGCCTTCGCCGACGGTGCCGCCAACGTAGGTTGTGCCGTAGAGCGCGCCGCTCTTGCCGAACAGCAAGGATCCCAACGGAGTGGCGCCATCCGGGCCCATGAAGCTGTAAATGATCGTCTCGGTCCAGCTGCCTTGGCTGGTTGCCGGCGGGGTGAGTTTGTACACAATGCCATTGCCCTGCGCATTGCTGCTGCTTGCGGCTCCGCCGCTGCCCGCCGTGCCATAAAGCGCGCCGCTCTTATCAGCGATCAGACCGGACTGTGGGAAGGCGCCGTCGGAGGTAGATACGCCAGTGAAAGTATGGAGCAGTTCCTCGGTCCAAGCTTTCTGCCCCGCGGCTGGCGGCACCAAGGCATAGACCGTACCGTTGCCGAAGCCGGTTCGGGTTCCGCCCGCCGTGGTTACGCCGTAGAGCACGCCGTTCTTGCCTTCCAGCAGCGTGCCGGTGGGCTCGGCGCCGTCGGTGCCGTCAAAGCTGTAGAGCTCGGTCTTGCGCCAGGCGGTTTCGCCTTTGGCCGGCGGGGCGAGTTCGTAAATCGCGCCATAATTGTAGGTGCCGCCGATATTGGTAGTGCCGTAGTACTGACCGCTTTTGCTCTTCAGCAAAGCGCCGAACGGATTGGCCGCATCGGGACCGAACGCGCGAAACTGGCGCAGCAATGTTTGAGTCCAGGCGGTGTCACCGGGTTTCGGCGGTGTCAGCATGAAGATGTTTCCACCACCGTTACCAGTCTTGAGGCCGCCATCGAACGCCGTGCCAACCAGTGCGCCGCTCGCGTCGAGAGTCAGCCCGACTGGGTTGGCGCCGTTCGGCCCGGTAAAGCTGGCCAGCGCCGCCTCGGTCCAGGCCGTCTGGCCCTTTGCCGGCGGGGTTAGCGCGTATACCGTGCCGGAGCTGGTGGTACCGCCCGCATTGCTGGTCCCGTATAGCGTGCCATCGGGACTCAGGACCGGGGTGTAGTCCGGCGATCCGCCATCAAGTCCGCCGGTAAAGTTGTAGAGCACAGCCTCCAACCACGTGCTCTGACCCGCGGATGGCGGCGTGAGCGAGAAGACCGTGCCCCAACCGCCCGATCCCGCGCCGTTGGTGGTTCCATAGAGGACGCCATTGCCGTCGCGCACCAGCCCGCCATTGGGGAAAAACCCGTCGGGTTGCCCGCGAAAGCTGTACAGAATGGTTTTGGGCCATGGCGACCCGGCGGTTGCGGGCGGCGTCAGACGGAAAACCGTACCGGCACCGCTCTGGCCGCCCACCGACGTCATACCGTAGATCGCGCCGGTATTATCCAGGAGCAACCCGTTACTTGGGCTGGCGCCGTCCGTTTGGCCCTGAAAGGCATACAGCACGTCTTCGGTCCACGCGGTACCCCCGGCGGGCGGTGGGGTCAGGCTGAACACCGTGCCGCTATTGCCGCTTCCGCCGGCCACGGTCGAGCCATAGAGAACGCCATTGCCGTCAACAACCAGGGTTCCATACGGCGATTGCCCGTCGTTGCCGCCATTGAAGCTGTAGAGGACGGTCTCGGTCCAGGCTGTCTGCCCAGTAGCGGGTGGGGTCAACTTGAAGACCGCGCCATTGCCATGGGCGCCGCCCAGGCCCGTGACGCCGTAAACGGCGCCGTCGGCGCCAACCAGCAACCCGGAGGAGGGCGTGGCACCGTCGGGCGCGCCGGAGAACGCGTAGATGACATTCTCGGTCCAGCTGGACTGCCCAGCCGCCGGCGGGATGAGCTCGAACACGATCCCGTTCCCGGTGGCGCCGCCGTCATCGGTGGTCCCGTAGTACACGCCGTTGGGGCCGGGGGTCAGCGCCGCCTGCGGCGCATGCCCGCTGTCGGTGACATCGAAATTATACAGCACGGTTTCGACCGGCGCCGCCGCTGCGGGGGGCACGGATGCAGCAAGTGTCAGGATAAATGTCGCATAGCCTGAACGGCGGGTCAGACTCTGTTTCAGAGGGAACTTCATGCTGGTCTCCATTATGCTGGGGGGCCCGCCGCTCACTGAAACGGCTTGGGGCGCCGTGCTATGGGCGGCACGTTGCTGGCATGTGACAGCGCTGTCAATAATTCAGGCATCTAGAATTCGTGCGGCGTCGGAAATTGTGTGGCCGGCCGTCAGTGCCGTTGTTCCGGTCGGCGCGTGTTCCACGCGGGGGGTTGCCGGAGCGGAGTTAGCCGCAGAAGACCCGCCAGCCACCACCGAGTTTTCAACGTGGAGAGATCCGAGAATGTTGGCGCGTTCGTCGCCTAGACCGCATCCGCGGCGGCGAGGACCTGCGCCCGAAGCCGGAGCTTTAACGGCGGTGCACGGGCTAACGTGCCCCTGGCCTTTTTCCCTTTTCCGCCGCACAACTCCGGCATGCCCGGACGCTATTTCGAAGACTGGACCCAGGGTGACACACTCACCCACCCCATCCACCGCACGGTGACGGAAACCGATAACCTGTTACTGTCCGCCCTCACCCATAATCCGCAGCCGCTGCACCTGGACGCGCAATATGCGGCCACCACCGAATTCGGCCGCCTCGTGGTGAACGGCACCTTTACCTTCGCCCTGATGATCGGCCTGACGGTAGGCGAAACCACCCTGGGCACGCTGGTGGCCAATCTGGGCTACGACAAGGTGGTGATGCCGCACCCGGTGTTTATCGGCGATACCATGCGCGCCGAAACCGAGGTGGTGGAGACGCGCGAAAGCCGGTCTCGCCCCAACGCCGGCCTGGTGACATTCCGCCACCGCCTGCGCAACCAGCGCGACGAAATCGTTTGCGAGTGCCTGCGCACAGCGCTGATGCAGCGCCGCCCCGCATGAGTTGGCGATCGCTGCTGTTCGTGCCGGGCGACCGGCCGGAACGCATGGTGAAAGCCGCCGCCACGGATGCCGATGCGCTGATCCTGGATCTGGAGGATTCAGTCGCCGCCGAACGCAAGGCCTTCGCACGTGGCGCCATCGCCGACTTCCTGCACGAACCACGCCGGCAAACTCTCTTCGTGCGCATCAATCCGTTGGACGGTCCCTGGGCTGAAGCTGATCTCGCCGGCATTGCCGCGGCCGCACCCGATGGCATCATGCTGCCCAAAGCCGAGGGGGGCGCTTCCCTTGCACGGCTCGCGGCCCGGCTGGACCAGGATTTTCCGGCCGAAACACGTATCCTGCCCATCGCCACGGAAACCGCGGCCGCGATGTTCCAGCTCGGCACGTATGGCGATGTTACATCGCGGCTGGCCGGCCTCACCTGGGGTGCGGAGGACCTGCCAGCGGCAATCGGCGCCGTCACATCGCGCGAGGCGGATGGCAGCTACACCGCACCCTACGAAATGGCCCGCGCTCTGACACTGTTCGCCGCCCATGCCGCGGGCGTGGCGGCGATCGACACGGTCTATCCCGATTTCCGCGATATGATGGGGCTAACCGCCTACGCCAGCCGCGCGGCGCGTGACGGGTTCGCCGGCATGATGGCCATCCACCCCAGCCAGGTGGCGCCTATTAACGAAGCTTTCACGCCCAGCGAGGCGGCTTTAGCGCACGCTCGGCGTGTGGTGGAGGCGTTTTCCAATAACCCTGGGGCGGGGGTGCTGCCGCTGGATGGGCGAATGATTGATGCACCGCATTTGAAGCAGGCTCATGCGGTGTTGGATCGAGGGAAGGCCAGGGGTTCTGCCCCTGGATCCGCTTTTACCGAACTGACGAACAAGGCAAGAACCTGATCCGGCTTCCGTGTTTTTTTCAGTAGCTTGCGGTTCGGGAGCGCAGGCGAGAGCATGATAGCTTAACGTCGGCACAGGCCCTCACCCCCGGCCGGCCACCCATTCGAAACATCGGTGATGGGGATTGAATAAGGT
>Ga0302314_10018923_pt1 | contig 11465 bp, 10 predicted proteins | sample III_Palsa_N2_3_FD_200533 | JGI IMG/M metagenome (GOLD analysis project Ga0302314, IMG submission 200533) | Peat permafrost microbial communities from Stordalen Mire near Abisko, Sweden - III_Palsa_N2_3 | ecosystem: Environmental > Terrestrial > Soil > Palsa > Peat permafrost | place: Sweden... | reverse complement strand
CAGGCCGCGCTGCAGGACGAGCTGGCGAAGGCGGCGGGAACCTTCAAGGCCGTGGGCGGCGTCGGCATCGTCACCAACGTCCGCACCGGGGAAATCCTCGGCATGGCGAGCTATCCCAACTACGACCCGAACAATCTCGGCGCCGCGACGCCGGACCAGATGCTGAACCGCGTCGCCGCCGCCCGCTACGAGCCCGGCTCGGTGTTCAAGGTCTTCACCGTCGCCATGGGCCTGGATTCCGGCGTCGCCACCCTCAACACCAAATTCGACGCCCGCTCGGCCCTGGTGCTGGCCGGCCGTAAGAACGCGATCCACGATTTTGATAAGGATGGCACCTACCTGCCGCTTTGGGAGGTCTTCACCCACTCGTCCAACATCGGCGCCGCGCGGCTCGGCATTCTCGCCGGCAAGGACCGGATCGATCGCTACTTCCGCGCCTTCGGCCTGTTCAACGCGGCGCCCAGCGAACTGGCGGAGTCGGCCCGGCCGATCCTGCCGCGCGAGATGAACGAGAGCACCATCGCCTCCGTGTCGTTCGGCCAGGGGATAGCGGTCAGCCCGCTGGCGCTGGCGACGGGCATGGGGGCGGTTCTGAACGGCGGCGACTATATTCCGCTGACCATCCGCAAGATCGACCAGCCGCCCAAGGGGCGCCGGGTAGTGTCGGAGGAAACGTCGCGGCAGATGCTCGACCTGATGCGTCTGAACGCCGCCCAGGGCACGGGTCGCTCGGCCGACCAGCAGGCGCCCGGTTATCGGCTCGGCGGCAAGACCGGCACGGCGCAGAAGCCGGTTGGCGGCCGCTATGACGCCACCAAGAAAATATCGTCCTTCGCCGGCATATTCCCCACCGACGGCCCCATGGGCGCCGATCGCTACTTCGTGCTGATCATGCTGGATGAGCCGCAGGGCAACGCCCAGACCGGCGGCTGGGCCACCGGGGCCATGGTCGCGGCGCCGGCGGTGGGTAAGATCGTCGAGCGGATCGCGCCTTACCTGGGCGTTTCCCGCGCGCCGATCTCGTTGCTGGCCGCGTCCAAGCCGGCGCTGACACCGCAGCAGCTGAATGGCGAGGAGCATTGAGCGATGAAGCTCTCCGCGCTCCTGCACCAGCATCTGGCCATCGATCCGGAGATCACCGGCGTAACCTCTGACAGCCGGATGGTGCGGCCGGGCTTTCTGTTCGCCGCCCTGCCGGGCGCCAAGGTGGACGGCAAAAGTTTTGCGGAAACCGCCGTTCAGGCTGGCGCGGCTGCGGTGATCGCCAGCGGCCCGATCGACGGCCTGGCTGCGCCGGTGATCGAGGTCTATGACCCGCGCCGCACCTACGCTCTGGCGGCGGCGGCCTTCTGGGGCAGGCAGCCCAAGATCTGCGTCGCCGTCACCGGGACCAACGGCAAGACCTCGGTCGCCACCTTCTGCCGCCAGATCTTCACTCGGCTCGGCCGCCGCGCCGCCAGCATGGGCACATTGGGCGTGCGGGCCGGCGATGAGCAGATCACCCCGCCTGGTCTTACGACCCCCGACGCCGGCGACGTGGCGCGCCTGCTGGCCCAACTGGCCGAGCGCGGCGTCACCCATTTGGCGCTGGAAGCCTCGTCGCATGGGATCGACCAGCGGCGCATCGATGGGGTTCGTCTTACCGCCGCGGGCTTCCTCAACCTGACCCAGGATCATCTGGACTATCACGCCACCATGGGCGCCTATCGCGCCGCCAAGCTGCGCCTGTTCGACACCCTGCTGCCGCGCGGCGCCCCGGCTGTGTTGAACGCGGACAGCGATTCCTTTCCGGCCTTCGCCTCTACCGCGACCTTCGCCGGCCATCCGCTGATGTCAGTCGGTGAGCGAGGGCAGGCGCTGAAGCTGGCCGCCCGGACGCCCCTGGCGGATGGTCAGCGTCTATCCGTCGTCGCCGAGGGCCGGAGGTTCGATATCAAGTTGCGGCTGGTCGGCGCCTTTCAGGCCAGCAACGCCCTGATGGCGGCCTGCCTCTGCATCGCGGCCGGCGAGGCGGTTGAACCCGTGCTGGCCGCCCTGGAGCAGATCGAAGGCGCCCCCGGCCGGCTGCAACGGGTCGGCGCCGGTCCACGCGGCGGCGAAGCCTATGTCGATTACGCCCACACGCCCGACGGGTTGGAGACGGTGCTCAACGCCCTGCGCCCGCACGTCGCCGGCCGCCTGATCGTGGTGTTCGGCTGCGGCGGGGACCGTGATCGCGGCAAGCGGCCGATCATGGGCGATATCGCCTCGCGGCTGGGCGACGTGGTCATCGTCACCGACGACAACCCCCGTTCCGAACAACCGGCCGCGATCCGGGCCGCGATCCTCGCCTCGGCGCCGGGTGCGCGCGAGGTCGGCGACCGGGCCAAGGCCATCGCCGCCGCCGCCGCCATGCTGGGTGAGGGCGATATCCTGGTGGTCGCCGGCAAGGGCCACGAACGCGGACAGATTGTCGGCGATCGCACCCTGCCGTTCGACGATGTCGCCCAGACCCGCTCGGCCCTCGGTCTGGAGCCGGCGCATGTCTGAGCCGCTGTGGACCTCGTCCGAGATATTGGCGGCGACCGGCGGCGCGCTGAGCGGCGAGGCTTTCGCCGCAACCGGCGTCTCCATCGACACCCGCACGATCGAGGCCGGCGATCTGTTTGTCGCCCTGGCCGGCTTGCGCGACGGCCATGAGTTCATCGACCAGGCCTTGGCCAAGGGCGCGGCTGGCGCGTTGGCGACCAAACCGGGCGCGGGCGCGCGGGTCATCGTGGGCGACGTCCTGGTTGCGCTGGAGCAGTTGGGCTTGGCGGCGCGGGAGCGGGCGCCTCAGGCTCGGCGCGGCGCGGTCACCGGCTCGGTGGGCAAGACCAGCGTCACCCAGGCCATCGCCGCCGGCCTGGCGCTGGCCGGCCCGTCCCACACCTCGGTCCATTCCTACAACAACCACATCGGCGTGCCGCTGACCCTGGCGCGGATGCCGCGCGGGACCGAACGCGCGGTGTTCGAGATCGGCATGAACCACGCCGACGAGATCGTCCCCCTCTCGCGCATGGTGCGGCCCCAGGCGGCGGTGATCACCACCGTCGGCCCGGTGCACGTCGAGAACTTTCCCCATGGCGAAATCGGCGTGGCGCGGGCCAAGGCGGAGATATTCGCCGGCGTGCCCGCCGGCGGCGTGGCCATCCTCAACGCCGACAATCCCTGGTTCGACCTGCTCAGGGGCGAAGCGGAACGGGCCAACCTTCGGGTCTGGTCGTTCGGCTCGGCCGCACCTTGCGACGCCCGCTTGATCGAGGTCGCGCCGGACGGGGAGGGGCTTCGCGTCGCCGCCGAGCTGCATGGCCGCAAGATCGACCTCACCCTGCGCCAGACCGGCGTGCAGTGGGGCCTCAACAGCCTGTCCGTCCTGCTGATGCTCAAAGCGCTGGATGTCGACCTCGCGATCGGCCTTCGCGCGCTGTCCGAATTCGCGCCCCTGGAGGGCCGGGGCGCTGAGCTGACCGTCGCTGTTCCTGGCGGCGCCTTCACCCTGATCGACGACAGCTTCAACGCCAATTCCCTGTCGACCACGGCGGCGCTGAAGACCCTGGGCGCGCGTCCGGCGAGCGGACGGCGGATCGTCGCACTCACCGACATGCTGGAGTTGGGCCAGATGAGCGCGGGCCTGCACGCCGGCCTCGCCGAGCCGATCGATGAAGCCAAGGTCGATCTGGTGTTTTGCGCCGGTCCCTTGATGCGATCGCTGTGGGAAGCCCTTCCGTCGACTCGGCGCGGGGGTTACGCCGATAGCGCGGCTGAGCTTGAGCCACGGCTGGTCGATGCGATCCGGCCTGGGGACGTGGTGCTGGTCAAGGGTTCGAAGGGTTCGAAGGCAAGCGCGCTGGCCAAGGCGCTGGCCGGGCTGTCTGTCGAGGCGGGGGAATTGGGCTGATGCTGTACCTGCTTTACCTGCGCCTGGCGGAACATCACCACTATGTGCCGATCCTCAACCTTTTGAGATACCTAACTTTTCGGTCTGGCATGTCGGTGATCACCGCCCAGGTGATCGTGGTCGCCATGGGGTCGCGCTTCATCCGCTGGTTGCAGGCCAGGCAGGGCAAGGGGCAGCCGATCCGCGCGGACGGCATCGCCCGCCACATCACCGAAAAGGCCGGCACCCCGACCATGGGCGGCCTGATGATCCTGGCCGGCCTACTGGGGGGCACCCTGATCTGGGGCGACCTGACCAATGTCTATGTCTGGACGGCGATGCTGGTCACCGCCAGCTATGGCCTGCTGGGCTTCCTCGACGACTATTCCAAGGTGACCAAACAGAGCACCGATGGCGTCTCGGCTCGGGTGCGGCTGGTGATTGAGTTCGTCATCGCCGCCCTGGCTGTGCTGGCGATGATCATGCTGGCGGAAAAGTCGCCCAACACGCCCCACCTTTCTACATCGCTGACCTTCCCGATCTTTAAGGACGCGGTGATCAATCTTGGCTGGTTCTATCTCGCCTTCGCCGGGATCGTGGTGGTGGGCGCGGCCAATGCGGTGAACTTCACCGATGGCCTCGATGGGTTGGCCATCGTGCCGGTGATGATCGCCGCCGCCACCTTTGGCGCCCTGGCCTATCTGGTCGGCAACCGGGTGTTCGCCGAATATCTGCAGGAGCATTTCGCGCCGGGCGTCGGAGAATTGGCGGTCTTCTGCTCGGCCATCGTCGGCTCGGCCCTGGGCTTCCTCTGGTACAACGCCCCACCGGCGAAAATCTTCATGGGCGACACCGGCTCCCTGGCCCTCGGCGGGGCCATCGGCACGGTCGCCGTGGCCTGCAAGCACGAGATCGTCCTGGCCATCGTCGGCGGCCTGTTCGTCGCCGAGGCCCTGTCGGTGATCATCCAGGTCGCCTGGTTCAAGCGGACCGGCAAGCGGGTCTTCCTGATGGCGCCGATCCACCACCATTTCGAGAAGCTCGGCTGGCCGGAATCCACCGTCGTGATCCGGTTCTGGATCGTGTCGCTGGTTCTGGCCGGGCTCGGCCTCGCCACCCTCAAGCTGAGATAGGGGAGGGCAGGCGCGCGTGATCCCGGTTCGTGGCTTTGAGGGCAGGAAGGTCGCCGTGTTCGGCCTTGGCCGCAGCGGTCTGACCGCCGCGCGCGCCCTGAAGGCCGGCGGCGCCGAACTCGCGCTTTGGGACGAAAGCGACGCCTCTCGCCAGGCGGCCGTCGCCGAGGGCTTCCCGCTGGAAGACCTGCGTATCGCCGACTGGTCGAGCTTCGCCGCCCTGGTGCTGGCGCCCGGCGTGCCGCTGACCCACCCCGAGCCGCATTGGACCGTGCAAATGGCTCAAGGAACTGGCGTGGAGGTGATTGGCGACATCGAGCTGTTCGCCCGCACCGTCAACGCCGCGCCGGAGCACAAGCGGCCCAAGGTCGTGGTCATCACCGGCACCAACGGCAAGTCGACCACAACCGCCCTGATCGGCCACATCCTCACCGCCGCCGGTCGCGACGCCCGCATCGGCGGCAACATCGGCGTCGGCGTCCTCGGCCTCGACGACATGCATGGCGGCGCGGTCTATGTGCTGGAGGTCTCGTCCTATCAGCTCGACCTGACCTCCAGCCTGAAGCCGGATGTCGCCATCCTGCTCAACATCACCCCCGACCATCTCGACCGGCATGGCGGCATGGATGGCTATGTGAAGGCCAAGCGGCGGGTGCTGCTGAATCAGGGCAAGGGCGACACCGCCGTGATCGGCGTCGACGACGCCTACGGCCAGCAGATCTGCACCGAGATCACCGCCGCCAACCGGCGCACCATCCGTCCCATTTCCGCCAAGACGGCGATCGGCCGCGGCGTCTATGCCCTGCAGGGCCTGCTCTATGACGCCACCGGCGAGCGGGTGCTGGAGGTGGCGGACCTGGAGCGCGTGCCCTCGCTGCCCGGCCGTCACAACGCTCAGAACGCCGCCGCCGCCTATGCCGCCGTGCGGGCCCTGGGCGTGTCGCTGGAAGACGCGGCGACCGGACTGCAAACCTTCCCCGGCCTGGCGCATCGCATGGAGACCATCGCGGTGTTCGACGGCGTCCGGTTCGTCAACGACTCCAAGGCCACCAACGCCGACGCCGCGCGACAGGCCCTCAGTTCCTATCCGAAGGTCTACTGGATCGCCGGCGGCCGGGCCAAGGCCGGCGGCATCGACGCCCTGAAAGACCTCTTCCCCCGCGTCGCCAAGGCCTATCTGGTCGGCGAAGCGGCGGACGACTTCGCGGCGACCCTGGGTGACGCCGCGCCTCATGTGGTCAGCCGGACCCTCCATGCCGCCGCCGCCGACGCCTACGCCGATGCCCGCGCTGCCGGCGAGCCGGCCATCGTCCTGCTGTCGCCGGCCTGCGCCTCCTTTGACCAGTTTCCGGATTTCGAGGTGCGTGGCGACGCCTTCCGCGCCGCGGTGCTTGAGCTGATGCGTGAACCGGCAAGAGGGGCCACGGGATGAAACCGCAGAGCTACGCCTTCTCTCGTACCGACCGCTCCAAGCTGGGCGTCTGGTGGTGGACCGTCGATCACCCGCTGCTGGCCGCCACGGCCATCCTGATGGTGCTGGGGGTGATGCTGTCCTTCGGCAACAGCCCGGCGGCGGCGGCGCGGATGAACCTGCCCGACCCGTTCCACTTCGCCGTGCGCCAATGCCTGTTCGGCCTCGGCGGCGCGGCCATCGTGCTTTGCGTGTCGATGATGTCGCCGCGCGGAATCAAGCGGGCGGCGGTGGCGATCTACATCGTCTCGATCCTGATCATGTTGGCCCTGCCGTTTCTCGGCCACCACGCCAAGGGCGCCACCCGCTGGCTGCAGTTCGGCGGCTTTTCGCTGCAGCCCTCCGAGTTCATGAAGCCGGCGCTGATGATCATCGCCTCCTGGATGTTCGCGGAGGCCCAGAAGGGCGAGGGGGTGCCGGGGGTTTCCATCGCCTTCGTCCTCTACGGCATGGCGGTGGTGCTGTTGCTGCTGCAGCCGGACGTGGGCCAGACGGTGCTGATCACCATCGCTTTCGGCGCCGCCTTCTTCATGGCCGGCGTGCCGTTCGCCTGGATCGTCGGCCTGGGGGCCACGGCGATCGCGGGCCTGATGTCGCTCTACTTCGTTTTCGGCCACGTGGCCGAGCGGGTGCACAAATTCCTGTCGCCTGAAACCGCCGACACCCAGCAGATCGATCGCGCCCAGGCGGCCATCGCCGCCGGCGGCCTGTTTGGGCGCGGCCCTGGCGAAGGCATCTTGAAGCGACAGATTCCGGACGTGCAGACCGACTTCGCCTACTCCGGCGCGGCGGAGGAATACGGCCTGCTGTTCTCCCTGCTGCTGATCACCCTGCTGGGCTTCATCGTCATTCGCGGACTCTACAAGTCGATGAAACTGTCCGACCCGTTCGAGCAGGTTTCCGCGGCGGCATTGTTCGTGCTGGTGGGGCAGCAGGCCTTCATCAATGTCGCGGTGAACTTGAAGATGATCCCGACCAAGGGCATGACGCTGCCCTTCATCTCCTATGGAGGATCATCGATGCTGGCGATGGGATTGACCCTGGGCATGGCGCTGGCGCTGACCCGCAAGCGGCCGGGCGCCTATAACGTCGTGGAAAACCCCGTCGGCGCCTACGCGTGAGCAAGGCCCATTTAGCCGTCGTCGCCGCCGGCGGCACCGGCGGCCATCTGTTCCCCGCCCAGGCTCTGTCGGAGGCCCTGACAGCCCGTGGTTGGCGGATCGTGCTGGCCACCGACGAGCGCGGCGCGGGCTATGCCGGCGCCTTTCCGGCCGAGGAGCGGATCGCCCTGTCGGCCGCCACCTACAAGCCCGGCGACCCGGTCGGCCTGATCCGCGCGGGCCTGGCGATCGGGCAGGGGGTCGGCCAGGCCATGGCGGCGTTCAAGCGCCTCGACCCGAGCGTCGTCGTCGGCTTCGGCGGCTATCCCTCCGTCCCGTCGCTGCTGGCGGCCATCGCCACCGGCCGCCGCACCATGATCCACGAGCAGAACGCGGTGATGGGTCGCGCCAACCGCCTGCTCGCCCCCATGGTCGCCGAGGTCGCCTGCGCCTTTCCGACCCTGCAGAAGGCCAGCGCCAAGGTTGCCGCCCGCGCCCATGTGGTCGGCAGCCCCGTTCGCCCGGAAATCCGCGCCAACGCCGACCAGCCCTACGCCCCGCCAACCGATATAATCCGTATACTGATCACCGGCGGCAGCCAGGGCGCGCGCCTGCTGTCCGAGACCACGCCCCGCGCCATCGCCCGCCTGCCCGAGGCCCTGCGCGCGCGCCTGTCGGTGCAGCAGCAGACCCGTCCGGAGTCCGCCGAGATCGCTCGGTCGGTTTATCAGGACGCCCTGGTCAAGGCAGAGATCGCGCCGTTTTTCCGCGACATGGCCAGCCGCCTTTCCGACGCCCATCTGGTCATCGGCCGCAGCGGCTCCTCCACGGTCTGCGAAATCGCCGCCGTGGGCCGACCCTCGATCCTGATCCCGCTCAAGGTCGCCCTGGACGACGACCAGGGCCAGAACGCCCGGTTGCTGGTCGAGGTTGGCGCGGCGGAAATGCTGCGCGAGGATGTCCTGACCGTCGACAGCCTCGCCAACCTGATCCAGGCCCTGGTCGGCGATCCGGCGCGCCTGGCCAAGATGGCGTTGGCGGCCAAGTCGGTGGCCCGGCCCGACGCCGCCGATCGCCTGGCCGATCTGGTCGAGGCCACGGCCCGTGACTGATCTGCTCATCGACGACCTGCGCGAAGCCGAGATCGACGCCGCCGCCGAGCTTTGGCGCACGGTGGGCCTCACCCGCCCCTGGAACGACCCCCACGCCGATGCGCGCCTGGCGCTGGCGGGCGAGACCTCAACCATCCTGGCCGGCCGTCTGGACGGACGCCTTGTCGCTACCGCCATGGTCGGCGCAGATGGGCATCGAGGCTGGGTCTACTATCTCGGCGTCCTGACCGAGTTTCGCGGGCGGCGCTTCGGCGAGGCGATGATGCGCGCCGCCGAGCAATGGATCATCGCCCGCGGCATGCCCAAGCTGCAGCTTATGGTGCGCAGCGACAATGCGGCGGTTATCCGCTTCTACGAGGCGATCGGCTATCAGCTGGAAGATCGGGCGGTGATGTCGCGGCGGTTAGACGGGCAATAGACCGGTTGTCGGCCTACCAATTATTGGTATTCTCCTTGCCAAGGAGAAGGCGATGTCCGGCAAAAACACCTCTGTCAGCCTAGGCGATCACTTTGTCACCTTCATCGACGAACAGATCGCCGACGGACGGTACGGCTCGGCCAGCGACGTGGTTCGCGCCGGTCTTCGGTTGCTCGAAGAACATGAGACAAAGATCAACGCGCTACGAGCCGCGCTGATTGAAGGCGAGGAAAGCGGGCCTTCGACGCCTTTTGATTTCGATGAATACATCGCCAACATAGGGTCTGGTGACCCGGCTCCCTGATGGCCGGTTACACCCTCACGCCGAGGGCGCGCCGCGACCTCGACAGCATTACGGCTCACTCGGTGCGTGAATGGGGCCCGGAGCAAGCCACCCGCTATGCTCGCGATCTTAGATCAGCCATCGAAATGGTTGCCGCCAACCCGTTGAGGGGCCGCAGCCGTGATGAACTCCGCAGCGGGTATTTCAGCGTGCCGCGAGGCTCGCACATCATCTTCTACCGGCGGACATCGGATGGAATTGAGGTGGTGCGTATCATCCACCAACGGATGGAGCCCGGACGGCATCTTTAGTGTCGCGCAGCTTGGTCGAGGCGGAGCTTACTTCGCCTTCGGCGGCCGATTGTTCCAGACCAACAGCCCGGCCGAGACCGCCACCAGCACGGCTCCGTTGCCGATCCAGGCGGACTTTCCCATCATGAAGCTCTGCGAAAGCACCGGCACGCCGGCGACGATGTTGGCGCCCTGCAGGATCCAGATCACGCCCATGACGACGGCCAGACCGCCGATGATGTTCAGCGCCAGTTTCATGTGAGCCCCCTGCGACAGCGCAGACGCATACAGCCTTACGCGCGGAGTGTCTTCGGCGACTGTCGCATCGGTCTGAAATCCGCTAGCAAGCCGGCATGAAGCGCCGCCCCATCCCCTTCGACATCGGTCCCGTCCATTTCATCGGCATCGGTGGGATTGGCATGAGCGGCATCGCCGAGATCATGATCCATTCCGGCTATGTGGTGCAGGGCTCCGACGCCCGCGCCGGCGCCAACACCGAACGGCTGGCGAAGCTGGGCGCGCGCATCTTCATCGGCCATGACGCCGCCCAGGTCGAGGGCGCCTCGGCGGTGGTCTATTCGACGGCGGTGGGGCCGGACAATGTCGAGATGGTCGCCGCGCGGGATCGCCGCGTGCCGTTGGTGCGCCGGGCAGAGATGCTGGCCGAGCTGATGCGGATGAAGAACTCCGTCGCCGTCGGCGGCACCCACGGCAAGACCACCACCACCTCCATGGTCGCCTGCCTGCTGGACGCCGGCGGCCTGGACCCCACCGTGGTCAACGGCGGCATCATCGACGCCTATGGCACGAATGCCAAAGTCGGAGAGGGGGACTGGATTGTCGTCGAGGCCGACGAGAGCGACGGCACCTTCCTGCGCCTGCGCTCCACGGTCGCGGTGGTCACCAACATCGACCCCGAACACCTGGACCACTACGGCGACTTCGAGGCGGTCAAGAAGGCCTTCCTGGATTTCGTCGAGAACATCCCCTTCTACGGCTTCGCCGCCGTCTGCACCGACCACCCGGAGGTGCGGGCGATGGCCTCGCGGGTCTCCAACCGCCGGCTGATCACCTACGGGACCAACCCCCAGGCCGAGGTGCGCGCCACCCGCATGGCCATGGGGCCGGAGGGCGCCGACTTCGACGTCGTCATCACCCCGCTGAACGGCGAGGCCATGACGCTGGAGAAGCTGCACATGCCCATGGCCGGCGAGCACAATGTGCTCAACGCCCTGGCCGCCATCGCCGTGGCGCGGGAGCTGGGCGTCAGCGACGCCGACATCGCCAAGGGGCTGGACTGTTTCGGCGGCGTCCGGCGTCGCTTCACCACCACGGGGACCGTGGGCGGGGTGCGCGTGGTCGACGACTACGGCCACCACCCGGTGGAAATCACCGCCGTGCTCAAGGCCGCCCGCGCGGTCAGCAGCGGCCGGGTCATCGCCGTGGTCCAGCCGCATCGCTACAGCCGCCTGCGCGACCTGTTCGACGACTTCTGCGGCGCCTTCAACGACGCCGACGTGGTGATCGTGGCCAACGTCTATCCCGCCGGCGAGGCGCCGATCGAGGGGTTTGACCGGGATTCCCTGGTCGAAGGCCTGCGCCGCTGGGGCCACCGCCACGCCACCGCTCTGGACTCCCCCGCGACCCTGGCGGCCCAGGTCGCCGCCGAAACCAAACCCGGCGATCTGGTGCTCTGCCTCGGCGCCGGCGACATCACCGCCTGGGCCTATGCATTGCCGGGGCAGTTGGAAGCGTTGGGG
>Ga0302314_10018921_pt1 | contig 11466 bp, 13 predicted proteins | sample III_Palsa_N2_3_FD_200533 | JGI IMG/M metagenome (GOLD analysis project Ga0302314, IMG submission 200533) | Peat permafrost microbial communities from Stordalen Mire near Abisko, Sweden - III_Palsa_N2_3 | ecosystem: Environmental > Terrestrial > Soil > Palsa > Peat permafrost | place: Sweden... | reverse complement strand
CTGTAGGCGTTGGCCACCAGTTGGGGGTTGCTGATGAAGTCGGCGCCCAGATCGGTCCAGGGTGCCCAGTTGCCGGTTGGCAGCGAGGCCTCCTGGGTGCTGGGCTGCTTCTGGCTGGTCGCGTTCAGGTGACCGTCGCTGGTGCGGGCCGCCAGTGCGATGCGACCGGCACCGGTGACGACGGCGGCGGGGTCACCGGCCCACGGCCCGCCGCCCAGCTTCTCCCACGCGCTCCAGCCCCCGTCGTTGGGAGCCTTCTGGGCGCGATGCCACAAGGCGTCGTCCGCACCGCGCACGAACAGCTCCAGGCGGCCGTCCGAGTTTCCCTGGACCTGGCCGCTGGCACGGGTGGAGGCGGCGGCGTTGTTGTCGGTCACCACGACCGGCGTCCCGGCCGCCGTCGTGCCGGGCGGAGTCCCCATGTCGCTCCAGGCGCCCCAGCCCGACGCCTCCTGCGCCTGGAACCAGACGTGACCGGAGGCACGGGTGGCGAAGACCTCCAACCCGCCGTCCAGCCGGTGCCCGACGACGGCGTTTCCGGTGGTCTGTCCGCCAGTGTCGATCCACGCGCCCCATTGGGCGGTGGCGTGGCTGCGCTCGCGCCGCAGCAGGCCGTCGGCGGGAGTGCGGGCGAACACCGTCGTGGTGCCGTCCTGGGCGATGGTCACGACCGGCGCCCCGGCCGTGGCCGGGGGCTGCGCCACTTTCCGGGCCTCCCGTGCCTGTGCCGCGGGCGTGACGGCGGCCGGCAGCAGTCCGGCCGTGGCAAGTGCGGCGACGAGCACCAGGTGCAGAGCCCGCCTGCGCGGACGGGCCGAACGTCGGCGGGAGCGGATGGGGACACGTGGGAATCTGTGCATGAGCAGACCTCCGGGGACAGCGGGACGAGACGCTTGTGCAGGACACGCGAGCGGTCCGGCGGCCGGTGCAACCGGAGCGGGGAACGCGCCCTCGGGGGTGTGGCTAACGGCCGGACACAATGGCAGCGGGCGCCGATATGCACCGGGCACCGGTGATGCTCCGGTTGCCGAGAACCCTCGCGCCTCGGCGGGTCGGCCGCCCGGTGGCGGCGGCGCGGCCGCAATCACTGCTCCAAGGGGCGATCCGGCCTCGAACGCAAAGAGAGGGGCACCCCTGGCCCGGCGTGGCCTGCGCCATTCGGCCCCGCGGACGCGCCGGTGTCATAGCATTTGAAAGATCCACTGACACCTCATCAAGGGCCATATTTGCAAAAACTATCCGTTTATGACTCAAAGTCAACGAACGACCCGGACCTGCCGCTCCCCCCACAGGTGGACCCGGCAGACCTTCAACACGGTCGTCGTGGCGGGCAAAGCCTCCGGCGTCTGTGTGGTCCACCGTGCGGGACGCGGCGGCGCCGGGCTACCGGGCGGTTCTGGTCGCCGACGCCGCCGCGACCTACTCGGACGAGGCGCACAACACCACCCTGACCGTGGTCCACCGCTGCTTCGGCGACGTGGGGACAGCCGCGGAGGTCCTGGCCCTGCTGCATGCGGGAGGTCCCGGTTCGCCGGCCGGGGCCGGGGCGCCGTGAACGCTGTCTGCTCAGCTCCGGCGTCGGCGGAGGGAACCGGTCGGCCGTAGGCTCGCGGTCGAGGTGCGGAGGTCCGAACACGACCGGGAGGCCGCGGCGGGCGGCCCTGGGACTGGCTCGACTCCGCTGACATCATCGCGCCTGCCCGGGCGTACCGGCTGCGGTGGCCCCGTCACAGGGATGATCACACCAGGGAGGGCACGGACATGGGGACCGGACCAGATCGCTGACCGCATCATCGAGGACCTCGCAAGGGGCGGCCAGGTCCGCGTCCTGGGCGGCGCGCCGAGCGAGCAGAAGCACCTGGTCCACGACGCCGACCGCCGCTGGCTGGGCATCACGGCCAGCTTCGCGGCACCGGTCGTCACGCTGTTCGCCGGCACCCTGAACGACGCCGGCGGCTTCAATCCCCCGGTCGCCGACTCGGGTCCGCCGGACGCCGAGGACCGGGCCGCGCTGGCCCGGGCCGTGAGCGAGTTGTGGCAGCTCCTGGGCCGGGCCGACGTGTGACCGCCGCTGCAGCCGGCGCGTCGCCGACGTCGACGTGGGAGTACTGCCTGTCCGCCGCGGACGAGCTCGTCCTGTGGGACCTGGCCCGGAGGGCGGTCTTCGGGGGGCGTTTCCTGGACGGCGATGAAGTCGTACGGCGTCAGCGGCAGCAGCTGGCCCTCGCTGTCCCGGCTGAGCCGTCCGCACAAGCGCTCCTGTTCGGGGTCGCCCCACTCGACCAGGCTCTCGTCGTCGGGGCAGCGCAGGTGCACTCCGGGCAGCGCGCTCCAGTCGGTACTGGGGTTCGGCTCGGGCAACCGCACGACCCGAGATCTCCGGTGGCCGGGCGTCTCAAATGACCCGGTCGTTGCAGGTCACAGCCCTGGCCCTGGACCAGATCATTTGAGACGGGACACAAACCGGCAGGTCACAGCAGGCTCGTGGTTCCAACTGCCTTGTCCAGGCACAGACGACGACCGGTAGTACCCTCGGGCACGATGAGCGTCATGGCACACATCGCACTCTTCCACTCTGTGCTCGGCCTCCGCCCCGTCGAGCTCCTTGCCGCCGAGAGGCTTCGCCGGGCCGGGCACGACGTCGTCGCCCCTGACCTCTTCGGTGGTCTGGTGGCGACCACCCTTGATGAAGGGTTCGGGCTGGTGGAACAGGTGGGCTGGGACACCGTGATGCAGCGCGCTCGGCTGGCACTGGAAGGCATGCCGGAGGACACGGTGCTGGTCGGTGTCTCCATGGGCACTGGCGTGGTCAGCGGTCTGTGGCCCGAACGGACCGGTGCCGCCGGGATCCTGCTCCTGCACGCCACGGCCGAGGTGCCGGTCAACTCCCGCCCTGGTCTCGGCATCCAGCTGCACGCCGCCGACCCGGACCCCTTCGCTCCTCCGGAACGCGTCGCCGCCATGGAGATGACAGCCAAGGGATCCGCATCCGTCCTGGAGGTCTTCCGCTACCCCAGCGCCGGCCACTTCTACACGGACCCCGCCTCACCGGACCACAACGCAGCCGCAGCCGAGCTGACCTGGGCACGGGTCGTGGATTTCCTCCGCCGACACGATCCACAGCTCGCCCCCGAGAGCCGGCCGCAACGGGTCGGATGACGGCGTGCCCGGCCGCCCTGCGAGCACAAGGCCTACGCGAGTTCGATGCTGAGCTGGGCGCCCAGCTCCCGGAAACCCAGCGCGAGTGCGACCCGTCGGGAGGCAGGCACCCGGGCCCGCCACTGGGGCAGCAGATCGGCTGCGAGCGCGTGCGCCGCCGTCGCCGAGCCCGCCGTCCGGGCCAGTCCCCGCCCTCGCCACGCGGGGGCGGTCAGCACACTGATATGGGCGGTCCGGCCCGGCCAGACCCGGTATCCGGCAGCGGCGACCACGTGGCCGCCCTGGCGAACTACGAACGCGGGCGAGGTAATCTCCTCCAAGCCGGCTTCCCCGGTGTCCTCCTCGCCCGCGAGCTTCTCCAGGCCACGCAGGTCCTGGTGCTCTCCCGGCAGTCGTTCCACCGTCAGCAGACCGGGGTCTACCGGGCGGAACCCGTCCGCGGACACATACGCCAACGCAGCCGGCCCGAGTACCCGGGCCACCGACAGCACCTCGCGGACCGCATCGGCATCGGCTACAGCCTCCACCGGCAATCCAGTCAAGGCATCGTGAACCATCGCGGCCGTGTCCTCGCTGGGCGCGGTCACGATCGCCGATCCTCCCAGCGTCACAACGCCAACCCATCCGGCCGGACACAGTCCCGACTCGGCCGAGACGACCACGCGCACACCCCCGTTCGGGGCGAACGAGACTGGCACCGAGGCCAGGCGCTCCCACAGCCCACGGGCTCTGACCAGCAAGGGATCTACCGACATGACCCGATCCTGCCAGTCCGGACACCCCGCGGGCCTGCGGAATTAAACCAATGAGATCACTACCAAGGAACACAAACCCCTGCAAAGCGGGTCTTCGAACGTGGGAACGAGGTACCGACGGCCGTCACACCGGGTGCACGCTCGTTTCCTGATGACGGCTCATGGGCACTGGGACTACCGTCGGTCCAGGATCTGCTGTTCCTGGCCCGCCGCCCCGACCAGCCCGCGCCGCCGCGCGCGGCAGCACCCGGCCCGGACGCTGTAGTGCGCCTGCGGGCCCGGGCCTTGTGCCAGCGGAGCGCTGACCGCCGCCCTGGGGCTGGGGGGGCCTTGCTGGCGGCGTCGCTGGAGGGGCCGGTGACGGTTGTCCGGGCAGCTGGCGAGGGCCAGAGGAGGACGGTGGCCGCGACGGCGGGGCTGATGCGCACGGGCAGTATCCCTGGCGCGCCGGCCGCAGTGCCTGTGGGTTTCTGTGGGATGGTCACCGATCCGGTGAGGGGCCTGCCGGAGTGCCGCCGGTGGAGGACAGCGGGGATGTCCTGCGGGGGAGCGGCCTTGACGATCACCGGGTTTGAAGTCGTCACCCACAGCTGCCGTCAGCGGGCTGTCCCGGTCCTCGGCCTGGGCGTGCGGGGGCCTGTGGCCTGCGTCGGGGCGATTGCGATGCATAGTCCGGAGGGCTGGGGGCAGCAGCCTGGTGAAGGAGGATGATGACAATGGGTGCTGTTCTGCTTGTTCTTCTGCTCGCTCTGATCCTGGGCGGCGCGGGGTTCGCGATTCATATTCTGTGGTGGGTCGCGGTGGTTGTGCTGGTCCTGTGGGTCATCGGGTTCTTCGCCCGTAGCAGCGGCGGAGGCGGTCGCTGGTACCGATGGTGACCCGGCACACGCCGTAGCCGAAGCACACGCCTGGGGGCGCACCGACCGGTGCGCCCCCAGGCGTGTGTCGTCCCGGCCGCACAGCCTGTGTCGTATGCCGCGTGCGCCTCGGCGGTATTCCGGGGTAGGGGAGAGGGGAGGGGTCGGCGCCGGGCAGCCAGCGTGTGACCCGCACGTATCCTCCGGGCGCCCCGCCGGCCCCTGCCTCCGGTACCCGGTTGTGTCCGGCCCGGAACCCGCCACGGCCAAGAACGGTCCGTGCTCCGCGCGTGTCCTTTGACAGCGAAGCTAGTCCGTAGCAACGTGCTGACCTGGAACGACTAGTGCTGTGACCGCATAGGTTCGCCGGGTTGGTCGTCGTGGCGGTTGGATGTGCCGGTTCAGGAGGAGGACGGCGCCAGAGGAGAACGGCTCAGGCGGCGGACGGCTCGATCTCCCCCGCGAAGACGATGACCTGGTCGATGAGGCTCCGCCGCAGATGGACGACGTCCGTTCCCGCCAGGCGGGGGCCTCCATCCGGCGTCGTGAAGGCCCACTGGTACCGGGCCCACTCGTCCGGCATGTCCACCGCCGAACAGCGCGTCATCGTGCCGGTCCCCGCGGGGTGGCGGCGGATGTCCAGCACGAACCGCTCGACCGCCTCGATCCCCTCAGTGCGGCCCAACGGTCCCCAGAAGACCACGTCCGAGGTCAGGGCCTGGGAGAGCAGCGCAGTCACATCGCTGTCGTCCGAGGCGTTGAACGCGGAGATGAACGTGTCGATCGCGGACCGCGCGGTGTCTTCCTGCATACACCAGTAATAGCAGTCTGCGCCGCTGCCGCTACCGAGGACAGCCGAAAGCCCACCTGCAACACGTCCTCACAGCCATCGCCGTGAACATCGAACGACTCAGCAGCCAACCAGAGACCGAGAAACCCTCATCATCGAGACCGCCCACCGCCTTCCGGACCTTCCTGGACCAGCAGTCGATTCCCCGATCCAAGTCCTGGCGCACCCTCGGCACCTGACCTTGACCAACCAAGATCACCGACAGTGTCAAGCTGAGGCGATGGCGTCAATCCGACCAGCGAGCGTGAAGTCGGCCTCGGTCGGCACTCCACCCGCGTCAACGGCCGCATCGCCTGCCGCCAGCCGCAGTGACTCCTCTGCCCGTCTCCTCGGTGTGCCACGAGACACGGGCAGGGCGCGGCTCTATGCCACCCGCATGTGGTGCAGCAGCAGAAGCGCGGCAACGGCGTTCGCGGAGCGTACGTCGCCCTTCGCGACCATCTCGGGCACCCGAGCCAGCGGCACCCATTCGCGCCGCTCGGATTCGAAGTCGTCCTCCGGATGCCCCACATACTCCGCGCTCTCCGACCAGTACACATGGTGCAGCGCATCCGTGAGCCCGTTCGACGGCTCCACCGTCAGCAGATGCTTCAACGGGCCCGGACGCCAGCCCGTCTCCTCCAGCATCTCCCGTGCGGCGGCCGCCTCCAGCGATTCCCCGGCTTCGACGACTCCGGCGGCGAGTTCCCAGCCCCAGGTGTCAGTGATGAAGCGGTGCCGCCACAGCAGCAGCACCTCGTCGTCCTCGTTGACGCAGGTGGCGAGGGCGACGGGCCGCAGCCGCATCAGGTAGTGGTCGAGGTGGCGGCCGTTGGGGAGTTCGACGTCGGCGAGGTTGATACGCAGCCACGGGTTCTCGTACACCGTGTGCTCGCCGAGGTTCTTCCACACCGAATCCGACACGCCCGCGCCCCTGCTCTTCCGTCCGTCAATACCTGCCGACGCTATCGCAGCGCTACAGCGGTACGGACAGTGACGCGTCGATCTGCTCCACAGCCTCCCGTGTGGCCGAGGAGCCGTGGCCGGCGAGCTTGGCGCGCAGGGCCACGAACCGGTCCCGCAGCCGCTGCGACTCCATCCCCGAGGCGATATCCAGGGCGGTCAGGGCGTTCGCGGCGGCCAACTCGGGCTCGCCGCGACCGAGGTCCACTGTCGTCAGGGTGGCGAGGCGGTGGACGCGACCCCGGGCATGGGCCTGACTGCGAACCGCCTCCTCCGCGAAGGTGCGGGCCGGGCTCCAGTCCTGGAGGCTGATCAACGCCTCGGCGAGCTGGGCTTCGACGAGCCCGGGCTGAACGTAGCCCGTCTCCGGCGGTTCCTCGTCGGGGCGGATCATTGCCGCTGCGGCCTCGGCGCGACTCATGGCCCGGTGGGCGGCACGGATGTCGCCGAGACGGGCGAACGCTTTCGCCTGCATGGCGTTGAGGTCGGTGGCCAGGCCAGGACTGATGTGACCGCCTGCGGTACGCAGACCTGCTTCGGCGAACGCGACGGCCTGCCGGTAGTCCTTCAGGAAGACGGACTGGTTGACGAGCAGCGCAATCACGTAGCCGCCGAACGCCCGGTCACCTGAGGCCTTGGCGAGGCGCAGAGCATGGTGGAAGTAGCGCTGGGCCAACCCTTGGGCGTCGGAGTCGTAGGCGCAGATCCCGGAGACTGCGACCAGGCCCCCGGAAGCTCGGCACAGGTCGCGGCCGACATGGTCGGTGTAGGAACCGCGCAGGAGCGGGGCGGTGTGGCTGGTGAGGAACCCGACGATGCGTCCCCGAGTGGCGACACCACCGGATGCCCGGTACATGCTCTCGTAGCGGGTACGTGCGGCGCGCAGCATCTCGACGTCGCTCAGCCCGACGCGTGGGGTTCCGGTGCGGGATACATCGAGGTCGTCGGGCGGGTTCTCCCATTCCCACACGGGCATCACGGCAGCCGTACCGACCAGGGCCGGGGCGGCTTGGACATCGGCACGCTGCTGCTGGTCCGAGCGCCACAGGGCGGTGGCACGCTCGACGAATCCGGCCAGGGCGGTGGGGGGCGGGGTTGCGCCGGGCTTGCCCATGCCGATGTCATCGTGGCTGAGGAGCCGTTGCAGACGTTCGCTCAGGATGTCGCAGATCAGGTCGGGGACGATCTGGCGGGGGCGTTGGCCCTTGAGCCAGCGACCGACGGCGGTGTGGTCGTAGCTCAGTGTCCTTCCGCGTGCCCATCCGGCGGTGTTGACACGGGCGGCAAGCCCGGCGTGGGACATGCCTGCTTCGTCGAGTAGCGCGTCCAGCAGGCTGTTCGGCTCCATGGCTGATTCCCGTCAGGTGACGTTCCGTGAGTTGACGCTAACGGATCTCGATTCACACGGGGTGTGAATCGAATACCGCACCCTGCCCCCTGCGCACCCTGCCGCTGTCGACCATGGGCGCCGACTCTTGATCTATCGAGAGACTTCCGGAGGCTCAATGAAGACCGAGACGCCGCTACCGGAGCAGCACACACCCACCTATGCGCAGCTCGACGAACAGGCTTGCATCGACTACGCCATGACGGTTCGGGCTGACACCCCCGACTCGGAATGGATCCTGAACCAGCATGCATGGCAGCCGCTCGGCTCCTCGACGACGCTCCTCGCGTCCGGCTACGGGTGGGACGCGGTCCGCACGCCGGAAGGCCTCGGGCTGGCAACAGCCGAACGGCTCCTCGCCGACACCCACGACCGGGAGTTTCTCGGCCCGGTCCTCTACTCACGTCGCTCGGGACATCTGCACTGGCTGATTCGTCCCGGCTCCACCGCCGACTACCCCGACGGCTGTCAGAGACTCGGCCGAACCCACTGGATCGTCGCACCCGGCGTGCACGCCCTGCATCCCGACCTCGTCCGCTGGCTGCACCTGCCCGCAGCCGGCGTCCTGACCCGGCTGTCTGGCTCGCCGCCGCACTCCATGACACCCGACCGACTGGAGGGACCCGATGATGCACCTTGGCGACTCGACAGTGCTCGGCCAGCAGGCCTTAGTGCCGTTCGCGGAGCACCGGCCCGAAACGGTCAGCGTGGATACCTGGGTTGAGTACGTACGACTGATGACCGCTGCCGGCTATGGGCAGCTCACCCCGCCGGGAGTCGCACGGCTGGATGCAATCTACGACCAGGCGCCCGAGATCATTGCCGCCGGGCGCGACCTCGACTTCGCGCCGGGGTGGATCAGATGACGGGCCGCACGCCGGCCACGGGTACCGGCACGCTCCCTACGCGGCATCGAGCGGGTCGACCGTCACTCGTAGGATACGACCGGCACCCCCGAGCACTCCCCGTCGACCGAGGACTGAGCCGTGACCGAGACCCCCGCCGAACTCCTGACCTCCGCCGTCGAGCTCCTCCCCGGTGACGCCGCCGTCGGAGGTGCGACTGTGCCGTTCGTGACCGGCGCGATCGGCATCGGACAGCACGACCTCGCGCTCGACATGCTCGTCGAACTCGGCCTCGACACTCCCGTGCCGGCCCCGTACTGGCTGTTCCTGCGTCAAGCCGCGTGGCTGCTGCCGGACGTGGACGCGGTCGCCTACCACCGGCGCCACGGGCTGCCGAAGCCCGGCGACGACGCCTGACCAGGCGCATTCCGCAGCCGTCCGGCCCGTCCGGCCCGAGCGGCCCGACGGCGATCACGCACGTTCGGGTGAGGGATGAATACTGCGCGCACACCCCGGGCAGGCGCACCGCATGAACCTCCACAGCGACGCCCACATGCACGACCAGGCCACGGCCCTGCGCCATGTCCGGGAAGCCACCGCCGAGCACGCTCGAACCCGGCGGGTACTCGACGCCGCCATCGCCGAGGCGACCGCCGTCGGCGTGCCACCCGAGGCGCTGCACGACGTCGGCCAGTGCGAACCCGGGCACGGCAAGCACGCCGGCAGTGAGGACGTGGGAGCACCGGCGCAGTTCGACGCCTTCGTCCACGCCGAGGAGTTCTGATCGGGGCTGCTGTTGGCCGCAGTTGGTCGGCGGCGGCGCTTCGCGCCGTCGTCGCCGCCGCCCAGGGCGTGCGGGGGGCCTAGCGGCGTTCGGCGCCCGGTTCTTGGGCGGGCAGGCCGCGGAGAAGCGTACCGAGGAACAGCTCGAAGCGGGGGGTGCTGTCGCCGAGGTCGAGGGGGTGCTCCTGGACGGCGAGCCAGCTGACGATGGACGTGATGAAGATGTACCAGCTCTGTTCGGCCAGGTGGGGGGAGACTCCGGCCTCCGTGAAGGCGGCGATGACGCTGCTGCGGAGCCGGCCGAAGGTCTGGGTGGTGTGCCGGTGCGGTCGCGAGATACGGGTGGCGTAACCGGGTAGCGCCAGGAAGCGGTCGTGGATGCCCCAGGCGAGGTGCGCGAGCCACGGCCGCCAGTCATGGTCCAGTGGCCCCTCGGCGGGAAGGACGCGTTCGACCATGACCTCGTTGATGAGGTCGAACAGCTGGTCGCGATTCTTGACCCAGCGGTAGAGCGCGGCGTGGGTGACCCCCAGGCGGGCGGCCAGCTCCCGCATGGTCAGGGTGTCGAGGTTCCCGGTCGAGATGGCGGCGTCGACGATCAGCTCGCGGTTGATCTGTGCGGGGCGTCCCCGGCGGGCTCGGGCTGTCGGGGCGTCGGCCATGGTCAGGACTATACGAGACCACTGCCGACGGGTGCCCGGGATGCGGGTTTCCAGCAGGGCTGGACCGGCGCGACGAAATAAGTAACCATTGGTAGCTAAGTCGGCTGCGCTGCTGGGCGTCGGCCGGGACCCATGTCGTGACGGAGCTGGGAGGAAGCGATGACGGAGGAAATCGGGGTGCGGGGTGCGGTGGCCGACGGCTTCGAGTCGGTCCGTGAGGAGTTCGCCGCGGTCGCGACCGGGGAGGGCGCCGACCACGCCGCGCAGCTCGTGGCCTACCAGCACGGGGAGCGGGTCGTCGACCTGTGGACGGGCCCGGAGACCACCGCGGATTCGCTGTTCGGCGCGTACTCCGCGTCCAAGGGCGCGGTACACCTGGTCGTCGCGTCACTCGTCCAGGAGGGCGTGCTGGACCTGGAGCAGAGGGTCGGCCACTACTGGCCGCAGTTCGCGGTGGAGGGCAAGGGAGAGCTGAGGCTGCGCGAGTTGCTGGCGCACCGGGCCGGCCTGGTCGGCGCGGACACGGGGTTCACGATCGAGGAGCTCGCCGACGACCGGATCGTCGCCGAGCGGCTCGGTGCCCAGCGCCCCTACTGGCGGCCCGGTACCGCATTCGGCTACCACGCGCTGGTCATGGGCGCGCTCAGCGGTGAGGTGGTGCGCCGTGCCACCGGGCGCAGCGTCCAGGAGTTGTTCGCCGAGCGCGTGCGCGACGCGTACGGGGTCGACTTCCAGCTCGGACTGCCGCAGGACCAGGAATCGCGATTCCTCGGCGCCCGGCCGATGGTGGCGACTCCCGAGCGGCTGGCCCTGCTGGCGGCGTCCGCGGGCGCCGCGAACAGCCTGTCCGGCATCGCCTTCAACCGGCATCACCCGCAGAACCCGGGGGTGTGGGAGCTGCCGAACTTCCAGGTGGTCCGTACCTCGGGGACGGCCTCCTTCGGCGGGGTGGCCTCGGCGCGCGGTCTGGCCCGGATGTACGCGGTCGCGATCGGGTCGGTCGACGGCTCGGTCCCGCTGCTCAAGCCGGAGACGCTCGCGGCGGTCGGGCAGATCCAGTCCATCGGGCACGATGCGGTACTCGGCCAGCAGAAGGCGTTCACCGTTGGATTCCACGCCACCTCCGAGTACTACCCGCAGCTCGGCCAGGGCTCGTTCGGCCACAGCGGCGCGGGCGGCCAGCAGGCCTTCGCCGACCCGCGCAACGGCATCGCCTACGGCTACAC
>Ga0302314_10018920_pt1 | contig 11467 bp, 11 predicted proteins | sample III_Palsa_N2_3_FD_200533 | JGI IMG/M metagenome (GOLD analysis project Ga0302314, IMG submission 200533) | Peat permafrost microbial communities from Stordalen Mire near Abisko, Sweden - III_Palsa_N2_3 | ecosystem: Environmental > Terrestrial > Soil > Palsa > Peat permafrost | place: Sweden... | reverse complement strand
GGTCTGGCCTGTGGTGCTGAGACTGGCGCCGAACTCCCGCAGGCTAACTAGACTCCACTCCTAGATTGGCCTCTCCCTCGGACACCAAATCGCTGATCGAGACCGCGGTCTCGCGTTTCCTTTCCGAGGTGCCGGCGCTGCAGCCGCTCAAGCTCGTCGCCGGACTTGAGCTGAGGGGGCGTGGCGACGTGCAGCTCTATCGCGTCGAGCTGCCGGGACCGAAGGTGACCAAGGACATCGCAGCCGACGCCAAGGTCCGGCTCTCGATCCCGCGCCCGCAGTTCAACGAGCTCGCCGCCAAAGGCCACATCAGCGACTGGCGCGAGGCGTTCGAGCACGGTGGCGCGCAGGCGACCGGAATCGAGCAGGTTCTGAAGCTGATCGTCAACGTCGTCGAGAAGCAGGAGGAGCGCACCCGGCTGCGCAAGGCAAGGCACTGACCGTCCCGCCGAGCCGCTCCTGACCGCCCCGCCGAGCCGCACCCCGGACCCGCCGCCCCGGCAAGCCCCGCGCCCCCCGCCCCGCGGCTCAGGCGTGGTCGTACACGGCGGTGATGCCGGTGCGCAGGAACCCGTCGATCGCGAGGACGCCGTCGTAGTCGGCGGCTGACCCGACGATTGCGAACAAGTACGTGCGGGTGCCGTCGCGCGCATCGATCTCGGTGCCAGGCGGGGAGTGCATGACGATGCTCTCGACGCCCGGCTGGGCCTTGAGCTCGTCGAGGCCGTCGATCGCGTTCAACCGCCGAGCGGAAGACGGCGGCTGGTAGAAGAAGCGGTATGCAACCCCGGAGGTGGCGGGGAGCTCAGCGAGCTCGGTCGGCCGGCCCAGCGCGGCCCGCATCGTCAGCTTCACGATGTCAACCCTGGTCGCGAGTCGCAGCATCTCGGGAACGCCGCCGCCGATCCGCCCGTTGACTTCGATCACACGCGGCCCTTCGGCGGTGAGCTTGATCTCCGTGTGGGCGGCGCCGGTCTCGATCCCGAGCCCGCGCAATGTCCGGCCCGCCAGATCGACCACCTCGGCTGCCTGCTCGGACGGGAGCGTCGCCGGGATGAAGAAGCCCGTCTCCCGGAATGGAAACGCGAGCGGGAAGCGACCGGTGATCGCCAGATGGGTCATCTGCCCGGCGACCGCGACCGTCTCCACCGACACGTACCCGGCCTCGAAGCCCCCGGGCATGTCGGGACCGTCGGAAAGGTACTCCTCCACGATCATCGCTTCCGGGCCCTCCGCCGCCAGCTCCTCCCAACGCTCGCCGAGGTCTTCCACGCCGGCCACCTTGAAGGTGTGCCAGCTGCCAGACGCTCGCCTGGGCTTCAACACCGCGGGGTAGCTGATCGCCGAGCCGATCTGCTCCACTGTTGCCCGGTCGGCGCCCGGCGGGAGCGCCACCGTCCGGGGGGTTGGCAGGCCCGCGGACCGCAGAGCCTCGCGCTGGTAGAGCTTGTCCTCCAGACCAAGGGCCACCTCCGGGGTGTGAAATGCCAGACCGAGCTCGCCGGCGATGGCCGCGATGTGCTCCATCCCGGTGTCATAGAAGGTGGTCAGCCCATCCGGGGAGTGGGCGCGCAACGCCTCCGCCGCATCTTTCGGGGATGCTCCGAGAGCGTCGACCACCACACCGAACCTGCGCAGCAGGGGCAGGACCGCAGCCGCCGAGGGGTCTTCGCCGTCCACGAGCCAGATCAGGTCACACCATCCCCGCGCCGCCTCGCGAATCTGCATCGCGTCGAGCGATCGGTGTCCGTATACCACCACCAGCCGAGGGCTGGCCTCGGCGGTGGCAGCATTCGAATCCACTTCGAGCCCACTTTAGCGTTCAACCCCTGACTTGGTATGCTCGAATCGGGGCACGTGCCGGGCCATCGGGGCTCGGTTGAATGCCTCATGAGACGCGGATGTCATCTCCTGAAGCCCTAGCGATCGACCCTCGGCCGATCACGGTCGCGCTCGTAAACAACATGCCGGATGCGGCCTTTGTCGATACCGAGGGGCAGTTCCGGCGCGCGGTTTCGGCGGATCCTGGCGCCGGCGCGGTCGACCTGCAGCTTTACACGATTGCGGAGCTCCCTCGGTCGGAGGAGATCAGTGCGGTGATCCGCTCCCAGTACCGTGATCTCGACCACCTGTGGGCGCACCCGCCCGATGCCCTGATCGTGACCGGGACCGAGCCGGCGCAGGCCCAGCTGCCGTACGAGCCGTACTGGCCGTTCCTGGCCCGTTTGCTGGAGTGGGCGGCCGGCACGGTGCCCACGACCCTGCTGTCCTGTCTGGCCTCCCACGCGAGCATCCTGCTGTTCGACAAGGTTGAGCGCGTGCCGCGTCCGACCAAGCTGAGCGGCGTGTTCGCTGGCGCTGTCGAGGATCCAAGCGACCCTCTCGTCGCCGGGCTGCCGGAGCTGGTGCCGGTTCCGCACTCGCGGATGAACGACGTGCCTGAGACGGCGATGATCGACGCCGGCTACCGAATCGTGATCGGCTCAGGCCCCGACCGCGCCGGTTGGTCGGTGGCGACGAAGCATTACGGCGAGGGGTTGTTCGTGCTCTGCCAGGGCCACCCTGAGTACAGCAACCTGAGCCTGCTGCGGGAGTATCGCCGGGACGTGCGCCGCTCCCTGTTCGGCCGTGGTGCGGTTCCGTATCCTCGCTTGCCGGATGGTTATCTCTCGCCGGCGGGCGCGGCGGTCGCGGAGAAGTTCGCCGAGCGGGTGGCGGCCCCCGGCGCAAATCCGATTGAGCTGTGGGCAAGCTTCCCGTTCGAGGAGATGACGCTCACCGTCGAGAACACCTGGGCTGCCCCGGCGGCCGCTCTGTACGCCAACTGGCTCGGCCTCGCGAGGGCGGCGTTGCCGGCCGGTGGGACAAGCCGGGCCTGAGCAGCCTATGCGCGACGAGACAGTAGCGATCCACGGCGGCTATACGCCCGATTCCACCAAGGCCGTAGCCGTACCGATCTACCAGACGGTCGCGCACGAGTTCATCGACGCCGCCCACGCCGGGGCGGTCATGGACCTCGAGACACCTGGCTACCACTACAACCGGATCAACAATCCGACCTACGACGTACTCGAGCGGCGCCTCACGGAACTGGAGGGCGGAGCGGCGGGGATGGCGGTGAGCTCCGGTGCGGCAGCGGTCAGCATGTCGGTGCTGAATCTGCTCGACGCAGGCGACAACTTCGTCTCCGCCCCTCAGCTGTACGGCGCCACCTACACGTACTTCGCTCACGTACTCCCTACGCTCGGGATCGAGGTTCGGTTCCCCCCGGACGACCAGGCGGATTCGATCGAGGCGCTGATCGACGAGCGGACCAAGCTCATCTTCTGCGAGACGGTCGGCAACCCGGCGGGCAACGTGATCGATCTCGCCCGCGTCGCCGAGGCGGCGCACCGCCACGGCGTGCCCGTGATCGCGGACAACACCGTCGCGACCCCGTTCCTGCTCAAGCCGATCCGCCACGGCGCGGATGTCGTGATCCACTCGCTGACGAAGTTCATCGGTGGCCACGGCACGACGATGGGTGGGATCATCATTGATGCCGGGACCTTTCCGTGGGCGGAGCACCCTGAGCGATTCCCGAGGATGAATCAGCCCGAGCCGGCGTTCCACGGTGTGCGGTACGCGACGGATTTCCCTGACGCGCCCTACCTCACCCGTTGCCGGACGGTCGGACTGCGGAACGTAGGGTCCTCGATGTCGCCGTTCAACGCGTTCCTGCACCTCCAGGGCCTCGAGACCCTGGCCGTGCGCCTCGTGCGCCTGGAGGCCAACGCGCGGATCGTCGCCGACTATCTCGTAGGCGACCCCCGCGTCTCATGGGTGAGCTTCCTGGGGCTCCCTGACAATCCATACTATGACCTCGCCCGCCGGTACCTTGGCGACCGGTGCCCGTCGATCATCACCTTCGGCGTGAACGGTGGCTACGACGCCGGCATCGCCGTGTTCAACCGCGTGAACCTGTTCAAGCGCCTGGTCAACATGGGAGACGCGAAGTCGCTGATCGCCCACCCTGCTTCGACCACCCACCGTCAGCTCACCCCGTCGGATCTCGAGCTCGTCGGGGTCACGCCCGACATGGTGCGGCTATCGATCGGGCTCGAGCATCCCGACGACCTGATCGAGGACCTCGACCAGGCTCTCTCAGCCTAGGATCTCGGCGACGCAGGCCCCGAGATCCTCGAAGGCCCGGATCCGGCTCTTCGGTGACGGGATGTAGTGGGTGAAGTGGCGGACGCCCTCGGTCAGCACCCCGAACATCCAGATCCGCTTCTGGGGGCGACCGACGATGTCGATCGGATGGCCTTCCGCGGTCAGGTCGACGCTGCCGACGGTGACGGCGCCGTAACGGAATTGGCTCACGCGGCGACGGTCGTACAGGTGGGTGAGCAGCACTGAGGCAGAACCGTCGATGCGAGGCTCGTCGAGGTGGCCTCGGATCACGACGTCGACATCGGCCGCGTGGGCCTCGTGGAGCGCCGTCGAGCTGATCCGGGCACGGTTCGGGTCGGGATCCTTCTCGCCGTCGCCGGGCGAGGGCCCGAGCGCGGGCGCGGGCCCGTAGGGAACCTTCAGCACGCCGGCGTCCATCAGCCCGAGGAGCTGCCGTGACCGCAGCGCGGGCGGGCCCGCGACAAGGCGGTTGATCCGGCTGCGGACGTCTGCGTTGAACTCGAGGTAGGAGTCGAGCGACAGGCCGCCGTATTCGACGACCGACCGGATCGGGTCGCGGAAGATGCGGAAAACCTCCGCCGCCGACTTCAGCGGGCTGAACCCGTCAGGGACCTCGGCCTCGCGAATGTCGTCGGCAAGCATCCCGTAGACCCGCTGCTCGTAGTCGTCGCTGGATTGGTACATCGGCTGGTGACCGAAGAAGACCCCCTCGGCGTCGAAGGGACCGAATCGCTCTGTGTACGCCTCGAGCTCAGCCGTGAACCGATCCTGCGCCCACGCGGCTCCCAGCTGCTCGCGCACGGCCGTCGCACCTGCCGCCGCATCGGACTGATAAGCGAGCTGGGCGTAGTACCGGACGTACATCTCGGCGAACAGCAGCGGTAGCAGTTCGGTCCTGAGGTCGACCTGCCGGCGCGAGCCGTTCGCCCGCCCGCTCAGCTGGTCGAGCGCCTCGGCGGTACAGATGACCGGTTTGTACACGTCTGAGCGGTCAACGCCGGTGACCGACTTCGCCGTGTAGGGGAGCCCGCTGCGCGAGAACATCTGGATCCTCGGCTCGCGTCCGCTCGGGCGGTAACGGAGCGAGTCGCCGTGCTCGACGAACTGGCCGCCGCGGCCGACGCTCAGGGCGGTGACGACGTCGAGTGCGACCAGTCCCATGCCCGCCACGGCGACGGTCGCGTGGTCGGGGAGGCTATCGACGTATCGCGTGACCGGGTATGGCCTCAGCCGGCGCGGGAGCGAAGCCCCCTCGGCGTCGTCTGCGTTCGCGGTGTGACCGGAGGTCACGATCACGTGATCTACGACCAGCGTGCTGCCGTTTGCCATGCAGACCGCTTCGCTCCCGTCGGAGGTCTCGAGCAGATCGATGGCCATCGTGGGATGAAGGACGATGCGGACCGTGGACGGGGCATCCGCCACGAGGGCCCGGTAGAACCACTGGAGGTACTCGCCCATCAGGCGCCGAGGCAGGAAGTCGTGTGCCTCGATCGGGCGCCCCGAGTGATCGACGCCGCAGACATCGCCCACCCATCGGTACCCCTGGCCGACCGCCCATTCGTGTAGGCCGACGCCGTAGCGTGGCTGGTCCGCCTCGGTGGCGAACGGGTACAGCGAAATCTGGCCGCATGGGTTGTTCATCAGCAGGTAGTCGGGCTGGGTCACGTCGTAGACCCCGGAGCCGGGGGTTCCCGGTTCGATCACGTGAACCTCGACCTCGAGTCCGGGCCGTAGACCGCGACGGGCTGTGGTTACGACCCGCTCGAGGGCGCACACGCCCCATGGGCCGAGTCCGACTATGGCGATACGAAGCAATGGAATGCCCCTCGTGCTTAGAGTGCCCCTTTGGCTGCACCAGTGTACGTCGGGTGGCCAGTGAATGCTGATGACCGGCTACTCTTTAGACCTGGTTACGCGCAAGCGAGGTCGTCGGGCGCGCTCTGCGCCCATAGATGGAGGATGATCTCGTGACGATAAGCATAGGAATAGACCTCACCTCCGCGGATGCCGTGGCCGAATCGCTTGAAACGCACGGCGCGCGCTACCTCGAGCGCGTCTACACCGACCAGGAGCGACGCGACTGTGCTCGGCCGGCAGGTCACCCGGACGCAGGTCGCCTGGCGGCGCGATTCGCTGCCAAGGAGGCGACCATGAAAGCGCTGAGGCGCGACGACGAGCCGATCCCGTGGACGTCGATCGGCGTGTGCGCCGACGGCGCGGGTCGGCCATCGCTCGAGCTGAGCGGGCCGGCCGCGGCGCTGGCGCGCCGGCGCGGCGTTTCTGAGCTCTCGGTCAGCCTCACACGCGATGGCCAGTTCGCGGCGGCCGTTGTGGTAGCCAACCTAGGGGAACCAGAATGAACGAGCCGATGCGTGTTGAGATCAAACGCGTGCTGCGTGATCACGCGCGGCTCCCGGTCGATCCCGATTCTCTGAACGACGGCGCCGACCTGTTCCAGGCCGGGATGACCTCGCATGCGAGCGTGAATGTAATGCTCGCGCTTGAAGATGCATTCGAGGTCGAGTTCCCTGACAGGATGCTGAAGCGAAGCGTGTTCGAGAGCGTCGACGGGATCGCCGTCGCGCTCCAGGAACTCGAGCTGGAGGCGGCGACCGGATGACGCGGACGGAGCTTCGCTACCAGGCGCCGCCGGCGACGGTATCGGTCTGAGTTGGCGGCTCCACGTTCGGCAACGGCCGACCAGGCGGCGTTTCGGGACGAGCTGCTGGGCTCTGGCCTGCTCGTTGAGAGCGGCGTTGAGGGCATCTACGGCAAGGGCGAGCGCTTTGAGGACGTGCGCATCGGCGTCGACGCTCTGCTGAGCCGCACGGCCGCCGGCCTCGGCGCCGAGCGGCTGCGCTTCCCGCCCCTGCTGCCGCGCCGCCAGCTCGAGGAGAGCGGTTACTTGAATTCGTTCCCCCACCTGGTGGGGAGCGTGTTCGCCTTCGAGGGCACGGACGCGGACGCGAAGCTCCAGCAGCAGCGCGCAAGCGCCCACGAGGACTGGAGCGAGTTTCAGCACATGACCGATCTCGTGCTGATGCCGGCGGCGTGCTATCCCGTCTATCCGGCGATCGCCGCGCGCGGGCCGCTTGCGCCTGGCGGAGTCTTCGTCGATGCCGGCGGGTCGTGGGTGTTCCGGCACGAGCCGTCGGGCGATCCGGCGCGCCTGCAGATGTTCCACCAGCATGAGCTCGTCCGGATCGGCGAGCCCGAGCGGGTGCTCGACTGGCGCGACGAGTGGGCCGAACGGGGTCTGGATCTGCTCCGCCGGCTTGGTCTGGCCGCTGAGCTCGACCGCGCGTCGGATCCCTTCTTCGGCCGTGGCGGGCGGATGCTCGCGGCAAGCCAGCGTGAGCAGGCGCTCAAGCTCGAGCTGCTGGTCCAGATCGCCGGTCCGGAGCCGACTGCTCTGGCGTCCTTCAACCACCACCAGGACCACTTCGGGAGCGCCTTCGGGATCGAGCTCGCGGATGGCGGCGTCGCCCACACCGCCTGCCTCGGCTTCGGCCACGAGCGGATCGTGCTCGCGCTGCTGCGCACGCACGGCCTCGACCCGGAGCTGTGGCCCGAGGCCGTGCGCGGGGAGCTCTCGCCGGCATAACCGCCAGGTCAGGCATTGCTCCAGATCGGCTAGGTTGCCGGTATCGGCACGGTCGCGTACATACCGGCTCGCCGTCCGCCGGCCCGTGGTCCAATCGTGGCGCGCCTCTAGCCAGCCCGTGGCCGAGAACGGCGGACAGAGCTTCTCACGGCGCGCCGCGCGCGCGACCGCCCGGGCGCTCGGCACGACCTTGCGCTGGAGTGGTCGTCGCGTGCAGGCACGCGCGGTCGGCGCGGTCGGCGGCCCGGCCCGGGCGCGCGTCATTTTCCTCTTCGGAGGCGTGCTCGCCCTGGCCAGCGCGGACGCGTCGACGATCGGGGCGGTCGCGCCGCAATTAGAGTCCGCATTCAATATCGGCAACACCGAGGTCGGGCTGCTCAGCTCGGTCACGCTGCTGGTGGGAGCAGTGGCCGTGATCCCCGTCGGGCTGCTGGTGGACAGGATCAACCGCGTCCACATGCTCTCGATCAGCATCGTCCTGTGGAGCTGCGCGATGCTCGCGAGCGGTGCTGCGGGGTCGTATTCGTCGCTGCTGATCACGCGGCTGGCGCTGGGCGCAGTGGCGGCAACCGCCGGGCCGGCGATCGCATCGCTCACCGGCGACTACTTCTACGCCCGCGAGCGTGGTCGGGTGTACGGCTACATCCTCGGCGGCGAGATCGCGGGAACTGCAGTCGGCTTCATTTTCAGTGGCCTGATCGCGAGCGTGCTGTCCTGGCGGTTCGCTTTCTGGGCGATCGCGATCCCCGGCTTCTGGCTTGCCCGGGAGCTGTGGCGCACGCTGCCCGAACCGCGCCGCGGCGGCAAGAGCCGGCTCGAGCACGGCACGGTCGATCTGTTCGCGGCAGCTCGCGGGCGCGAAGAGTCAGTCGGGCCCGCCGAGGCGGAGCCCGATCAGCCGGTCCGCGAAGACGATCTCGCGCAAGATGCGGCGCGCAGCCGCGGTATCGCGCCCGATCCCCGGCTGGTGCTGACCGATGATCCCGCGGCGATGCCGATCAAGCGCGCGGTCCGCTACATCCTCAGCATTCAGACGAACGTCACGATGATCATCGCGTCGGCGCTCGGTTACTTCTTCTTCGCCGGCCTACAGACCTTCGCCGTCCTGTTCGTACGCGGTCATTACCACACCAACCAGGCGACCGCGACGGGGGTCCTCGGGCTGCTCGTGCTCGGCGCGCTCGCCGGAGTGCTGATCAGCGGGCGGCTGACCGACCACCTGCTGCGCAGCGGTGTACTCAACGCACGCATCTGGGTGCCGGCGATCTCGTATCTCGGCGCCGCCGTCCTGCTCATCCCGGGGCTGATCGCAACCAAGCTGACGCCCGGGATCTGGTTTGATGTCGCCGGGGCGGCGCTGCTCTCGGCGGCCAACCCACCGCTCGACGCCGCCCGACTCGACATCATGCCCGCGGGCCTGTGGGGGCGCGCGGAGAGCATCAGGACGCTCCTGCGCACGCTCGGTCAAGCCCTCGCGCCACTGCTTTTCGGCGCCGTGGCCGACCTGGTCGCCGGCTTTACTCCGCGCCAGGCGCCGATCGGCACGAAGCCGCATGGGATCCCGCCGGGCACGGCCAACGGACTCGAGTACAGCTTCCTGCTGATGCTGATCGCGCTGGGTGCAGCAGGGGTGATACTGCTGCGCGCGCGATACACGTATCCCCAGGACGTGGCGACGGCAGCCGCGTCGTCGAGCGCATCCGTCTCGCCAGGAGCCGGGCCGGCGACGGCAGCGGAGATGGGCGACGCGCCGGGGTCGGCCGGCTGACGCTGCGACGGCTTCACGCCGTTAGCGGCTGCTCCTGGTCCCCGCGCTTGTCAAGCTCGCGGACGATCGCCTGCGCGTCCTCGTTTCTGATCATATAGTCGTCGAGCAGAGGGTTGACGATCCCGCGTAACGCGCTGAACGCCGCCCATCGTTTCGGGGCGATGATCCGGGGCGCGCGCTTCTCGATGCCCCGAGCGATCGCCTCGCCGGCCTGCGCCGGTGTCAGGCGCTTGCGCAGCACCTTCGGCAGGATGTTCTTCATCTGCTCGGCGAACGGGTCGGCGTCGATCGTGCGGTGGAGCATCTCGGTGTCGATGAAACCGAAGTACGCGACGCTCGCGCCGGCGCCGTGGGGGGTAAGCTCGACGCGCAGCGCCCGTCCGAGCTGCTCGACCCCGGCCTTGGCGATCGCGTACGGAGCTGCGCCGATGCCGTTGACGAACGCGTATACCGAGGAGGTCACAACGACGTGCCCGCGACGGGACGTGATCTGGGGTAGCGCAGTGACCACGGTGTTGTAGACACCGCCGAGGTTGACGGCGAGCACGCGGTCGAAGGCCTCGCCGTTCATGGCGCGCACGGTGGCCGGGCGCGTAGCAATGCCGGCGTTGGCGATCACGACATCGACCCCGCCACGCTGCTCGGTGACCGCCGCGACCACCCGCTGCATCGCACCACGATCGGTGACGTCGGCTGCGAGGCCGAGCGCGTCACCGGAAAGTTGTGCGGCTGCTGTCTCGACGGCGCCAGGATCGAGGTCGACGATCACGCACGCGGCGCCCCGCTTGGCCAAAGCCTGTGCGGTCCCGAAGCCGATCCCGCGCGCGCCGCCGGTCACAACCGCGACCTTGCCTTCGAGGTTGAACTGCACCTTTCCTGTCAGGCCCCGAGTACCGCGCCGCCGTCATACAGCTTGATCACGCGCACGCTGCCCGGTGGGGTGACGTTCAGGCAGAGCTGGCAGAGGACGCACTCATCGAGGTTCTGGCGCACGATCTCGAGCCCGTTCTCGCCGGCGCGGAAGATGTCGACCGGACAGACCTCGGCGAGCTTGGCGGCGAGCTCGGGATCGCGGGCGACCGCCTCGTCGACCTCGACGTCGATGAACAGGGCGTCGCTCACGAGCTCATCCCCCCGAGTTCGCCGCCAGGCGAACTCGCCAAGGGAAGACCGGATGTCTTTCCCGAGGTCGACGCGCTCGCCGCGATCTTCTCCTTGACAATCCCCGGGATCTGTGAAATCTCCTCGGCGACGACGATGCCGGCCTCCGCGAGGCGGGCGATCTTCTCGGACGCTGTGTCCTCCTTGCCCTCGACGATCGTGCCGGCGTGGCCGAAGCTCATGCCGGGCATCTCGTCCATGAACTTGCCCGCCATGAAGGCGACGATCGGCAGGCGCGAATCGTTCTCCGTGACCCAGCGCGCGAGCTCCGCCTCCATCCGGCCTCCGGGCTCGGTGTAGATCACGATCGCCTGCGTCTGCGGGTCCGCCTCGAACAGTGGCATCAGCTCGGCATAGCTCGAGCCGATGATCGCGTCGCCACCGATCGAGACGGCGGTCGACTGGCCGAGCCCGGCTGCGGTGAGCGTCGAGGACATCTCAGTGGTCATGCCGCCGCTGCGCGAGATCACGCCGACCGGTCCCGGGACGTAGGACTTCGCGGCGTCGCGCGCCGGGCCGCCGATCCCACCCATCTTGATCACGTCGGGGACGATGATCCCGAGGCAGTTGGGTCCGATGATCCGCGCCTCGCGCTCGCGCGCGAGCTCGACCATCTGCGCGACGTCGCCGCGCGGGATCCGCTCGGTCACGATCACGACGAGCTTGATCCCGTTCTCGAGCGCCTCGAAAACTGCGTCCTTGGTGAAGGCGGGGGGAACCGTGACGACCGACCCGTCAATCGGTGAGCCGTGGTGCTCGAC
>Ga0302314_10018919_pt1 | contig 11467 bp, 9 predicted proteins | sample III_Palsa_N2_3_FD_200533 | JGI IMG/M metagenome (GOLD analysis project Ga0302314, IMG submission 200533) | Peat permafrost microbial communities from Stordalen Mire near Abisko, Sweden - III_Palsa_N2_3 | ecosystem: Environmental > Terrestrial > Soil > Palsa > Peat permafrost | place: Sweden... | reverse complement strand
GCAAGCGCGTTCGCGCCGCTCCACACGCCAGCCGCACTGTCGGGCATCCGGTTCGCGCGGGCGCATTTTCCGAGCGTTCCGCAGGCCGCCTGCTTCGACACGGCTTTCCATGCCGACATGCCCGACGCCGCGCGCATCCTGCCGATCGCCCGGGACCTGCAGTCGGAGGGCGTGCAGCGCTACGGGTTCCACGGCCTTTCCTGTGAATCGATCGTCCGCCAATTCGTGGCCGGACCCCCCGACCGATTGATCATCGCCCACCTGGGCGCCGGCGCGAGTGTTACGTCGGTCAGGTCCGGGCGGTCGATCGACACCAGCATGGGACTGACGCCCACGGGCGGGGTGATGATGGGCGCGCGCAGCGGCGATCTCGACCCAGGCGTTCTGCTCTACTTGATCCGAGAGAAACGGTTCGATGCCTCCATGCTCGAGGATCTGGTCGACCGGCGCTCGGGCCTGGTCGGCGTCTCGGGCGTCAGCAGCGACATGCGAGCCCTGCACGATGCATCCGTAGCGAACCCCGCCGCCAGTTTGGCAGTCGACATGTTCTGCAGCTCGGCCGCCAAGCAGGTGGCGGGCATGATCACCGCGCTCGACGGCGTGGACACGCTCGTTTTCACCGGCGGCGTCGGTGAGAACGACGCGGCGGCTCGCGCCGCGATCTGCGCGCGCCTTTCGTGGATGGGCGTCAAGCTTGAGGGAAGCCGCAATCGATCCGGGATCAACCCGATCAGCGAGAGTGGCTCGCGTTGCACGGTTCTCGTCCTTCCCTCGCGAGAGAATGAGGAGATCGCCGGCCATGCCTCGGCGCTGGTCGCGGAAAGCGCTTCTCGGGGTGGCCGCCGATGACTTCCATCGGATCCGCGACCGTCGCGAACTTGAAGGCCGGCATCTTCGATGTCGACGGTGTCCTGCTGGAGTCGCCGCACGAACGAGCGTGGCGCGAAGCGCTGCCAGGCTTCGCCGACCCGCGTGGCTTCACGACTACGGTCTATCAAGCCCAGGTAGCCGGCAAGTCCCGGCTCGACGGCGCGCGCGCGGCCCTCGCGGCGCTTGGCGTGCCGGATGCTGAGCAGCGCGCCGTCGCCTATGCGGAGCGTAAGCAGGCGCGGCTCGAACAGCTGATACATACGGGCGCCGTCGCGGCCTTTCCGGACGCGCTGCGGGTCGTGCAGGCGCTCGCGGCGCTCGGCATTCCGATGGCGGTCACCTCTTCTTCGAAGAACGCCAACCAGATGATGCGACCCATCCGCCTGGCCTCCGGCGCGGGCCTGCTCGAAGTCTTCGGCGCCAATGTCTGCGGCCGCGATCTGCGACACGGCAAACCAGACCCAGAAATCTTCCTGCTCGCCGCGCACGAATTGGGGATCGATCCCGAACAGTGCTTCGTGGCCGAGGATGCGCCGGTGGGCGTGCAGGCGGCGCGCGCGGGCCGGATGACCGCCCTCGGCGTGGCCCGGCTGGGCGACGACGATCCCCTTCATCGCGCCGGCGCAGAACTGGTGGTCAGCACGCTTGACGAGATCGACGCCGATGCTCTGGCGCAGGGGCGGCTTTGCCGGCGATTGAGATGACCATGAAAAACGACATGAACCGCGCGTTGACAGCGACGCCCGATGACGCTTGGGTCATCACCGAGGACGGCTGCGATCCGCTGCGCGAGAGCAACCGCGCGACGCGCTTCGCCCTCAGCAACGGTTTCCTGGGGGTCAGAAGCACCCGGGCGATCAATCGGACCGGCCGTGGCGCGGCGCCGCCCTACACCTATGTCGCCGGCCTGTTCGACACGCCGGACGACGGACCGTCCATCCCGAGCCTGATCCCGGCGCCCGACTGGCTACAGTTGCGGCTCTCGGTGTCGGGCAAGCCGCTCGTCCATCAAGACGGCGATGCGTTCAGCCACCCGCTGAAGCTCGATATGAGTCGCGGCCTCGTGCTGACAGAGAGCCGGCAGATCGATTTGTGTGGGGTCAGCATCTGCCTGCGCATGCTTCGCTGCGTCTCGCTGAGCCAGCGCGCCCTCGGTCTTCAATTACTCGAGCTGGAGATCGAGCGCGGCGATGCCGCGGTCGCGCTCGAGGCGTGGTCCGAGGCCGCGAACGTAGCTCTCGTCTCCGAGCGTCAGGAGCAGGATCTCGGCGTCTGGCGAACCAAGCGCTCTGGCAAGGGCGTCGCGATGGCCGCCGCCGCCACGCTATCGCTCGACGGGGCCGAGATCGCGTCGACCTCGACCGATCCGCGCACATGGTCCTGGACCTGGGACGCGCGGCCCGGACAGGTCCTGCACTTGCGCCGCCTCGTCGCCATGGCGCGAAGCGACAGCCCGGGCGTCGATCCCGGACCCGACGCGCAGGCGGCGCTCGATGGCGCGCTACGGCTCGGCTGGAGCGGTTTGCTCGCGGCCCATGAAGCGGCGTGGTCCGATCGCTGGACGTCCTGCGATGTGGAGATCGACGGCGATGCCGACGCCCAACAGGCGCTCAGGTTCGCCGGCTACCATCTCAACGGCGCGGCAAACCCTGCCGACGAGCACGTCTCGATCGGCGCGAGGGCGCTGACAGGTGAGGATTATCGCGGCCACGTGTTCTGGGACACGGAGATCTTCCTCTTGCCGTTTTACACCCTCACTTGGCCGGAAGCGGCGAGGTCGCTGCTGATGTACCGCTTCCACACCCTGGATGGGGCGCGGGCGAAGGCGGCGAGGATGGGTTGGCGCGGCGCCCTTTACGCCTGGGAGTCGGCGGACACCGGCGCGGAGGCCACGCCGGAGCACGTGATCGGGCCGGACCGGCAGGTCGTCGATGTTCTGTGCGGCACGCAGGAGCAGCACATCAGTGCGGATGTCGCCTACGCGGTCTGGCATTACTGGCAGGCGACGGCCGATGAGGCGTTCCTGCTGGACGCCGGCGCGGAGATCCTGCTGGAGACGGGCCGCTTCTGGTCCGGCCGCGCCCAGCTGGAAGCTGACGGGCGGCGCCACATCCGAGGTGTTATCGGACCGGACGAATATCACCAGCAGATCGACGACAACGCCTTCACCAACGCGATGGCGGCCTGGAACATCCGCCGCGCGCTCGACGTGGCGGCCCTGTTGCAAGAGCGCTGGCCTGCGACGTGGGCGAGTCTCTCAGCCAGGATCTCGCTGGATGAGGCCGAACTTGAGCGCTGGCTGATCGTCGCGACTTCGATGGCCACCGGCTTCGATCCCAAGACCGGGCTCTACGAGCAGTTCAACGGCTTCTTCGGCCTCCTACAGATCGATCTGGCGGACTACGCGGGCCGCTCGGTGCCGATGGACGTGGTGCTCGGCCGAGACCGCATCAGCCGCTCCCAGGTCGTCAAGCAGGCTGACGTCGTGGCCCTGCTGGCGCTGCTGCCCGATGCTTTTCCCGCTAATAGCGGACGTGTGAACTTCCGCTACTACGAGCCGCGCTGCGGACAGGGCAGTTCCCTCAGCCGCGCGATGCACGGCGTGGCCGCCGCCCGTCTCGGCGAGACCGAGTTGGCCCTGCGCTTCTTTCGGGAGACCGCCGCCATCGACCTGGCCGACACCCACGTGGCCATCGCCGGCGGCGTGCATATCGCCGCGCTCGGCGGCCTTTGGCAGATCGCGGTGTTCGGTTTTGTGGGCCTGTCGTTGCGCGACGACGGCGTCGCGATCGATCCCCAACTACCGGCCGGCTGGCAGGGCGTTCGTTTCAGCGTGCAATGGCGTGGCCGTCGCCTCCGGATCGAGATAGACCAGGCCACCCACAGTCTCAGGGCAACCCTGATCGCCGGCGCACCGATGGCCCTCTTCATCGGCGACCAGCGGCACGAACTCTCAATCGGGCGTCCGACGCAGGCCGTCATTCACCCGGCGCCGGACCTCGCCGCGGCTGAGTGAGCCGCAAATCCTCACTCCGTCGCGAGCGCCGGCTTCCGCTCCGGGTCGATCGCCTCAGCCCCTTCGCCCCGCCGCGAAAAAGGGGTGGCGGTCGGCGCGGACGAGCGGATTCGCGGGTTCACACAAATATTCGCCAAATCGAGTTGGAGACAAGCTTGGCCGATTGGCGGACCTACAATCGTCGACGATTTTGCGGTCACTCGCTCTTTATTTCGTGACGGACGCATATATTCTTCCGGATATCTGGCGAATACCAATTTCGCGCGCTTCAAAGTCGGAACGCCGGCGGCCACGACGCGTTGACACCCAGACACCCATGTCAGCGCGCCGCGCCGGGCCGAGGGCGTCCGAGAGCAAAGCTCTCCGATAGGAAAGCCAAACGCGATGCCGCCCCTGCTCATTTATGCCGGCCCGCTCGTCGTAATTCTCGCCGTATTCACCCTGCTCGCGGCGATCAAGATATTGCGGCAGTACGAGCGCGCCGTGGTCTTCACACTCGGCAAGTTCGAGGCGGTCAAGGGCCCTGGCCTCGTCCTGCTAATCCCGTTCATCCAGGAGATGGTTCGCGTCGATCTACGAATTCAGGTCGTCGAGATACCTACTCAGGACGTGATCTCCCGCGACAACGTGTCGATGAAGGTCGACGCCGTGCTCTATTTCAACGTCGCCGATCCCGAGCGGGCGGTCATCCGGGTCCAGGACTACCTCCCCGCCACCAACATGCTCGCCCAGACCACCTTGCGCGCTGTCCTTGGCCAGCACGAGCTGGATGAGATGCTTTCCGAGCGCAAGAAGCTCAGCGCCGACGTCCAGGCCATCCTCGACACCCAGACCGAAACCTGGGGCATCAAGGTCAGCAACGTCGAGATCAGAACAGTCGAGCTGACCGACAACATGGTCCGCGCGATCGCCAAACAGGCCGAGGCCGAGCGCGACCGCCGCGCCAAGATCATCCACGCCCAGGCGGAGTTCCAGGCATCGCAGACACTCGTCGACGCCGCCCAGATCCTCTCGAGCATCCCCGCCGCGATGCAGCTGCGCTACCTGCAGACCCTGACGGAGATCGGCGCGGAGCAGAACTCCACAATCATCTTCCCGATGCCGATCGATATCATCAAGCCGTTCCTCGATCTGCGTGAGCAGGCCGCCAAGCCGGTTCGCACCAACGGCGTCGATCACGCATCGCCGCCGGAGGCGGTCTCGCCAGCGGCGTTGTCATGATCCGAGCGGGTCTTACACCGCGTCGGAATTCGCCGGCTCAGGCGATCAAGATGTCTTCGCCCTCCGAGCTTAGCCCCACGTTCAACGACTTCCTCTTCGCCATCGTCAGCGAAGAACGCGATGAAACGCCGCTCAGCGTCGTCTCGGCTTTGGCGCGCTTGGACCTCGATCCTTGGACGGAAGCGGCCGAGCTGGCGCGAATGCCCGCGGACGGCGCTGCACGGCGGCTGTCATCGTTGCTCGCAGGCGTCGTCCACGACCCGCCCACCCAATCGGATCGTGCGACGATCGCGGCCCGACTGGTTGGGCTCCTGCCCGCGCCGGCGAACACGAGTATTGCGTCTCGCGATCATCCAGCTGCCGTCCTGACCGGCTCGCACCGCAGGGCGGCGGGGATTATGTGCCTGATCTTTCTCGCCTCGATAGTGGCCAGCCTGGCGATGGGAAACCTGGCGCCGCGCGCAGGCGCGCGGGGTCCGACGCCGGGACCAACCCCAGTTGCAGCCGCGCGCCGCTGAGATGGGGCCTTCCGCGAACACGAACCGGAAGGCCCAGCCTGGATCCCAGCCAGCTGCTCGTCGACCAGGAGAGTTCGCTTGATCAAGACAGAAGTCATGGCACCTGGCGTGCTGAAGATCGTGGCGCCGGAGAAGCTGGCCGCTAACGACTTCGCTGAACTGGCGCCGAAGGTCGAAGCGATGATGAAACAGCAGGGCGACATCAGATTGCTGATCGATGCGTCCCGCCTCGAAGGTTGGGCGAACATCGCAGCCCTCGAAGACCACGCGGCGTTCGTGAAGGCCCACCAACAAAAGGTGGCGCGCATCGCCGTCATTGCGCGGCACGAATGGCAGCACTGGCTCGTCGGCGCGGTCAGGGTGTTCCTGCACCCGGAGGTCAGGGTGTTCGACAAGGGCGACGAGAGCGAAGCACTCCACTGGCTCGAACACTGACGGAAAACACATCGCTGACCGCATGCCGCAGGTTGGCGCGAAGATACGTGTGACTGCGACACGCGAGCCTTTCAGGCGTCCCGTCCCGCCGTCGGAAAGACGACCAACCGTGAAGGCTCACGCCGCACCGCCGAAAGTCCCGCACCCATCGATATCGAGGCCCGATCCCAACGAAGCCCTCAAGACGATGTCCATGGCGGAACTCCAGGCGAAGCTCGGATCCTCACCCAACGGCCTTACCCAGACCGAGGCTCAGAAGCGGCTAAGCCAGTACGGCCCCAACGAACTCGAAGAGAAGAAGACTAATGAGGTCCTGAAGTTCCTCAGCTACTTCTGGGGTCCGATCCCGTGGATGATCGAGGCGGCGGTGATCCTCTCGGCCGTGGCGCAGCATTGGCCGGACTTCGACATCATCCTGCTGCTGCTGGTCGCCAATGCCGTGGTCGGCTTCTGGGAGGAGCATCAGGCGGGTAACGCGATCGCCGCCTTGAAAGCCAAGCTGGCGGTCAAGGCCAGGGTAGAGCGAGACGGCAAGTGGGTCGAGCCGCCCGCGCGCGAGCTGGTCCCTGGTGACGTCATCCGCTTGCGCCTGGGCGACATCGTCCCGGCCGACGCGCGCCTGCTCGAGGGCGACCCGATCGAGGTGGACCAGTCGGCCCTGACCGGAGAATCGCTGCCGGCTACGCGCAAGCCCGGCGAGGCCATCTTCTCAGGATCGATCGTGCGCCAGGGTGAGATCGGCGCCATGGTCTACGCGACGGGCGCAGGGACCTACTTCGGCAAGACCGCGGAGCTGGTGCAGGAGGCGCACACGGTCAGTCACTTCCAGCGTGCCGTGCTGAAGATCGGGAACTATCTGATCGTCCTCGCCGTGGCGCTCGTCGCGGTAATCCTCGCCGTCGCGCTCTACAGAGGCGATCCGCTCCTCACCACCTTGCAGTTCGCCCTGGTGCTGACCGTCGCCGCGATCCCGGTGGCGATGCCCACGGTGCTGTCGGTGACCATGGCGGTCGGCGCCCGTCTGCTGGCCAAGAAGGAGGCGATCGTCACCCGCCTGTCGGCGATCGAGGAACTGGCCGGCGTCGACATCCTGTGTTCGGACAAGACTGGAACCCTGACCCAGAACAAGCTGACGCTGGGTGATCCCTTCTGTCTCGATGGCACGCCAGCCGGTCAGGTGATCCTCAACGCCGCGCTGGCCTCGCGAGCGGACGACAAGGACGTCATCGACCTGGCGGTCATCGGCGGCCTCCAGAGCGATCAGGCTCTCAAGAGCTACCAGGTTGTTCATTTCCAACCGTTCGACGCGGTGCAGAAGCGCACCGAGGCCACCGTGAAGGGGGCGGACGGCAAGGAATTCAAAGTCGCCAAAGGCGCGCCGCAGGTGATCCTGGCGCTCGCGTGCAACGCCGAGGCCGTGAAGGCCGCCGTCGACAAGGCCGTAGGCGACTTCGCGGCGCGGGGATTTCGGGCGTTGGGAGTGGCGCGGGCGGACGGGGACGGCAAGTGGCGCATTCTCGGCGTGCTGCCCCTGTTCGACCCGCCGCGAGCGGACGCCAAGGCGACGGTCGCGACGGCCAGGGCGATGGGCGTCAGCGTCAAGATGGTCACCGGCGACGCCATTGCTATCGCCCAGGAGACCGCCAAGAAGTTGAGCATGGGCGCGAACATTCTCGACGCCAGCGGCTTCGGAGATTCGAAGCGTCAAGAGACGGCGGCCCTGTCGGCGTCGATCGAGAAGGCCGACGGCTTCGCTCAGGTCTTCCCCGAGCACAAGTTCCACATCGTCGATGTCCTGCAGCAGGCGGGCCACATCGTCGGCATGACCGGCGATGGGGTGAACGACGCCCCGGCGCTGAAGAAGGCTGATTGCGGGATCGCGGTCTCGGGCGCCACCGATGCGGCGCGCGCGGCCGCGGCCATCGTGCTCATGACGCCCGGCCTCTCGGTGATCATCGACGCGATCAAGGAAAGCCGGAAAATCTTCCAGCGAATGAACAGCTACGCGATCTACCGCATCGCCGAGACACTGCGTGTGCTGCTGTTCATGACGCTGGCAATCCTGGTGTTCAATTTCTATCCCGTGACCGCGGTGATGATCGTCATGCTGGCGCTGCTCAACGACGGCGCAATCCTCTCGATCGCCTATGACAACGTCCATTACAGGAACCAGCCGGAAGCCTGGAACATGCGCGTGGTTCTCGGGGTCTCGACGGTGTTGGGCGTGGTCGGCGTCATTGCCGCCTTCGGCCTGTTCTATCTCGCCGATCGCGTGTTCCACCTCGACCGCGCGCACATCCAAACGCTGATGTACCTGAAGCTTTCGGTCGCCGGGCACCTGACGATCTTCCTGACCCGCACGAGGGGGCCCTTCTGGTCGATACGCCCGGCGCGGATCCTGCTGATCGCGGTGTTCGGCACCCAGGTCATAGCGACCCTGATCGCGGTCTACGGGCTCTTCATGACCCCGCTTGGCTGGGGTTGGGCGGCGTTCGTCTGGGGCTACGCCCTGATCTGGTTCCTGGTGAACGACCGCGTGAAGTTGCTCGCCTATCGGATCCTCGATCCCGCCGGCGCCAAGGCAAAGCACAAGACCGAGACGGCGCTGGGGCTCAAGCCGCAGGCCGCCTAGTCATCAAAATCAAGGCAGCCGGCGGCCCGCAGGAAGGCGGAAGATGAAGATACACACGAAGGCGTTTCGGGTCGGCGAGGGCGACAAGGTCGATCTTAAGAAATGGCCGACGGCCGTAGCTCCCGTCTACAAATCGAAGGCGCAGTACAAGGCGCTGCTCGAAGAGCACGTCACCCGACTCAGCGAAATGCAGCAGCTGCACTACGCCTCAAACCGTTACGCCCTCCTGCTGGTCTTCCAGGCCATGGACGCGGCGGGAAAGGACGGCGCCATCCGGCATGTCATGTCCGGGGTCAATCCTCAGGGCTGCCAGGTTTTCAGCTTCAAGCACCCCAGTGCAGACGAGTTGGAGCACGACTTTCTCTGGCGCACCACGCGCGACCTGCCCGAGCGAGGTCGGATCGGCATCTTCAACCGGTCCTACTACGAGGAAGTGCTTATTACCCGCGTGCACCCCGAGATCCTGCAAAGCGAGGGGCTGCCGGACGCTACCCAGGACGACAAGGACCTCTGGCGCGATCGCTACCGCTCGATCCGCGATCTGGAGAAACACCTCCACGGCAACGGCACGCGCATCGTCAAATTCTTCCTCCATCTTTCCGAAGAGGAGCAGCGCAAGCGCTTCCTGGCGCGGATCGACGAGCCCGAGAAGAACTGGAAGTTCAGCATGGCGGACATCGAGGAGCGGAAATTCTGGAAGAGCTACATGAAGGCGTACGAGGGCTGTCTCAGCGCGACAAGCACCGACGACTCCCCTTGGTACGTCGTTCCTGCCGATGACAAGGAGAACGCCAGGCTGATCGTCTCGCAGATCGCGCTCGATACGTTCGAGGGCCTTGAGATGACCTATCCGAAGACAAGCGATGCGCGCCGAAAGGAACTGCTCGCTATTCGTGCTCAGCTTGAGAAATGAAGGGCGCAAAAAGCGGGATTGTGTGCCCTTGAAGGCGCGGATCGCCTTAGTGTCGCGCCGCCGCAGGGGCTGGCGGAGCCCAGCTGCGCCGGCGTCACGAGTACTTCGCTCGGCGACTGCGGCGCAGGCGACAACCTCGGTCGTCGGCGCCGAGACCTTCGGGCGGGCGAGAGTCCACCTCTCGCTCAGCCCTCCAACGCGGCGGCTCGGCGCGCCAGGCTCTCGGCCGGCCAGAGCGCCTCCATGTCGTAGTAGATTTCAAACGCGGGAATCTCAGGCGGCAGGACCATCCAGGGCAGCTTGGAGCGCGTGAAAATGAAGGCGTCGGGCGTGACCGCGGCGGCGGCGTCAAGCGTCCCAGTCCGGACAAACGCCATCGCCATGCGCCCGCCATAGTGGCTCCAGAGCGCCACATGACAGATGGGCACCGATGAATCATCTGTTCGCGTCCGCTCTCGCTCGGTGTCGGCGCCGCTTCGCTCGAGCCATTCGTCAAAATGACGCGCGAGGTCTCGATGATTGCATTGATGACGAACCCACCGCCGGTCTCCCGCTGACACCAGGTGCAGTTGCAGCAGTTGACGAACATCGGCGCGGCGCCGAGACGATAGCGCACCGCGCCGCACGCGCACCCACCTTCGAACAAAGATTCCATGTGGGGCAGGCTAGTCGATCAACCGGACAATTCTGTCAGCATCATCCGGCTGAACCGTAAAGTACCGTCACCCGCGAGGCGGGGCCGCTTCGCCCTCTGAACGGTTGGAGTGTCGCTTTCCGCCGCTGACAAACGCGACTGCGGCATGGTTATGCGCAGAATGCCGTCATGGGCCGCCGTAGTTCAATCGGCTCGGATCGCTTGATGGTCCCCTGCAGAATCTGCTCCCGAGGGAGGCGCCCAGCCTAGGAGGGGCCCAGGCCCTGCCGCACGTCAATATCGAGCTTTTTGACCATCTGCATGAGGATGTCGTTCTGCTCTTCCAGACGGTGGAGGATCACCTCCTGCTCGGCCTTCACGTTGATTTCCAGGTCGTGCTGGGCGCGCGCCTCAGAGTGCGAGCCCTGGATGTTCTGACCAACCACGATCAGCGGCATCAGCAGCAGTTGGATCACGTTCGACATGAAGAGGTAGAAGATGAATCCCATCGGCGGGTCGAACCGCAGGCGTTCCGGCGCAAGGAAGTTCCAGCCCAGCCAACAGGTCGTCCAGGCAAGGATGACCAGGAAGAACGCCATCGTGCCAACCCGCTCGGTGATCCAGACGGCCATCCCCCCATTCGCGTCTGCGCGTTTGCGGGACGCCCCGCGACGGCTTCTCCGCGTAGGTCTCGGTCACCACACACCTGATCACATCGCAGAAGAGCTAACCGCATCGAACGTCGTTCCGCGCCGTTTAACGAGTCCTCGCCGAACTGGTAGCTCGACGCGGCTTGGCCGGCTCCAGAGGGTGCCGGCAAACTAGGCGGCCGCGTCGAGGTGAGGGGCTGGATCGGACCTGATCACGATTGCTGGTGCTGGCGGCCCTCCAGCTTCAGGCGCAGGACCAAGTCTGAGACACTGAGTTGAGAGATTCTTTAAGAAATCTAGGGCGTTATCGTCGGAAGGGCGCTTCGATGGCGTTGGATGCATGGGGCGCCCGAAGCGGACCGCAACCCGACTTCTTACACAAAAAATTACACACGCAGATTTTGAATCTCGAATTCTGAAGCAATTTCAATAAGTTTATTGAATACCCCTGCGGACTTAAAATCCGTAGGGGGGCGACCCCCATGCCGGTTCGACCCCGGCCGCCCGCACCAGCCAGTAGCGGCCCGTCGCATCGACGTCCGAAAACCGCCGGCGGTGGGCGGTCGACGCCCTATATT
>Ga0302314_10018918_pt1 | contig 11467 bp, 7 predicted proteins | sample III_Palsa_N2_3_FD_200533 | JGI IMG/M metagenome (GOLD analysis project Ga0302314, IMG submission 200533) | Peat permafrost microbial communities from Stordalen Mire near Abisko, Sweden - III_Palsa_N2_3 | ecosystem: Environmental > Terrestrial > Soil > Palsa > Peat permafrost | place: Sweden... | reverse complement strand
TGGAGGCCGCGCTCGAGCACTTCCCGATCGCGGAGACCAGCGGTCACTTCCACGATACCTACGGCCAGGCGCTCTCGAACATCTACGAATGCCTGCAGATGGGCATCCACACGTTCGACACCAGCGTGTCGGGCCTCGGCGGCTGCCCGTATGCGAAGGGCGCGACGGGCAATGTCGCGACCGAGGACGTGGTCTACCTGCTGCATGGGCTCGGCATCAGGACGGGTATCGATCTGGACAAGCTGGTCGATGCGGGCGCGTTCATCAGCAAGGCCATCGGCAAGCCCAACGGCTCGCGCGTCGCACGCGCCTTGCTGGCCAAGCGCGCCGATTCGACGGCGGTGTGCGCATGAGTCTGGAAGAGCGTCCCGAAGGCTTCCAGCGCGTCTCCGCGGAACTGCAGCGGCTGGGCCATCCGCACGCGCCGCAGTTCCTCGATACCGCGGCCCGTACCTCGCAGGAGGCCGCCGACGCACTCGGCGTGGCCGTCGGACAGATCGCCAAGAGCGTAGTGTTTCGCCGCAAGGCCGACGAGGTCGCGATCCTCGTGGTGGCGTCCGGCGATCGTCGCGTCGACGAGAAGAAGGTGGCGCAGATCGTCGGCGCCATCGGCCGCGCCGATGCGGAGTTCGTGAAGGCCAAGACGGGCTTCACGATCGGCGGCGTGTCGCCGCTCGCGCACGCGACGCCGGTGGTCACGCTGATCGACCGCGAGCTGTTCCGCTTCGACCAGGTCTGGGCTGCCGCGGGCCATCCGCATGGCGTGTTCCCGATGTCGCCGGCCGAGCTCGAGCAGCTCACCGGCGCGCCGGTGCATGACGTCGTGCAGGCGGTGGCAACGTGATGAAGAGCTTCGCAAGGTCTTCGAGCCCGCTGCGGGCCGAGCGACGGGCCGCCCCCAGCCGGCCCGCAGTCCCCTCGGGGGACGGAGCGCCGGACCCGGCGCGGGAGAGGTGCAGATGACTCGCGACGGCATCGAGCACGCGCCCGACAGCGCGTTCTGGATCGCGCGTGTCGCCGAGATCGGCTACGCCGTCCCGGTGCCGTCGCCGTGCGTCAACATCTGCAAGATCGACCCGTACGCCAGCGTGTGCCACGGCTGCCGCCGCACGCTAGACGAGATTGCCGCGTGGAGTGCGCTGTCGGACGCCGACAAGCGCTGGGTCTGGCAGCAACTGCCCGGCCGCGAGCCCCCGGTCTGAGGAGCGACCCATGCAACGCGTCATCTTCGACTTCGACGTGGTCTCGCCCTATGCGTACCTCGCGTTCGAACGCCTGCCGGCGACGCTGGAGGGGCTGTCGCACCACGTCGAATATCGGCCGCTGCTGTTCGCCGGCCTGTTGAAGCACTGGGGCAACACGGCGCCGGTGGACGTCGCGCCGAAGAAGGCGTGGCTGTTCCGCCAGTGCGCGTGGATCGCCGCGCAGCACGGCGTCGTGTTCCGGCCGCCGACGCCGCATCCGTTCAACCCGCTCGCGTTGCTGCGGCTGCTGGTGGCGTCCGCGCCGGCCGGCGGCCATCCGAACCGGCGCACGGTGGAACTCGCGATGCGCCACGTGTGGGCGCGCGAGGGCGGCGAGGCGAACGATCCCGCGGCGCTGCAGGCGCTCGCCGAGGCCATCGCGCCGCTGCGCGATCCGGCCAGCCCCGAGGTGAAGGCCGACCTGCAGGCACGCACCGCCGACGCCGCCGCGGCCGGCGTGTTCGGCGTGCCGACGTTCCGTCTCGACGACGGCTCGATGTTCTGGGGCACCGACTCGATGGCGATGCTGGCCGATGCGATGAGGCAGCGGCGGCAGGGCGGCTGAGCCAGGCGGCGTTGCGATACGGGCTCCCGTACGGCGCACGCTGACCGGCGCTTGCAGCGGACGTCCGGCGGGGGTTTTCACGCTTCCGGTGTTTACCCTCGCGCGGCCGCCACTTTCCACGATGAGAAACGGGGCGTCCGTGTTATCCCTTGCGTTGTAAGTTTCGAATAAGTCTCGCGTCAGACCTCAGTCAGAGGACGGTCCCACGATGCGCAACGGGCGCTTCCCGTCGGGGAAGACGACCGCATCGACACAACAGGAGACATCCCATGGCAACCAGCAACGCGCGCGGCGCGGGCCTGACAAGCGACGAACGCAAGGTGATCTTCGCGTCCTCGCTCGGCACCGTGTTCGAGTGGTACGACTTCTTCGTGTATGGCACGTTGGCGGGCTTCGTCAACAAGGCGTTCTTCTCCGGCCTGGATCCCACGGCCGGCTACATCGCCACGCTGCTCGTCTTCGCCGCCGGCTTCTTCGTGCGTCCGTTCGGCGCGCTGGTGTTCGGCCGGCTGGGCGACATGATCGGCCGCAAGTACACCTTCCTGGTCACGATCGTGATCATGGGCCTGTCGACCGCCGTCATCGGCCTGATACCCACCTACGCGCAGATCGGCATCGCGGCGCCGATCATCCTGATCCTGCTGCGCGTGCTGCAGGGCCTGGCGCTCGGCGGCGAGTACGGCGGCGCGGCGACCTACGTGGCGGAACATTCGCCGCAGGACAAGCGCGGCGCGTTCACGTCGTGGATCCAGACCACGGCCACGCTGGGCCTGTTCCTGTCGCTGGTCATCATCCTCGGCTTCAAGGCCGTCGTGACCAAGGACGCCTTCGAGGACGTCTGGGGCTGGTGGCGCGCGCCGTTCGTCATCTCGATCTTGCTGCTGGTCGTCAGCGTGTGGATCCGCCTGTCGATGAACGAGTCGCCGGCGTTCAAGAAGATGAAGGCCGAGGGCAAGACGTCCACGGCGCCGCTGACCGAGTCGTTCACCAAATGGGGCAACCTGAAGCTCGTGCTGCTCGCGCTGTTCGGCCTGACCGCCGGCCAGGGCGTGGTTTGGTACTCGGGCCAGTTCTACGCGCTGATCTTCCTGACCAGCACGCTCAAGGTGGACGCCACGCAGGCGCAGTGGATGATCGCCACGGCGCTGGTGCTGGGCACGCCGTTCTTCGTGCTGTTCGGCACGCTGTCGGACAAGATCGGCCGCAAGTGGATCATCCTGGGCGGCATGCTGCTCGCCTGCCTGACCTACTTCCCGATCTTCCACGGCCTCGCGCGCGCCGGCAATCCGGAGCTGTACGACGCGCAGGAGAAGAACCACATCGTGGTCAACGCCGATCCCGCCACCTGCGCCTTCCAGGCCAACCCGGTGGCCCGCGAAGCCGACTTCCGCAGCTCGTGCGACATCGCCAAGCGCGCGCTGATCACCGGCTTCTCGGCCAACTACGACAACGCGGCCGCGCCGGCCGGCTCGCCCGCCACGGTCGTCGTCGGCGACAAGACGATCACCGCGCCGGACGCCCACCTGGCCGACGGCCCGGCCTACAAGTTCGACGAGGCCTCGACCAAGGCGATCGCCGCGTTCAAGAAGGATCTCGGCGCCGCACTGAAGGCCGCCGGCTATCCGAGCAAGGCGCCGCCGATCGAGACCTTCGACAGCCGCTGGCTGACCATCGTCGGGCTGCTGTGGGTGCTGATGATCTACGTCACGATGGTCTACGGCCCGATCGCGGCCATGCTGGTCGAGCTGTTCCCGACCCGCATCCGCTACACCTCGATGAGCCTGCCATACCACATCGGCAACGGCTGGTTCGGCGGCCTGCTGCCGTCGTTCTGCTTCGCCATCACGGTGCAGACCGGCAACATCTACAACGCGCTGCTCTACCCGATCGCCGTGGCGGCGGTGAGCCTGGTCGTCGGCGTGCTGTTCGTGCGCGAGACCAAGGACACGGACATCTACGCCCGCGACTGACGGCGCCGAAGCTCTCACCGGAATGGGCCCTCGCGGGCCCATTTTTCATGCTGGAACGCGGCCCCGGAAGCGAATTTGCAAGGCCTTGTTTCGACATTGCCGCAGCGCGTACGCGGCGGAGCACAGCGGTGCACAATGGGTCGTCACAGCAGGCTGGAGACCGGCGTGGCGCGTGCGAGGCGCGGCGATTGCCCGCGTCCTCAGGTGGACGGGGCGACCGGCAACGGCCCTGGTGGGGGCTGAATGGCAGAACAAGACCTGTTGGACGACGACCTTCGCTCACTCGACCACCTGGCCGAGGAACGCGGCGCGGGAGCGTTGGCGACGATACAGGCCGCGGTCGACCGGATGCGCAACGAAGGCGACCGCGATCGCCTCGCCTGGGCGCTGCCGCCGCTGGCGCGCTCGTTCGCCCTGTGCGAGAAATTCGACGAGGCCGAGGCGGCCGCCAACGAGGCGCTGGCGCACTTCCGCGTCAACGGCTCGGTACGGGGGCAGGCATTCGCGCTGAACGCGCTGGGCGTCGTGGCGATCCGCCGCGGCGTGCCGTCGCGCGCGCTGGAGGTGGCCGGCGAGGCCGTCGTGCTGGCGCGCGCCGCGGAAGATCCGATCCTGCAGGTGCGCATCGCCAACACGCTGGGCATCGTGCTCAACGACATCGGGCGGCTGCCCGAGGCGGTGCAGATCTTCGAGGAAGGACTGCGCGCGGCGCGCGGCTTCCAGGGCGAGGCCGTGGTGCTGCGGCTGCGCTCCAACCTGTCGCTCGCGCTCGGTCGCTGGGCGCTCAAGGAGCACGACGAGCAGCTGCCCGAGGCCGTCTGGCGTCCGCGCGCCGAGCGCGCGATCGAGCTGATGCAGTCCACGCTGCAGACGTGGCGCGAAGAGCAGAAGTGGTCCGAGATCAGCAACGCGCTCGACCACCTGGCGATCTCCCACATCGTGCTCGGCGACCTGGCCGCGGCCCACGCGTCGCTGGACGAGGCCGAGTCGCTGATGGACGCCTCCGCGCCGCACTCGATGGTGTTCTTCAGCTGCGCGCGCGCCCGCGCCCACCTGCATGCCGACGAGCCGCAACTGGCCCTGGCCGCGCTGGAGCGCGGACGGGTCGCCGCCGACAGCCGCGGCGGCCACATGTACATGGACGAGCTGTTCCGGCTGAAGTCGCAGGCGCACGAGGCACGCGGCGAATGGCCGGAGGCGCTCGCCGCGCACAAGCGATTCCACGAGCTGCGATCGCGCATGGTGCTCGATCGCGCCGAGCAGCAGGCCTCGGCGCTGGTCGTGGCGCTCAGCACCGAGCGCGCGCTGCGCCAGGTGAGCGAGGAGCGCGACCGCGCCGAGCGCGCGCACCTGGAGGCGCGCCACGACCAGCTCACCGGCCTGGCCAACCGCCGCAAGTTCGACGAGTTCCTGGCCGGCGTGCTGCCGCGCGCGAGCCACGAGCACCCGGTGTCGCTGGTGCTGATCGACCTCGATCATTTCAAGTCCATCAACGACCGCCATCGCCACCTCGTGGGCGACGCCGCGCTGCGCTGGGTCGCCACGCACCTGCAGGCGCAGTGCCGCCAGACCGACCTGCCGGCGCGCCTGGGCGGCGACGAGTTCGCGCTGGTGCTGTCGGCGCCGCTGGCCGTGGCCCACCAGGTGTGCAACCGGCTGCGCGTGGCCGTGGCCGAGCGCGGCGCCGAGCTGCCCGCCGACGTGACCATCCGGCTGAGCGCCGGCATCGCCGAGGCCAGCGCGCCGTGCGACGCGGTGCACCTGTTCAAGCGGGCCGACGAGGCGCTCTACGCGGCCAAGGCCGCCGGGCGCGACGCCGTGCGCAACGACATCCCGGACGCGCGCCACGGCTGACGCGGCGCGCAAGTCCGAGCTACGCGGGACACCTCCGATGACGACAGACCTCCAACGCGGCCTCTACGACGCGCCGCCGCTCGGCCTCGACGAGGCCGCCGCCTCCGAGGAACTCGCGCCTCAGGACATCAGCACCGAGGTGCTGCTCGAGAAGTACGCCAAGGGCGACGAGCGCGACCTGCACGACGTGCGCGCGCGTGTCGCGCGCGCGCTCGCGCAGGTGGAGGCGCCGGAGCAGCGCGAGGCCTGGGCCGCGCGCTTCCTCGATGCGCTGCAGGGCGGCTTCGTGCCCGCCGGCCGCATCAACTCCGCCGCCGGCACCGAGCTGACGGCCACGTTGATCAACTGCTTCGTGCAGCCGGTGGGCGACTCCATCGCGCAGGCGGAGGACGGCGTCCCCGGCATCTACACCGCGCTCACCGAGGCCGCCGAGACGATGCGCCGCGGCGGCGGCGTCGGCTACGACTTCTCGCGCATCCGTCCGCAAGGCGCGTGGGTCGGCTCCACGCAAAGCCGCGCGTCGGGGCCGGTCAGCTACATGCGCGTGTTCGACCGCAGCTGCGAGACGGTGGAGTCCGCCGGCAGCCGGCGCGGCGCGCAGATGGCGGTGCTGCGTTGCGACCACCCCGACATCGAGGCCTTCATCCACGCGAAGGACCAGGGCGACCTCGCCAACTTCAACATCTCGGTGGGCGTCACCGACGCGTTCATGCAGGCGGTCGACGACGACGCCACCTTCGACCTCGTGCATCGCGCGCGGCCGAGCGAAGACCAGATCGCGAATGGCGCGAAGCAGCGCGACGACGGCCTGTGGATCTACCGCCAGCCGCGCGCCCGCGCGCTGTGGGAGCAGATCATGCGCTGCACCTACGACCACGCCGAGCCGGGCGTGCTGTTCCTCGACCGCATCAACCAGGACAACAACCTCAGCTACTGCGAGACGATCGCCGCGACCAATCCGTGCGTCACGGGAGACACGCGCCTGGCCTCGCAGCATGGCTTGGCGTCCATTCTCGCGCTCGAGGCCAACGGCGCCGCCCTCGATTGCACTGTCGACAGGCGCGCGCTGGGCGACTCGACGCATGGCATCGTGACGCGCCCTGCCGTGCCAGCCTTCCAGAGCGCGGCGCGATCCAAGGTGTTCCGCGTTCGCACCGTCGAGGGCTACGAGATCACGGCGACCCCCTGGCACGATTTCTACACCACACGCGGAAAGATCAAGCTGCCGGAGTTGCAGCCTGGCGATGAAATCCTGGTGCAGTCGGGCAAGGGGCAATTCGGTGCGCAGGGGAGCGCCGAACTGGGCTTGCTCATCGGGTTGATCGCCGGTGGCGGCCATTTCACGAATCGAGGCAAAGCTCAGCTGGCGGCGGTCGTCAACCTGTGGGGCGAGGATCGGCAACTCGCGCAGCAACTGTGCGAGACGGTCAACGCCTTGATCGTCGGCGAGACACGGCGTTCCCGCGAATACGTTTGCCGACCGGTTTCGGTGCCGGCACGCCAGTTGGTCATCATCCGATCCACGTTGCTTGCCCGCGTGCTGGAGCGGTACGGCCTCGGCCCGGCCACCAAGCTCGCCGTGCCCGAGGTCGTCTGGCAGGGCAGCGAGGCGTGCGTGCGCGGATATCTGCAGGGGCTTTTCCAGACCGACGGCACGGTGCACGTCAGCGGCCACAGCAAGAGTTGTTCCGTTCGCCTGTCTTCCGTGAATCGCCAGAGGCTGCAGCAGGTGCAGGTACTGCTCTCGAATTTCGGGGTGTTTTCGACGATTCATCTGCGTCGCCGCGCGTCGTTGCGCCGGCTTCCGGACGGAAAGGGCGGTCTGCGGCACGACGCCTGCCAAGCGCAACATGACTTGATCATCGATGGCGAATCGAGAGACGCATTCATGCGCGAAATCGGGTTCCCGCTGCCGGCGAAGCAAGAAAGGTACGTCGCCTGGACGGGCGACCGGATCCAGGGCAGGGAGCAGCGGTTCACCGCGAGAGTCAGTGCTGTCGAATTCGCCGGTGTCGAGCCGGTGTACGACACCACCCAACCCGATGGCAACAGCGTCATCTTCAACGGCTTGGTCACGGGGCAATGCGGCGAGCAGCCGCTGCCGCCGTACGGCTGCTGCTGCCTCGGCTCGATCAACCTCACGCACTTCGTGCGCCATCCGTTCGCCGACGATGCGAGCTTCGACCACGACGCCTTCGCCGCGCTCGCGAAGACCGCCGCGCGCATGCTCGACAACGTGCTCGACATCACCGTCTGGCCGCTGCCCGCGCAGCATGCGGAGGCGAACGCGAAGCGCCGCGTCGGCCTCGGCTTCACCGGCCTGGGCGACGCGCTGGCGATGCTCAACCTGCGCTACGACACGCCCGCCGCGCGCGACGCCGCGCAACGCATCGCGCAGACGATGCGCGACGCCGCCTACGACGCGTCGGCCGACCTCGCGCTGGAGCGCGGCGCGTTCCCGCTGTTCAACGCCGACCTGTACCTGTCGCGCGGCACGTTCGCGTCGCGGCTGCCGCCGGCGTTGAAGGACAAGGTGCGCGCGCAGGGCCTGCGCAATTCCCACCTGCTGTCGATCGCGCCCACCGGCACCATCAGCCTCGCGTTCGCTGACAACGCCAGCAACGGCATCGAGCCGCCGTTCTCGTGGTCGTACACGCGCAAGAAGCGCATGCCCGACGGCAGCGCGAAGGCCTACGCGGTGGAGGACCACGCGTGGCGGCTGTACCGCCACCTGAAGGGCGCCGACGCGCCGCTCACCGACTCCTTCGTCACCGCGCTGGAGATGAGCGCCGAGAGCCACGCCGCGATGGTGGCCGCGGTCGCGCCCTTCGTCGACACGGCCATCAGCAAGACGGTCAACGTGCCGGCCGACTACCCGTTCGCCGACTTCGAGGGCCTGTACCGCTTCGCGTGGAAGGCCGGCCTGAAAGGCCTGGCGACGTATCGGCCGAACGCGGTGCTCGGCTCCGTGCTCAGCGCCACGCCGGCCGCGCCAGAGCCGCTGCCCAACGCGGCGACGAGCGAGACGCCGCAGCCGCTGGTCGCCGGGTTCGGCAATGCGGCCGACGCCGCCGTCAACCTCGCCGACCAGCGCCTCACGCTCGACCGCCCCGCGACCGCGGTGATGAGCTCGCTGCGCTGGCCCGGCCGTCCCGAGATGAGCGGCGGCAACCCGGCGTGGACGTACATGATCCGCCACCCGCACGGCGAGTTCGCGCTGTTCGTCGGCGAGATGCCCGCGCAGGCCGGCCCCGGCTTCGGACTGTTCGCGCAGAGCGTGCCGTTCGAGGTTTGGGTCAACGGCGCCGAGCAGCCGCGCGGCCTGGGCGCGCTCGCGAAGACGCTGTCGATGGACATGCGGGTCAACGATCCCGCATGGCTCAAGCTGAAGCTGGACGTGCTGGCCACCGTCTCCGAGGAGCGCGCGTTCGACATGCCGTTCCCGCCCGCCGGCGAGCGGCGGCTGTTCCCCGGCGTGGTCGCGGCGACGGCCGCGGTGATCCGCTGGCGCTGCGAGCAGCTCGGCGCGCTGGCCGAGGGCGGCCCGACGCCCATGCTCGACGCGATGTTCAGCCGCGACGAGCCGCGCACCGGCACCGCCGGCACGCTGGCCTGGGCCGTGGACGTCGACAACCCCGCCACCGGCGAGTCGTTCACGCTGACGATGAAGGAAGTGACGCTGCGCTCGGCCGCCAGCGCCGGCGCGCCCGCGGGCGCCGCGCCCACGCGCGTGACGCGCCCGTGCGCGGTGGGTTTCTCCGGAAACTATCCGCGCGCGCTCGATGGCCTCGCGCGCCTGCTGTCGCTCGACATGCGCGTGATCGACCCGGCGTGGATCGGCATGAAGCTGCGCAAGCTGCTCAACGTCGGCGAGCCGCTGGGCCACTTCATGGCGCCGCTGCCCGGCCAGAAGCGCCAGCAGGTGTGGCCGTCGACCGTCGCCTACGTCGCGCGCCTGATGATCCACCGCTACGCGATGCTGGGCGTGCTCGACGAGGACGGCTTCCCGCTGGAGGCCACGGGACTGCACGAGCCGCCCGCGCCGCGCGCCACCGGCCAGCTCGCGCCGCAGGCCGGCCGCCCGTGCCCGGAGTGCGGCAACGCGACGATGATCCACAAGGACGGGTGCGACTTCTGCACCTCGTGCGGCTACGTGGGCGCGTGCGGCTGAACGCGCCGCGCGGCGTCAGCGCGACGGCGCCGACGCCGCGTCGATGGGGGCCGAAGCTCACCCAGCCGTTGCCGGATGGCGCAGCGCCTCGACCACCACTTCCACGCCGCGCGAGGGCTGGCGCCGGCTCGCGTAGTAGACGTGCAGGCCCGGAAACGTCGGGAACCAGTCCTCCATCACGTACTGGAGCCGGCCGGCGGCGACGTGGGGGCCGGCCAGATCCTCCGGGACGAAGGCGAGGCCGATGCCCGACAGCGCGGCGTTCAGGAGCTGGTAGCTGCCGTTGAAGACCACCTGGCCTTCGGCGCGAACCTGGATTTCTCGCTTGCCCTTCTTCAGCTCCCACGCGTAGAGCCCGCCGCTTGCGAAGCGCAGCGCCACGCAGTTGTGCGCCAGCAGGTCGCCGGGCTTTCTCGGTCGCGGCGCGCGCTCGAAGTACGACGGCGCCCCGACGATCACCATCCGCCGATCGGGCGCGATGCGGACGGCGATCATGTCCTTGGCGACCTGGTCGCCGTTGCGTACGCCCAGGTCGTAGCGTTCGGCGACGACGTCTCGCAGGCCGTAGTCGATCGTGACCTCGACATTCAGGTCGGGATACGCGGGAAGCACCTTGGCCAGTCGCGGCCAGACCACGGTGTCGAGCGCGTAGTCCGTCGACGTGATGCGCACGGTGCCCTGCGGCTTGACCGCGAATTCGCTCACCGCGGTCAGCTCGGCCTCGACCTCCGCGAGGCGCGGGCCGACCGACTCGATCAGGCGGGCACCGGCCTCGGTCGGCGAGACGCTTCGTGTCGTCCGCGTCAACAGGCGCACCCCGAGCGATTCCTCGAGGCTGCGCACGGTGTGACTGAGCGAGGACGGCGCCAGCCCGAGCTTGGCGGCGGCCTTCGAGAAGCTGCGCTCGCGCGCCACCGCGAGAAAGGCCTGGACATCGCCGATCCGATCCCTTGCCATTCATGGCTCCTATTCACAAGTGCATGCGGATTCTGCCATCTAGTCGCGGTGGCCGTTCGCTCCTAAAGTCGTTTCATCACATCACGAGACTGCGCTCGGGCAGGACTCGCCTCGAAAGGAAACGACCATGGAATATCGACGACTTGGTGAGAGCGGCACGGTGGTGTCGCGACTGGCGCTCGGCAGCATGTACTTCGGCGGCGAGACATCGGAGACGGACGCGTTCGGGATCATGGACGCTTACGTCGAAGCCGGCGGCAACCTGATCGACACCGCGAACGTCTACATGGGCGGGCAGTCCGAGGCGATCGTCGGCAAGTGGTTCGCCGCGCGGCCGAGCGAGATGAAAGACCGCGTCGTGCTGGCGACCAAGGGCCGCCATTCGACGCATGCGGGGCCGAATGCAGCCGGGCTGTCGCGGCGTGGGCTGCAGCGGCTGCTCGACGAGTCACTGGCCAACCTGGGACGCGAGCGCATCGATCTCTACCAGTTGCATTCCTGGGATCCGCTGACGCCGCCCGAGGAAACGCTGCGCTTCCTCGACGCGGCCGTTCGCGCGGGCAAGATCCACTACGTCGGCTTGTCCAACTTCACGGGCTGGCAGTTGCAGCTGTTCGTCTCGACGGCGCGCGAGTTCGGCCTCGAGATCCCGATCACGCTGCAGCAGCAGTACAGCTTGCTCTCGCGGGAGAACGAGTGGGAAGTG
>Ga0302314_10018916_pt1 | contig 11468 bp, 12 predicted proteins | sample III_Palsa_N2_3_FD_200533 | JGI IMG/M metagenome (GOLD analysis project Ga0302314, IMG submission 200533) | Peat permafrost microbial communities from Stordalen Mire near Abisko, Sweden - III_Palsa_N2_3 | ecosystem: Environmental > Terrestrial > Soil > Palsa > Peat permafrost | place: Sweden... | reverse complement strand
CGGGCCGTCCTTCCCGGTCCGGAAGATGTCGTTGACGAACAGGATGCCGATGAGGTCGTCGAGATCGTCGTGGACTACCGGGAAGCAGCTGTGCCCCGACGTCCGCACGGCCCGGGCGATGTCGTCGGCCTGCACGGGAATGGTGAGGAAGGTGACGTCGACCCGGGGTGTCATCACCTCACGGACGTCCATGTCCCGCAGGTCGGCCAGGGCCTCAAGGATGATGCGCTCCTGCTCCGAAGCCTCGGCGTCCCTGGCCGATTGGGCGATGTCGGCCCGTTCGTCGTTGGCGGCGCGGCGCCAGAGGCGACGCGAGCGACGGGACGTATCTCGACGGGACGTATCTCGACGTGACGTCTCGGGGGGAGGCTGTGTCTCCTTGTGGGTCGACACGGGGTGCCGGATCAGCTCGTCGGTTCGGTGCCCGTCTCGAGCTGGGGTCCGGCGCCCACCAGCACGGGCACGGGGATGTACGAATCGTCGGTATAGGTGCCGTCTTTGAGGAGGGAGGTGACGGCTCGCCGCAAACGGAGGGGGTCGAGCGGTTTGACCAGCCACCCTTCGGCTCCGGAGCGTCGGGCCAAGAAGACGTCGGGTCGGCGGTCCAGCAACATCAGCACGGCGACGTGGTCCAGGGCGTCGTACGACTCCTGGAGCCGCAGTTCGAGACAGACGGCCATGCCTCCCATGTTCCCCATCTGCATGTCCACGATGACCAGATCGGGAGCCTCCTCGGTCACGAAGGCCATGACTTCGGGTCCCGATGTCACGGCCCGGACGGTCACGTCGGGGCCACTGATGACAGCTTCGATCTCACGGCGGAGGGTCGGCGCATCGCTGGCGACCAGAATGGTCTGCACGGCGGCAGACTATCGGACCGCAGGAGCGGTGCGGTAGCCCGTCCCGCCGCCGCCGTTCAACCGAAGAGGGCGTCGGCGGCGCGCTGCAGTCCGGTGAGGTCGTGCACGTCCTGCCCGAAGAGAGGGATCCGGCCGACGGGCGCCGGCGCGATCTGCTCGGCCAGCGCGGCGTAGGAGCCCTCCTCGCTGGTGGCCACCTCGTCGAGCGCGGCCATGTTCGCGGCCAGCGCGGCCAGCGGGCCCGGAAGGTCCGGGGGCGAACCGGCGGTTCCCCCGAAGTGGGGGTGGATCCGGTTGACCACCAGGGCGGCGGTGGCGATGTGGCGCTCCGTGAGTTTCTCGGCGAAGAAGCTGGCCTCGGCGACGGCATCGGGGCGGGCCGAGGTCACCAGCACGTAGGCCGTCGCCGGGTCGGCCAGCAGCGTGCGCACGGCCCCGGCCCTGGTGCGGAACCCCTCTTCCATGCCTTCGAAGGCCTGGAAGAAGGCCACTGCATCTTGGACGATCTCGGCTCCGGCCACCTTGGAGAGGGTGCACAGGAGAGCCTGGGTGGCCAACCCCACGGCCCGGAGCGACATACGGGTGGGGAGGAGAAGGGCGCGGAAGAGGCGGTTCTCGAGAAACCGGGTCAGGCGGCGGGGGGCATCGAGCAGGTCGAGTGCGTTGCGGGTCGGGGGCGTGTCGACGACCACCACGTCGAACTCGCCGGACTGGACCAGCTCGTGCAACTTCTCCATGGCCATGTACTCCTGGGTGCCCGAGAGGGCGCCCGTCAGGTTCTGGTAGAGCCGGTTGGACAGGATCCCCTCGGCCTGGGCGGGGGTGGGGGCGTAGGTGTGGATCAGATCGTCGAAGGTGCCCTTGGTGTCGAGCATCAGCGCGTGCAGGTGGCCCGGCCAATCACCCGCGACCTCGGTCGGCGTGTTGGCGAGCGACTGCACGCCCAGCGAATCGGCCAAGCGGCGCGCCGGGTCGACGGTGACCACGCAGGCCCGCCGTCCGGCCCGGGCCGCGGCGAGGGCGAAGGTGGCCGACACGGTCGTCTTGCCCACCCCGCCCGAGCCGCAGCAGACGATGACGGAACGGTCGGTGACCAAAGAGGTGAGCGCGCTCACGTCGCCGGGACCTCGGGGACGAGCTGGCCGATCGCCGAGGCCAGGGCCGTCGCCAGCAGGTCGGTCTCGGCCACCCCGATGGTCTCGGCCGGGACGGTAGGGACCAGGAGTTGGGGGAGGGGAAGGTCGCGGGCCAACCGTTCTATCTGCGCCGCCGAAATGGCGTGACGCTCCAGGCGGAAGCGGCGCGCGGCCTCCAGGGCGGCGAGGAGGGAGGCGTCCACCTCCAACCCCGCCGCGACCTCCTGCGCCGACCGTTCGAGGCCCTTGGGGACGGGGTCCGTGGCGTTGACGATCACCGGGCCGAGCTGCACGCCCGCCTTGTCCTCCAGCGTGAAGGCGGACTCGATGGTCTCACTCACCGGCATGTCCTCGGGGAGCGTGACCAGGAGCACCCGGCAACGGGAGGGGTCGGCGAGGAGCTCGACAACGTCGCTGGCCTGGGTGCGCAACGGACCGCCCCGGGCGGCGTTGACCAGGCCGCTGGCCGAGGTGAGGAAGGTGATGGCATGGCCGGTGGCCGGGGCGTCGACCACGATCAGGTCGGCGACCCCCTCGCGCTCGAGTTGTTTGATCTTGCCGAGGACCAGCACGTCGCGGATGCCCGGGATGGCCGTCGACACCACGTCGACCACCCCCGAGCTGACCAGGCGTTTGGAGACACGGCGTAGGCCGTGGTCCTCGAGGTACTCCACCAGAGCGTCGTCGGGTGTGATCCGGCGGGCCCGCACCGTTCCCTGATCGGGGGGCTGCGCCGCCTGGAGCTCGATCTCCTCGTAGCCGAGGTCGTGCCCCAGCCCGAAGGCGCCGGTGATGCCCGACTTGCCCTCGAGCTCGACGATGAGCACGGAGCGCCCGGTCAGCGAGGCCATGCGGGCCAGCGCCGCCGTCATGGTCGTCTTCCCGACTCCCCCCTTGCCGGCCACGATCAGAACGCGGCTTTGCGCGCAGAAGGTCCCGACGTCCATGTCCGGCCGAGCGTAGCGGGACCCCGACGGGTGGAGGGCAGAGGCGGCGAAAGAAGCAGAACACGCCCCTTGATGCTGGCGCCAACTGGGAAGTATGTTGACGAGCGGGGGGTACTCGGTACCCATTCTGGGGGTTATCTATGGGCCAGGGATTAGATACGTGGCAGGTCAAAGCAGCCTGCCGAGGACCGCAAGCGTCGGCTTTCTTCCCGCCGTCTCATGCAGAGCGCAAGGAGGAGAAAGCCGCTCGGGAGCTTCGGGCGAAGGAGATCTGCCACCAGTGCCGGGTGCGGGGTGACTGTCTGGAATACGCCATCCGCATCCGCGAGCCGCACGGCATATGGGGCGGCTTGAACGAGATCGAAAGAAAGATCGTCCTGGACCGTCGGGCCAGCTGAAGCCTCAACCAGCCTTGCGGATGCCCATCTTGGCGTCCGCCAGGTCCACCCCGTGGGCGCTGCACACGGCCGCGGGCCTCTGACCGGTCACCGTGCAGATCGCCGCGGTGATCTCGTTGGCCGAGGCCAGGACGGCCTGGGCCACGGGGCTGGCGGGGATGAGGAGGTCGGCGGCGACCTGGGACTGTGACAGTCCCCCGAGCACGGACGGCGTGAAACTGGACCCCACCAGCACGTAGTGGTTGGCGATGTCGAGGAGCGGGAAGGTCATGGTGGAGGAGTCGTAGACCGCCACCGAGGCCGCCTGGCGGGCCGTGGGCGTCTGCAACGGCATGAAACCGCCCCCCGTCGGGTTCAGCGCGCCATAGCGCTCGACCTCCTGCAGGTCCACCCACACACTGCTGTAGCCCACCTGCCAGAAGGTGAAGCTCGGGGTGTCGGAGAACGCCACCGACGAGGCGGACTGGGCCAGGCCGAGCGCGCTGAACGTGCCGAAGCGGGACAGGGCGATGACGACCGGCCATCGCTCGGCGGCGGCGTACGGGGCGAACTCGGCCCCGTAGAAGAACACCACCGGTCGGGCCCCGGCCCCGTTCGCCGGCGACTGCCACAGCGCCGTGTTCCCGGTGGCGGTCGGCGGTGTGATCGGGGCGTCGGGCGAGGTCACCCCCACGGCAGAGGCGACGGAGGTGGGGACGTGGCTGACCGAGGTGATCAGCGAGGACGGGGCGGGGGTGATCGTCTCGACGTCCGCAGTGCCGTTCGCCTGGTTGTCCCGGTTGCGGATCACGACGAGGGCGCCGACGAGAATGATGGCGAGAATGATGACTCCGAGGGCGGCGTAGCGGCGGGGAATCGTGTGCACGACGGGCGAGTCCGCCGGTTCGGGCGCATCGAGGCTCATGGGAGGCATCAGCGTAGACCAGGGGTTTGGTCGTTCTGAGGGCGCTCCGCTCCAGGCCGGTAGCCTCACCGGGGTGGCATCTGAACCTCCCGATTCTGAGGTACCCGCCGGTACCGAGCCGGCGCTCCGGCAGGCCGCCACCGTGATGCTGGTGCGCGACGCTTCCGAGCCCGACGGCGACGGCGACGGCGACGGCGACGGCAGCACGCTCGAGGTCCTGATGGTCCGGCGCAACCTGAACTCGGACTTCGTGGGTGGGGCCTTCGTCTTCCCGGGCGGCTCGGTGGATCCGCTCGACGGCGGGGCCGAGGCCGAAGCCGCCTGCGTGGGCCGCTCCGATGTCGAAGCCAGTACCTTGTTGGGCGTCGACTCCGGTGGGTTGGCCTACTGGGTGGCCGCCCTGCGCGAGACCTTCGAGGAAGCCGGGTTGCTGCTGGCCGACCGGCCCGACGGCCCGCCCCTCCTGGCCGGCGAGCCCGAGGAAGAGGCCCGTTTCGTGGCCGAGCGGGCTGCGGTGAACGCGGGCACCCGGCGCTTCCTCGACCTCTGCCGCGAGGAAGGGCTGCGCCTGCTGGTGGGCGAGGTGCACTACTTCGCCCACTGGATCGCCCCCCGGGGGGCACCACGCCGTTTCGACACCAGGTTCTTCGTGGCGGCGGCCCCGCCCGGGCAGAAGGCGGCCCACGATGCGGGCGAGACCATCGCCGCCACCTGGATCTCCCCCCGCCAGGCCCTTGAGGGTCACCGCAACGGGGTCTTCGAGCTCATCTTCCCGACCATCCGCAACCTCCAGGCCATCGGCCGCTTCGCCACCGCCGGCGCGCTGCTGGAGGCGGCCGAGAGCGCCTCGCGCTCGGTGCCGACCATCGAGCCGCGCGTGGTGGCCGACGGGAACGGGGTGCGGATCCTTCTCCCGGGCGACGAGGGCTACGACGACGTGGCGGCCGCCCGTCCGCCCGATGGGGCGGGACAGTTCAATGAGGCCATTCGGACTATCTCGAGGGCGGCCAACCAGGAGGGCGGCCCGATCGACGGTGGCGTCTCCGTCCCGCATGGTGGGGTCGAGCCGACGTGAGCGCCGACGTGAGCGCCGACGTGAGCCCCGCCGTGCTCCGGCCCGTGCCCGACACCGGGGTCGGGCCGGTCCCCGTGCCCGGGGAGCCGGTGGAGCTGGCTCCCGGCCTGGTACGCCTGACCGCGCCCAACCCGGGGCTCATGACCGGACCGGGGACGAACAGCTACCTGATCGGTTCCGGCGAGCTGGCCATCATCGATCCCGGCCCGGCGGACGAGACCCATCTGGCCGCGTTGCTGGCCGCCGTGGAGGCCCGGGGAACGCTCCGCACCATTCTGGTCACCCACACCCACCTCGACCACGCCCCCGGCACGGCCGCGTTGGCCCGGGCCACCGGGGCGGAAGTGGTGGGCTTCGGACCCGCCGAGAACTTCGACCCCGACCTGTGCGTGCGAGGGGGGTGGACGCTGACGCTCCCCGGCCCCGGCCCCGGCCGCGGCCCCGGCCCCGACTTGGGTGAGAGCACCAGTGCGGAGATCACACTGGAGGCGGTCCACACTCCGGGCCACGCCTCGGATCACATCTGCTGGCTGCTCCAGGAGAGCCGGACTCTGCTGACCGGTGACCACCTCATGCATGGCTCGACGGTGGTGATCCGTCCGCCCGACGGGGACCTGGCCACCTACCTGGCCAGCCTGGCTCTGGTGCGCGACCTCAGTCCCCCGATCGCCCGCCTGGCCCCCGGGCACGGCCGGGTAATGGAAAGGGTGTCCGACGTGGTGGACGCGTTGGTGGCACACCGGCTCGGCCGCCATGCCCGCGTGGCCGATGCCCTCGGCGACCTGGGCGAGGGCACCGTCGAGGAGCTATTGCCCGAGGTCTACGCCGATGTCACCGAGGCCCAGCTCCCGGTGGCCAGGTTCTCCCTATGGGCCCATCTCCGGTACTTGGGAGAACAGGGCCGGGCCGAACCACTCGATGCGGAGCCGGGTGCGGACACCGTCGAGACCCGGTGGCGCCGGATTCGGGACTCGGCCTAATCGGGGCGACGTGCGAATTGATCCCACGGGGCGTCTAGTTCGCCGCCCCGCCCGGGGAGCAGCTCGAGTCCCTGTGGCCGGCGACGATTCAGGGGTGCTCGAGTCCCCCGTCGGTGTCCGTGTCGGTGTCCACGTTGGCCTCGGCCTCGGCATCGGCACTGGCGACGGCGGCCCGCACCCGCTCGACCAGGCGGGCCGAGCACGACGATGTCTCGAGGAGAGGGGCGACCTCCTCGGCGACCACACGGGCCAGCTCGGCGAAGAGTGTGGCGAGCTCGCCTTCCTCACCGGCCACCGGTTTTCCGGCGTCGCCGGCCGCGGCCAGGTCGGGGTGCAGGGGGATGGACCCGATCAGCGGGACGCCCAACCCGTGGGCCAGGCGGCTGCCGCCGCCCGATCCGAACAGGGCGTAGGTGGTGCCGTGCTCGCAGGTGAAGTCGCTCATGTTCTCGATCACCCCAGCCACCCGCAGGTACCCCTTCCGGGCCATGTCGGCCGCCCGTGCCGCCACCTTCTGGGCCGCCAGCGGAGGCGTGGTGACCACGAGCATTTCGGTGCGGGGGAGTAGGCGGGCCAGCCCCATCTGCACGTCACCGGTGCCCGGGGGCAGGTCGATCAACAGGTAGTCGAGATCGCCCCAGTGCGCGTCCTGGAGGAACTGCTGCACGGCCCGGTTGAGGACCAGGCCACGCCACATGATGGCCTGCTCCTCGTCGGCCAAAAAGCCCATGGAGAGCACCCGCACCAGACCGGTGCCGACCTTCTTCTCCAGGGGGACCATCTTGCCCTTGCGGGCCTCCACCCCTCCCTCCATGCCCAGGAGTCGGGGCACGGAGAAGCCCCAGATGTCCGCATCGAGGATGCCGATGGTGAGCCCGCGCCGGGCCAGGGCGACGGCCAGGTTCACGGTGACCGAAGATTTGCCGACGCCGCCCTTGCCCGAGGCGATGGCGAGTACCCGCGTCGTGGCGGGGATCGCCGTGTCGGGGGCATCCTCACGGGCCTTCCAGCGTGCCCGCGCCATGACGGCCGCCCGCTCGGTGGCGTCCATGGTGGCGATACGGATCTCCATCGAGTCCACCCAGTCCAGGGACTCGACCTGGCCGCGGACGTCGCGCTCGATCTGGGACCGCAAGGGGCAGGCCGCCACCGTCAGGGCCACGTCGACGACGACGTGGCCGCCGGCGACGTCGATCGAGCGCACCATGCCCAGGTCGACGATGGTGTCGCCGAGCTCGGGATCGATCACGGCGCGCAAGCTCTGCCGCACCTCTTCGACGCGCTCGCCGCTCTCAGCGGGAGCCTGGGCGTCAGCCCCGGGATTCATAGGATCGATTCTACCTGCGTGGGGGCAAATTCCCTCCCCAAGCCCCCACCGGACCCCTGACCCGGGAGATCAGCGACCGGGCGAGCAGGCGGCCCCGGACCGGTGCCTGGCGATGGGGCGAGACGGGAGCCGCACCGCCGTGTGGACACGTAGCCCCGGGACCCCGTTAACATGGGGTTCACCGACGGCGCGGTGCCGGCGGGGCGGCCAGCGTCACCATGGCGCACGACAAGGAGGCTCTTCCGTGACCACCATGACCACGTCGGTCAACATCGGCAAGAAGCCGGCTCCCGTCACTCTGAGCGATCTCGCCATCACCAAGGTGGCGGAGCTGTTGGCGCAGGAGGAAGGCGAGGCGTTGGCACTGCGTGTGGCCGTCAAGCCGGGCGGGTGCTCCGGGTACAGCTACGAAATGTTCTTCGACTCCGAAGTAATGGCCGACGACGTGGTCCGTGAGTTCGGCACCGTCAAGGTCGTGGTCGACTCGGCCAGCGCCGAGCTGCTGGTGGGCTCGACCCTGGACTACAGCGACGGGCTGCAGGGAGCCGGGTTCCACATCGTGAACCCCAACGCCACCCGCACCTGCGGCTGTGGTTCTTCCTTCAGCTGATCGACAAAACCACGGCGGCCGCCGTCACCTTCCAGCTCAACGGAGGCCCGGTCTCGGTTGACGACCATGTGGGGATCTCCCTCCTCGACGCGCTCCGCGAGCAGGTGCGGTGCCGTTCGGTCAAGGACGGCTGCAGTCCCCAGGGGCAGTGCGGCTGCTGCACCGTCTGGGTCGACGGAGCCCCTCGTGTCGCCTGTGTGACCGCGGTCCGGCGGGTAGCCGGCCGTTCCGTGACGACCGTGGAGGGGCTCGATCCTTCGCTGAGGACCCGCTGGACCAGGGCATTTGTCGATGCCGGCGCCAGCCAGTGCGGTTTCTGCACCCCTGGCATCCTGCTCCGCCTGGCGTCGCTCGAGGCGGGGAGCCGACCGGTGACGCGCCAGGCCGTCGAATCCGCTCTCTTGGCGCACCTGTGTCGTTGCACCGGCTGGCAGTCCATCGTGGAGGCCGCCTGCGCCGCACTCGGGCTCGACGGCGCAGAACACCCCGGTGCAGACGTCCCGGCGCGGGCCCCCGACCCCCTGCTGGCTTCGTGGCGGTCCCAGATCGAGGGGCCGGCCCTCCAGAGCTCGGGACCCGATGTCGTCCTCGGGGGCGGTGGCTTCGCGGACGACACGGCCCCGGCGGGGGCGTTGGTCCAGCTCGGGGCAGTGGAGACGGAACCGGCCGCCAGTCTCGGCGCGGCGCGGGCCGGCACCGTGAAGGTGCAGGGTCGCAACAGCACCGTGCCGCTCGTCCACCCCGTGCCGGTTCCCGCAGGGGAGTGGGCGCTGACACTGCAGACCACTTGGGTGGAGCCGGCCTACCTGGAGCCCGATGCCAGCTGGTGCCGACCCGATGGCCCGCCCGCCTCCCCGCTGGCCAACGGCGGCGCCTTCGGCGGGAAGCGGCGCAGCCCGGTCGCGGCCCGGGCGCGCACCCTGGCCACGGAGCTGCAGCGGCCGGTTCGGGTCCTCTGGAGCCGGGAGGACGTGGTGCGCTACGGCCCGAAGCGACCGCCGCTTTCGGTGGCGCTGCGGCCCGACGGTTCGGGCGTGGTGCGGATCGGGAGGACACCGGGCTCACCCGACCTGGGTGAACTGGGGGAACGGCTGCGCCGGGTGGCTCCCGACGTCGTCGTCGAAGAGGTCGACATCGCCGGACCGCCCGTGGCGGCGGAGCTCCGGGGTGCCGTCTGGGTCGAGGTGCTGGCGGCGCGGCATGCCCTCGCCGGGCGTCTGGCTGAGGGGAACACGGACGGCACCGGTTCCGCCGACGTGACGCTGCCCGGTGGTGGGCGGGCCGCCGTCAGCGTGCGCACGGGTGCAGATGCAGATGCAGATGCAGATGCGGGTGCGGGGCTCACCGGGCGCGGCACGGTCTCGGTCGAGGTCTGGGCCGGCGAGCTCCTCGACGCCGTCACCCTGCGCTCCTACGCCATAGGCGCCGTCCATCAAGCCCTGGGTCTGGTCTGGTCCGAGGGGATCGCGGTGGACGCGGCCGGGGTCCCGCTCGACCTCACCATCCGCTCCTTCGGGATCCTCACCGCGCGCGAGATGCCGCAGGTGGAGGTGACCCTCCACGATGACGATCGGTGGCCGGTCAATGGATCGGACGCCGTCTTTGCCGCCACGGTCGCCGCCGCCTGGATCGCCGAGGGCCTGCCGCCCCGCTGGCCCACCCGGCGGGGCGGCGTCGAGCAGAGCCGCCGCGCCGCGAGATCATCTGGCGCATCCCGATCTGGCGCATCCCGATCTGGCGCATCCCAATCTGATGGGGATGGATCGGGCCGCGAGCGAGAGGAGAAACGGTGAGTACACCCATAGGTCCCTATGCCCCCGTCCGCCGGGTCGGCGACTGGGTCATCACCTCGGGCCAGGTCGGACTGGCTCCCGACGCAAACGGGTCGCCGGCCCTGGTCGACGGGGGGACGATCCCTCAGCTGCGCCAGGCCCTGGCCAACGTGGCCACCGTGCTGGGTGCCGAAGGGGCCTCCCTGAGCCAGGTGGTCAAGACCACCCTGTACCTCATCGACATGGGCGAGTTCACCGCCGTCAACGAGGTCTGGGTGGAGTACTTCACGGCGGACCGGCCGACCCGTTCGGCCGTCGCCGTGGTGGCGCTGCCGGCCGGCGCGCGCGTGGAGGTCGAAGCCTGGGCCTACGCGCCGCTCGCCGCTGCACCGGGAGGGGTACCGGCGCCCGGGCGCTGAGCCAGACCCGGGTGCCAGGCCACCTGGCCGAAGCGGTAGCCCACGGAGCGGACGGTCTGGATCAGGTGGGCGTGCTCCTCTCCGAGCTTGGCCCGGAGACGCCGGATGTGCACGTCGACCGTGCGGGCGCCCCCGTAGTACTCGTAGCCCCAGACCCGGCTGAGCAGGGTCTCGCGGGTGAAGACCTTCGCCGGGTGGCCGGCCAGGAAGCGCAGGAGCTCGTACTCCATGTAGGTGAGGTCGAGCACCCGGCCCGCCACGGCGGCCTGATAGGTCTCGAGGTTGAGCATGAGGGGCCCGTACTCGATCAGGTCGGGACGCATGCTCTGCCCGTTACGCCAGAACAGATGCTGCAGCCGGGCCGTCAGCTCGTCCGGCCGGGCGGGCAGGACGCAGAAATCGTCGAACAGATCGTCGCGTAGGAGCAACTCACCCACCTGCTCGGCCCGGATGACCAGGAGCAACGGGCTCAGCGGCACCTCACGCAGGCGGATGTGGCGACAGAATGCGACCGCGGCGGTCATGTCGTCGCCGGCCACGACGACGGCACCGGACCACCCCTCGCCGTTGCCGTTGCCCGTCCCCGCTCCGTCGAGGTCGCCCAATGCCTCGGGTCCCGACACGGCGCGATGCCCGAGGCCTGCGCTCTGCAGCGCGAGTGTCACCTCGGCCGGGAGATCCAGTGGGAAACAGAGGAGGGCATCCATCAGCGCAGTGTCACAACAGGGGCAGATAGCGGTCGAGCTCGAACTGGGTCACCTGGGACTGGTAGTCGTCCCACTCGGACCTCTTGTTGCGGATGAACCATTCGAAGACATGCTCGCCCAGGGTGTCGGCCAACAGCTCGGAGCGCTCCATTTCGTTGACGGCATCGTGGAGGCTGGGCGGGAGCGACTCGATCCCCTTGAGGGCTAGTTCCCGGTTGGAGAGCGTGAAGAGGTTGGCGTCGGCCTCGGGGGGGAGCGGGTAGCCCTCGCTGATGCCGCGCAGCCCGGCCGCCAGAATGACCGAGAAGGCGAGATACGGATTGCAGGCGCTAT
>Ga0302314_10018915_pt1 | contig 11468 bp, 12 predicted proteins | sample III_Palsa_N2_3_FD_200533 | JGI IMG/M metagenome (GOLD analysis project Ga0302314, IMG submission 200533) | Peat permafrost microbial communities from Stordalen Mire near Abisko, Sweden - III_Palsa_N2_3 | ecosystem: Environmental > Terrestrial > Soil > Palsa > Peat permafrost | place: Sweden... | reverse complement strand
GCGCTGCACGTGGCGGGTGCGGACGGGACCGAAGTGGTACTGCCGGCACGGGCAATCCTGGTGGCAGCCGGTACGCAGCCCAACACCGTGCTGGCGCGCGAGGACGGTCGGATCAAGCTGGACGGCAGGTATTTCCAGGCGATCGATGAGACCGGCGCGCCGGTCAGCCCGGCCCGCGGTCTGGCCAAGCCGGATGCCACATATGTCCTAATGCACCGCGTGCCTGAGAAGGATGCCAACGGGACCGCGAATGGGGCAGCAGGTGGCGCCCCGAACGGACGCTTCATCAGTTTCTTCGGCGACCTGCACCCGAGCTTCTTCGGCAACGTGGTGAAGGCGATGGGCGGCGCGAAGCGGGGTTATCCCACCGTCTCGCGCGTGTTGGCGGCGCGGCCGGCGACCGATGTTTCCGGTGCCGCACTCATCGCCCAATGCCGGACCGAATTGCAGCCCCGGGTCCACGCGGTGCACCGGCTGACGCCGACAATCGTCGAGGTGGTGATCCACGCCCCGGCCGCAGCGCGAGCATTCCAACCGGGCCAGTTCTACCGGCTGCAGAACTTCGAGATGCTGGCCCCGCGCCTACAGGAAGCGATCGGAGAGACCGTGCTTGGGATGGAGGGCCTGGCGATGACCGGCGCCTGGACCGACCCGGCGCGTGGTCTGGTCAGCGTGATCGTGCTGGAGATGGGCGGCAGCTCCGACTTGTGCGCGCTGCTGAGGCCGGGCGAACCGGTGGTGGTGATGGGGCCGACGGGAACGCCGACCGAGATCCATGCCAACGCGACGGTGGCGCTGGTGGGCGGCGGGCTGGGCAACGCGGTGCTGTTCTCGATCGGCGCGGCGCTGCGTGCGGCGGGATCGCGCGTGATCTATTTCGCCGGCTACAAGCAGCTGCGCGATCGCTACAAGGTCGAGGAAATCGAGCGCGCCGCCGACGTGATCGTGTGGTGCTGCGACGAGGCGCCGGGGTTCGTTGCAAATCCGGCCCGTCCGCAGGACCGGACGCTCGTGGGCAACATCGTGCAGGGCATGGCGGCCTATGGGTCCGGCCAGCTTGGCGAGCAGGCGGTGCCATTGAACCAAGCCGCACATCTAATCGCTATCGGATCGGACCGGATGATGCAGGCGGTCGGCACGGCGCGGCATGAGGTGCTGCAGCCGTATCTGCCGACCGGCCACACGGCGATCGGTTCGATCAATTCGCCGATGCAATGCATGATGAAAGAGGTCTGCGCGCAGTGCCTGCAGCAGCACATCGATCCGGTGACCGGCGCGCGCAGCGTGGTGTTCTCCTGCTTCAACCAGGATCAGGCGCTGGATCGGGTGGATTTCCCCGCGCTGCATGAGCGGTTGTTGCAGAACGGTGCGCAGGAGAAGCTGACCGCGCAGTGGGTGAACCGGGCTTTGCACCTTCTGGCGGCGGGGTAGACGCAGGCCTGTCGCACCGCGATTGGCGACCGCCCGGCAGCCAATCGGATCACCAACCAGCGCGCGTGGACGCTACGAATTCGCTCCGTGATGCCAACATGCCGCAAGCGTTAACACTTCTGAAGCCTCCGTAGTTTTGATATCACGCGCCGGATTGCCCACGGAATCCGGCCAGGCTGCGGCGTGCCAAACCGAGTCCTGTTCCAAGTATCCTGCGCTGTGAAGCTTGCCGTGAACTTGCGTTGACTGCGAACGACTCTCCCCGATGCATTCATACCAACATAATGACGATATCGCCGGTCGGGGGTTTCAATAGACAGATGCGCCTGTCGTTGCATGCACGGTTCGACCGCAGAAGGAAAGCAGATGTCCAAGCCGGTCTTCGAGGACCTGTTAGCCTTTTCCGGTCACCGCAATCGAAAATCTTACCTGCTCTACCTGCTGGCCGTGACGATCGTGCTGCCTGTCATGTGGGGTATCGCTGGGGTCGCAACGTACGGTGCAGGCTGGAGCGCCCTGGCCATCGCGGGACTGGTCACGGTGCCGATCGTGGTTTCTGGGTGGGAGGTGGGCGCGCAGCGATGTCGCACTTCGGCTGGACCGGTTGGGCGATGCTGTTGAATCTGATCCCTTATATCGGCTGGATCTTTTCCCTGGCGATCCTGTTCATTCCGGGCAATCAGCAGCCGAACCGCTACGGCCCGGATCCAATCGGAACCACGGTGCCCTTGTAGCGGGCGACCCACTCGTTGTAGGCCTGATCTACCGTCTGTATGACACGGGCGTAGCAGCGGGGATTCGCATAACTGCGACTCCGTGTACGCTCCTTTGTTCCGACGTTGATGGCGAATGCCAGGCTGCATCTTGCGGCTCGGATGATGATTTGTTGCAGCCGTTGTCGGGGATGCATCCCGACCGATTGGGTGTCCAGCCGGCTTGCCGAGCCGCGCCCAGCTATCGATCGACTTCAACCGGCCGGCGGATTGGCGGCCACACGCGCGACGGCCGGCGGATCGGCAATCAGGCGGACGATTGCTGCCGCCTTGTCCATCCTGAACACGGCGGCGAACTCGGTGGCAAGACGATCGACGGCCATCTCGAAAAGGTTACGCCGACTGAAGCTGGATTCGCTGCCGTCCAGCGACGGCCGCAGGTCGCGCACAACCTCTGCGAGTGCTCTGACACTCCCCGAGTTGATTTTTTCCTGGTACTCCTGGGCGCGCTTCGTCCACACGATGCGATTGATGCGCGGGCGTCCGCGAAGGATCGCCATCACCTCGGTGAACGCCTGGCGAGTGGCCGGCCGGCGCAGGCCGACGTCCTTTGCTTTGCGCACCGGAATTCGGAGGGACATCCGGTTTTCGGCAAACGAGATCTTGATCCAGTTCAGCTTCTGACCGCCGATATCTTCGACGCGAACGTGGTCGACCATCCCGATGCCATGTGACGGATAGACCACCAGATCGCCCTTGCGAAACGGGCGCAAATCCTCAAACGCGACTGCGTGCGACGCGGTTTCCGGCGATGAGGCCCCGGGCGAAGTGGCATCCGGCGAAGTGGCATCCGGCGAAGTGGCATCCGGCGCGATGGTGATCTCCGCCGCGCTCTCATTGCTGGCAACCGCGGGCACCGCTCGTTCAAGGCCGTCGCCGGCGGCGAGCAGAGGCACCGGGTCATCGCCGGGTCGGTCAATGGACAAGTGGCTTCCGCCGAAATCCCGCACTCCGACAAGTGGCGCCGTCACGACGCCACGCTCACCTGGGCCGCCAGTTGACCTTCAAGCACCACCCGCTCGTGCCCATCGTGCGTGTTCCGCACGCGGTACCGGATGTCGATACCCTCAATCGGCAGCAGTCGCTGGACCGTGTAAGCGCCGCCGGGCATCTGCCGGTCCAGGCGGTTGGGGATAATGTTGACCGTCTGGCCGACTTTGAACTTGTGCGACATCATGGTTACCCCCGCTACGACCGGCGCCGTGCCCGCATGACGCCGGGAGGTAGGGTCAGACTGATTGCAGGTTCTCCGCCGAAAGCTTGCCCTGCTGGCCTTTCTGCACTTCGTAACTGATCTTCTGACCCTCGTTCAGGTTGCCGATCCCCGACCGCTCGACGGCCGAGATATGCACGAAGACGTCGTTCGAGCCGTCATCCGGTTGGATAAAGCCGTAGCCCTTTTTCGCGTTGAACCATTTGACGGTGCCTGTCGACATCGTACCACTCCGAGACATCGGCGGCCCGCACGATGCTGGCCGGACTACTCTTCAGGGGGAGAGCTTCGAGATGCGACAGCGCCGCACACAATCATCAGCGGCCCGGGTCGAAAAGTGCCGAATGCCGGTTATATAGGCGGTCTACGTCGGGATTGCCAGCGTAGATCGCCAAAGTGGATCTGTCGGCTCGCGAATCGCCGGCAAACGGTGGGGGCCACTGTTTGCGATGCCAGCACGCTTTACGCCGGCTGGGCCGCACGCCACAGGCGATAACGACTCACCGACGTCGCGCCGTGGCGACGAACACCGAACGTCCCACCCTGACGATGTCCTGCAGACGCCGCGCGGCGACGATGACCTCCAGGCGCCGCACGGCGACGATGACCTCCAGGCGCCGCACGGCGACGATGACCTCCAGACGGCGCGCGGCGACGATCACCGCAAACGCCGCGCGGCGACGATCGCGGCGACAACTTGGCGGCTGGCCGTGACGGACCGAAATAGCGCGAATTGCCCAAAGCGTAGATCGTTGCAACACGGTGGTTAAGTCGGCGAATACGCCGGCCCGGCATTTGGTTTCACGGTGCAATGACCGTTGCGAGCGAGACTCCCGCGAACCCGCCGATCGCAGAAAGCCAACGGTTGACGGCAGCGACCGATGGTTCCAGGGTGCGCGCCGCTCGAAAACGGCGGCGCATACTGCTTCCAACCGAGATCGACAGTTTCCCGCGATTGTACCGCCCCGAGATCGGTTTCACGTGGAAGTTTGATCGAAGCTGCCAGGTCGCCTTCCGCCCGGCGTGCTGGTTCGGCGCTCCGAACGTGATCGTGGTATCGGCTCCACAGGACTGAGGACGTCGAATGGATCGAATCGCCCGCGCGGGCAATCCACGCTTTTTTGCCTGCACCGGACCGCACACAATCGCCGCGGTAGCCAAGGCGGCTGGTTGTGACTGCCTATCGGGTGACCTTCTGCTGACCGGATTGGCTGCGCTGGAGACCGCCGGGCCCAGCGAGATCAGCTTCGTCGGACATCGCCGCCATGCCGCGGCGTTGGCGGAAACACGGGCTGGCGCGGTGCTGGTGCCGGAGGACCTGCGCGCGAGTGTCCCAGCCGGATCGGTGGCGCTCGTCACGGCCAATCCCGCGGCGGGCTGGGCGCGGGTTGCGGCGCTGTTCCACCCAGTGCCGGCGGTCAGTCCCGGCATCCATCCGACCGCGGTGGTGGCGGCCACCGCGATTGTCGACCCCACTGCCCAGATCGGCCCACACGTCGTGATCGATGCCGGCGCCGAGATCGGACCACGCTGCAGCATCGAGCCCGGCGTGGCGATCGGCGCCGGGGTCGTGCTGGGGCCCGACTGCCGGATCGGCGCACATGTCAGCATCAGCCACGCGATCCTCGGTGCCAGGGTCCGCGTGCTGCCGGGTGCCAGGATCGGGCAGGAGGGGTTCGGCTTCACGATCTCGGCGCTCGGCTTTCAGACCGTGCCGCAGCTTGGCCTGGTCATCCTGGAGGACGACGTGGAAGTGGGGGCCAACGCCACGATCGACCGCGGCTCGTTGCGCGACACGGTGATCGGGGCCGGCACGCGATTGGATAACCTGGTGCAGATCGCGCACAACGTGCGCATTGGGCGCTATTGTGCGCTGGCCGCACAGGTCGGCATCTCGGGCTCCGCGGAAATCGGGGATTTCGTTGTGGTCGGCGGTCAGGCGGGGTTGGCCGACCAGGTGCGGGTCGGGACCAAGGTGCAGGTCGGCGCACAGTCGGGCGTCATGTCGAATATCGAGGACGGTGCGGTGGTCGTCGGCAGCCCGGCCCGGCCGGCGCGGGAGGTGTTCCGTGAAATCGCGACGGTGAGGCGGTTGGCTCGTCGCACGCAGACGTAAACGTGCGGCGCCCCATTGCTACCCTGAAAGCGCTCAAACAGGGCGAGTCTACCGGATGCCGACCTCCCGCGGATAGGCCGCGAAGGGGCCGCGAAAGCGCGTGGGTAGCAACGGAAGCGCGTGCGCGGCGCCGAGCAGCAGCATACGGCGGGCGCTCGGCGCGGCGCGGACCGAACGGCGCAGCCATTGGCGGCCGGCATGGCGCGTGCCGTGACGGATCAGTTCGCGGCCAATGATCCACTGGCTCTCGGCCTCGGCACGCCGGCGCAGCACCGCCAGACGCGCGGGACCCAGTCGGGCCCGCAGCACCGGATTCGCGAAGATCGCGTCCAGGCAGGCGCGAAACGCGGCCGGGTCGGCGGCCAGCCGATGGCAGGCGCCGCCAGGGCGAACCCGCACGTGCAGCACCGGCGCGCGCCCTGCCACCACGGTAAACCGGCCGATCAGCGCAAGCCGGATGAGGTAGTCCCAATCTTCGCCATACGCCAGGCCGGGGATATGTGGCCCGGCGGCCACCGCGGCCGCGTGGCGGATCAGCAGATGTCCGCCGTTGGCAAACCGGTTGCGGCGCAGCAGACGCTCGACCAGATCGCCGGCAGGCGGCCGCAACGTTCGTCCCATGATTGCGCACGGGCCGGTGGCGGCGACGGCACCGGGCGCGGCGCGTAATGCTGCGACCAGGCGCGCAAGCGCGTCGGGTGCCAGCCAATCGTCGGCATCGAGGCAAAGCACGGCCTCGATGCCGGCATCGAGCGCCGCCAGGCCACGATTGCGCGCCACTGACACGCCGGCGTTAGCCTGGCGCAGCAGCGTCAGGCGGTCGTCATGGAAGCCCGCCAACACCTCGACGGTGGCGTCGGTCGAGCCGTCGTCGATCACCACCATCCGCCAGTCCGTGTGGGTCTGCGCAAGCACCGAGCGGATGGTCTCGGCGATCCATGGGGCCATGTTCCAGGCCGGGGTCACGATGCCTACACGCATCCAGGTCGCTCCCAGTGGAACGACCGGGTGTAGTGCGGGCGGATGAAGGCTTCGTTAGCGGGGCGGCGACGTTCGTTGGCTAACCCGCCAATTCGCGTGACCGTTTGGTCGCCGCGTCGATCGCCCGGTGCATCGCCGATGGCCAGGCGTCGGGCGCCATCAGCACCTGCAATGCACGTTCCGTGGTACCGGCCGGGCTGGTGACCGCCTTGCGCAGGGCCGCCGCATCCTCGGGGCTTGCGGCCAGCAGCGCGCCGGAGCCCGATACCGTCTGGCGCGCCAGCTTGCGGGCCAGATCGGCGGGGATGCCCTGCTCGATCGCGGCCTGTTCCATCAGCTCGGCCAGCAGGAAGACATAGGCTGGCCCGCTGCCGGAGACGGCAGTGACCGGATCGAGCAGACCCTCGTCCTCGACCCAGGCCACTGTGCCGATTGCCTCCAGCAGGGTGCGGCACAGCATGCCCTGGTCTCGCGTGACGCCGGCACCGGGGCAGCCGACGGTGATGCCCTGACGCACTGCGGCCGGCGTGTTGGGCATGGCGCGGACGATCGCCGCGGTCGCACCGAGCAGCGCGCGGATGCCGCCGATGGTGCGTCCGGCCATGATGGACAGGAACACCGCATCTCCGGCGAAGCGCGCATGCGGCGGTAACGCCTCGGCCGCGCTTTGGGGTTTGACCGCGAGGACGACGGCGGCCGGGGTGAACCCTCCGGGGATTGCGGCCGCGTCGGCGACGACGGTCAGGTCCGGGCCGGCCAAGGACGCGGCGGATGGCGCGGGGTCGACCGCCACCGAGGGCGCCAGGCCGCGCTCACGCCAGCCGGCCAGCATCGCGCTGCCCATCCGGCCGCAGCCGACCAACAGGATCGGCGGAATTGTGCTCATGGAGTCCCCTCGCGTTCGGTCTGTGTGTTGGGCGGGAGAGTGGCACGTTCGCGCCGGGCGGGGCAGACCCCGTTGTCAGCCTTGCTCCGTGTTGTGACCATGGTCGGTGGCGGACCGTCGACGACCTGCCCCGGAATCGCGGACTTCGGGCCGGTTGGTCGCGAGGTGGTCCCGGACATTGCGGACGCCGCAAGGCTCTTCACGGTTCCGGGCTGTGATACCGACCGCCCGAAATGATGGCTCTTCCATCAATTTCGGGCGGTCGGTACCGCCTGGGGGGCTGCCCGGGGGAGATCGGAAGGCAACACGGGTCGCCGCGTTATCGCAAGTGGCGCCCCGCCCCGGCGTGGTCAGAGAACCCAGCATGCACGGACGCTCCTTGCGCGGGAACCGGGAGATCTCGTTGCTGACCGGCGGAGGAGCGCACGGGCGGTCCCTCCGGGGAAGGCCACAAGACCGAAGCCCGTGATGAACGGCAACGAGAAGTCGGGCCTCGCCAGGGTACCTGTGAATCCCGCGAACGAGCCTGGGCGACCGGGTAAGGAGCGGGTAGGGCCAAGAGCCTGCCCCGGCGGAGGCCCTAGGGGATTCTCAATTTTCGTTTGGGCATCATTTCGAGATCGGCGGTCCGCGCCACCGCCAGGCGGCGATCGAGTTCGTTCTGGACCAGACTGAGATCCTCGAGCAGTCGAACGACCTCGGCCCACACAACCACGGCCCAAACAACGTCGCGGTGCTGCGGCACATCGCACTGAAGGTCATGCCGAAAGAACCCCCAAAAGGCTCCTTGCGCGGCACGTTCAAGCGCGCCGGCTGGGATGATGCCTATCTCAACAAGCTCCTCGCTCTGTTTTGAAATGCGATTGCCCTGCGGGTGCATCCCAGGTGGACGCGTGGCGACCGCCCGCATCTACCGGCCTTCCGGCTTACGTTATGTGGTGAATGGCCCCGCGCAGGTCGCGAACTGTGTCGTCCGGTGCCCAATAGTCTGGCCCGATCGGTACTTTGCCGTGTCCGCCCGGGGTGTCCAGCACGTAGGTCGGCCAGGCGAGCCCGGTCACCCGTCCACGCAGCGCCGCGAGCAGCCGGCGGCCTTCGGCAATCGGTACGTGGAACCGCGCCGTGCCCGGCGCTGCATCGAGTTGGTGTAGGTAATACGGCTTCACACGCGCAGCCAGCATGGCGCGGAACAGCGCCTCCAGCGCAGCCTCGCTGTCGTTCACCCCGCGCAGCAGAACCGACTGGCCCAGAAGAGGGATGCCACGGGCGAGGACACGCCGCAGCGCCGCACGCGCGTCGTCGGTGAACTCGCGCGCGTGGTTGGCGTGCACGACCAGCCACATCGACTTGTCGGTGTCCAGCGTGGCTGCCAGCGCCTCGGTCAGCCGCGCCGGGTCGGCCACTGGCACGCGGGTATGCACGCGGAGGATTTCGATATGCGGGATCGCCGACAGCGCCGCGACGATCTCGTGCAGGCGGCGTGGCGATAGCATCAGCGGATCGCCGCCGGTCAGGATCACTTCGCGGATCGCCGGGCGGGCGCGGAACCAGTCGTACGCGGCGGCGAGTTCCGCCGGAGTGAGCAGCCCGCCGTCGGGCCCGACATGTTCGCGGCGGAAGCAGAAGCGGCAGTACACCGGGCAGATCAGCAGCGGCTTCAGCAGGGCGCGGTCCGGATAGCGATGCACGACACCCTTGAGAGGCGACAGCGCATCGTCGGCGATCGGATCGCCGCTTTCGTGCGGCGCGGTCACCAGTTCCGCCGGGTCGGGCAGGAATTGTCGCCCGATCGGATCGCACTCGGACGCGATATCAGAGGCGGTCGGGGCGGCGTCCGCCGGGGCAATCAGCGCCTGCATCGCCGGCGTGATCGCCACGGCGTAGCGTCGTGCCACCGCGGCGGCGGCGCTTCGCGCGGCAGGCGCGATCAGGCCGGCCGAGACCAGCGCATCGGCCGTCCGCAGGGTGCGCGCGTCATGTATGGCGCCATCTGGCATGGCAGCAGCACATAGTCCCGCCGGCGCGTGCTGGCCAGAGCGGTGGAGTTCACGCCCCGCCCTCGCCTCGCCGATGGCGCGGACACTACATCCCACCTGGATAGTTCGGACCGCCGCTGCCTTCGGGTGTGACCCAGACGATGTTTTGGGTGGGGTCCTTGATGTCGCAGGTTTTGCAGTGCACGCAGTTTTGCGCGTTGATTTGCAGGCGTGGGGTGCCTTCCTCGGCGCCGACGATTTCATACACGCCGGCCGGGCAATAGCGGGTCTCAGGTGCGCCGTAGCGCGCCAGGTTCACCGAGATTGGCACTGTGGTGTCGAGCAGCGTGAGGTGCGAAGGCTGGTTTTCCTCGTGGTTGGTGTTGCTGATGAACACCGAGGACAGCCGGTCGAAGGTCAGCACGCCGTCCGGCCTCGGGTAGGTAATGCGCGGCGCGGCCTGTGCGTCGCGCAGGGTTGTGTTGTCCGGGTGGGCGTTGTGGAAAGTCCACGGCGCCTTGCCGCGCAGCAGGTAGGTGTCGATGCCGGCGTAGGCCAAGCCGCCCCACAGGCCGAGTTTCGCAAAGGCTGGCCGGACATTGCGCACCGACGCCAGTTCTTCCCACACCCAGCTGGCACGCAATTTCTGTTCGTAGCCGGTCGGTTCCGCCGGCCGGTCACCGGCGAGCGCTTCGGCCAACGTTTCGGCTGCGAGCATACCGGATTTCATTGCGGTATGACTACCCTTGATCTTTGGCACGTTGACGAAACCCGCGGCGCAGCCAATCAGTGCCCCACCCGGGAAGGTCAGGCGCGGAATCGATTGCAACCCGCCCTCGTTCAGCGCGCGCGCGCCATACGCGATGCGCCGACCGCCGGCGAAATGCTTGCGCACGTCCGGATGGGTCTTGAAGCGCTGCATTTCCTCGAACGGCGACAGCCAGGGATTGGTGTAGTCCAGTCCTATAACGAAACCGTAGGAGATCAGATTCTCACCGAAATGGTATAGGAATGATCCGCCATAGGTTTCGCTGCTCAGCGGCCAACCAATTGTGTGCTCGATCAGGCCGGGACGATGGTTTGCCGCGGGGACTTCCCATAGCTCCTTGATGCCAATCGCGTAGGTCTGCGGATCGTGGCCGTCGCGCAGATTGAAGCGCGCCATCAGTCGCTGGCTGAGCGAGCCGCGGCAGCCTTCGGCGAACAGCGTGTAACTGGCGCGCAGTTCCATGCCGCGGGCGAAATTGGCTGTTGGCGTGCCGTCCTTTGCTATGCCCATATCACCGGTGGCGATGCCGACGATGCGGCCATCTTCCTCCAGCAGTTCCGCGGCGGCGAAGCCGGGATAGATTTCGACACCAAGTTCCTCGGCTTGCGACGCCAGCCAGCGGCAGACATTGCCAAGCGAAACGATATAGTTGCCGTGGTTGTGCATTTGCGGCGGTGTCGGAAGACGAAATGATCGCGTCTCTGTCAGGAACAGGAACCGATCGTCCGTGGCTGGCGTCGTGAGTGGCGCACCGCGATCCGACCAATCCGGGATCAATTCGTTTAGCGCGCGTGGTTCGAGCACGGCACCCGACAGAATATGCGCGCCGACCTCGCCGCCCTTTTCCACCACGCAGACCGCTGCGTCGGGTGCGAGCTGCTTCAGGCGGATCGCCGCCGCCAGGCCGGCGGGTCCGGCGCCCACGATCACCACGTCGAATGCCATCGTCTCGCGCGGCGGAAGCTCCGCAGCCATGCCTGGTCTCCCCTGTGTCGTTGCCGGTAGCCTAGCCCGCATTTCTCATACTGTCGCGGGCGCTGGCTTGGTCCTTGCCGCGCCAATGTCTTTTCGCGCCTTACGAATACACCCGGTATTGGCGGCGGCGCGAAAACGTCCATGCCGCCCCTGGGTCACGCCAACGCCCTTCGTCATCGTCCCGCGACAGCGGGAGAAATGTGGGCCAGGGATAGCGCGGCTGTTGCGCAAAACCCGACCCGCGGGCAGCGTGCCGAGGCATGGACATACTGACTGCGCTACGATTGCAGATCGAATGGGGCGCCGATGAGGCGCTGGAGGCGGAACCGGTCAATCGGTTGCGCCCGT
>Ga0302314_10018912_pt1 | contig 11469 bp, 9 predicted proteins | sample III_Palsa_N2_3_FD_200533 | JGI IMG/M metagenome (GOLD analysis project Ga0302314, IMG submission 200533) | Peat permafrost microbial communities from Stordalen Mire near Abisko, Sweden - III_Palsa_N2_3 | ecosystem: Environmental > Terrestrial > Soil > Palsa > Peat permafrost | place: Sweden... | reverse complement strand
CATCCCGGACGCTCCTGCTTTCTTTGGTGGTTGCTTGACACTTCCACTCTGGCACAACTGATGCCTTGCAAAGTAGGAGCGTCCATGCCATTACGTTAGGGTAGATCGGTACTTCGCCGGCCGGGCGGTTGACATCGAGCGACTATTGTACCAATATTTTCTAATGTGGAAAGTTTGTTCCAATATTGGAACAATAAATTCACGTTTAACCTAGCTGCCTAGTGTCAGCCTATCGATGGGGAGAGAGTTCCTTGAGCGGTGAACAGGTATGTGCGGAGGATCCGAACACGGCGGAGACGATGCCACAGCTCGTCCGCGCCTCGGCAGCGGCCTATGGAGGCGACGTTGCCGTCAAGCTGAAGCGTGACGACGGTGGCGAGAGTGCCATCAGCTATGCGGAGCTAGATGGCAAGTCAGCAATGATTGCACGAGGACTCATCGCGCTCGGCGCCGGCAAGGGCAGCCGTATCGGCTTCATCCACGGCAATGGGCCGGATTTCGCGGTGATGCTCGCGGCGATTAGTCGTATCGGCGCAATCGCCATTCCGATCAGCACTCTCATTCGCTCGAATGAGCTGGTGCGCGTGCTACGCCAGTCCGATATCGGGGGCCTCATCGTCCACCGCGAATTTCTCGGCCACGACTATGTCGCGCGCGTGTGCGATGCGTTGCCGGAATTGCGCGAGGGGACGACGCCGACGCTGCGCATTGACGCGGTGCCTTATCTCCGTTGGATCGTCAGCGATGGCGGCAACCTCCCGGCGACGTTCCGCGACACGAGCTTTCTGACGGAGTCCGCGGAGACGGTGAGCGAGGCCATGCTGCGCGCGGTCGAGGCAGAGGTCCATCCGGCCGACCAGATGATTGAGATATACACATCTGGTTCGATGGCTCTGCCCAAAGGGGTCAAGCACAATCACGGCCCCGTGCTTGCACGGGCGCACTACTTGAAACGAATGTTGAATACGACACGGGGCAAGGAGGTGCTGGCCCAATTGCCGATGTTTTGGGTTGGCGGAATGATGATGCACCTCATGCCCGCTTGGGTCGCGGGTGCCGTCACGATGTGCTCGGGTCGGACGTTGCGCAACAGCCGCTTCTCGGTCGGCTCGGTGCTCGCCGAGGAGGACCTGAAGCTGATGTCGGCGACGAAACCGTATTGGGGTCTTGGAATGACCGAAACATTGGGGCCTTATGCCTATGGCGACGTTCATCGCGTGCCGGGGCGTCCGGTATGCGCACCGATGGATCATTGGGCCGACTCCTTCGAGGTGCGAATAGTGGACGCGGATAACCGGCCCGTAGGGGAGGGTGGGAGCGGCGAGATTCAAGTGCGCGGCCCAGCGGTGACGACGGCCCTTCACAAGATCCGACGAGAGGATTTCTTCACCGCCGACGGCTTCTTGAGGACAGGGGACATGGGCCTCATCGACGGTTCCCGGGTCCATTTCATCGGCCGCAATGGGGACGTTGTCAAGACCGCGGGGTCGAATGTCTCCCCCGCCGAGGTGGAAATGGAAATGCAGGCGCTGGAAGGCGTGCACAATGCCTACGTCGTCGGCCTGCCCGATAGGGAGCGAGGTCAGCTGCTGGTTGCCGCGGTGGTGGCGCGCGACAACAGCGTGAAGCTGGACATCGCGGACATGGAAGCACAGCTGCGCCAGCGGCTCTCGAGTTACAAAGTACCGCGGGTCATTCTCCAGCTCGATCGCGACGAAATCCCGATGCTTCCGAGCAACAAGGTGGCGCGCCGCGAGATTGCGACACTGTTGGCGCAACGGCTAGGCAGGACTGCTTAAGCGCCAAATCACCGCGGCATGCGGTCTCGTGTCGGCGTCGCAAAGGTGCGCAAGGCATCTCTGCGGCCATCCACCACCGATCGCTGTCGCGCGCGTTCCCAGTTGCCCTCGCCGCCGGCAATCCAGATGGGTCCGTTGCGGATGTTGTCGAGACCTTCCTGTGCCACGACGTCGGGTGCGGTTGCGGCTGAAAGGTCTATTCCGAGGCGCGCCATCGCGGGAGTCGCGGTAAAGCCGATGTTGAGGTGGAGCACGTCGATGCCCATCGGTTCGCATTCCGCCCACAGCGCTTCGGTGAAAATCCGGCTGAACGCCTTCGCGCCGGTATAGGCGGCGAGCGAAGCCGAGCCCATGTAGCCCGACAGCGAGCCTGTGAGGATGATTCCGCCGCGCGCTCGCGCCCGCATGAGCGCGCCATAATGCCGCGCGAATTCACTCTGGCCAATGACATTGACGCCGATCACCGATCGGTAGACCGCCGGATCGAGCTCTATGAAGTTGCCCCGCGTGTTGTTCGCGCCCGCGACATAGACCAACATGCCGACCTCGATGTCGTCGGTCACGACGCGAACGCGCTCCAGGGCGTCGTGTTTGCTCATGTCGACCGAAGCGGTCCGCACCTCAGCACCGGCGGCGGTGAGTTCGTCGGAGAGCTGTTTCAATGCCTCGGGCTTGCGCGCCACCAGCACGAGCTTGAAGCGATCCGCGGCGAGTTTGCGCGCGAAGGCCGCCCCCACGCCTTCCGAACCGCCGATGATGAGTGCCCAGGGGCCGTACTTAGTAAGGTCAGTCATAGCCGTTGTTCTCTTGGAAGGGTGAGGCTGCCGGAAATAAATTCGTCAGGTCGTTCCAATATTGGAACGTATGTAATATATTATGGAACAGTATTCAGAGATTTGGAACATGTGCGAGGAGCAATATGTCTGACCTGTCGAATCCCACCAGTCGCGTACTCGATGTCATTACCCTGCTTGCGGCGCAGCCGACCGAGGACTTCAGCCTGGCGGAAATCGCGCGTCAACTGTCCATGAGCAAAGCTTCCGCCCACCGTCTCCTAATCACCATGGCGGACGCGGATTTCTTGGCCCGCAACGACAAACACAAGACCTATTCGTTGGGCATGGGCCTGCTGGCCGTGGGACAGGCCGCGCTTCAAAAATACCGTGGACTGGACGTCGCGCGCTCCGAGATGGCCAAACTCAGTCTCGACCTGAATCTTCAATGCAGCGCGACGGGGGTGATCGGCGGCGACCTCTTGGTATTGGCGCGCGAGGGCAGTCCTCAATCTCATGAAGGCCTCAATCGCGTGGGTGAGCGTCGGCCACTCATCCCGCCGATGGGTACGTGCCATATCGCCTGGGGGGAGGAGAGCGTGACAGGGCCCTATCTGGGCTTGGCCGCGGCGTATATGAGCAGGGAAAGCAACGCCTGGCTCCAGGAGGCTCTGGGGCTTGTCCGGCGCCGCGGCTATTCGGTGTCGACATTCGGGCCTGCCTCGCGCAAGTTGCTGCAGGCGACGGTCATTCCTGCCGGCCGCCATCGCGACGGGCCGCAATGGAACATGATCCGCAACACGTTGGGGGAACTGACTCGGAGCGAGATCCAACTGGCCAGTTTGAGTGATGCTGATGGCGCCGCCATCGGGCGAATCGCTGCGCCCGTGTTCTCTTCGAATGGCACCATTATTTTTCAGCTCGTCCTCAGCGGTCTGCCGGGCACTCAAACGACGCGAAAGCTGGAACGCTTTGTCGAGAGATTGTTGGCCACGGCGGCGTCTGTGACCACCCAGATCAATGGGCGTGAACCGATAGCTCGATCGAAAGAAGCGGTCTAGGCCGCGCGCGGGGACCCGCGGGACCGATGCGCCATGGCCCAAATCTTGCGCCATGGCCCAAAACTATAGGTTTGGCTCACTTGCGTCCTTTCTAGGATTGCCCGGCACGACCCTCGCCCTATACTTCGAGTCCAAGGCTGCGCAGGCGCGCGGCGAACGGGGCGATCATGACTGCCACTCTTTGGACAGGTGGACTTCCACCGGAACTCGACTATGTGTTTCCCGACAAGCCGCGAGATCCGGAAATGCGGGAAAGCGCGTCGATTTGGCTCTACGAAGTGGGCGGTGCCTTCGGCTTTCCGCGAAATGGTGTCGAAGCGTTGGGTGGCGTGTGGGAGCGCCACCGTTTCGATTGCAACTTCGCGTTGTCCGGCGGGCGGGTGCTTCGCGAAAGTTCGCGTGGACCCACCGTTTCGCCAATTGCTCTGGATGGCCGGTCCAATGTGCTTGGCGCAGGCCCTATGACCTTCCAATGTATCGAACCCTTTCGCAAATGGATCGTGCGCTACCAGGGCGAGGCGTATGAGGGAACCGTCCAACAGCAAATTGCCCGCGAGTTTTCCGTCTATGCGGATGGCGGACCCTACAGCTTTCCCCGAACACCCATTAGCTATGAAGTTGAATTGACGATGGTCGTGCCGGCATGGGTGCAGGATTATCGCGCCGAGAAACTCGCCGGCATGAGCGACAAGGAGAAGGCCGATGCCGGATCCATGGGCTACGGCTATCGAATCGAGCAGCTGTTCCGAGGCGAAGGCACACTCACTCTGGACGGGGTGACTCGAGATTTCAAAGCCGTCGGCTCGCGAATCCATCGCCAAAGCGTAAGGCCTATGGCGGCCTTTCGGGGGCATTGCTGGCAATCGGTTGTCTTTCCCGATGGGCGCGCCTTCGGTTATATCGCCTACCCGCTGCGGGCTGGTGAACGTGAGGAAGACCGCTACAACATCGGCTACCTTTATCAAGACGGAACCATGTATCCGGCGCGCGCGAGAAACATTCCATTTTTGCACACGATCAAGCCGCGCGGCGATGATGTCTCGGTCGAGTTGGAAACTTCTCTCGGTGTGACGAAGATCCAAGGCACCACGGAACTGTGTACTTTCCATTTGGGAAATCAGTCGGTGAACGGCTTCAACAACCAGCAAAGTGGCGTGAGCTATGCTCTCGACGGCATGACGGCCTTCGGCATGATCGAGCGCTCCTCGCCGGCGGAGTTGTGCACGATCGTCGGTTGAGCGAGGAGTGATGAGTGACAAGAGTAGATGCGCTGCTGCAACGCGCACGCAGCGAGACGGGATTGGGGGACTTCGGCCACGAAGGCTTCCGAGAGGGGCTGGAGCGTCTGGTTCATTCCGCCGACACGGAGGCCCGCACGACGCAGATGGGATCGGCGGTGTTCGAGATGTCGGTGCTCGACCTGTTGAAGCAGAGGCTGACGATCGAGGACTGGTATTCCCGGCACCCTGAGATTGGCGATCAGGAAATCATCGCACCGTTGATCGGCCTTGGCCTTCCCCGTACCGGGTCGACGGCGTTTTCCTGTTTGCTGGCCGAGGATCCCAATATACGTGTGATGCGCAACTGGGAACAGATGCAAGTGTGTCCCCCTCCCGAACGAGCGACTTACGACACCGATCCGCGCATCGAACTTGCGCAGGAGAAGATGCGCATACGCAATGAGCGTTTCCCCCGCATGAAGCAGATGGTGCCGAGTTCGGCGACCTCGCCGGTCGAATGTCAGAACTTGATGGGCATGAATTTTAGGTCGCAAATATTCCAGGCCATGTACCACGTACCGAGCTACGTTCGCTGGTTGCATCACGAAGCCGATATGACCGACACGTACCGTTTCGTGAAGCGTGTCCTCAAGCTGCTGCAATGGCGCTGCCCACCGAACAAGTGGCGGCTTAGAAATCCGTCGCACATTCTGTTCATCGACGACCTGAACAAAGTATTTCCCGATGCCCGGTTCTGGATGACGCACCGCGACGTCGCCGATGTCATACCTTCGGTGGCCGATCTTTACTTCGAACTGCACAAGGCCTTCAGCGATCACGTCGACAAGCCCTGGCTGGGTGACGTCAACGTGGAGTCCTGTGAACTGGGGATGCGGCGCGTGATCGCCTTCCGTGCGGCCGGCAACGACCATCGCTTCTTTGATGTCAGGTTCGATGAGTTTCAGCGCGAGCCCTTCGCGGCGATCGAGGGGTTGTACCGATTTCTCGGCGAGGAGCTCACCGACGTTGCGCGCGCGCGCATGACGGCGTGGCGCGATGATACGCCGCGGGACAAACACGGATTACGGACCTACGACCCCGCGGATTATGGCCTGGATCGCCACGCTCTCCGCGAGAGATTTGCCTTCTATCGCCAGCGGTTCGGGCTGTAGAAGGCGGAGCGGGTTCGCGTACCGCGATGGCTCACGGTTTCAGATAGCGATCGAGTTCCTGATGCATGTTGAGTATGATTTTCTCGTGGTGAGCGGCCAACCAGATATGGCGAATGCCACGAGAATGCAGACCCTTCTGCATGCGCGGAATATTGCCTAGATCCTGGCGAGGAATCTGTCTCACCTGCTCGGGATCCGCAAGATCGGTCACGGTTTGCACTACCGCCCGTGGGACCTTGACGGCGGCCGGGTAGGTTTTGGTCGACAAGATCTCGAAGGTACAGCGATCGGGATCGGTTGGGTGCGGTCGAGCGCGATAAATCATGGCGTTGCCTGACTGCGGCAGAATCATGAGGTTCGGGAAAATGAACACCTCGCCTCCCCACATGCCCAGATTCTCCGGAGTGGGTTTGGGCATGGGGCGCTGCTCTGCCGCCGCCTTCGCATACAGTGCCTTCACGTATTCTGTGCCGAGATTGGAATTTTCAGGGATAGGTTTGCCCTTGAGGGAACGCACGATCTCGACGTCCTCGGCCAGCACCTGCGCATCCATGCCTTCAGCCAACAGATTGAGGCGGGCCGCCATCGCTTCGACCATGTCGCCGCCGGTGCTCCGGACATCGCCCTTCATGGGCGTTTTTTTGCCGAAGAACCGGCCATGCCCGCGTGGATATACCTCGAGGTCGATGTTCCAATGCGCAAAGTCGGGCTTGGAACCCGGCTCCGGTTTGTAAATGAAGTCGGCCGAATGGGGTTCCAGTTGGGGGTGCGTGGCCGGGACGTGATAGCCCTCAAAGAAAGCCTCTTGCGCGACCTTCCAGTTCGCAGCCACCGGCAGCGCCTTCCACCAGTAATGGCGCATTTCGCTGATGGCCAGATTTTCCATCATCTCTCGCACGGGGGCGATGTACTCATCGAAGGGTACCGGGTTCCGATCGAGATTAATGAAAATAAACCCGGCGAATACCTCGAGTTTGACCTCGCGCAGGGCCACGTCGCTGTCACGCAATTCGCCGTTGCGAAATTCGTGACGCTCCAGCACGAACTGGTTTTCGCCCGCGAGGTTCCACCGCCAGCCGTGGAACGGACAGACGATGTGCTTGCGCTCGAAATGACCGCAGCCTTCCCCGAGAGCGGTGCCACGGTGCGGGCACACGTTGTAATAAGCCTTGATGGTGGTTGCATCGACGCGGACGATCAGTATGGATTGATCCACGATGTCGTAGACGGTGTAGTCGCCCACCTCGGGTACTTCGTCCAGCCGGGCCGCGGCCTGCCAGACCTTGGTCCACATCTTCTCGAACTCGAGACGCGCAAAGGCCGGGTCGGTGTAGCGTCCCGTCGCGATGCCATGCGACAGGGTAGTCCAACTGGGTGGCCACTCTGCGCTGTCTGATTGCGCCGGGATCTTGGTTACATTGCTAGGTGCTGTGCCCATAAAAATCCATACTCCCCGCTTTATGGTTGGCTTTGGGTTTAGTCTACAAGCACGCGGCCGGATTTCAAACCACCATCGGTGATGGACACCACTGTTGTTGTCTAGCTTGCCGACGGACGTGCTCGATCCTTGAGCTTAATTGATAAAGTCAATGAAAATCAGTTAGTTACCCGCATGCCGTACGCTGATGCACGACTAGAGCTTACTGGCCTTCACATATGCCGAGGGTGAGGCGCCGAATCGCGCCTTGAATAGCCGTGCCAGGTGCGACTGATCGGCAAAGCCGAACCGCGCAGCGACGTTCACCGAGTAGTCGCCGTTCAACAATGATTCGCGGGCACAATCCAGCCGGATGCGTACGACGTAGTCCCACGGCGTGAGCCCCGTGGAGCGTTTGAACTCGCGTGAAAAATGCGCGGCAGAGAGTCCGACCTGGCTGGCCATGCTGCCCACTGTAATGGGATCGCAGATATGTTCCTGCAGCCAGGCCAGGAGTGATTTCATCTGACTCGGGGCGATACCGCCTTTGGCCTTGAGTTCCGCTGCCGGATGGCCATGTCTGGCCGCGAGCGTATTGACGAACGCGCGAATCACTTCGGTGGCGAGCGCCTGCGAATAGTTCGCGGCATCATCGATGATCGCGACGAGTGCTTGCACCAATCGCGCAAGCACTGGATCGACTGCGACTCCGGCATCGAGCTCGAAGTGGCAGCCTGCGAGCGAATCAAGATAGCGGCCGTCGATGGTGCAGGACGCAAAACGCGACTCCGCCATTCCTCTCACCGAGAAGGGGCGTCCCTCCGGGTTGATCCAGGATTCGAGGGGCGCCAGGCGCACCGGCGCCCATTCGCAGTCGCTGCGCGTCTCGAAGCATAATTCCTCGTCGCCGAGATTCAGCGTCAGGTGGTGGCCGTTGAGCATGAGTTCATCGACCTGCCAGCCGCTGCGAAATCCTGCTTCAACATGCAGCCCAGTCCAGCCGTAGCGTTCGGAGGACACCAAGGATGGCGCCGGAACGGCAGGGCGGCTCCCGGGATGGTCGGCTATACGCAAATTCTTCATTAGGAGCAGAAATCTCCGTACACAGCAGCAATCTTCAAGCTTCGATGTAGGCCCGGGCGTAGCTTTCGCCGCGCTGCGGCCTTAGGTCTTTCCGGCCGTGCGATTTTAATACTGTTCGGCAGTTCACATTATGACTTTAGACAAAATGCACCGATCTCCGCTTCTGGCCACCGTGGTCGAGGCGGCGGTGGCGGCTGGATTCCTCGTATGGGATCATTTTTGCCGCACATCGGTGGTCGACTACAAAGGCGACTCCTCGCCGGTCACGGAGGCGGATAGAGCGGCTGAAGCCGTGATCCTTGCAGCCTTGCGTGCCGCGGCGCCCGGTATTCCGATCGTGGCCGAAGAAGAGGCGGCTGCCGGGCGGGTACCCAATGTCGGAGAGACATTTTTTCTCGTGGACCCGCTCGATGGCACCAAGGAGTTCATCAAGCGCGGCACCGATTTCACCGTGAATATCGGCTTGATCGAGCATGGCCTGCCCACCATGGGCGTGGTCTATGCACCCGCCCGCGCTGCCTTGTATTGGGGCGATTGTTCGTCGGGCGAGGCGTGGCTCGCGACACAACCTCCGCACGGCGTACGGGGGGCTGCGCAGCGGATCAGCGTGCGCGAACCGATGGCGCCTCCCTGGGCCGTGGCATCGAAGTCCCACAACACGCCGGAAACAGAGGCGTGGCTCACGAACGCAGGCGTGACGAGGCGGGTCTCGATCGGCTCATCGTTGAAATTCGTCCTGGTGGCGAGCGGTGAAGCGGATGTGTATCCACGTCCCGCGCCGACCATGGAGTGGGATACTGCGGCTGGGGATGCGGTTCTGCGAGCCGCGGGAGGGAGGGTCTTCGACCTTGACGGCCGGCCGCTGCGCTACGGCAAGGAGAGATTCTTCAATCCTGGCTTCGTTGCCACCGGCTCCTACGAGCCAGCGATACTCAGGCCTTTCATTACCGGCACTCACGCCGCCAGCGAGACACGATGAACGATGCGATTACCCTGACGCATTTGCAGCGACTCGAGGCCGAGTCGATTCATATCATGCGCGAGGTGGTGTCCGAATCCGAGAACCCGGTCATGTTGTATTCGGTGGGCAAGGATTCGGCAGTCATGCTGCATCTGGCCCGTAAGGCGTTCTTTCCGGGGTTTCCGCCATTTCCGCTGTTGCACGTCGATACGACGTGGAAATTTCGTGCCATGTACGAGTTCCGCGACCGAATGGCGGCCGAATCCGGCATGAAACTCATCGTGTATCAAAATCCCGAGGCGCGCAGGCTCGGCATCAACCCGTTCGAGCATGGCTCCTCGCTGCACACGGACATGTGGAAGACCCAGGGACTCAAACAGGCGCTCGACAAATATCATTTCGACGTGGCCTTCGGCGGCGCGCGGCGCGACGAGGAGAAGAGCCGTGCCAAGGAGCGTGTCTTCTCGTTTCGCTCGGCGACGCATCGGTGGGATCCTAAGAACCAGCGGCCCGAGCTATGGGATCTCTACAACACCAAAAAAGCGAAGGGTGAAAGCATTCGCGTGTTCCCGATTTCCAACTGGACCGAGTTGGATATCTGGCAGTACATTCATTTGGAAAGCATTCCCATCGTGCCGTTGTACCTATCTGCGCCGCGACCGACCGTCGAGAGAGATGGTCTGTTGTTGATGGTGGACGATGAGCGCTTCCCATTGCGCGAGGGTGAAGTGCCGATCGAAAGATCCATTCGCTTTCGCACGCTGGGATGCTATCCGTTGACCGGTGCCGTGGAGAGCACGGCGGACACGCTGCCTGAGGTCATCAAGGAGATGCTTCTCACCAAGACCTCCGAGCGCCAGGGCCGCGCCATCGATCATGATCAGGCGGCAAGCATGGAAAAGAAAAAACAAGAGGGCTACTTTTGAACTCCAAGGCGCCGGTCGAGAGCAGTTATCGTGCTGATGACCTTATAGCCAAGGACATCAACGCCTATCTACAGCAGCACCGACACAAGAGCCTGTTGCGTTTTATCACCTGTGGCAGCGTCGACGACGGTAAATCGACACTCATCGGACGTCTTCTCTACGATTCCAAGATGATCTTCGAAGATCAATTGGCGGCCCTGGAAGCCGACTCCAAACGGGTCGGTACGCAGGGCGAGAACATTGATTTTGCGTTGTTGGTGGACGGGCTGGCGGCGGAGCGCGAGCAGGGCATCACCATCGATGTCGCATACCGTTACTTCGCCACGGACCGGCGCAAGTTCATCGTCGCCGATACGCCGGGACACGAGCAATACACGCGCAACATGGTGACCGGTGCTTCGACGGCGGACCTTGCCGTGATTCTGATCGACGCCCGCAAGGGTGTGCTGACCCAGACGCGCCGGCACTCGTATCTCGCACACCTTATCGGCATCCGCAATCTCGTGTTGGCCGTCAACAAGATGGACCTGGTCGAGTACGATCAACGCAAGTTCGACGATATCGTTGCCGACTACCGTACGTTCGCCTCCAGCATCGGCATCACCGATTTCGTCGCCATACCGATTTCCGGTCTCGGCGGCGACAACATCTCTAAATGGTCGGAAAAAATGCCTTGGTACAGCGGCCCGTCGCTGATCGAGCATTTGGAGACTGTCGAATTCGATGCCAACGCCGCACAAGGCTCCGCGTTCCGCATGCCGGTGCAATGGGTCAACCGTCCCAATCTTGATTTTCGCGGGTTCGCGGGGACCATCGCCTCGGGACGAATTGCGCCGGGCGATAAGATTCGCGTCCTGCCGTCGGGCCGAATCTCCGAGGTCAGCAGGCTCGTGACCTACGACGGCGACCTCGATCAGGCGGTGGCGACACAGTCGATCACCATGTGCCTGGCCGACGAGATCGATTGTTCACGCGGCGATGTTATCGTTGCCGCGGACTCCCCCGCCGAAGTGGCCGACCAGTTCGAGGCCACGATCGTGTGGATGTACGAGGAACC
>Ga0302314_10018911_pt1 | contig 11469 bp, 7 predicted proteins | sample III_Palsa_N2_3_FD_200533 | JGI IMG/M metagenome (GOLD analysis project Ga0302314, IMG submission 200533) | Peat permafrost microbial communities from Stordalen Mire near Abisko, Sweden - III_Palsa_N2_3 | ecosystem: Environmental > Terrestrial > Soil > Palsa > Peat permafrost | place: Sweden... | reverse complement strand
GGGTCGGGCTGCACCTGACATTGGCCGACGGTGTTGCGGTTTTGCCACAGCGGCAGATTCCGGACCTGGTGGACAGCCGTAACCGCTTCCACGACAACATGGCCGGGGCTGGTTGGCGGTTTTTCGCCCTGCCGCGGGTGCGCGCCCAGCTGGCGGCCGAGATCCGCGCCCAGTTCGAGGCCTTTGCCCGGTTCGGCCTCGCTCTGGATCACCTGGATGCCCACAAGCACTTCCACCTGCATCCCACGGTGCTGGCGCTGGCCTTGGCCATCGGCCGGGAGTTCGGTCTGCGGGCGGTACGGGTCCCGGCCGAACCCGGGCTCACCGCGACCCGCCTGCTGAGCCCCTGGCTGGCGCTGATGCGATCACGCCTGCGGCGCGCGGGAATGGCCTGCAACGATCAGATCTTCGGGCTCGCCCACAGCGGCGCGATGGACGAGGCGCGGCTGCTGCAGATTCTGCGCAGCCTGCCGCCGGGCGTGACCGAGATCTACCTGCATCCGGCGACCGAATCCGGCACCGCAATCGCTGCGTCCATGCCCGGCTACCGGCACCGCGATGAACTCGGCGCGCTGCTCAGTCCCGCGGTGCGGACCGTGCTGTCGCAGCTGGCGATCCCGCTCGGCAGTTACGCGGACATTGCGGCCTTTCGCGGCGCCGCCTCATGAAGTGGCTGATGCGGATCGCGCTGCTGCTCGGCACGGTGCTGTGCATCGTGCTTATCGTGCGCGAGGGCCTGGCGCCCATCCTCGCGCTGTTCGCGGCGGCGGGCTGGACCCTGCTGTGGCTGGTGCCGCTGCATGCCCTGCCCCTGTTGCTCGATGCGCTGGGCTGGCGCACGCTGCTGCGGGCCGCGGGAGTCGGACCGCCGGCGACCTCGCCCGCCCGCCTGTGGGTCATCGCCAGTGTCCGCGAGGCCGTCAATCGCCTGTTACCGGTCGCGAACATCGGTGGTGAGATCGTCGGCATCCGGATGCTGTGCCGGGTCGGCGGAGAGCCGGCCGCGATCGCTGCCAGCGTCGTGGTCGAGGTGCTGCTGACCATCATCAGCCAGCTGGTGTTCGCCGCCATCGGCGTGTTGCTGCTGTTGCATCTGACGGGAAGGGTCGCGATCGCCAAGGAACTGCTGCTGAGCCTGACGCTGAGCCTGCCGCTGGTCGCGGGGCTGTACGCGCTGGTGCATCGCGGCTCGGTCTTCGCGCGCATCCTGCGCGGTGTCGAAGGGATGCTGGACCTGCCCTCGCATCTGCACGGGGTGCTCGACCAGGCCGTGGCGCTCGATGCGCGGCTGCGCGTGCTGCTCGGCCATACCGTGGCCATGCTCGCGACGATCACCTGGCAGCTGGCCGGCTTTGCCGCCGGCGCCATCGAGACCTGGCTGGCGCTGCGCTGGCTGCAGCACCCGGTGGGGTTCGGCACCGCCCTGGCGTTGGAGAGCCTGACGCAGACCATCCGGCACTTTATATTCATCGTGCCGGCGGGGCTGGGCGTCCAGGAAGCCGGCCTGGTCGGATTTGGTTATCTTCTGGGACTGGGGAGCGACGCCAGCATCGCCCTGTCACTCGCCAAGCGCATGCGCGAGATCCTGTTCGGCGTCCCGGCCCTGAGTTACTGGCAATTGACGTGAGTGAGCAAGCAATGTCGGCAGCAGCAATTGAGATCGGATCCTCGGCACACCGCGAACTGCTCGCGCGGTTCTTCATGGACAGCTACGTGGAGTTCGTTCCCGAGCAGGTGCAATGGCCGCCCCTGAGCGAGGAGTCCAAGACGCGCCTGGTGTCACTGCCGTTCTGGCAGGAAGCGGTGTCCACGGAGAATGTGACCTCGAACACCGTGGCCGCCGCCGCGGTGCTCGAATCGGACCCCGGGCTGCGCAAAGCCATCGAACTGCAGGGCTTCGAGGAGGGCCGCCACGCACGGCTGCTGCAGGCGCTGACGACGCACTACGACATCCGCGTCGATAACCCGCCGCGCTATGAGCCACGCGATCTCGAGCACGACTTCCTGTTCGCAGGCTTCGGCGAGTGCTTCGATTCGTTCTTTGCCTTCGGGCTGTTCGCGCTGGCGCGCGAGTCCGGATTCTTCGAAGCCAAGCTGGTCGAGGTGTTCGAGCCGGTGGTCCAGGAAGAGGCCCGCCACATCCTGTTCTTCGTGAACTGGGTGAAGTACCGCCGCTCCCAGCTTGCCTGGTGGCGCCGCCCGGGCTTCTCCCTGCGCTGCGGCTGGATCATTCTCAAACAGGTCTGGAGTCGGGTGAAAACGGCGCGCACGATGGGTGGCGGAGGCGCTGACAAGGCGTCGGTGAACAAGCCCGCCGGCGCCGATGAGGGCGAGAACTTCACGCTCAGCGCGCATCAGGACCTGGGTGAGGATGTGACGCTGCACAAGCTCCTGGGTCTGTGCCTGCGGGAGAACGCCGCGCGCCTGGCGCCCTACGATGGTCGGCTGCTGCGCCCCAGACTGGTCCCGTCCCTGGCGCGCTTCATGTACCGCGTGCTCCCCAAGAGCATCTGAACGCCGCGCCTGCGCCGCGACCTTTCAGCTCTTGAGATAGCCGGCATCGCGGAACCAGCGCACGGCGTCCTGGAAGGCAATGGCCGGATCACGCCAGGCGTAGCCGAGGTCGCGCGCCGCCTTCGCGCTGGTGAAGAACATGCGCTTCTTCGCCATGCGTACCCCCTCGACCGTGATGCGGGTGCTGCCGCCGGTCAGACGCGCGAAGGCCTCGGCCAGGTGCGCGATGGGCAGCACCACGTTGTGCGGCAGGCGGATCCGCGGCGGACGCCGGCCGGCGATTCCGGTCACCTGGGTGAGGATCTGCAGTAGCGTCAGGTTTTCGCCCCCCAGGATGTAGCGTTCCCCCGGCCGACCGCGCTCCAGTGCGAGCAGATGGCCGCGGGCGATGTCATCCACGTGCGCGACGTTCAGGCCGGTGTCCACGTATGCAGGGGTGCGCCCGGCGGCCGCATCGAGCACGATCTGCCCGGTCGGCGTGGGTTTCACATCGCACGGACCCACCGGCGTCGAGGGATTCACGATCACGACCCAGCGCTGCGGCGCGCCTTCGAGCAACCACTCGCGTACCGCCTGCTCGCCCAGGAACTTGGAGCGCTTGTAGTGGCCGATCATGTCATCGAGCGTCGCGATGCTGTCCTCATCCGCCACCGTGCCATCGCCCACCAGGCGCAATGTCGCGACACTGCTGGTGTAGATGATGCGCGCCACCCCCGCCTGTTCGGCGGCGGTGAGCAACTGGCGCGTGCCCTCGACGTTCACCGCATACAGTTCATCCGGGCGCGGCGCCCACAGCCGATAGTCCGCGGCGACGTGAAACAGCGCCTCGCAACCCGCAAGCGCCGGCGCATAGGATTGCGGCACGAGCAGATCGCCGGTCACGACCTCGACGGGGAGGCCCGCGAGATTGCGCCGATCGGACCCGGCCCGGGCCAGCGCCCGCACCTGCCAGCCGGCGTCCAGCAGCGTGCGCGCGACGGCGGCACCGACGAAGCCGGTGGCACCGGTGACGAAAGCCTGCTTCATGACAGTCCCACGCCGCGCTGCCCGAGGTAGCGCAGTGCGGCCAGTGCGGCCCGATAGCGTCCCGAGAGCGCAAGCAACGCCGGGATGTCGGCGGGTGCGCGCAGCAGCCCCCAGGCGAGACGCGCCACATTCACCTCGCCGCGCGGGCCGGTGGCCCCGGTCACGCTGGGCGGTATGGTGTCCGCCGCGGTGTCGATGATGACGCGGGCGACCGCGAAGTTCACACGCTTCTGCGCTGCGACACTGGCGATCGCGAAGCTCTCCATGTCGACCGCGCACGCGCCGGTGGCGGAGCGCGCCTGGGCTTTGGCCGCGGGGGTGATGAGGGGTTGCGCAACACTCAGCAGACATCCGCCTACGACGACGCGCGCCGCCGCCATCATCGCCAGGCGCTCGCGCCACGGTCCGAAGGTCGGATGTGCCATGCCGGAGCCGTCGACCACGCGCTCGGCGAGCAGCACCGTGCCGGCCGTCAGCTGCGGATCGAGCGCCCCGGCCATGCCGAAACTCAGCAGATTGCGCGCCCCGGCGGCGACGAGTGCCAGGGCCGCCCGGGTCGCGGCCTGGGGCCCCATGCCGCTGATCACCAGCAGATCGCCGTCGGGGAGCGTGTCGACATCGGGGCCGGTCTGCTGTACGGGTCCCAGGGTTCGCGCCTCGGCCGTCAAGGCCGCGACGATCCCCGTGACACTCACTTCAGGCGGCTGGCGCTGGCGCGGTTGCGATAGGCGGCCAGCGCCCACAGCGGAAAGTAGGCGCAGTAGCCGTGGTACTTGAGATAGAAAACGCGCGGGAAGCCCGGCGCCGTGAAGCGCGGGTCCGTCCATAGGCCGCTCTTCTGCTGGGCGCGCTGCAGATAGCGCACGGCATGGCGTACCGCGGGCGACTCCAGTTCACCTGCGGCGAGCAGTGCGAGCAGTGCCCAGGCGCTCTGGAACGGCGCACTGGCCGCCGGTCCGCCGGCCTGGTGCCGATCGTGGTAGCTGTCCTGCGGCTCGCCCCAGCCGCCATCCGGATTCTGCTTCGACTCCAGCCAGTTCACCGCGCGGCGCACGGCCGGATCATCCTGCGCAACACCGGCCTCTTCGAAAGCGATCAGCACCGACCAGGTGCCGTAGATGTAGTTCGTGCCCCAGCGACCGAACCAGGCGCCATCCGGCTCCTGCTCGGCGCGCAGGTAGGCAAGCGCCCGCTTCATCGGCACGGCGTCCTGCGGGCGTCCGACCTTCGCGAGCGCGGTGACGACACGCGCAGTCACATCACTGGTGGGCGGATCCAGCAGCGCGCCGTGATCGGCGAACGGGATCTCGTTGAGGATGTAATGAGTGTTGTCGGCGTCGAAGGCCGCAAAGCCGCCATTGCGGCTCTGCAGGCCGACGAGCCAGTCCAGCGCCCGGGTGATGTTGAGCGCGTACTTCTGCGGGTCGCGGCTCTGGTGCATGGACCAGGCGACCACCGCGGTGTCATCCAGATCCGGGTAGTAGCTGTTCGTGAACTGGAAGGCCCAGCCGCCGCCACGGACCTTGGGCTTCTGCACCTGCCAGTCCTGCGGATTGTCGAGCAGCTGCTCCGGCACCAGCCAGTCGAGCGCGCGCTCGGCCGCCGCATGCGCCTGGGCATCGCCGGCTTCCTGCATCGCGAGCGCCGCCAGCGCCGAATCCCACACCGGCGAGACGCATGGCTGGCAGTACGCCTCGCCCGGGGTGACCACGAGCAGTTTGTCGATGGCACGCTTGGCGGCGACCCGGCGCGGGTCCTCGGGCGGCACGCCCATCAGCACCAGCACTTCCAGGGCATTGACCATGGCCGGGAAAATCGCGCCCAGTCCGCCCTCGCCGTTCAGCCGCTCGAGCACCCAGTCGTGCGCCGCGTTCATCGCCCGCCGCCGCATCGCGCGCGGTATCAGCGGATCGATGGTGCGGCCCATGCGGTCGAGAGCCATGAAGAAGCGGTTGGTGAAGCCGCGCCGTGCGAAGTAATGACGTTCCTCCCAAGGCGGCGTCGTGAACAGTTCCTGGATGTCGATGCCGTACGGATTACGCGCCAGGGGCTTCTTCGTGCACAACACGAACAGCGGCACCATCACCGTGCGCGACCAGTACGAGACCTTGTCGAGGTGGAACGCAAACCACTTCGGCAGCAGCATGATCTCGACCGGAATGTAGGGCACTGCGCGCCAGGGCACCTGGCCGAAGAGCGCCAGCGCGATGCGGGTGAAGACATTGGCCCGCGCGGCGCCGCCGCGCGCGAGGATAGCCTGGCGGGCCCGCACCATGTGCGGCGCCGCGACGTCATCACCGGCGAGCTTCAGCGCGAAATACACCTTCACGGTGCAGCTCAGGTCCAGCTCGCCACCCAGGTACAGCGGCCAGCCACCGTGGATGGCCTGATGCCGGCGCAGGTAGACGCAGATCTTCTCCTGCAGCCCCACATCAATCTCGTCCAGGAAGTGCATCATCATGATGTACTCCGCCGGAATCGTGCAGTCGGCCTCCAGTTCGAACAGCCAGAACCCTTGCGCGCTCTGCAGTCCGATCAGGGCATCGCGCGCCGCGGCGATCGAACGCTCCAGCGACTCGCCGCTGTCGGGGTCGGGAAGACGGCTGACCGCTGTCGCGGCGCCGGTGCGGACGCCGACCTCGCGCGCGAGTCGCGACTCGCGCAGCGTCGATGGGCCGCCGGTCACTGCACCGTCCCCCGGTCAGGCTGCCGCAGCAGGGTATCGACCTCGTGCTGCTGGGCTTCGCGTACATTCACGCGACGCGTGCGGTGATAGGCGCTGGCGGCGTGCTCGCCCCCTTCCTCGCCCGGCATCTGCAGTTTGCGCGGCTCCCAGTCCGGCGCCAGCGGTGCCAGCGGCAGACCCGTCGCGGCGCGGTTGAAGAGGAACCGCAGCAGGCCGTTGCGGCGGGTCGCGGCATTCGACAGCGCGAGCGTCACCGCGACGGTACGTCGTGAGACCTTGACCTGCGAGCCCTGGGTGAAACCCGGATTCGCCGCAATCCGCTTCAGGGTCAGCACCGCAAGTCCGATGGCCCACAGGCAGAAGCGCCGGATCCCGGTCTCGCGCGCCGGGATCAGCAGGGTGAATTCGAGGGCGTTGCGCAGATGGGCATGGGCGACGCCGACCAGTTCATGCATCCCGGCCGCGAAACCGCTGCCGCCGCTCTCGGCCGTGAGATGCGACAGATCGATCCCGTATCGGGAGAAGACCTCCTGCGGCAGCCAGCAGGCCCCGCGGCTGCGATCCTCCCAGACATCCTTGAGGATGTTGGTCATCTGCAGACCCTGGGCGAAGGACGGCGCGAGTCGCGACAACTCCGTACGGTGCCGCTCGATATCGGCCGCATGGCTGCAGAACAGCTCGGTGAGCATCTCACCGACGACTCCGGCCACGTAATAACAGTAACTGTCGAGGTCCGCGAGGGTATCGAGGCCGCGGACGCTGGCGGTGCGCTGAAACTGATGCATGCCGTGGCACATCGTGTCCACACAGCGCCGGATCGCGGCCTGCTGCCGCAGCGGCAGCTGCCGCGTGACGCGGATGACGCGCGCGAGGTTGATGATCAGTTCGCGCTCGGCCGGCAAGGTCCACTGCGACAGCTTGTCGGCCAATTCGGTGCCGAGCGACTGTGCATCGTCGACTCCAGCCACGGCATCCGAGAAACGCTCCATGTACAGGAGCGTGTCGGGCGGGGCGATCTGCGGCTCGTCTTCGATCGTATCGGCGACGCGGCACAACAGGTAGGCGTTGGTGACCGAACGGCTCAGTTCAGGCGGCAGCTGGGGAATGGTCAGCGCAAAGGTGCGCGAGACGTGCGGAAGGATCTGATCCTGGTAAGCCTCGTCGGAATGCCCCGGATTTGTGGATTTAATCTGTCGGACCATCATTTAAGCTGAGCAGTTCTTGCCGGTTGTCGCCTGGGGTACGGCGGTCCTGGTGGTGACTGCCTGCTAGGCTACTGGTTTCATGGAGGTTTGCCAAACCAGCGCCCTGTAGGGGGGCGCCGGGCGCTTGCCATAACTACTCTGCGGTCGGCGGCTGCGCCTCGAGACGCTCGATCTTGCGCGGCCATCCCCTACGCAGAACGCTGCCCCGCTGGGCGCGTTGACCCCGATATTCCTTGAGCTCCGCCCATTCCAGGGTCTTGTGCGTTTCCCCGCTCCACAGCCACAGCACCCCACCCTTGGGTACGACCGTAATACCGGTCACGAACTCCTCGCGGGCGGCGAGCCGCTTGCCGCTTATGTCGTACAGCTTGTTGCCCTTGCCGCGCGGCATTTCCGGAACGTCAGCTATCGGAAAGACGAGCAGCTTGCCTTCGTTGCTGACCACGGCCAGCAACGCGTCCGGCCCGGAGACCAGGGCCGGCGGCAGCACCAAAGCGCCGTCGGGCACGTTGAGTACGGTCTTGCCGGCGCGCCGATCGGTGATGAGGTCCTTGAAACGGGCCGTGAAGCCGTAACCCGCATCGCTCGCGAGCAGCCACAGGTCCTCGGCTTCACCGAGCATCACGCCCGCGAAACGTGCGCCGTCGGGCGGGTTCAGGCGTCCGGACAGCGGCTCACCCTGCCCCCGCGCCGAGGGCAGCGAATGCGCCGGCAACGTATACGTGCGTCCGGTGCTGTCGATGAACACGGCGTTCTGCAGGCTGCGGCCACGGGTCGCCGCCTGGAAAGAATCGCCCGTCTTGTACGAAAGCGTCAGCGGATCGATGTCATGACCCTTTGCCGAGCGTGCGTAGCCGCCGGTCGACAGCACCACCGTCACCGGCTCATTGGCGATCAGCGTGGTCTCATCGATGGCCTGCGCCGCCTCGCGCTCGACGATCTTGGTGCGCCGGTCATCGCCATGCTTTTCGGCATCGGCACGGATTTCGCTGGCGATCAGCCTGCGCAGCTTGGCCTTGCTGGCCAACAGGGCTTCGATGCCGGCTCGCTCTTCCGCGAGCGACTTCTGCTCGTCGCGGATCTTCATCTCCTCGAGCTTCGCGAGGTGCCGCAGCCGGGTGTTGAGGATCTCCTCGGTCTGCTCCTCGGAGAGCTTGAAGCGCTTCATCAGCACCGGCTTCGGCTCTTCCTCACGGCGGATGATGCGGATCACCTCGTCCAGATTCAGGAAGGCGATCAACAGGCCTTCGAGGATATGCAGCCGCCGGTTGACCTTGTCGAGGCGGAACTGCAGACGCCGGGTTACGGTGGTAGTGCGGAACTCGAGCCACTCGGTCAGGATTTCGCGCAATCCCATGACGCGCGGCCGGCCGTCGAGCGCGATGATGTTGAGGTTGACGCGGTAGTTGCGCTCGAGGTCGGTGGTCGCGAACAGGTGCTTCATCAGCTCATCGAGATCGATCCGATTGGAGCGCGGCACGATCACCAGTCGCGTCGCGTTCTCATGGTCGGACTCATCGCGGATGTCCTCGACCATCGGCAGTTTCTTCGCCCGCATCTGTTCGGCGATCTGCTCGATGACCTTGGTCGGTGAAACCTGCCAGGGAAAGGCATCGACGACCAAGTTGCCATCCTCGACCACGTAGGTGGCGCGCGCCTTGAAGCTGCCGACACCCTTCTCGTAGAACTCCTTCAGATCCGCGCGCGGGGAAATGATTTCCGCGCCGGTCGGCAGATCCGGCCCCCTGATGAACTTCATCAGCTGCGCGGCGGTCGCCTCCGGTTCCTCCAGCAGATGAATGCAGGCGTTGGCGACTTCACGCAGGTTGTGCGGCGGGATGTCGGTGGCCATGCCCACCGCGATGCCAGTGGTGCCGTTCAACAGCAGGTTCGGTAGTCGCGCCGGCAGGATCGCCGGCTCCTCGCGTGAGCCGTCGTAGTTCGGCACCCAGTCGACGGTGCCGTCGGACAGTTCGGCCAGCAGCACCTCGGCATAACGGGTGAGCTTGGCTTCGGTGTAGCGCATGGCGGCGAAGGACTTCGGATCATCCTGCGAGCCCCAGTTGCCCTGCCCGTCAACGAGCGGGTAGCGGTAGGAGAACCGCTGCGCCATCAGCACCATGGCCTCGTAACAGGCCGAGTCGCCGTGCGGATGAAACTTGCCGAGCACGTCGCCGATGGTCAGCGCCGCTTTCTTGTGCCGGTTCGGGGCCGCGAGCCCCAGCTCGCCCATCGCATAGATGATGCGGCGCTGGACCGGCTTCAACCCATCGCCCAGCGCCGGCAGCGCGCGGTCGAGAATCACGTACATCGAGTAGTCGAGATAGGCCTTCTCGGTGAAGGTGCGCAACGGCTGGCGCTCGACGCCTTCGAAATTCAGCTCCTGCTCATCCATGGCTTACACCTGCACCTCGGCCAGATTGCCGTTGGTCTCCAGCCACTCGCGGCGGTCGCCGGCGCGCTTCTTCGCCAGCAGCATGTCCATCAGCTGATCGGTCTTGTCGTCCGCCGTCACGGTCAGCTGCACCAGCCGGCGGGTGCGCGGATCGATCGTGGTCTCGCGCAGCTGCGGCGGATTCATTTCACCGAGACCCTTGAAGCGCGTGACCGACGGTTTGGTGCGCGCGTTCTCCTTGGCGATGCGCGCGATGATCTGATCGCGCTCGGCGTCATCCAGTGCGTAATGGATCTGCTTGCCGGCATCGATGCGGTACAGCGGCGGCATCGCGACGTAGATGTGACCGGCGGTGACCAGGGGGCGGAAATGGCGCAGAAACAGCGCACACAGCAGGGTCGCGATATGCAGTCCATCCGAGTCCGCATCCGCGAGGATGCAGACCTTGTGATAGCGCAGCTGCGAGACATCCGCGGAGCCCGGATCGACGCCGAGGGCGATGCTGATGTTGTGCACTTCCTCGGACGAGGCGATCGAGCTGGACTCCAGCTCCCAGGTGTTCAGGATCTTGCCGCGCAGCGGCATGATGGCCTGGAACTCGCGCTCGCGCGCCTGCTTGGCGCTGCCACCGGCAGAGTCACCCTCGACCAGGAACAGCTCCGAGCGGCGCGGCTCCTGGCTGGTGCAATCGGCGAGCTTGCCCGGCAGCGCCGGACCGCCGGAGACCCGCTTGCGCACCACGCGCTGCGCGGCGCGCGCCCGCTCCTGGGCATTGGCGATGGCGAACTGGGCAATCTTCTCGCCGGCATCGGCATGACCGTTGAGCCACAGCGCCATCGAATCGCGCACGAAGCCCTCGACCACGCCGGCGGCATCGCGCGAGGCGAGCCGCTCCTTCATCTGCCCCGCGAACTGCGGCTCGCGGATCTTCAGGGACAGCACGTAGCAGCACTTGTCCCAGACGTCCTCGGGCGTGAGCTTGATGCCGCGCGGTACCAGGTTGCGGAACTCGCAGAACTCGCGCACGGCCTGGGCGAGACCTGCGCGCAGACCGTTGATGTGGGTGCCCCCTTCCGCCGTCGGAATGAGATTCACATAGCTCTCACCGAAGACCGCCGGAATGTTCGGCGCCCAAAGCAGCGCGTAGCCGACCGCGTCGGCATCGCCGTCACGCGCCGCGGTGATGGGCTCGTTCGGCAGGCGCTCGGTCGACTCGAGCTCCTCCATCAGGTAGGCGCCCAGATCGCCGCTGTAGAACCACTCGTCCTTTTCGCCGGTGGCTTCGTTGCTGAAAGTGATGCGCAGGCCGGCACACAGCACCGCCTTCGCCTTGAGCATGTGTCGCAGCTGCGGCACCGAGAATTTGTCCGAGTCGAAGAATTTCGGGTCCGGCCAGAAGTGCACGGTGGTGCCGGTGTTGCGCTGGCCGACCGTGCCGATCACGGCGAGTTTTGCATGCACCTTGCCGTCTTTGAAGGAGATCCGGTATTCCTTGCCGCCGCGGCGGATGGTGCAGTCCAGATGACTGGACAGCGCATTGACCACCGAGACACCGACACCGTGCAGGCCACCCGTGAACTTGTAGGAGGCCTTGTCGGAGAATTTACCGCCGGCGTGCAGGCGCGTGAGGATCACCTCCGCAC
>Ga0302314_10018908_pt1 | contig 11470 bp, 11 predicted proteins | sample III_Palsa_N2_3_FD_200533 | JGI IMG/M metagenome (GOLD analysis project Ga0302314, IMG submission 200533) | Peat permafrost microbial communities from Stordalen Mire near Abisko, Sweden - III_Palsa_N2_3 | ecosystem: Environmental > Terrestrial > Soil > Palsa > Peat permafrost | place: Sweden... | reverse complement strand
TCTCTCCGCTGCGCTTCGAGCCGCGCCACCTCCCCCGCGACTGCGTCGCATGGGAGGAGAATAGGTCAGCGCCGCTCTTCTCCTCCCTTGTGAGCGAAGTGAAACGGGGGAGGTGGCGCGAAGCGACGGAGGGGGCGAGCGCCGGACGACGGCCTGTCGCCTGACTTCAAAAATAAGGCGAACCAACGCCCAGTCCGCCTCAGCCCCCGTTATTCCGCGGCGAGGATCGCAGCCGGCTCGCGCGCGGCCCGGTCTAGCGATATCGGCGGGGCCATGCCGGGGATGTGGCTGGCGGTGATCAGGTCGCAGCAGTGGCGTTCGAACGCCGAGAACAGCTTGGATTTCTGCACATCGGCCAGGCTCAAAAGGCCGATGGTCATCGGGCGGTGGACACCGGCGAGCGGCACGCGCACGGTGCGTCGGCCATCCAGCGCCTGTTCGGACCGGGGCAGGGTATTGGCCAGGGTGTAGCCCTGGTCATTGGCCACCATGGTGCGGATCACCTCCAGGCTGGAGGACCGATAGCGGATGCGCGGCTCAAGCCGCTCGGCGCGAAACAGCGCCAGGAAGTAGTCGGAGCTGAGCGGCAGATCGAGCAGCAGGAAATCCTCGTCCACCAGCTCGTCCAGGGTCAGGGACGCGCGATGGGCCAGCCGGTGGCTCTCGCCCAGCAGCACGTGCGGCGGCAGGCTGACCAGAGGCCGGAACCGCATATTGGGATGTAGGTCGAGGTCGTAGGTCAAGGCGACGCCCAACTCCGCCCGATGCAGGGATTGCAGCAGCCGCTCCTGGTCGCCTTCGGACACGTCGATCTCAATGTCCGGGTGCTCTTGCATGAAGCCATGGATCAGCTCGGGCAGGATCATCGGCGCGAGGGTCACCAGACAGCCAACGGACAGCCGCCCCCTCACCTGATCGCTCAGATCGAAGGCCGCTGACGAGAGGCCCTCGGCCTGGTCGAGCAGTTGCTTGGCCTGGCTCAGCAGCTCACGACCGGCAAAGGTCAGCGACAGCCCCTGGGCGTGGTGGCGCACAAACAGCTGCACCCCGAACTCGCGCTCAAGCGAGGATACCGCCATGGAGATGGAGGGAGGCGAGATGTTGATGCGTTCGGCCGCGCCCGTGATGCTGCCCGCGTCGCCAGCGGCGACGAAATACTCCAGCTGGCGCAGGGTGATCCGCAGACTCATGGCCACAGCTCCTGACGCAGCGCAGCAAACCCATAAGGGACCCCTGATCTCACCAGCATGGTAGGACACGGGAACATGACTGAGATTACAGCGCTCTAACCGCTCGCCGCGCCAGCGCGCAAAGAGCTGGGACGCCTCTTCGCACTGCGGCGCCTGCTAACAAGGCGCCGTTAGCGGCCATACGCTCAGGGATCGCCCGGTACGCCGAAGCCGGGGGCGCCCGCAGGATGCAGGGCGCGCCTCACATAATCGTCGGCCTGGGGCGCGTAGATGTCCCAAAGGGCGCGAAGCTGATCGATGACGCCCTCCTCCGCCCAGTCAACCCGCAGGTCGACCAGGGGCCAGGACAGTTTGTCGACGATCTTCAGGCCGGCGGAGTGCACCGGGCCGGCCTCGCCGCCAGCGTCCATCGCCGCCTTCATCGCGCCCAGAAGCCGCGCGCCGAAGACGCCCGTGCCGGCTTGAAAGGTCGCCACCATCGCGGCGGGGACGCCATCGTTGGCGAGCAGGTTTCCCGCCGCGGCCACATCCTGTGCATCAGCCGTGGCGTTGAGCCCCAGCGCGTGCGCTCCGCTGAAGACTGCCGCCTCGCCTCGCGCATCGACCGCGATCATCTGCCGAAAGTCGATGTTCGGTTCGTCGCGCGTCAGCATCGACAGGGCGTCCCGCGCCCCGTGGCCCTTCGCCATGAGATCAAGCAGCCGCTCGCCCAGCGCCGGGTCGGTGATGTTCTGGCTGGTGGCCGCCCCGACGCCGGCCCGAGCAAAGGCGCAGCGCGCCGCGACGGCTGGGGACGACGAACAGACAGCCACGCCGAACATGCCCGTGGTCGGGCAGCGAGCGACGATGGAGAAGGTCACGCCGCCTCGTCCGGGATCACGGCGGTGACGTCGATCTCCACCAGCCATTCAGGGCGCGCGAGGGCGGTGATCACCACACCGGTGGAAACGGGATAGACGCCCTTCAGCCAGCGGCCGACCACCTGATAGACCGCCTCCCGGTAGCGGGCGTCGGTCAGATAGATGACGATCTTGCAGACGTGAGCCAGCTCGGAGCCAGCCTCTTTCAGCAGCATGTCGACATTCGCCATCGCCTGCTCGGCCTGCCCCGCTGGATCGCCGATCGCCATGCTCTGCGAGGTGTCGAGGTCCTGGCCGATCTGGCCTCTGACGAACACCATGGCGCCGCGCGCGACCACCACCTGGCACAGGTCGTTATCCAGCGCCTGGTCCGGGTAGGTCTGCTTTGTGTTGAACGGCCTTATCCGCTTATGGACCATGCATCCCCCGATATCAGCGCCGTTCACCGGCGAGGTTAAAACAGGCCGGCGCCGCTCTCGGCGCTGGTGCTCGCGGCAAGAATCTCCGACAGCGACGACGCCGCGCAATAGTCCCGCGCGCTGTAAAGCAGCGCCCGGGCGCTGCCGCGGAAATCCACGCTGTCGACCGAGCCAATGATGACATAGTGGCTGCCGACCACATCCGCCTTCAGCACGCGGCAATCGAAGCTGGCCAGGGCGTCCGTCAACCGCCAGGAGCCATGGGCGTTGGCCGACCAGGTGGCGCAATCGAACTTGTCGCCGCTGTCGGTCTTTACGCGATCGGCGAAGCAGTCGGCGATCTGGCGCTGAGATTCGTGCAAGATATTCAGGCAGAAGACGCCGTTGTCGATGATGGCCGGCGCGGTCGCCCCGCCCCGGTTCATGCAGACCAGCAGGGTGGGCGGCGATGAGTCGGCGGACACCGAGGCCATGGCCGACACCGTGGCGCCGAACCGGCCTTTCGGACCGCCGGTGGTCACCACATTGACCATGGTCACGCCCCAGCTCATCGCCTCAAGAAACCGCCCCTTGAGGTCCGGATTCAGGTCGGGCTGTTGAGCCGAGTTGTCCATATCAGCTCGCCAGCGCCCCGGCTGCCTTGGCCCCGCGCGGAGTCATACCCGGCGGCAGAACACGCTCCGACAGCCCCGCCGCCGCCTGGACGAATTCCAGCGTCTGGTTCCAGTCGAAATTCCGGTAGACCGCGCCCAGGTGGGCGAACGGCGGCGACTGGGCGAACAGCTGGAACGTCAGCCGGTGACCGGCATAGTCGGAGTTGAGCAGGTCTCGCGCAAAGGCCAGCAGCTTGCGCCGATCCTCGGCCATCCAGTCGTCATTGATCGAATAGTATTTCTGCAGCCATGGGCCTGAACCTGGCGCCTCAAACGCGGCCTTGTCGGGGGTGATGCAGATCTGCCCGCCGCACAGTTCGCGGGCGATATGCATCATCGCCGGCAGCTCCGAACAGGCCAGCACCCGGCCGGTGTAGAGCAGGGAAGGATCGGGCATCAAAAGGCCGCTCGGGCTGGGCTTGGCCATGACGATCGAGGCGGTCAGGTGGGCGTTGATCCCCTCGCGATAGACCGCCAGCCGGGCCAGCTTCTCCTGCACCGCCTGCTGGTTCTCCAGGCCCGTCTGGCGCACGTTGAACAGGGCCGCGCCGATCATCATGTCGGCGAACTTCAGCGTCCGCTGCACGAAGGCGAAGGCCGAATAGCGGTGCAGCGAGGAGCGGATATAGGCCGCCGCCGCGGTGCTGCGATAGAAGAGCACATTCTCCCACGGGATCAGCACGTCGTCGAAGATGACCAGGGCGTCGACCTCGTCGAAGCGGTTGGCCAGGGGATAGTCGTCCGCCGGGGCGCGGCCGGCGAAGCCGGAGCGGCAGATGAACTTCAGCCCCGGCGAGGCCATGTCGACGATGAAGCCTAGCGCGTAGTCGGAATAGGCGGCGTTGCCCCAGTTGGCGATGGTGGGCTTGGCGAAGGCCTGGTTGGCGTAGGCTGCGGCGGTCTCGTACTTGGCGCCCCGAACGACGATGCCGGCGTCGGTCTCCTTGACCAGATGCAGCAGCATGTCCGGATCCTGATCCTGCGGCGGCTTGGACCGGTCGCCCTTGGGATCAGTGTTGGCGGAGACGTGGAACGGGTCCTCGAGCAGGGCCTGGCGGATATGGCGCTCGATGTTGACGGCGAAGCGCGGGTCGGCGGCGTTCAGCACGTCCTTGCCGTCCATCAGCGACCACATCTCGCCGACGGTCTCGTCGCCGACGCGCGTAACCACGCCGCCGATGTCGCCCAGCACAGCGTCGACGGCGGCGCGCTTGTCCCACCAGTCCTGCTGGCTGACCGGCGGCTTGTTGGCGATGGCGTTGCGTTCGCCGCCATCCTCGTAGGTCATGACGGCTTGCGTCGCCGGATCGTGCTGCATGTCGTAGATGCGCGCGCGGATATCGACCAACGGCCTGAAGGCGGGGTGGGTGCTGACGTCCTTGACCCGCTCTCCATTCAGATAGACCTCACGGCCATCACGAATGGAGTCGATGTACTGGCTCCCCGTCCGGATCATGTCGCCCCTCGATTACTCTTATATTATCAGCGGCTTGAGCCGGTCTGATGCTGACTTAATCAAGACGAAGGGAGCAGAGACAGTATTTGTTTCGAGGGCTTTGAATTGGCTTTTTTGAATTGGTCCCGGCGCCGAGGCCGGACCAGATCATCGCGCCGCAAGGTGGTCCAGCAGCGCGTCCATCATGCGGTCGCAGCGGTCGAGCTGTTCCAGGGTGACATATTCGTTGGCCTTGTGACCCTGGTCCATGGACCCTGGGCCACAGATGACCGTGGGCGTTCCCAGACGCTCCCGATAGAGGCCGCCCTCAGTGCCGAAAGCGACCTTCATCGTCTCATTGGCGCCGATCAGACGGCGGACCAGGGCGGCGGCCGCGTCGTCCTCGGCGGCGTTCAAACCGGGATAGGCGTTGCGGACCTCGATCTCGATCGCCGCTTCGGGAAAGCGATCCAAGCGCTTCCGTACGATCTCGTCCGCGGCGGCTTGGATCCGTTGAAGCAAGGCCTCCGCTTCCGCCGGCTCCGCACTGCGGATTTCCATCTCCAGAATGCAGCGGGAGGGCACGATATTCAGCGCCTCTCCGCCGCTGATCCGGCCGACATGCAGGGTCGCGTAAGGAACGTCATAGGCCTCGTCCCGCAGGCCCGCGCGCTCGGTTTCGTCCTGCAACGCCGTCACCGCCTGGATGAATTCCGACGCCAGGGTGATGGCGTTGAGCAGGTTCGGCGCCAGGGCGGAATGGCCTTCGCGGCCCTTGAAGGTCACGGCCAGGGCGATCTTGCCCTTGTGGCCGGTCGCCAATCGCATCGAAGTGGGCTCGCCGACAATGCAGGCGAGCGGACGAATAGACCGGCCCGCGAGCAGATCCAGCATCGGACGCACGCCCACACAGCCGACCTCCTCGTCGCACGAGAAGGCCAGATGCAGCGGCGCCGCCAGATCGCGCTTAGTGGCCAGGACGGCGGCCCGGATGGCGCAGGCGACGAACCCCTTCATGTCGGCGGTCCCGCGCCCATAGAGCCGATCCTCGACGCGGGTCAGGCGGAAAGGGTCGGTGGTCCAGGCCTGGCCTTCCGTCGGCACCACATCGGTATGGCCGGACAGCGCCACGCCGGCCCGATGGGCCGGACCGATGGTGGCGAACAGGTTCAGACTGCCCGGATGCGGCCCCCCGATCTCGATCGCCTCGACGCCCGCCTCGCCCAGCACCGATTGGATATAGGCGATCAGATCGCGGTTCGACCGCAGGCTGACAGTCGGAAACCCAATCAGCCGATCCAGGATGTCGACGCTGTTCATGCGATATTCTCTATGGCCACGGCGGTCCGCGCCAAGCTCGGATTTGTTGAAGCTGTGTTTTTGCGAATGCGACTGGTCGCGGGCGAGGCGCTGGCCTCTGCTTAAATCCTGTTCAGTTGAGCGCGCGCTCGGCCTGAACGGCTCGATCCGATGGTCAGGGCTCACGGCGGCGCGCGAACCTGCCGCCATCGATCCGGCCATCTGTTCGGTAATCGATTTGGGACCGCGTCATGACCCTGCCCTTCAATCCCGCCGCGACGCGCCACAAGACCCCGCACCCAGACAAGATCGAGGCGAGTCCGTCCGGTGCGCCACAGCCGACGTTGGAGCGCGAGCGTCTGTATCGAAAGCAGCGGCTGGCGGCCGGCTTTCGCATCTTCGCGCGCTGCGGGTTCGACATGGGCGATGCGGGCCACATCACAGCCCGCGATCCCGAATGGCCCGACTGCTTCTGGCTCAATCCGGCTGGCGCGCATTTCAGCCGCATCTCGGTGTCGGAGCTGATGCTGGTCAACGATCGCGGCGAAATCCTCGAGCCGCCCAAGACCTTCCCCGCCCTGCTGAACCCCGCCGCTTTCGCCATCCATTCCGAGCTGCACAAGGCGCGGCCGGACGTGGTCGCCGCCGCCCACACCCATTCTATTCACGGCATGATCTGGTCCACCCTCGGCCGCCTGCTCGACCCGATCACCCAGGACGCCGCCGCCTTCTTTGAGGACCATTCCCTGTTCGTCGACTATTCGGGGATGGTGGTCGAGACCAGCGAGGGGGCGAAGATCGCCCAGAGCCTTGGGCCGCGCCAGGCGGTCATTCTGCAAAACCACGGCCTGCTCACCGTCGGCCAAACCGTCGAGTCCGCCGTCTGGCGCTATGTCTCCCTGGAGGCCTGCTGCCGGGTTCAGCTGATGGCCGAGGCGGCCGGCCAACCCAAGCCCATGCCGCCTGAAGTCGCGCGCCTGACCGCCAGCCAGCTGGGCACAGAACGCGCAGGCCTGGACGCCTTCGAACCCTATTGGGCCGTGATCACCAACGAAGAGCCGGACCTGTTCGATTGACCGCGACGGACGAACCGGACCTGCTCGGCAAGACCACCAGCCGGCGCGGCGTGGTTGGCGCCATGCTGGCCGCACCGTTCGTCATGACCTCCTGCGCGCCGCCCGCGAGCGAGAAGACCATCGGCTTCGCCTCCACCGGCGGCGCCTTCAACGACATTCTCCGGCGGGTGTGGATCGACGATTTCGAGAAACAGACCGGCATCCGGGTCAATCTGTCGTCCAACACTTCGCTGACCCAGACCAAGCTGCAAGCCAAGACCGAACGGCCGCAATGGGATGTCGTCGAGCTGACGGGTCCTTGGTACGTCCTCGCCGCCCAGCAGGGGCTGCTGCTGCCGCTCGACACCGACACCGTGAACGTCAAGGCGACCTCGCCCCAGTTCGTGCGCCCCTATGGCGTCGAGTACGCCCTGTTCAACGACTGTATCGCCTGGGACCGGCGCACCGTGTCCGATCGCCTGCAGCCCACCGGCTGGGCGGACTTCTGGGACACCAAGACGCGGCCGGGCAAGCGCTCGCTGAATACCGTCAATGGCGGCGCGGGCACGCTGGAGATGGCGTTGATGGCCGATGGCGTGGCGCCGGACAAACTCTATCCATTGGACCTAGACCGCGCCTTCCGCAGCCTCGACCGCCTGGGCCCGGGCAACATCATCTGGTCGCAGTCTTTCCAGGAGCCGATCGAGCGGCTGATGACGCAGGAGGTGTCGCTGGCCTCGTCTTGGCCGTTCCGGGTGACCACAGCCAACAAGGACGGCGCAAACCTGGGCATGAACTTCAACCAGTGCAGCCTCGCCGGAGACTGGCTGTGCGTGGTCAAGACCAGCCGCAATCCGCAAGCCGCGTTCAAGCTGATCAACACCCTGATCAGCAACACCGCCGCCTGCGCCGAGTTCAGCCGCCTCACCCACTACGGCACCCCAAACCTCGACTCGCTCAAGCTGATGCCGAAGGAGGACGCGGACCTGACGCCGACCAACCCGACCCTGTCCGGCAAACTCTATGTCCCGAGCGACGACTACTGGGCGCAAAACCTGGAACCTGTCTCGACCCGCTTCAAGCAGTGGCAGCTGGGCGTCGCGTCATGACGGCCCTGCCTGTCGGATTTCCGACGCTTCGGGAGCGGCTGCGCGGCCCCGGCTGGCTGTTGGCGCCAGCGGCGTTGCTCTATGGCGCCATGGCCCTGGCGCCGCTGATCATCATTCTGCGGATGAGTTTCTCCGAAGGTCTCGGCGCCTACGTCCGGGTGCTGACCAATCCGCTGCTGACGCCGATCCTGGCCAATACGATCGTCATCAGCGCCGAGACCACCGCCGCGGCCATGCTGCTAGGCTATTATCTGGCGGCGACCATCTGGCGGGCCGGACCGCGCATGCGGATGATCCTGCTGGCCATGGTGCTGCTGCCCTTCTGGACCAGCGGCCTGGTCAAGAACTTCGCCTGGGCGGTGCTGCTGCAGGACAAGGGGCTGATCAATCAGGCGCTGCAGGCCAGCGGCCTCACCCATGCGCCCCTGACCCTGTTGCACAACCGCTTCGCCGTCATCCTCGGCATGACCCACTACGTCCTGCCGTTCGCCATCTTCCCGATCTACAGCAACATGCTGGCGATCGACCGATCGCTGGAGCGGGCGGCGCTCAGCCTGGGCGCCACGGTCGCCTCCACCCTCTGGCGCGTGACCCTGCCGCTGACCCTGCCCGGGGTCTACGCCGGCGGCCTGATCACCTTCATCGTCTCCACCAGCTTCTACCTGACGCCGGTCATCCTGGGCTCGCAGAAGGACATGATGATCGCCAATCTGGTCGATACCTACACCCATGAGACCGTGGATTTCGCCGGCGCCTCGGCCCTGGCGGTGATGCTGATGATCGCCGTCTCGGTCCTGTTCGCCCTCTACCAGCGCCTGCCCAAGGAGAGCCAGTTTGGCCCTCTTTAGGCGACCTTCGGGCGCGAGCCTTCTGCTGATCGGCGCCTGCCCGCTGCTGGTCTTCCTGCTCGCGCCAACCTTGATCGTCACGCCGATGGCGCTGACCAAGTCAAACATCATCGAGTTCCCGCCGGTGTGGATTTCGGCGCACGCCTTCACCGACTATCTGCGCGACCCCGAGTGGATGGCCGACACATGGGTGTCGATCAAGATCGCCGTCCTCGCCACCGCCGTCGCCTGCGTGGTCGGCGCCGCCACCGCCTTGGCGCTGCACGCCCTGCGCGGGCCGGTGCGGGGCGCCATCTCGTCCGTTGTCATGCTGCCGATGATGGCGCCGGTCATCGTGCTGGCGTTGGGCGACTACCTGGCCCTGGGCAAGATCGGCCTGGTGGGCAATTGGCCGATGATCGGCCTGGCCCACAGCTTGATGGGCGTCCCCTATGTGGTGCTCTCGGTGCAGACCAGCCTCAGCGGGCTCAACACGGCCCTGGTCCGGTCGGCGCGCAGCCTGGGCGCCAAGGACCTGGCGGTATTGCGACACGTCTACTGGCCGGCGATCCGGCCTGGCCTGCTCGCGGGCGCGGTGTTCGCCTTCTACGGCTCCTTCGACGAGGTGATCCTGTCGCTGTTCCTGCAAGGCCCAGGCGTCACCACCCTGCCCGTCCAGATGTTCACCAGCATCCAGTATGAGCTGACGCCCAAGATCGCCGCCGTCTCCTCCCTGCTGGTGCTGCTGGCCGCCGTCACCCTGATGGGCCAGGGCCTGCTGAGGCTCACCGCCAGCCGAGCCAAGCCTTTGGTGGAGGCCTAGCCGATGGCCGATTTCGCACCCCCCGCCCGGTCCGCCTCCGGCGCCTACCTGGAGGTCGACCGGGTCTGGAAGGCCTATGGCCCCGCCGCCGAGCCGGTGGTTCGTGACGCCAGCTTCGCCCTGCCCCAGGGCCAGTTCATGACCCTGCTGGGTCCCAGCGGATCGGGCAAGACCACCATATTGATGATGGTGGCGGGCTTCGAACAGCCAAGCCAGGGTCAGATCTTCGCGCGCGGCCGCGACGTCTCCGCCCTGCCGCCGCACCAGCGCGGGTTCGGCGTGGTCTTCCAAGGCTACGCCCTCTTCCCCCACATGACGGTGCAGGACAACGTCGAGTTCGCCCTGCGCATGCGCCGGGTCGCCAGCCACGCGCGGCGCCGCAAGGCCCTCGACATGCTGGATAAAGTCGGCCTCGCCGCCTTCGCCCACCGGCGGCCGCGCGAGCTGTCCGGCGGCCAGCAGCAGCGTGTGGCCCTGGCCCGCGCCCTGGCCTTCGAGCCCGACCTCTTGCTGCTCGACGAGCCCCTGGGCGCGCTGGACAAGAAGATGCGCGAGACCCTGCAGAGCGAGATCAAGGCGCTGCAGCGCAAGACCGGCGTCTCGGTCCTGTTCGTCACCCACGACCAGGAGGAGGCGATGATGATGTCGGACGTCATCGCGGTGATGGAGAACGGCCGCATCGCCCAGATCGACACGCCGGAGCAGATCTACAATCACCCGGTCGATCGGTTCGTGGCGACCTTCCTCGGCGAGACCAACCTGCTGGCCTGCGAGATCGCCGGCGCCGACGGCGATCTGGTCCAGGTTCGCATGGCGGGCGGTATGGTTTGCTCGGCCCGGCCTGGCCACAAGCCGCCGGGATCGGCGGGCTCGGCGATCCTGTCCCTGCGTCCCGAAGCTGTGATGCTGCTGGCCGAGCACGAGACGGCCGACAATGTTGCCGAGGCAGGGGTGTCGGAACGCGTCTTCCTGGGCCAGCAGGTGCGCTACACCCTCAGCGCGTTCGGCCAAACCGTGGTGGCCATCGGCGCACCCTCACGCAGCCAGGCGGCCGCGGGCGCACGCGTGCGCATAGGCTGGTCTCGCGAAGCCGGCGAACTCCTGGGCGAACCCAATCCCGGCTAAATTCTTAATTGCTCCTCCGTTGGAGGAGCTGTCCCGAAGGGACTGAGGAGGCCTATTCCGCTACGCCGGCGTAGCGGCCAGACCTCCTCCGTCACGGCTCTTCGCTTCGCTACGCGCCGCGCCACCTCCTCCATCGGAGGAGGAATTAGATCGTTGGCTCACGCGAACCCAATCCCCGCTGAAGCATTCATGCTTAGCCACTGGCCACGGCCGCTTCGCTCCAGGACAGCATGACCGGATCCACCTACGATGTCGTCATCATCGGGTCCGGCCCCGGCGGTGGAACCATGGCCTGGCGCCTGGCCCAGACCGGCAAGCGCGTCCTGCTGCTGGAACGCGGCGACTACCTGCCCCGCGAACGCGCCAACTGGGACAGCCAGGCGGTGTTCAACGACGCCCTCTATCAGGCGGATGAGACCTGGTACGGCGCCGATGGAGGCGCCTTCCATCCGGGCCTGCACTACTTCGTCGGCGGCAACAGCAAGGTCTACGGCTCGGTGCTGCTGCGCCTGCGCGAGCGGGACTTCGGCGAAATCCCGCACCCCGATGGCGTCTCGCCGGCGTGGCCCATCGGCTACGACGCCTTCGAGCCCTTCTACCAGCAGGCCGAGGCCCTCTATCACGTCCACGGCCTGCGCGGGGAAGACCCCACCGAACCGCCGGCCAGCGGGCCTT
>Ga0302314_10018907_pt1 | contig 11471 bp, 10 predicted proteins | sample III_Palsa_N2_3_FD_200533 | JGI IMG/M metagenome (GOLD analysis project Ga0302314, IMG submission 200533) | Peat permafrost microbial communities from Stordalen Mire near Abisko, Sweden - III_Palsa_N2_3 | ecosystem: Environmental > Terrestrial > Soil > Palsa > Peat permafrost | place: Sweden... | reverse complement strand
ATCTCGGCTCCGGCGCGAGCATGGCAGGCGTCCGTGATCATAGGTGCCTGGACACCAGCATGGGCTTCACGGCCAGCGCCGGGCTGCTCATGGCGACCCGCCCGGGCGACCTCGATCCGGGGGCGCTGGCCTACATCGCGTGCCACGACCACCTCGACAGCGCGCAGCTCGAGGCACTGCTCAGCGAGCGCTGCGGGCTGCGCGGCGTCTCGGGCCTGAGCGGCCGCATGCAGGAGCTGCTCCAGCGCGCGGCCGTCGACCCGGCGGCGGCCGATGCGGTGGGCCTCTTCATCCATCAGGCGCGCCGCTGGCTCGGCTCCCTGGTCATCACCCTGGGCGGGCTCGACAGCATCGTCTTCAGCGGCGGCATCGGCGAGCACGCCCCGGAGATCCGTGCCGGCATCCTGGCCCATCTCGACTTCCTGGGGGTTGCGATCGACGCCGATGCCAACCGGCGCCACGCCGAGGTCATCTCGACCCCCGCATCGCGGGTGCGGGTGCGGATCATCGCTACCGACGAGGAGGCGGTGATGGCCGACATCACCAGAGGGATCGCCATGGCGCAGCAGCCGGTCCCGGGCCTCGCCTCAGTCCCTGCTCAGCCGATCCAGCCGATCCAGCCCCAGCCGAGCACCCCAGGATGAGCATGACCACGCCCACGACCCCCGCACCGTTCCTCCTGATGGACGCCTACTGGCGCGCGGCCAACTACCTCTCGGTCGGCCAGATCTACCTGTTCGACAATCCCCTGCTGACCCGCCCGCTCGTGGTCAGCGACATCAAGCACATGCTGCTGGGCCACTGGGGCACGACCCCGGGGCAGAACTTCATCTACGTGCACCTCAACCGCGTCATCTGCAAGTACGACGTCGACATGATCTACGTCTCCGGTCCCGGGCATGGCGGACCGGCAGTGGTCGCCAACACGTACCTCGAGGGCACCTACAGCGAGGTCTATCCCGATATCAGCCAGGATGTGGCGGGGCTGCGCAAGCTTTTTGTGCAGTTCTCCTTCCCGGGCGGCATCCCGAGCCACGCCTCACCCGAGACGCCAGGCTCGATCCATGAAGGCGGGGAACTCGGCTATTCGCTCAGCCACTCCTTCGGCGCGGTCTTCGACAATCCGAACCTGATCGTCGCCTGCGTGGTCGGCGATGGCGAGGCCGAGACCGGGCCCCTGGCCACGGCCTGGCACTCCAACAAGTTCCTCGATCCGGTCCACGACGGCGCGGTCCTGCCGATCCTGCACCTCAACGGCTACAAGATCTCCAACCCCACCGTCCTGGCGCGCATCACGCGCGAGGAGCTCGAGCAGCTGCTGCGCGGCTATGGCTGGACGCCGCTGTTCGTCGAGGGCAGTGAGCCGATGGCGATGCATGCGCTGATGGCCTCGGCCCTGGATACCGCGATCGAGTCGATCCGCCTCATCCAGCACGAGGCGCGCTCCTGCGCAGGATCCATCCGGCCGCGCTGGCCGATGATCGTGCTGCGCTCCCCGAAGGGCTGGACCGGACCGAAGATCGTCGATGGCCTGGCCATCGAGGGCACCTTCCGCGCGCACCAGGTCCCCCTGTCGGACCCGGCCTCCCATCCCGAGCACCTCGCGCAGCTCGAGACCTGGCTGCGCAGCTACCGCCCCGAGGAGCTCTTCGATGCGGGCGGCCGCCTCAAGCCGGAGCTCGCCGCGCTGGCCCCGCGCGGACACAAGCGCATGGGCGCCAGCCCCCACGCCAATGGCGGACTCCTGCTGCGCGATCTGCGCATGCCGGATTTCCGCACCTATGGGGTGGCGGTGCCGAAGCCCGGGGTCATGGGCATCGGTGACACGCACGTGCTCGGGCCATTCGTGCGCGACATCATCGCGGCCAACCGCGAGGAGCGCCATTTCCGCGTCTTCGGTCCCGATGAGACCCTCTCCAACGGCCTCGAGGCCCTGTTTGCCGCCACGTCGCGCCAATGGGACGCGGCGGTGGTCGCGGGGGATGAATTCCTGGCGCCGTCCGGTCGGGTCATGGAGATGCTCAGCGAGCACCAGTGCGAAGGCTGGCTGGAGGGCTACCTGCTCACCGGGCGGCATGGCCTGTTCAACTGCTATGAGGCCTTCATCCACATCATCGATTCGATGTTCAACCAGCACGCCAAGTGGCTGAAGGTCACCGCCCGCCTGCCGTGGCGCGCGAAGATCTCCTCCTTGAACTACCTGCTGGCCTCGCACGTCTGGCGCCAGGACCACAACGGCTTCACCCATCAGGATCCCGGCTTCATCGACCACGTGGTCAACAAGAAGGCCGAAGTGGTGCGGGTCTACCTGCCGCCGGACGCCAACTGCCTGCTCTCGGTCATGGACCACTGCCTGCGCAGCCGCCACTACGTCAATGTGGTCATCGCCGGCAAGCACCCCGCGCCGCACTGGCTGAGCATGGATGCGGCCGCGGCGCACTGCGCGCAGGGCATCGGCATCTGGTCCTGGGCGAGCAACGACCAGGACGCGCCACCGGATGTGATCATGGCCTGCTGCGGGGACGTCCCCACCCTCGAGACCCTGGCCGCGGTCTCGATCATGCGCGAGCACCTGCCCAAACTGCGCATCCGGGTGGTCAACATCGTCGACCTGATGAAGCTCCAGCCGGCATCCGAGCATCCGCACGGCCTGCGCGATGCGGATTACGACGCGCTCTTCCCGGCAACGACCCCGGTGATGTTCGCCTTCCATGCCTATCCCTGGCTCATCCATCGCCTGACCTACCGGCGCGCCAACCACCACCACATCCATGTGCGCGGCTACAAGGAGGAGGGCACCATCACCACCCCCTTCGACATGACCGTGCTCAACGAGGTCGACCGCTTCCACCTGGTCATCGACGTCATCGAACGCACCCGCTCCTGCGGACCGCAGGGGACCTACCTGCAGCAGCGCCTGCGCGACAAGCTCATCGAGCACACGCGCTACATCCGCACCCACGGCCAGGACATGCCGGAGATCCGCAACTGGACCTGGCAGGTGCCGCCGCCGGTCGACACCTCCGCAGCGTCCATCGCCCCCCTGGGCAGCTGAGCGCAGCGCCATGAGCAACGACGCAGGTGCCTGTCCCGTCATCGGCGTCGTGCTCGCCATCCGGGGGAGCGTCGTCGACGTGCGCTGCCACGCGGCGCTGCCGCGGATCTTCACCGTGCTGCACGCCGGGGAGCAGGGCGCCCTGGTGGAGGTCATGGCGCACCTCGATGCGCAGAGCGTGCGCGGGGTGAGCTTGACCACCACCCAGGGCCTGGCGCGCGGCATGCTGGTGCGCGACAGCGGCGGACCGCTGATGGCGCCGGTCGGGCCGTCGATCATCGGACGGATGTTCGATGTCTTCGGCGCCACCTGCGACGGCGGTCCGCCGCTTGCGGATGTGACCTGGCGCAGCGTCCACCAGCCACCGCCGGCGCTCACCCAGCGCGCGACGACCACCCAGGTCTTCGCAACCGGGATCAAGGCCATCGACGCCCTGGTACCGCTGGAGCGCGGCGGCAAGGCCGGGCTGTTCGGCGGTGCCGGGGTCGGCAAGACCGTCCTGTTGACCGAGATGATCCACAACATGGTCACGCACCAGCAGGGTCTGAGCATCTTCTGCGGCATCGGCGAGCGGCTGCGCGAGGGCGAGGAGCTGTACCGCGAGATGCAGAAGGCGGGGGTCCTGCCGAGCATGGTGATGGTCTTCGGGCAGATGAATGAGCCGCCCGGCTGCCGCTTCCGGGTCGGCCATGCGGCGCTGACCATGGCCGAATACCTGCGCGACGATCAGCACCGCGACGTCCTGCTGCTGGTCGACAACATCTTCCGCTTCATCCAGGCGGGCATGGAGGTATCGGGACTGCTCGGCCAGATGCCGTCGCGCCTCGGCTACCAGTCGACCATGGCTACCGAGCTGGCCGCGCTCGAGGAGCGCATCGCCAACACCGTGCATGGCGCCATCACCTCGATCCAGGCGGTCTACGTGCCTGCGGATGACCTGACCGATCCGGCGGCGGTGCACGTCTTCTCGCACCTCTCCGCCTCGATCGTGCTGTCGCGCCAGCGCGCCAGCGAGGGCCTCTATCCCGCCATCGACCTGCTGCACTCCAATTCCAAGATGGCGACCCCGGGCATCATCGGCGCCGCGCACTATGCGCTCGCCCAGCGCATGCGTCAGACCCTGGCACAGTATGCGGATCTCAAGGACATCATCGCCATGCTCGGCCTCGAGCAGCTCTCGTCAGAAGACCGCCTGGTCGTCGGCCGGGCCCGCCGCCTGGAACGCTTCCTGACCCAGCCGTTCTCCGCCACCGAGGCCTTCAGCGGCATCCCGGGCAAGCAGGTCAGCCTGCGGGACACCCTGGATGGCTGCGAACGCATCCTGCGTGACGAATTCGCGCAGTATCCGGAAGAGGCCCTGTACATGATCGGCGCCATCACCGAGGCCGTCGACAAGGCCCGCATCACGGCTGCCAGCGCTGCGCCGTCGTCGCATCCTCCCGCACCGTCCCGGTCATCCCCTCCACCGGGAGCGTCCCCGCCTGGCACCCATGGACCCACGTCCGGGCACGCCGCCAGGCCCGCGCACCCTGCCGCTGCAGCTCCCGCACCCGCTGCAGCTTTCGCATCCGTAGCGGCTCCCACTCCCGCCGCCGCGGTCAGCACGGCAGCAGGCGCCTCGCCATGAACGTGCGCATCCTCCTGCCCTTCGGCACCTTCCTCGAGCCGACCGCGGTTGCGCGTATCGTCGCGACCGGGAATGGCGGCTCCTTCGGCATCCTGCCGCAGCGCCTGGACTGCGTCGCCGCCCTGGTCGCGGGCATCCTCACCTACGACCTGCCGGGGGGAGCGCGCTGCTTCGTCGCGGTCGATGCCGGCACCCTGGTCAAGACCGGGGACGAGGTCGTGGTCGCGGTCCGGCATGCCAGCGGCAGCACCGACCTGGCCACCGTCACCGCGCAGCTCGTCAGCGATGCCCGGCGCTTCGCCGACGAGCAGCAGCAGGAACGCCACGCCAGCGCGCGTCTCGACCAGGACGTGATGCGTCGCCTGATGGAGCTCACCCATGGCCGTTGACCCGGCACTGCCGCCTGGTCCCGCCGAGCGGGCCTTCATCGAGCGCATCGACCAAAGCGTGGCCCGCACGCTGCGCGGCCAGGCCCAGGCGCGCAATCCCCTGTGGTCGGGTCTCGGCATGGCCGGTCTGGTCGGCTGGTCCGTCACCGTCCCGACCGTGCTGGGCACCATGCTGGGCGTGTGGATCGACCACCACCATCCAGGCCGCCATTCCTGGACCATCACCCTGCTGGTGGTCGGCGTGGCGCTGGGCTGCGTGAGCGCCGGGCACTGGCTGGGACAGCAGTCCCGCGCCATCGCCCAGCAGGATCGGCCGCGCCCATGACGACCCAGGTCCCGCTTGTGCTCGTCCTCGTCCTGGTGCTCTGCCTGCTCAGTGGCCTGATCCTGGGCTGGGTGTTCTACCAGGGGCTGTGGTGGACGGTGCGTCGCGGCCTGGCGTCCCGCCATCCCGCCGCCTGGTTCCTGGTGAGCCTGCTGGTGCGCATGGTGGTGGTGGTTGCCGGGGTGATCCTGGTCGCCCAGGGCGACTGGCGCCGCCTGCTGGCCTGCCTGGCCGGGGTGGCCCTGGGGCGCGTCGTGGTCAGCTGGCGCGTCCGCGCGCCCCTGGTCCCGGCCCCGGTCGCAGGCGGGGGCGGTGCGCCATGAACCTGACCTCGGATCAAACCATCTACTGGCACCACGGCGCGTGGCACTGCAACCAGACCATGATCGACACCTGGGTGCTGATGGCGGTGCTGGGCCTCGGCAGCTGGCTGATCACCCGCCGCCTGGTGGTCGAGGGACCGATCCCGCGCTGGCAGGGCGTGTGCGAGATCATCGTGCTCGCCATCGCCGATCAGCTGCGCGAGGTCGGGCTGGCGCAGCCGCGCCGCTACCTGCCCTTCATCGGCACGGTGTTCGTGTTCGTGGCCGCCTCGAGCCTGAGCACCATGGTGCCGGGCTTCACGCCGCCGACCGGCTCCCTGTCCACCACCAGCGCCCTGGCCCTCTGCGTCTTCATCGCCGTGCCCTGGTACGGACTGCGCACCCGGGGCCTGCGCGGCTACCTGCGGACCTACCTCGAGCCGACCGTGCTCATGCTGCCCTTCAACCTGATCAGCGAGTTCTCCCGCACCCTCGCGCTCGCGGTGCGGTTGTTCGGCAACATGATGAGCGGGGTGATGATCCTCGGGATCCTGCTGACCATCACGCCGTTCATCTTCCCGATGGTCATGACCGCCCTGGGCCTTCTGACCGGCATGGTCCAGGCCTACATCTTCAGCATCCTCGCCGCCGTCTACATCGCCGCCGCCACCGCCCCGCGGCTGGCGAGCGCTCCTCCTTTGAACGCGGCGCCAAGCGCCGCCAACCATCCCCCAGCAAGGATTCCTCATGGATAGCAGCATGCTCATCGCCGTGGCCTCGATCGTCACCGCGGGCCTGACCACCAGCATCGGCTGCATGTGCCCCGCCCTCGGCGAGGGACGGGCGGTGGCCACCGCCCTGACCGCGCTCGCCCAGCAGCCCGACGCCGCGGCGACCATCACCAGGACGCTGTTCGTGGGCCTGGCGATGATCGAGTCCACCGCCATCTACTGCTTCGTGGTGTCGATGATCCTGATCTTCGCCAATCCCTTCTGGAACCACGTGGTGGCCCTCAGCGCGGGGAAATAGGGTATGCTCATCGACTGGTTCACGGTCCTGGCGCAGATCGTCAATTTCCTGGTCCTGGTCTGGATCCTCAAGCGCTTCCTCTACCGGCCGATCCTCACCGCCATCGATGCGCGCGCGGGCGCGCTGGCGCTGACCCAGGCCAATGCCGCAGCCCTCACCGCCAGCGCCCAGGCCGCGTCCGCGGCCCTGGCGCTGGAGCGCCAGGAGTGGGAGCGCGCGCGCCAGGAGCGCGCCGACCAGGCCTCCACGGCGGCCAGCGCGGCGGCGGCGGCGCTGCTGACGCAGGCGCGGGAGGCGGGGGCGGCACTGGGCCTGCAGGCCGAACACGAGCGCGCAGCGCTGGAGGAGCACGCCCGTCGCGCGCTGGTGCGGCAGGCCGAGGATCAGGTCTTCGCCCTGGCCAGCGCGGCGCTCATGGCGATGGGGACCGCAACCCTGGAGCGCAGCATCACGGACGCCTTCCTGCAGCGCCTGGCGACCCTCGACGCGGCCACGCGTGCGGCCTTCACTGCCGCCATCACCCAGGGCGGCGCGCTGACGGTCAGCAGCCGCTTCGCGCTGCCTGATGCCCAGCGGCAGAGCATCACCCGGGGCCTGGCCCAGCTCGCCGCCCCGGCATCGGCGCCACCGCCGCAGTTCACCCAGGCGCCGGAGGCGATCGCCGGCATCACCGTGACGATGGCGGGTTTCAGCACCGCGTGGAGCCTCGAGGGCTATCTCAGCGCGGTGCGCGAGCGCATGGCTGCCACGGCGCGGCAGCAGCAGGCCGCCGCTGCCGCTGCTATGGCTACGGCCACGCTACCTGCCGCCGCCGAACCGGCTGCCGCTCCCACACCACCGTCACCAGCCGCCGCTCCCAATCCACCGGCCCCACCACTGCCGCCGTCGTCACCGCCAGTCCCGCCGCTGCCGAGCGCCGCGGCATGAGCACGCTCCTGACCAAGCCCGATCCGTTCGAGGGCGTCTTCGCGCAGCTCGAGCGCGCGCGCGAGACGCTCACCCCCGAGCTGACCCTGCGCGAGGTCGGCACGGTGCTCTCGGTGGCGACCGGCATCGCCCTGGTCGGTGGACTGCCCCACGTCGGTCTGGATGAGGTGGTGCGCTTCGCCAATGGCATGGAAGGCATCGCCTTCAACGTCGATGAGCACGCCCTGGGTGTGGTGCTGCTGGGCGACTACCAGGAGCTCCAATCCGGCATGCCGGTCGAGCGCAGCCACCGCGTCATGGACATCGTGGTCGGTCCGGCCCTGCTCGGCCGGGTGCTCGATCCCCTGGGCCAGGCGCTGGACGGCAAGGGCGCGATCCGCTCCGAGCTGCGCCTGCCGGTCGAGCGGCCCGCGCCTGCGATCCTCGACCGCGCCGCGGTGTGCGTGCCGCTGCAGACCGGACTGGCCGTCATCGATGCCCTGATCCCGATCGGCCATGGCCAGCGCGAGCTGATCCTCGGCGACCGCCAGACCGGCAAGACCACCATCGCCATCGATGCGATCCTCAACCAGCGCGGGCGCAACGTGGTCTGCGTCTACTGCGCCATCGGCCAGCGCTCCTCCGCGGTGGCGGCGGTCGTCGCAAGACTCGCCGCGCACGACGCCCTGGCCTATACCGTGGTGCTGGTCGCCGATGGCACCAGCGCCCCAGGGGTGGCGTACATCGCGCCCTACGCCGCGACTGCGATCGCCGAGCACTTCCTCGAGGCCGGGCGCGATGTGCTGATCGTCTATGACGACCTCACCCAGCACGCGCGCTCCTACCGCGAGCTTTCGCTCCTGCTGCGCCGCCCGCCGGGGCGGGAGGCCTTCCCGGGCGACATCTTCTACCTGCACTCGCGCCTGCTGGAGCGCGCCACCCAGCTCGGTGCGCGGCGCGGCAGCGGCTCGCTGACCGCGCTGCCGATCGTCGAGACCGAGGCCCAGGACATCTCCGCCTACATCCCGACCAACCTCATCTCGATCACCGATGGCCAGCTCTACCTCTCGCCGGACCTCTTCCAGCTCGGCGTGCTGCCCGCGATCGATGTCGGGCGCTCGGTCTCGCGCGTCGGCGGTGCCGCGCAGTCCCCGGGCTACCGCACGCTCGCCGGCGCGCTCAAGCTTTCCTATGCGCAGTTCGAGGAGCTCGAGTCGTTCGCGAAGTTCGGCACGCGCCTGGACGCCCCGACCCGTGCGGTGATCGACCATGGCCGGCGCATCCGCGCCTGCCTGACCCAGGACGAGTCCGCGCCGCAGTCCCAGGCCGAGCAGATGCTGGTGCTCCTCGCGCTCACGGCCGGGCTCTTCGCCGCGGTGCCGCTGGCGCAGGTGCGCGCCGCGGCGAGCGCGGTACGCACGGCGGTTGCCGGTCTGCCGGCGGAACTCGGCGCGCGCTTCGCCGCGGGTGCGGTGCTCAGCGCGACGGACCGAGCGGGCCTGATCGGCCATGCCACGGCGGTCCTGGTCCCCTTCCGCACGCCCGCACCGGTCCCACCGGAGGCCATGGGCGCGGCCCAGGCGGTCGCAGCGACGACGCCGACCACGCCACCGTCGACACCTGTAGCGGCGGTCGCCCACCGGCCGCCGCCGTGAGCGGTGCCGGCGACCAGCTCAAACGCACCATCGCCACTGCCGGCGACCTGCAGGTGGTGGTGCGCTCGATGAAGGCCGTGGCGGCGGCGAGCATCGTGCGCTACGAACGGGCGGTCAACGCGCTGGCGCTCACCGATGAGACGGTGCAGCGCGGCCTGTCGGCCTGCCTGGGGCAGCTGGGCAGCGGCAGCGTGCCGCGCGTCGCACAGCCGCTGGCGCCCGCGCCGCGGCGACTCGGCGTGGTGGTCATCGGTTCGGATCAGGGTCTGGTCGGACGCTTCAACGAGCGCGTGCTCGAAGCCGGCGAGCCCCTCTTCGCGGGCCGTCACGGGGTGCTCACCCAGCTCTGGACGATCGGCGAGCGCATGACCAGCGCGCTGCAGGATCGCGGTCTGGCCTGCACCGCCCTGGAGGTCCCGGCCACGGTGACGGGTATCGCGCGCCTCGCCGGCGCGGTGCTCGCGGCCATCGCCACGGCCCAGACGGTGCAGGGGCTCACGGCGGTCATGGTGCTGGCCAACCGCCCCGCACCCGGTCCCGGTGCCGGCTATGCGCCGGCCACCCAGGACCTGCTGCCGCTCGACGACGCCTGGCTGCGGGGGCTCGCCGCGCGGCCCTGGCCGCGGGCGGTGCGGCCGGATCTGCTCGCGCCAGCCCTCCCGACCATGCAGGCGCTGCTGGGCGAGTACCTGTTCGTGCGCGTCTGCCGGGCCTGCGCCGAGTCGCTGGCCAGCGAGCAGGCCAGCCGGCTGGCCGCGATGCAGCGCGCCGACCGCACCATCGACACCCTGCTGGCCGGATTGCGGCTGCGCTTCCAGCGCCAGCGCCAGGAGGCCATCGACGAGGAGCTCTTCGATGTCATCGCCGGGTCGGAGGCGCTGCATCCGCCGTCCTGAAGCCGGTGGTCAGCTCTCCGGCCCGGACAGGTGGCGCAGCCCATCGAGGTGCCCACCCAGCGGCGGCAGCTCGTGTGAGCCCTGCAGGAACGGCGTCTGGTGCCTGAGGTCGGCGCCGCGCGCGGCCTGCAGGGCAGTTGCCGTGGCCCGCAGCTCCGCGGCGAAGAGCGCCAGGACCGCCGCCGCGCCGGGTGTGGCCCGGGCATGGAGCTCCGCGCCGCGCGCCGCCTGCTGGAGATGGCTGCTGGAACGCCCGGCGTCGCCCCGCGCCGCGGCGTCGATGGCGCTGAGCACGGCGCGTCCCACCGGGCCGCTGGCCGAACGCGCGGTACCCAATTCCATGTGCGCCGCCTCGGCGCTCAGGCCCTCCGGCAGCGCGACCTCACCGCCGCTGCTGCGCTGCAGCTCCTGCGCCTGGGCCGCCAGGGCGCTCAGCCCGGCGCCGAGCGTGATCAGGCGCCGCAGCGCGGCCGGCTCATGGTCCTGGGTGGCGCCCGCCGCGGCGCGCAGCGCCTCGCACAGCGGGGCCTGGGCTTCGGCATAGCCGGCCATCGCCTGGCTGGCCAGGTCATGCGCCTGGCGCGAGGCCTCGGTGCGGTCGCCCTCGGCGCCGCTGGCGAGCGTGCGGTAGGCGGTCTGGGCCGCACCGGCCCACAGGTCGGCACGGCTGCGGCGCGCCGCGGCGAGCTGCTCACCATCGCCTTTGGCCTGGGCCTGCGCCAGGACCTGCGGCACCAGCTCCAAGGCTGCGGCGCGGCTCGCGCCGAGGCGTTCCAGGGCCAGCGCCGTGGCCGGCGCCGCCGGGGCGTGCTCCAGGCCGCGCGCCGCGCGCAGCGCCTCGCAATCGGTCTGCACATGCAGCGCCTCCAGGGCCTGGGCGAGCGCCCCGTCGCGCAGCGCATCCTGGGCGGTCATCGCCGCATAGGTGCTGAGGTCGACCGCGCGCTGTTCGATCTCCGCGGACCGGCCCTGTGCGAGCGCGTCCTGCAGGCGCTCCTGGCGGCGCACCAGCTCGCGCGTGCCGGGTGCGGGGCGCTCCTGCAATCCCGGATCCGCTGCCGACCAGGTCGGGCCGCGTCCGCCATCCGCGCGCCGCGGCGCGGGCGAGGCGCCATCGGGTGCCGGCCGCGCTGCGGCGGGTGGACGGGGCGCACGACGGCTGCCCGCGCCGCCATCCGCTCCTGCTGCGGCGGCGCCGCCTGCTGCGCCGGCAGCACCAGGCAGGACCTGCGGCGCCGCCCGCGCCAGGTGCCCGGAGGAGCCGAAGCCGCCGCCCGCCCCCTCGAC
>Ga0302314_10018906_pt1 | contig 11472 bp, 12 predicted proteins | sample III_Palsa_N2_3_FD_200533 | JGI IMG/M metagenome (GOLD analysis project Ga0302314, IMG submission 200533) | Peat permafrost microbial communities from Stordalen Mire near Abisko, Sweden - III_Palsa_N2_3 | ecosystem: Environmental > Terrestrial > Soil > Palsa > Peat permafrost | place: Sweden... | reverse complement strand
TACGACGCCATCGTGGGCGCGTGCGTTGAGGCATGGAATTTTCTCGCCAATGACCCCGACCGAATCGCATCCATCGGAACAAGGTCATGGGCGTGTGTCAAAGGCTAAGGCCCCTGGTATGACATGGACAGGCTTTCCCTAAGTGCGAGATCGGATCCTAGCGGTTCGGCGCCGGACGTGCCAAAGAGTCGTGCACCGGAAAACAAGCGGAGAGGAGGGAGATCCAATGGCGAAGCCGATCACGATCTACGGCATCAAGAACTGCGACACGATGAAGAAGGCGCGCGCCTGGCTGGACGATAACGGCATCGTCGCGAGTTTCCATGACTACAAGACGGCCGGGATTGCGCGCGAGCAGCTCGAGCGCTGGGTCCGCGAAGTTGGTTGGGAGGCGTTGCTCAACCGCGCCGGCACCACCTTCCGGAAGCTGCCGGAAGTGGCCAAGGACGGGCTCGGTGAGGACAAAGCGATCGCGCTGATGCTCGATCAGCCCTCGATGATCAAGCGGCCCGTGCTGGATCTGGGCGGGCAGCTCATTATCGGCTTCAAGCCGGAGATCTATGAGAGGGCGATGCCCTGACCCCCGGGGCGATCGCTTCATCCGATGACGCGTTGCGCCGCTGTCGACAGGATTTCCTGCGCTTCCTGGGGCGAGAAGCCCTGCTCGCGGCGCAGTCGCGACCAGCTCTCGAAACTCAGCAGCAGTTCGAGGATCGCGAGCGTCACCGGATCCGCGGCAATGGCGGGCGGCACTTCACGCTCAAGGATCTCGCGCAACCCGACAGCCAGTCTTGCGCTGTCCGCCTCCAGGAATTTCGACCGATGCCGCAGGGAGTCGGAGGCGCGTTTGAACGGCGCAATCTTTTCGAAGCCGATTGCCCGGCGCCCGATCAATTCGAACAGGCGGTCCGGCCAGGCCTGGGTGCGAAACGGCCGGTCGGCGACCGACCGCAATTCGCCTTCGATCACGCCGGACATTTCGCGATAGAGGCTGTCCATGTCGAGGAAATGGCGGAACACAGTGCGCAGCCCGACATCGGCGCGGGCAGCGACCTGTTCGGCGCTGGGCGTGATTTCGCCCTCGCCGATGATGGCGAGCATGGCCGCGACGATCCGGGCGCGGTTGTCGTGGCCGCGTCGACGACGGCCATCGGCGGCCGCGCCGCAAGGTGTCATCGGGATTGCATCGGTCATGACGGGGTTCCGGGAGTCGTGGCGGCGCGGGCTGTCGGCGAGGGGGCCGGCTTGACCCTGTCGCCATATAGTGGCATTGATCATGTCATTATATTCACCGCAGGGCGGTGATGAGTCAATTGAGGAGGATGCCATGGATGTTTTGCGAACGCCCGACGCGCGTTTCATCGATCTGGCCGACTGGTCTTTCGCGCCCTGTTATCATGAGATCGAGGATGCCGACGGCACCAAGCTGCGCATCCACTTTGTCGATGAGGGGCGGAGGGATGGGGCACCTGTGCTGCTGATGCATGGCGAGCCGTCCTGGGCCTATCTCTACCGCAAGATCATTCCGGCCCTGGTCGCCAAGGGGCATCGGGTCATTGCCCCGGATCTGATCGGCTTCGGCCGTTCCGACAAGCCGGCGCATCGGACTGACTATACCTATGAACGCCATGTCGCCTGGATGAGTGCCTGGCTGACCGGCCTGGATTTGCGCGCGATCACGCTGTTCTGTCAGGATTGGGGCGGGTTGATCGGCCTCCGGCTCGTTGCCGCCTTTCCCGACCGCTTCGCCGGTGTCGTCGTCGGCAATACCGGCCTGCCGATCGGCACGGGCTGGACCGAAGGCTTCAAGGCCTGGATGGATTTCAGCCAGAATGTCCCGCAAATGCCGATCGGCCGGATCGTCAGCGGCGGGACTATCCGTAAGCTGACCGAGCCGGAAGTGGCGGCTTATGACGCGCCCTTCCCCGATGAAAGCTTCAAGGAAGGTGCCAGGCAATTCCCGATCCTAGTTCCGGTCACGCCCGAGCACGCCTCGGTGGCGGAGAACAAGGCGGCGTGGCAGGTGCTCGAGCGTTTCGACAAACCCTTCCTCACCGCCTTCAGCGATGGCGATGCGGTGACGAAGGGCGGCGAGTCGGTCTTCCAGAAACGCGTGCCGGGCGCCCAGGGCCAGCCGCATGTGATCCTGTCGGGCGGCCACTTCTTGCAGGAAGACGCTCCGGCGGAAATCGTTGGACTGGTCGATGGTTTGGTTCAACACAGCCGCCAATGATCAGTTGCAGCCGAGCCGGTCGGCCAGATCCTCGAAATCCTCGACCACGAGATCGAGCCCGTGCGTGCCGGGCAGATCGTCCTTCGGGCGCGGCCCGAACTCGCTGCGACGCCAGACATAGCAGGTCTTGAAACCGAGGCGTTGCGCCGCCACCAGGTCACTATAATGCGCGGCGACCATCAGGCATTGCGCCGGCGCCAGGCCCAGCAGATCGGCCGTGGTCAAATAGGCGGCGGGCAGGGGCTTGTACGCCCGTGCTACCTCGGCGCCGAGAATGGCATCCCAGGGCAGGCCGGCACGCTTGGCCATGTCGACGAGAAGGCGGATATTGCCGTTCGACAGCGTGGCCAGAATGAAGCGCCGTTTCAGCCGGGTGAGGCCGGCGACAGCATCGGGCCAGGGGTCGAGCCGGTGCCACGCCAGGTTGAGATCTGTGCGCTCGGCCTCGTCGAGCCCGGCCAGACCGAAATCGGGGAGCAGCCGGTCGAGCGAGCGGCGATGCAGATCGTCGAGATGCGTCCAGGGCTGCCTGCCCTCGCGCACCTCGGCCAGGGCTGGTTGGTATTGGCCGCGCCAGGCATCGGCGAAGCTGCCCCAATCCACCGAAACGCCCTTGCGCTGCCCCAGCGCCTCGCCTTCGCGCACCAGGCTGCCGCGCCAATCGACGACAGTGCCGAAGACGTCGAAAGTAAGTGCCGCGACGCTGTCGAGGGTCATGATGTCTCCGCCTGCTGCCATCCTGGTCCCAGGCTCGGCGGAGATGGTCCTGTCGTCAAGTGGGCGGCAGCGCCGTCGATGCCAGCTCGCTGCGCCGCGCCAGGGCCTGGACCAGCATGTTGTACATCTGTCCGGGCCGGAACGGCTTGCGCAGGAAGCCATAGGGCTGGGCTTGTCCGGCCCGGGCCACGACATCGGGATCGCTCGCCCCGGACAGGAAGATGGTGCCGATGCCGTAGAGCTCGCGGATGAAGCAGGCCACCTCGATCCCGTCGAGGGGGCCGGTCAGCGTGATGTCGACCAGCGCAATATCGGCCCCTACGTCGCGCGCGATCGACAGCGCCTCGCGTCCGGTCGACGCGATGCCGATGACCTCGAAACCGGATTCTTGCAGTACATCGGCGATATAGGCACCGACCAGGGCCTCGTCCTCGACGACGAGGACGCGAATGACCGGCTGTGGCGGCGTGATGCTGTCGGCGGTCGCGGTAAAATCCGGCATGAAGCGCATGCTGCTATTCGCCTTCGGTCTCGAGTGCCGCAGGCGTCCAAAAGAAGCCCGCGACATTATATCCGGCTTGGCGGCGGATGCATCGCCGCCCGCTGTGTCAAATATGGGTTGCCGGGGCGGGGCCGGGCAAGGGGCGTCGTTACCTACTTGTCACGCTTGATGAGCGCGGATTTGCGTCTGGCCGCGCGACCCGCTATGGTCCGGCGCGATTCGTGTTTCACCGCCTGGAGTCCGTGTTGGCCGATATCTTTAGCGAGATCGATGAGGATCTTCGCCGCGACCGTTTGGACAAGCTGTGGCAGCGCTACAGGGGCTGGATTATCGGTGCAGCAGTCGGCGTTGTCGCGGCTACCGCGGCCGTCGTTGAGTGGCGGGATTATCAGCAGGCGCAATACGCGAAGGTCGGGCTGCAATATGGCGAGGCCGGCACGCTGGCCAAGACCGACGCACCCAAGGCGATCAAGGCGTTTGAGACCCTGGCTGCCGAGTCCGGCGCCGGCGGCTATGGCGCGATCGCGCGGTTGCGTGCGGCCGGCCTGCAAGCCCGGGGCGCCGACAAGGCGGGCGGCCTCGCGGCCTTGAAGGCGATTGCCGCGGATGGCAGTGTCGATGAACCCTATCGCAGCCTGGCCGCGATCCTTGCCGCCCAATATGGCATCGATGACGAGCCGCCGGCCGACATCATCAGCCAGCTGCAGCCCCTGACCCTGCCGCCCAATGCCTGGCGGTTCAGCGCGCTCGAACTCACGGCTCTTGCCCAAATCAAATCCGGTGACAAGCCGGCCGCCATCAAATCCTATAAACAGCTCGCCGATGATTTGGAGGCGCCGCAATCCATGCGGGCGCGTGCCACCGAAATCATCGCAGCCCTCAGCCACTAGGAATCGCCGGTGCGTATTTTTCGCGTACTCTCGCTCGTCCTCGTTGCGGCGATTGCCGTGTCGGGTTGCGACGCTTTCAAATCCAACAAAGAAAAGCTGCCCGGCGAACGCATCTCGGTGCTGGCGCTGCAAAAGCCGATCGAGCCCGATCCCGACCTGGCCACCCTTGAAATCGCGCTGCCGCGGCCCGAGACCAACAAGGACTGGCCGCAATCGGGTGGTGTACCCAGCCACGATATGGGGCATCCGGCACTCCCCGACGACCTCACCGTCAAATGGACGGCGGAAATCGGCGAGGGTGCCTCGCGCTATGCCCTGCCGCTCTCGGGCCCGGTCGTGGTCGATGGCGTGCTTTACGCCATGGATTCGAAATCCCTGGTGACCGCCTGGGATACCGCCGCCGGCAAGAAGCTGTGGGAAACCGACATCACCCCCGAGGACAATGACAACCAGGCCTGGGGCGGCGGCATCGCCTTCGATGGCGGCCATGTCTTCGTCACCAGCGGCTATGGCCAGGTCCTGTCTTTGGATGCCAAGGATGGGTCGATCAAGTGGCGGGTGTCCGCCGGCTCGCCCTTGCGGGGTGCTCCGACCATTGCCGAAGGCCGCGTCTTCGTGATCACGGTCGATAACCAGCTCCAGGCCGTGTCGACCGAGGACGGCCATCGCCTGTGGAGTTACGACGCCATTCCCGAATCGGCCGAGATCGCCGGCAGCGCCAGCCCGGCGGTCGCGGGCAATGTCGTGATTGCCAGCTTCTCGTCCGGTGAGGTCGTGGCGCTGCGGGTCGAGAATGGCCGCGTGATCTGGAGCGACAGCCTGTCGGCGACGCGCCGCTTCGACGCGATCTCGACCCTGGCCGATATCCGCGGCCGGCCGGTCGTGGACCGCGGTCGCGTCTATGTCGTGAGCCATGCCGGCCGCATGGCGGCGATCGATGTGCGCACCGGCAACCGGGTCTGGGAGCAGGATGTCGGCGGCATCTATGCGCCCTGGGTGGCCGGCGAGTTCATCTATGTGCTCTCGACCAGCAACGAGCTGGTGTGCCTGACCCGCGCCGATGGCCGCGTGCGCTGGATGACCCAGCTCGACAATTGGGAAGACATGGAGGACAAGGAAGACCCGCTGCATTGGGCCGGGCCGATTCTGGCCGGCGACCGGCTGATCGCCGTCGCGTCCAATGGCCAGGTCTGGTCGGTCTCGCCCTATACCGGGGCGGTGCTCGGCCATATCGAGCTGCCGGCCGGCAGTTTTCTGCCGCCGGTGGTGGCCGACAACACGCTGTACCTGATGACCAACGATGCCGATCTGATGGCGCTGCGGTGAGAAATCCCGCGCCATTCGGCGCGGGAGCAGGCCAGATACCGAGGATGATATGAGCTTTACGGCCGCGATCATCGGCCGGCCGAATGTCGGCAAGTCGACGCTGTTCAACCGTCTGGTCGGCCAGAAACTGGCCCTGGTCGACGATCTGCCGGGTGTTACCCGCGATCGCCGCGAGGGCCGGGCGCGACTGGCCGGTCTCGATTTCACGATCATCGACACGGCCGGGCTGGAGGACGTCAAGGATCGCAGCCTGATCTCGCGGATGCGCGAGCAGACCGAACGCGCTATCGACGATGCCGATGTCGTGCTGATGGTCATCGACTCCCGCGCCGGGGTTACCCCCATGGACCGGCATTTCGCCGAGCTGCTGCGGCGGCGCGAAGTGCCGGTGATTCTGATCGCCAATAAATCCGAGGGCAAGGCCGGGATGGCCGGCGCCTATGAGGCGTTCGAGCTCGGGCTGGGCGACCCGATCGCGCTCTCGGCCGAGCATGGCGAGGGCATGGGCGACCTGTTCGACGCCCTGCTGCCCTTCGCCCCGCCGGACGCTGAAGAATCGGACGAACCGGCGGCCGAGGTCGAGGCGGTCGTCAAGCCGCTGCAGCTCGCCATTGTCGGGCGGCCGAATGTCGGCAAGTCGACCCTGATCAACAAGCTGCTGGGCGAGGATCGGCTGCTGACCGGGCCGGAGGCCGGGATCACCCGCGATGCCATTGCCATCGACTGGCGCTGGCGCGATCACTCTATCAAGCTGATCGACACCGCCGGGCTCCGGCGCAAGGCGCATATCGAAGAGAAGCTGGAAAAACTCTCGACTGCCGATACGCTGCGTGCCATCCGCTTTGCCGAGGTCGTGGTGCTGGTGCTCGACGCCACGGTGATGCTGGAAAAGCAGGATTTGGCGATCGGCCGCATGATCGAGGATGAAGGCCGCGCCCTGGTCATTGCGGTCAACAAATGGGACCTCATTGAGGACAAGCCCAAGGCGCTGGAAAAGCTCAGGGACCGGCTGCAGATCTCGCTGCCGCAGCTGGTCGGCATCGTCTGCGTCCCGGTCTCGGCCGCGACCGGCAATGCGCTCGACACGCTGATGAAGGGCGTGTTCGAAGTCTATGAGACCTGGAACAAGCGCGTCTCGACGCCGAAGCTCAATCGCTGGCTGGCCGCGGTCCAGGAACATCACCCGCCGCCGCTGGTCGATGGCCGCCGGCTGCGGCTGCGCTACATCACCCAGGCCAATACCCGCCCGCCGACCTTCGCCCTGTTCTCGTCCAAGCCGGGCGATCTACCCGATGCCTATCGGCGCTACCTGGTCAATCTCCTGCGCACAGATTTCGGCCTGCCCGGCGTGCCGATCCGCATGATGCTGCGCAAGGGCTCGAACCCGTTCGCCGATCGGGATTGAGCGAACGGCGCCCCAATCCTTCTCCTCTCCGCCCCAATGGGACGGAGAGGAGAAGATAGCGCGGGTCTCAATCGTTGACCGACAGCACCATGATCGGATCTGCGATCTTCTCCGGGGCGATTTCCTGGTCGAGCGGCAGCACCGCCGTGCCGATGGCGAAGAACTCGATGACATGGGGCTTCCAGGCATGACTGCCTTCATGGATGTCGACGCCGACGACGCCTTCGGCTTTTGCCGCTGCAGCTTCGACCTGCATGCGCTCGACCGCGATCTCGCGAGCCTCATACATGGCCGAGGTGTAGTTCTCGAGTTCGACATTGCGCCCGGCGGTGCTGAGGCCGGACAGCATGCCGCGGTGGGCGACGTGATAGACGCAGCTGCCCATGACCATCTCCATCGGGCGATAACCGGCATGCAGAAGCGACCAGAAATCCTGCCCTGACAGGTCGGAGGTGAAGGGGCCGCCATCATGGGCGCGGAAGCCCTTGTGGCCCTCGCCATGGACGACGCCGGTGCCGATGGCGATGAACTCCAGCAGATGCTCGTCGAATTCCAGCCGCTTGATGGTGAGTTTCACACCGACGATGCCGTCGGCGCCCATCGCGGTCGCTTCCGCCCGCATGCGCGACATGGCCAACTCGCGCGCGTGGTACATCGCCTTCGACAGCACATCCAGCTCCTGGTTCTTGCCCCAGCTGCCGTATTGGATGCCGACATGGTAGACGCAGGTGCCGACGCACAGCCCGATCGGCTCAAAACCGGCCTTGCGCACCAGCAGGAACTCGTTGACCGAGAAATCCGAGGTGAAGACGCCGGTCGAATGCGCCGAAGAGCGCAGCCCTTTGAGCCGTTCCTTGGCATGGGCGGGGATATCGTTCGGCATGTCTCAGATCGCTCCCTCTTTATCGTTGGTGGCGTAGGATTGGTGATGCGGCGTGGTGCCGGTCAGCGGCGTGCTGCCGGCATGCATGTCGACGACCATTTGGACATCGTGCTGAAACGGCACGCCGCGCCGGGCATCGACCGTGGTGGCGATGACGATATGCCGGCCGAGGAAGCGCTTCGGCTTGTTCTCGCCGCCTTCGAATTCGAAGAGCTGGCTGAAATTGATATGGGCGAGCACGCCATTGCCCTGAGGCTGGGCGCTGCGCCGCAGCTCGGCATGGGCGCGTTGCCGGATCGTTTCCCAGAAGCTGCCGAGCGCCGTGCTCTCGACATTGCCCATCCAGGCCTGGTTGGTACGGCCGCGCCAGTCGTTCATCCAATCATATTGCGCGCCGATGGCGAGCCCGGTCGGCACTACATCGGCCTCGAGCAGCTTGACGAATTCAAGGGCGGGAACGGTGGCGACGATCGGTTCCTGGCTCGGCGGCAGGCCCTCGATCCGGACCGCCGTGCCGATCAAGGTGAAGTCCGTGCTGTTCTCGACGCCCAGCGGGATCGTGCGCATTTTCACGTCGAGCACGGCATTGGCGCCGGCCGCCTTGGCCTCGGCGCGCAGCCGCTGCAAGGCCATACCCCAGCCTTGCGCATGGCCCTCGGTCCAGGACCAGCCGTGATGCAGCCAACAGGTCGCAGAGACGGCGGCGATCGGCCTCAGCCCGTGCGAGCGGGCGATCAGCAATTCCGCCGGGGAGAGCGTTGCGGTCCAGGGCAGGGTGCCGCTGCGCGCACCTTCGAGGCGGGCGCGCGTCGCGGCCGGCACGGCGCCGGTGTGCAGGCAGTTGATGATGTCGGCGAGACGTTGCTCATTCGCGGTCTGCTGGGCCTGCGAATCGGCACCGGGCGTGTTGAAAGGATCGAAACTGCTCATCTCAGCTGCCCATGAAAGCGGCAAGGGATTGGCTCAAGGCCTTGGCATGTTCGGTGGCATTCTTGGTCTCCTCCGAGAGGCGGAGGAACCAGTCCGCTGGGTCGATGCTCTTGGTGCTGAGCGTGATGCCGCGGACGACCATGGCGACGCTGGCCTTCAGCCTTCCGCCATCGATTTCCAGGATATAGCGGTTGTCGCCAAGCTCGACCGACACGCCCGTCGTCTTGGGCGTGCGCGAGAAGAAGCCGCGGCTCTCTTGCACGGTCACCAGCTCCGGCATCGCTTCCCGCAGCCGGAGCGCCAGCGCCTTCAGATTGCTTTCGGCATCCGACTTGAAGCGCCGCAACCACGCGGCCTGCATGTCGAAGTCGATATTCTGGCTCATGGGGCAATGGCGCGCTGGTTGACGCCCTGCATGCCGACCACCAGGCGGTCCCGGATCGCCGCGAGTTTGGCTTCGCGCTCGCGGTCGCCGGCGGCGACTTCACGCTCGATGTCGATCACCTCATGCATGGTCTTGATCGTTTCATCCGCGACCTGGGCCAGCACGTCGATGTTGCGCTGGTCGCCGCCCAGGCTGCGCGCGGCCGAGGTCGCCGCCTCATGGGCGCCCTTCGAAGCGAGTTGGGTGATCTGGCGCGCCGCTTCGTCGAGCTTCTCGGCCTCGTCGGCGGCGCGGCGAATCTCGACCTGCACCACGGCCTGCGACGCCACCGCCATGAGCCGCGGGATGACCACGAGCATGCCGTTGGAAATCTTCATCAGCCGCGTTTCGGCGGCCTTCTTGTTCTGACCGATGATCGGGATGAGCATGGCGGAGCCGAGCAAATTCTCACGCATCTCGGCGATCTTGCCGCGGAAATTGGCGATGGCACCACGGAATTCCATGACATCGGCGGCATCGGCCGGATCGCCGGTCTGGACCGCGTTCTGCCGCAGCGCTTCGAGTTCCTCCTGCCCGCGGTCGAGGGCGATCTGCCCGGCCGCGATTTCGATCTTGAGGCCATGCAGGCTCTGGCGGATGGCGACGGCCTGCTGGTCCAGCAGCTCGATCGAGACGGCGAGATCGGCCTTGGTCTTGCGCGCCTTGGCCTGCTCGGTATCCATCAGGTCGAGGAAGGTCTTGCGGTTCTCCTGAAAGCCCTTGAATGCCGTGTGGGCGTCGGCCGCCACGCCCAGCAGCTTGCCGAAGAACCCCGTGCGCGGCGCCGGATGGCCGTCCGCCGACTCGGCCTGCAGATCCTGGATCCGCAGGATCTTGACGCCGTCGATGACCGCGGCGGCAATGCGGCCGACCTCGCCGGCATCGCCGAGCCGGACGCCGGTCAGCAACTGCCGCGACGCCTGGGCAATGCCGGCCAGCACACCGTCGCCATGGGCGAGCAAGGTGGTGGTCTTGCGGAAATCGATCTTGGCGGCGTCCTGCTGGGCGGCGGCCAGATCGTCCGGGCTCAAATTCGCGACTTCGACCAGGCGCTCCGGCGGCGGCTCCGGCTGCAGGCGCGGGTCGGTTACCGCCACCGAATGTGCCGTATTCGGCTGCTCGACAACGGCCAGGGGCGTGTTGGGCGGCGTATCGAGATTGTCGAAGAGGGAGAGGTCGAGCGGCGTATCCGGCTTGGTATCAGGCATCGTGACCCTCTCCCCTGAGCATATCACCATCGAGCGGGCGCAGCATCGCCGCGAACCGGTATTTAATCAATATGGAGCCTGTTCTGCCTAGGGAAAGGGCAGGCAACCGACGACACGCTGCCGCTGCGTCGGCTTCTCCTGCCGCGGCCGCGGGCCGCCACCGGCAATTCCTCGAAATCGCTTGCAAGGCTTTCGGGATGGAATCAGCGCCGCTCCGCCGAGGCGGCACGTGCCATCTCGCCGAGCGTTTGAACGGCGCCTTCGATTCGTTCGGTCCAGCCATGGCCACAACTGAGCCGCAGGCAAGGGGCATAACGAGGGCTCGCGGTAAAAGCATCGCCCGGCCGATGATGAACTGTTCCGGGTGTCGTTAAAATGATCTGTAACTGTTAGCATTACATTGGAGTCGCTAGCGTGGGCCGACAAGCGGTCATCGGGACGAACGGAGGCTAGGTTGGAGCGATTTTCGAAGAACGACATAATTTCTCTGGTCGAGCACGCGCCCCGCTACGATCTCGCCGAGAGCTACGGCCCGAATCTCCGGCTCGCGGACGTCATGAGCGCGTCCGACTGGTCGGGCTTCGGCGAACTGCCGCTGGCTTACGGAACACCCCAGGGCGAGCTGCGACTTCGCCAGGCCATTGCCGACCTGCACGGCGTGACGGCCGACGAGGTCGTGGTCACGGTTGGCGGAATGCATGCCCTGTTTCTGCTCGCCTTCATCCTCTGCGACCGCGGGGACGAGGCGGTGGTGACGGCCCCGCTATTCCCGCCGGCGCGCGCAGCTCTGGACGCCGTCGGTGCGTGCGTGCGGACCGTGAATCTGACTTTCAGCCGAGGGTATCAGCTCGATCTCGATGAATTGCATGAACAGTTGTCGAAGCGGACCAAGCTCGTCAGCTTCGCCTCCCCGCAAAACCCGTCGGGCGTCGCCATACCGATGAAAACGATCGC